>Ga0315295_10004171_pt1 | contig 12300 bp, 9 predicted proteins | sample YL17G14_0_MG_FD_204453 | JGI IMG/M metagenome (GOLD analysis project Ga0315295, IMG submission 204453) | Sediment microbial communities from Yellowstone Lake, YNP, Wyoming, USA - YL17G14_0 | ecosystem: Environmental > Aquatic > Freshwater > Lake > Sediment | place: USA: Wyoming | collected... | reverse complement strand
GCACGGGATCGTAGGCGGGGAGGTAGTCGAGGCGAAGGGCCTCCCGTCCTTGGGTCAGCCCCTGGTGGATCGGGGCCGCCAGCCGTTCGAGCTCGGAGAGCGCCAGCGATCGCCCCCGAATCAACGTAGCGCCGAAGTCCGCCAGCTGCTCGTCCCAGTAGACCAGTTGATCACCGTTTGTGTTGTCGCCCCGTCGTGCGGCGGCAGGGCCCTCCTGCATCTGCTTGAGCAGAGCATTGCGCTGGCTGAGGACGCGGGCGTAGCCAGCCGTGGCCTCGGCGTACACCGGATCGGCCTGTGAAAGGGCTGCGTCGAGATAGCGTCTGCGGTCAGCGGGGGCGCCTTCGATCACTCGCAGGTCCTGGGGCAGGAACATCACCGCATTGAGGCCCCCGGCCAGCTCGCGCACCCGGTGCTTGAGCCCATTGATCAGGATCTCCTTGCGCAAGTGCGGGTCCTCACCAGGGCCGGAAGGCTCCAGGAGCAGGCGGATCTCGATACGGTGAAGCCGATCGAGCCGGATAACCTCGGCCACCAGCCGTGCGAAGGGCGTGGGCTCGCGCAGGGCAAGGAAGTTGATGAGCTGGCGATCGCTGCCGGCATGTGGGGAGGAGGCGCTGGTCAGGTAGAAGATGGCCTCCAGCAGGCTGGTCTTGCCCTGGGCGTTGGCGCCGACCAACAGCGTGGGCCCGGCGGGCAGGTCGGTTTCCAGACGGACGAAGTTCCGGAAGTTCGCGAGGGAGAGGTGGGTCAGTCGCATGGGCAGGAGGCATTGTAGCACAGGGAATTCGGAGACCCGGTGCCGGCGAGGGTGTCGTTGTGTCGTGGGTCAAAGGGCGAGGCAGCAACCCGCGGGGTAGGCCAAGAAGGGCGGGAGTCCGCCGCAAGTGCGTTGACTCGCCATCGTTCGCTGTGCTACACTGGAGTTACAATGGCGCCCGAGTGCGTATGAGGCTGGTACATCAGCCGGTACGGGCGCTCTGGGGATAGAGGTCTTCCTGCTTGTTCCGAAGCGAGCACTGCCGATGGTGGCGAGGGGGGTTGCATGCCCGGGCCACCAAAGATCCTGGTCGTTGACGAAGACACCCACAACCCCGACCAGATCGGTCTTTGGCTCCGACAAGAAGGTTTCGAAGTCCTCCCAGCCACGTCCGCCCTGACGGCGCCCAACCTCGCCCGCAACGCACACCCCGACGCCATCGTTCTCAACACCGCAACGCCAGGGAAGGAAGGCCTGGAGGTCTGTCGTCGTCTCCGTGAGGCATCGGATGCCTGTATCCTGTGCCTTGCACCCGAAGGAGGGATGAAGGACGCCGTCGGCGCCCTCGAGGCCGGCGCGGATGACTACATCCTCAGCCCCCACGTCCCGGAGGAGGTCTTGGCTCGGTTGAAAGCTTGCCTGCGACGGCGGAGCAGCCGCCGCCCGAGTGTGGGCGGTCGACAACCGGACGAAGTGCTGTGGCTGACCGATCCGCCTCGACATCTCGTGTTTCTCGATGACCGAATGGTGAAGCTGACCCCGAAGGAGTTCGAGGTCCTACAGTACTTGGCGAAGCATTGCGGGAAGGTGCTCAGCGCGGACGCGATCCTGACGAACGTGTGGGGACCAGAGCACGTGGGCGAGCATCATCTTTTAAAGCAATTCATTTATCGCTTGCGATCCAAGCTCGAGCCGTCACCGGATAGGCCGCGCCACATCCTCACCGTGCGCGGCTCCGGCTACGTGCTGGACCCCTCATCTTGATCGCCGGCGGCGAATCCGAACCGCCGCCGCCGTAGGCCCCCAGGCAACCTGCGCCCACCTCTCGCTGATCGAACCTGCAACTGAGCCCTGGCACCGGAAACGGCGCTGGTGGAAGAGGTACGCCTGCCGTCTCCCAGCGCGACCAGCCCTGGCGCGCGAACCGCGCGTCGACCGAGGGGGGTCGTCAAACAGAAGATGATTGCGGGTGGAGCGGGCAGAGTCGTCTTGAGCAGCTTCGCTTGAGACGTGTGCCCGGCAAGACGGGGGATTCACGGCTATGCCTGGTGGCTCTCGCGTGCTGGTGATTGACGACGAGGTGCTGGTCCTCAACCTCCTGGGCATGCTCCTGCAGGAGGATGGCTTTGAGGTCCAGACCGCAGCCTCCGGTGAGAGAGGGCTCGAGCTCGCCCGCCTGAGCCCGCCGGAGGCTGTCATCCTCGACATCAAGATGCCGGGCATGGATGGCTTCGAGGTCTGCCGCCGACTGCGCCAGATGACGGAGGCGGTGATCGTGTTCGTGAGCGTCAAGGGTGATTCGGAGAGCATCGTGCGCGGCCTGCATCTTGGGGGGGACGACTATGTCGTCAAGCCGTACACCTACGACGAGCTTGCCTCCCGGTTGACAGCCTGTCTGCGTCGCCGAGAGGGCCACAAGCCTGCCCCGAGGCTGCAGGCCTCAGGTGGCGTCGGATTGCTGCTGGATGCCTCCCATCGCCTGGTGTTTGTGAAGGATGGTCGTTCGGTCCAATTGACGCCCAAGGAGTTCGAGCTGCTGCGGCTTCTGGTCGCCAATCGCGGCCGAGTGCTCAGCGCAGATGCGATCCTGACCGAGGTGTGGGGACCGAGATATGTCGGCGAGCGCGATCTGGTCAAGCAATTCATCCACCGGCTCCGGATCAAGCTCGAGCCGGATCCCACCGACCCGCGATCGATCGTCACCATACGGGGTTCAGGGTACTCGTTCGAAGAGGAGACACGCCCGGGCCGGCGGCTGCGGGGGGAATCGCAGGAGCCGCCAGGCAAGCCGGCCTATCCGGCGCAGCCTGCCGCAGTACACGTCCCTTCTGGTCCAGGGGCCTCTCACATACCAACAGTCCCGAATCGGGATGCCTCGTCTCCGACCGAGCTTGGGAGTCATGTGGGGCAAGTCGCCAGGCAACGGCCTGTCCGGCAGGCTTGGGCGTGGGGCGCTGCCATAGGGCTCGTCCTTGCCCTGTTGGCCGCGACGGGAATGGCGTCTGCCTCGAAGAGCGCGCTCCCAGGGGATGCGCTCTACCCCGTGAAGACTTGCGTGGAGGGTGTACGCCATGCGCTCACCTTCGGTGATACCCGCCAGGCTCAATTGCACCTCGAGCTAGCCGGCGAACGGCTGGAGGAGGCGGCGTCGTTGCTTCTGCAGGGGCGCCCCGAGGGCATCCCGGACACCCTGGCGGAGTTCGAGGCTGAGATGTTGGAGACCACCCGGATTCTGGCCCGGGTCGCAGTCGACGAAGCCCCGCAGGCATTCGAATTGGCGCTGAAGGATGCGACCGTAAGCCATGGCCAGCTCCTTCAAGACCTGATGGCCGCGGCGCCGGAAGATGCCAGACCAGTGATTGGACATGCGCTGGGGGTCTTGAACACCGAGTCGGACGCCATCCAGGCTCTGTTTGCGCAAGGCACGCCGATGACCGCGCCGGGCGTCCCAGCCAGTCGCCCAACGGCGGCGAGCGATACCGGTGTGCACTCCGGTGAAGAGACCTGGCTGGAACGCGGGGGCCCCCCTGGAGGCCCCGGTGGTGAAGGACAGGGCACGCCGGATGCGGTGGGAGGCTCCCCGCCAGATGTGCCCGGCTTGGGCCTGGTTGGCACGTTCTGGTCCTTGCCTGAGACGTTCGTGCCCCCTACTCCGGACCGGACCCGAACGCCCACCGGCATGTCCACCCCCACCGGGACCCTGTCCCCGCACCGTACGTTGGCTCCCTCGCCGACGCCAGGCATTCCACCGTCCCACGCCCCTTGAGCCCTCGAAGGCCTGCGCCTCTCCGCCAGTCGAGCAAACGGGTCTCGATGGGCCGGGCGGAGCCCTTCGGGGACGGATTCCCGATCGTTCACCAATCGTTCACCAGAGAGTGACCTTGATCCTATAGGATGGAGGTGCCGGAGGGAGGCGTGGGCGAGATTGGGCGTTGAAGGCACTCGCCCCGCTATCCCCGTCTAGAGAGGGCTGGGGACGCGCATGTTGGGAAGGCAAGCCTTGATCGGACAGTTGAGAGTCCGCGAGGTCTGGAATTGCCTGCTCCCCCGGCTTCGTGTTGGCGCGTCGAAGCAGCGAGACGGACACCCGAAGATCGCTGCCAGCCGGTGCTGCCGGCTGGCACATAGCCTGAGTAACTGCTGTTGAGACCGGCCCTTGCAGGGCCGGTTTGTCTTTGCGTACAGAAGAAGCGGCCTCGGCCGGTGGCGGCCAGCCGAGGCCCAGCACGTGGGGAGCCGGATAGCGTCCTCTGTGCCTGTCTCAGTCTAGCACGGAGTCGGCCAGGGGTCGCCGCCAAGGAGGTGACGCCCGGAACAGCCCAAGAATGAGCGCTTAGTTGATCTGGAGGCCTATTCTTCTCATGGGGAGGGAATTCACATGTTGCATCGAAAGGGACTTCCGATCGGAGTGATCGTTGCGCTCCTCATCCTGGCCCTGGCGACAGTAGGCGTGGGCTACGGATTGTGGAGCCAGACCCTCGTAATCAATGGAACCGTGAATACCGGCAACATGGACGCCGGGCTTTCGATTGAGGAGATCGACGAGGTAGCCTACGACACCCTCGCAATGAAGTCGTTCAATGACATCTGCCCGACTGGGGGTTACACAATCGGCCAGAACTGCGATGGGAACGATGGGTGGGACGACGAGATGGAGGCCGAGGGGAAGCATGTCGCACAATGCTCTGCGGTCCTCCTCGACCGGTACACAATGCAGGTGACCGTGGAGAACGCCTACCCCTATTTCAACTGCTTCATCCGGTATAACGTTGCGAATACCGGGACGATCCCCATCCACATCTACCACCCCGACTACTTCATAGGCGACGTCTACTATGGCGCGGGCATCAACACCAACGAGCTTCACGTGAATGCCTGGCCACCGCCGTGCTACTCGGACGGGACCCAGCTACACCCGGGCGGGGCAGCGTTCTGCAACCTGCATGTCAATTTGAGGCAAGCTGCCCATGAGGGTGCGACCTACACCTTCTTGGTGAAGATCTGGACGGAGCAGTGGAACGAGGTCTCCGGGCCGCCCTGGAGGCCGTAGCATCGGCGCCAGCCCCCCCTGGCCGCGCCGGATCCTCTGGTATCGAGTGCGGCCAGAGAGGAGGTCGTGAATGGATGAACGAGCGCTGAAGAGGAGCCCTCCGATCCTGATGCTGGCGGCGGTCCTCCTGCTCGGCCTGGCTACGATCGGTGTGGGGTACGGGCTGTGGTCGCAGACGCTGACCATCAATGGCACCGTCCACACCGGCAGCGTGGATGCGCGCTGGGCCTTCGTCACGTGCGCCGAGTTCTACCCCTGGCCCAACGGGGGGAACCCGGGCGAGGTCGAGGGCAAGGACGTCGGGAGCACAATGGCGTGGATCGATCCAGTGGACGACCACATCCTCCACGTGACAGTGAACAACGCGTACCCGAGCTACGCCGCGAACTGTGAGGTTCACTTCCAGGTCGATGGAACCATCCCGGTGATCCTTCGCGGGACGACAATCGCGGAAGGAGAGAACCTGACCGACTGTGTGCTGAGCGGCGAGCAGGTGAAGACTCTGACCTGCCGCCAGATGACGATCGAGTTCTGGGATGGCATCGGCACACAGATCCGCCCGGGGGACGGAGGTTCCAGCAGTCTCAGATTCCACGTGGAGCAAGCTGCTGCGGAGAACACCACCTATGAGTTCGAAGTCGGCGTGTGCTTCGCTCAGTGGAACGAGGCAGCAACGGCAGCGGATTGCTTTGCAGCCTCTCCGTAGTCGGACAAGCCCCTCTCGAAATCCGCTACGAGGGGGAGTGGCTGTCTGGGCTGGAGGGGAAGCGAGCCCCCTCCAGCCTGGGTGGCTGTGGATCCTTGAGGATAGGGGAAGTGAGGCTTCGCCGCAGCGCTGAGGCGAGTGTGCCAAGGGCGCCAGGGCTATGTGGTCGGGCGCGTGGCGGCAAGGGGAGCACCTAGGGTGGACGGGGGATTCCTGAGATCCAAGGCTTTCAAGCGCCTGGCACTGGTCGTAGCCGGCTTGGTCGTCACGGCCGCCAGTCTCGGTCTGGTCGACAGTTCGCTGAGTTGCGCCAACTGCACCCAACCGCGCCTGAGCGTCGTCTACATCCGGGCTTTCACAAACGACGACGGGGTCGTGAATGAGTCCGGCAAGGACTCGGCGGACAACGGGATCGACCCGGGGAACGGCAAGGCGGTGGCCAGTTGCACGGCGTGGGTCGACAACCAGAACAGGGTGCGGGTCACCATCGCCAACGGCTATCCGGGCTATCGGTGCCGTTTGTGGGTCAAGATGCGCAATGTGGGATGCCGGTCAGTGCGGCGAGGGCCTGCCGTGATCTCTTCTCCATCCGTTCTAAGCGTTGTCGAGGTGAGAACGGGATCCTGCAGCCTCCTGAGGCCAGGGGACTGCCAGTACGGTGTGTTCGACGTGGACGTGAGGCAGTCAGCGCGGGAGCTGGCGACCTACTACTTCACCATCGAGACCCGCTTCACGGAAGCCGATTGGTGACGGGGTGACCACGATTGGAGAAGGTACTCCATTGTCCGGCACGGACTGATCTCATGGATTATCTAAGCGCAAGAGAGGTGCCCGTTGAGGCCATGGTCGACGAGGACGCGAATCGGGCGGAGTCTCGGGGGTTGAGGGAGATCAGGCATGGCCGGTGAGGTCAGGCTGCGACGGCGTTCTCTGGGTCTGCCGTCTCTCTCCGCGAAGGCGCCGGGCCGTCCCTGGCTCCCGCTCGGCGACGGCGTTTGGCAACGGCTGTGGCCCGCAGTTCTCCTCTGGCTCGCGGTCGTGTACTACTTGGTGAACATCCGTCTGCCCCGGGTGCAATCGGCCGCGGTGAGTGTCTATCTGGCGCAGCCCGTCACCTGGGCTTCGTTTGCCGTGCTCGCCTACCTGGGGTGGCGTTTCGGTCTGCGGGATCGGCCCAGGTTCCGCATTGGGCTGACGGCCATGGCCGCCCTGACCGGTGGTTTTCAGGTTGCCCTTTTTCTACTCGCGGGTCTCGTGTTCGGCTTCGGTCAGACGCCCTACAGCCGGGCGCCTCTCGCCCTTCTGGGCAACCTGGTCTACATGCTGTCGATGCTGTTGGCGGTCGAGATCGGGCGTGCTTATCTCGTCGTTTTTTTCAGCCGGGGAAGCCCGCTTGTCTCGATCGGGTCGATGACGCTTCTCTTCGCTTGGATCGGCATCCCCTATGCCCGATATGGGGCCGTTAGTGACATCGAGCCGCTGTTCCAGTTTTCCGGGGGAACCCTGCTGCCTGCCCTCTCGCAGAACCTCCTGGCCTGCTTTCTTGCGTTGCATGGCGGTCCGATGGCCTCCCTGGCCTATCGTGTTGTCCTGGAAGCATTTGAGTGGCTGTCTCCGATCCTGCCCAACCTGAGCTGGACGATGCAAGCCTTTGTCGGGACCATCGCCCCCGCGCTCGGGCTGCTACTGGTGCGAGGAGGGCTCGGCGCACACACGACTCGACGCGAGGCAAGGGCAGCGGAGGGCACCACCTCCTTCGTGCTGATCGCCAGCTTGGCCGTAGCTTTGCTGTGGTTCAACACCGGGATGTTTGGCATCCGACCCACGTTGGTGAGCGGCGTCAGCATGGAGCCCGCCCTCCGGCCGGGGGACATCGTGATTGTGCAGCCCGTCTCGGCCGAGAGCCTCCGCGTGGGCGATATCGTGCGCTTCCGGGATGGCAGCACAACGATTCTGCACCGGCTCGTTGAGATCCGGGGGAGCGGCCCGGATTGGGAGTTCCTGACGCAAGGAGACGCCAACAACGTGCCGGATCGGCCGGTGACTGAAGGAGAGGTCGAGGGTAGGGTGATACTGATCCTTCCCAAGATCGGCTGGTTGGCGATTGGCGTGCGCCAACTGATTGGGTGGTTTCGATGATCCGGTGGGCAAGGGGAGCGCAACTCCTGGCGCTTGTTCTGGTCGGGCTGGTGGCGGCCATCGCGCTGCTGACCGCGGTCATCCCGGTGGGCGACGCGCTCTGGGCGGAAGTCCTGGGGATCTCGGCGAACGTTGGCATGGCCACCGCGACTCCGGCGGCGGGCCGGGAGGGGTGCTCTCCCGGCTTCTGGAAGCAGCCTCAGCACTTCGACTCGTGGCCCGCTCGGTTCCAGCCAGGGGATTCGTTCGCCGCGGTCTTCCTGGGTCTGGACGGCCCAGCGGAGCCGACGCTCCTGCAGTCCTTGGAGATGGGCGGCGGGGGCCTGAATGCGCTGATGCGGCAGTCCACAGCCGCGTTGCTGAACGCCGCCAGTCCCGAGGTCGAATTCCCCTATGAGCCGGAAGGGGTGATTGCCCTCTTCGGGTCCGCTTTCGGGAGCCCCGAGTACGAAGGCACCAAGGACCTCTTTGAGACCGCTAACGAGGCGGGCTGTCCTCTGCCGGATCCGACGGCCACGGCAACCATCACCTCAACGCCGACGGCCACCAGCACGGCCACCGCGACTTCGACCGCCACGCCTACCCCCACCCCGACGGCGACCACCACGCCGACGGCTACCACAACGGCGACGCCAACGGCCACGGCAGCGGACACGCCCACCAGTACACCCACTCCGACCGACACACCGCCGGCACCGGACACGGAAACCGCCACGGCGACGGCCTCGGACACCCCGCCCGCAACCCCCACCGAGACGCCTACGCCGACGGCCTCGGAAACGCCTTCCGAGACGCCAAGCGAAACACCCGTTCCCTGACCTTCCGCTTGCGTGGGCGTCGGCTGATTCGCAGGGCGGGCCTGCCATAATGCGGCAGGGGCACGAGAAGCGTGCCCCTGCGCGAACTCAGTCTTCTGTTATTCCTGCCGTCAATCGGCGATGGGAAGCTCCCCCGGCTCTGCATCCTCCACTCTCCGGACCTGTGTGGCGCGGTCGATGTACAGGACGCCGTCGAGGTGATCCATCTCGTGCTGGAAGATTCGGGCGAGCCAGCCGTCTGCCTTCAGCCGGAAGGGACGCCCGTGCCGGTTGAACCCTTTGATGGTCACGGAGTGGTAGCGTTCGACCTCGCCGAAATAGCCCGGGACCGAGAGGCAGGCCTCATTGCCGACGACGGTGTCCAGCGAATGGCGCACGATCTCGGGGTTGACCACGACATACAGCTTGGGCGGCTTGGGGGCGGCCTGGGGCTCTTCGCTCTCCTCACTGTGTTCGACGACCACGACCCGTTGGCTGGCGGCCACCTGAGGCGCCGCCAGGCCGACGCCCGGGGCGGCCCGCATGGTCTCAATCATGTCGTCGATGAGGGTTTGCACCTTGGGGGTGAAGGAGCGCACCTTGTGGGCCTTGGTGCGCAGGACGGGGTTTTCCGGTGTGATGATCTCGCGGATGGTCATCTCACTTCTTGTCTTGGCTGCGGCCGTCGGGGCGCCGGGTTGCGGTCTCCTGGTGATAGGCGCCGAGCCATTCTACCATCTCCTGCCGGCGCCTGTCCCGCTCCCCCCTCTTCTTGCGCTCGAGAAAGGCCTCCAGGGCCCGGGCGATGTCCTGCTGGACCCCGGAGGGGTCGTACACTCCCTGGAAGGCGAACTGGGTGGTGCCTACGTTGGCGATCACGTCGCCGTAGTTCAGCACAAGCCCCACGAGTCCCTTTCGATCGACCTCTGTCCCGAGGATGTTCTCCAGCGGTGCAACCTTGCGCACCTCGCTCGCCAGCGGCTTCTTGTGAATGTCGACGATCTGGTCGGGGGTCACCTGGTAGATATCATTCGCCCAATCGGCGTACTGGTAGAGCCACCAGAGCACAAGTGGCAGGAGCACGCTGCCGGCTGCCAGCAGGGCGCTTGTGAGCGGCAGAACCTGGATCAGGCCTCCCAGTCGGGCGCCGAGGAGGCCCACGATCAGGAGGATCAGGCATGCTGGGGCGAAGGTGGCGCGTGCCAGGACCGCCCAGTGCTTGCGGTAGGTGATCACCCCCTTCTCCTCGAAGCGCACCTGAAGCGTCCACCGGTCGAGCCCGATGTCACGGGGGGATCTTTCGCGGCCGGGTGCTGGCTCGGAGCTCGGAGGCTGGGCTGATTCTTCGGTCGATGGTCCCAGGCGCTCGTGGAGGGCCTCGACGATGTCTTCGTGGTCGACCTCCTCGGCCCGTTCCTGCGTCCGACGCCAGTGCTCTTCGATCAAGGCGGCCATGGCCCGCGGTTGGCTGACGGCCCGAAAGGCCAGAGTCCCGGTGAAGGTGCGGATGAGGACGTCGCCGTAGTCGAGCAGGCGCCCAATCACCTCCGTGCTGGTGCTCACCGAGAGGACCATCCGCAGAGGCGCCTCCTGGCGGCTGTCGTAGAGGCCGACCACCTTCTCGAGCCAGACCGCACGGCGGTCGGTCACGATATAGTAGTCGTTGCCCCAGTCGACCCACTGCCAGGCGCCGAAGGCCAGCCCGGCCAGGCCAAGACCGGCGGCCACCCAACCGACGAGAGAGCCACCACCGGCGAGGGACCACGCACCCAGACCCGCGGCACAGGCGAGCAGTAGGGCAGGAAGGATGAGGGCGCGGTAGAGAAGGAGCGGATGCTTGCGGGTGAGGGCGTGCACGACCTCGCCTTCCTCCAGCCAGCGAAAACGGAGGCGGAGGGCCCGCTGCCGGCTCAGAGCTGCGAACCTCAGGCTGGCAAGGGCCGAGGCGTGCTCCTGGAGGAAGGCAACAAGCGAGCGGCGCTCCCAGCGCAAGACGACCGAAGGCGACAGCGCCCGGATGGTTGCGTGCCGTGGCTGGCGGATTACGAGTTCCATCTCGCCGATGGTGTCGCCCGGAGCCAGGATGGCGATGCGGTGCGGAGGTCCTTCGGCCTCCTGACGGACCGCTTCCGCCTCACCCTGTTGGAGAATGTAGAGGGCGTCGGCCGTGGCGCCCTGATGGACGATCACCGCGCCCCGGTCGTACTCCTCGCGGGCGAGGCTTCCTGCCAGGGCCAGGATCTCCTTCTCGTCCAGGTCACGTAGGAAATGCGTTTGGCGCAAGACGTCGGCCGCCCGGAGGGTCCCCATAGGTGGGATTCTAGCACGAGCCCCGGCCCGAAAGGGGCCGTATGCTATAATCCCTCCGACCGGAGGCAGCCTCGCGTGGCCAAGAAGACCGGGCGCTCTGCAGTGCGGCGCCCTTCCGCCGGGTCCTCGCGACCTGGCAAGTCCGCCAAGACCCCTGCGCCTCGCGGCTCCTCGCGCCAATCGACGTCTCGAAAGCCTGCTCGCTCGCGGCGGGCGGCCCCCCTCGGTCTTTCCCGTGACCGCAAGCTGGATCTGATTGGCCTGCTCCTGATCGTCGTGGGTGTCTTCAGCATTGTCTGGATGCTCACGGCCGCGGGAGGCTCGATCAGTGAGGCCTGGCTCGGGATGCTGCGCGGCGGCTTCGGCTGGGGGATGTTCGCCATCCCCCTCGCCTTGCTGGCCGGTGGCCTGTGGCTTGTCCTGCGCACGATCCAGGAACGGCTTCCCCGCCTTGAGCCGGAACAGATCCTCGGGGTTGTTTTTCTGTATCTGGGGCTGCTGGCCGTCATGCACGGGCTGCTCAGGCCGCAAGGCTGGAGCGAAGCCATTGGCCTGGCACGAGAAGGCAAGGGTGGCGGGCTGATTGGGGCCGCGATCCTCGAGGCCCTGGTCGGCGCCTTGGGCAACGGTGGGACGGTCGTCGCCCTCCTGGCCTTGCTCCTGGCGGGGGTTGTTTTCACGGCCGGTGTCTCCGTTCCGGAGTTGGTGGGCCTGGGGGCACGCGCCGTGGGTGGGCTGCGGCGCCGGGTCTTGGGGGAGGCCGGCCGGAGCAGGCCGAGCCGCAGGACGGACGTTGTTTCACTGCAGACACTCGAACCGGGTCCGCAGGCCGCCCCGCCGGTTCGGGCGGGCATGCCGGGGGCCCGGGCTTCCGGCCCAGTGCCCCGGGAACCGGTTCCAGAACTGGTGGGCCTGACTTCGGCTGCGCAACCGGGCGAGGTGGCCGGCCGGCCGCCCTGGATTCTGCCGGATCTGGCGGAGACGCTGGAGTCAGGATCGGTCGGCAAGGCCGACGACGAATTCGACCGCGAGCGGGCGCGCCTGATTGAGGAGACCCTTCTGTCATTTGGGGCGCCGGCCCGGGTGGTCGAAGTCAATCGGGGGCCGACCATCACCCAGTTCGGGGTCGAGCCGGACTTCGTCGAAGGCAGGGCCGGCCGGCGCATCAAGGTGAAGGTGAGCAAGATCTCAGCGCTGGTGGATGATCTGGCTCTGGCGCTGGCGGCCCAGTCGATCCGCATCGAGGCCCCGGTGCCCGGAAAGGGATACGTCGGCATCGAAGTCCCCAACACCGTGATCTCCCTGGTGGCGCTTCGGG
>Ga0315295_10004169_pt1 | contig 12303 bp, 10 predicted proteins | sample YL17G14_0_MG_FD_204453 | JGI IMG/M metagenome (GOLD analysis project Ga0315295, IMG submission 204453) | Sediment microbial communities from Yellowstone Lake, YNP, Wyoming, USA - YL17G14_0 | ecosystem: Environmental > Aquatic > Freshwater > Lake > Sediment | place: USA: Wyoming | collected... | reverse complement strand
AAAAGAGGCATCCTCACTAAAAAATTGTTGAGGAGTTCAGCCACCAGTGGGAGGTATTTGGGAAGCACGATTCTATAACCTTCACGGACGACTTCAAAGTCGGCGGACTTGAGCAGGTTTTGAAAATCCTGCGGGGAAAACCAGTTTTGAGCAGGACTTTTAGGCCTCATTCCCCATAGTGCCCCTAGCTCTATGATAGGTTCCCATAGGTAGTTATAGGCAATGATTACGAGGCGTGTTTCTGGTGACATTACTCTGTACATGCTTTTCAAACACCGCCGTACATCGGTCATTTCTGCAATTGAGTTCACGGAGACCACGAAATCGAAGGTTTCATTCAAGGTAGCGACATCCTCAATGTCCATGTGGTAGAAGGTGAGGTGGGGGTACCTTTTTTGTGCCTCTTCTATCATGGACTTGCTGAAATCTACTCCCACCCCATAGGAGGGCTTAAGGTGCTCTAGTATATGGCCGAATCCACACCCCACGTCTAATACCGTTTTGCCAGGTGGGATGATCTGGGAGAGGAGACGTTTTATCTGTTCGTAGTAGTAAGAATTTCTCTTTATCCACTTGGTGGGGTAAAGGCGAGCCTCCCTATCGTAAAAAGACCGGATCTTCTCTTTCTTTTTTTGAAGATAGGCAGAGTAAGGATCCTGAGCGTGCGTTACGTCGGCCATGGTGGCAGAAGGGGTGTGGAGGTTAAGGCTTTTCTTGTTCAGATGCCACTATCTCATCGATGATGGTTTCAAGACGCTTGGTTATTTTCCATGAGGGAAAGTGAGACTTCAGTTTTCTCAGATCGCTTATGTAGCAGATGTGGTCACCAAGGCGTGGCGTATCGGTATAGGTAGTCTTTATCTCCCTTCCCGTACGCTCTTGAATCATTGCAATACACTCAAGCACTGAGGCGTTGTTTTCACGGCCGCCACCGATATTATAGACTTCACCAGGACGGGGATGCTTGATGAATGCATCGAAGGCGGCTACCAGATCTGAGCTATGGATTTGATCGCGCACCTGTTTTCCCTTATAGCCAATAATGGTGTAGGTTTCTCCCTTTACTGCTACTTTGATTAAGTATGATAAGAAACCGTGGAGCGGTACTCCTGAATGGGCACGACCGGTGATACAGCCTGCTCGGAAGATACCCACCTTCATGCCAAAGTATCTACCGTATTCCTGGCAGAGGATGTCCGCCGCTACTTTACTTGCGCCAAAGAGGCTGTGGAGGCAGCGGTCAATACGACAGTGTTCGTTTATCCCGTGGTAATCTTCTGGCTTGGCATATTCCCACCGCGTAGGCAATTCTTTAAGCTCAAGCTCATTAGGTACATTACCGTATACCTTATTGGTGCTGGCAAAGATAAAGACCGCATCAGGAACCATTTGCCTAGTAGCTTCAAGGAGGTTGAGGGTAGCGAGGGCATTGACTTCAAAATCATCAAAGGGGCGATCTTTCGCAAGGTCGTGGCTGGGCTGGGCAGCGCAGTGGATAATGAGCGCAGGTTTCTCCTTTTTGAAGATATCGAACAGGGCATCACGATTGCGAATGTCAAGGTTAAGGTGGGTAAAATGTTTGCACTGCTTCTTGAGCGTAGTGAGCATCCAGATAGTATCGCCCAGAGGGCCAAAAAAGTCGCGCCGCAGGTTGTTATCGATACCGATTACCGCAGCTCCCTGCTGGTCATAGTACAAAACTGCTTCGGATCCCAGGAGACCGTTTGAACCAGTTACAAGAACTTTCATATGATCCTCAGGAGGTTCTCCTTCTCTGCATTGAGGGGACTTGTTATAGTATAAGGGGTGCCACGCACTGACAGTGAAAGTGTCCTCATAGGGTGCGCATAGAAAATACTCCATTTTCTATGCATTGACAAATCTTTTTTTTAAATTTATAAAAGTCATGCCAGAATACCCGTCCCTTGGAACGGAGATGAATGGCGGGCGGGGTTCAAGGGGATGCACTCCGCTGGTGGGGGGGTCCCAGTGGGTAAAAGACCATTTGGTCAAAGGTGGGGTATCTGCCTCGCCTGCGAAGTGCCCCCACCTTAAGAATCTACGATGCGAGGGAGAGGCTTTACTTATGGATTGAGGAGGGGCTTCCTTTCACCAGGTAAAGGGAGGAGCACTCTTTTTTATAGTACAAAATAATTTACATTTAGAGGCGAAATATTGTATAGGTAGAAGAGAGTGCTACCACATCCATTCCGGGTGATGATGGGGTGTGAGCACAGGGAGGAGGCAGGAGTACCATGATTTCTATTGGTATTATAGGTGTGGGACGGTGGGGTCCTAACATCCTTCGAAGCTTTGTGTCCATGGAAGACGTTCGGGTTGCATCAGTGTGTGACGTCGACGAACACAGGCTCCACCAGATAAAGCAGCGTTTTCCCCAGGTGAAGACCACTACTCACTTTTCTCAGCTGCTGGAGGATACCTCGCTGGAGTGTATAGTAGTTTCTACTCCCGTTGCCACCCATTTCTCGCTGGCCAAAGAGTTCCTCACCACGGGACGTCATGTGTTTGTTGAGAAACCACTGGCTACATCGGTCGCTGAGTGCCAGGAGCTTATTGAACTTGCAGTTCGTAAGCACACTGTCCTGTTCGTAGGACATGTTTTTAAATACAATGCGGGGGTGAGAGCTGCAAAGGAGTATATTGACCGCGGCGAGCTGGGAAACATCTTCCTTCTCGATGCGAACAGAACCAATCTGGGACCGGTCCGCTATGATGCCAATGCGCTGTGGGATTTAGCCTCGCACGATATTTCCATATTTTCCTACTGGTTGGGTGCCCACCCGCAGTCTGTATCTGCGAGGGGCGGCTGTTATTTAAATAAAGGCATAGAGGATGTGGCGTACGCCACCTTCGAGTATCATAATGGTAGTATTGCCCATGTTCATGCGAGCTGGTTAAACCCCAAAAAGGTGCGCGAGATTACTGTGGTTGGTGAAAGGAAGATGCTCTTGTGGAATGATATGAACTTAAGTGAGCCCATCAGAATTTACAACCGGGGGTTTGAGCGGGAGGATATGTACCAGGATACCTTTGAGAGCTTCCGTCTCTCTATCAGGGAAGGCGAGGTTATCATTCCCAGCGTTAAGCTCAATGAGCCACTGACGGCTGAGTGCGAACACTTCATTCACTGTGTGAAAACGGGTACCACGCCCCTCACCGATGGTGTTGATGGCCTCAATGTGGTGAAGGCGCTCGAAGCTGCCACCGCATCGATGAAGGCGCAGGGTAAAACGGTGTACATAGAGTGAGAAGGAAAGAAAAAATACAGGATTGAAAATAGTCCACTGTCCATAGTCCATAGTAAAAAAGACCTGTGACATGAGACAAAAATTATGATGCACGGTGTGGCATACAAGATGCAGGATGCGTGCAACATGTAGCGTGCGACATGCCGCATGCTACATCATTAGTAACGTACCCTCGCGGATTCTCTATTGGATCGGAGGTAGGGTGTTTGACGGACAGAGAATAGTCTGTATTGCCCCCTGCTATAATGAGCTGCACAAGATTGACCGGGTGGTATCACGAATGGACCGGTCAATTGTTGATGAGATAGTGGTGGTGGATGATGGTTCCGATGATGGCTCACCTGAGACTGCCCGAGCCTTAGGTGCAACGGTACTTTCACTGGGAAGCACCCAGGGCGTGGGAGTAGCTCTGCGGAGGGGAATAGAGCATGCGATTGCTGCGCAGTATGATATTATTGTAATCATTGCCGGTAACAATAAGGATGACCCGCAAGAGATAGCGAAACTGCTCAGGCCTATTACCAGAGAAGGATATGATTTTATCCAGGGTTCACGGTACAAAAAGGGTGGACGTCATGAGAAAATGCCGCTCTACAGAGTGGTTGCAACCAGAATCCATCCCCTCATCTTTTCTCTGGTTTCGGGGAAGTGGGTTACCGACAGTACCAATGGCTTTAGGGCTTTCAGGACATCGTTATTTCGCGACCAACGGATTAACCTGTGGCAGGAGTGGTTGAATGAGTATGAGCTTGAACCCTATTTGTACTACAAGGCGATACGCTGCGGGTACAGGACGAAAGAGGTTCCGGTGTCAAAGATCTATCCTCCGAAAGCATTGGGCTACAGTAAGATGCGGCCAATTGTGGGATGGTGGAGCATTCTCAGGCCTCTCTTCCTGCTGGGCTTGGGAATGCGCAAGTAGAGGTGTTGCTTATGAGACGGACTGCTCCATTCATTCATAAAGATGCAGTGGTAGAATCGAGGCAGATTGGTGAGGGAACCAGGATCTGGAGGAACGCCCACATCTTGCCGGGTGCAGTTATTGGGAAGCACTGCACTATAGGTGAAGGCTGTTATATAGAGAACCGGGTGAAGATTGGAGATGGGGTAACGATTAAAAATAATATAGCGGTGTGGGATAATGTGGTGATTGAGGATGAGGTATTTGTGGGTCCCGCAGCGGTGTTTACCAATGATCTGAAACCGCGGGCACACCTTAAAAAAAAGCCTGAGCAGCTTACCGGAACTCTTATCAAGCGAGGCGCCACCATCGGGGCGAATGCTACCATCGTGTGTGGGATTACCATTGGTGAGCATGCCTTCATCGGTGCCGGCTCTGTGGTGATAAAAGATGTTTCTCCCCACCACCTGGTGTATGGTAACCCCGCCACATTCAGAGGTCTTATCTGCCGCTGCGGTATGTCTATCCCTGCCCGGAGAGCAGGTTTTTCCTGTAAGTGCGGGATTACCTATACGATTAAGGGAAATGTGGTAAAGGAAGTGTTCTGAGTGGAAGTAAGGAAATTGCCCTGGTGTCAGACTGCAATGGAACGAAAAGGGTGGATGGTCATTATTCTACTGGGTATTTTGCTTATCAGGGTGCTCCCTCTCCTGCTCATTCAAAGTGTAAGAGCCGGGGGAGTGGTTACTACCATTGAGGCTGATCCACTGTTATATCTCGGAGGTGCGCGGGCGATACTTGCCACGGGCACCAATCCCTTTAACTTTTTCCCCCCCCTCAATTTTCTTTTTATTGCAGCTTTTTTGTATCTCGGTAGTGGTAGTACCCTCGCTCCCCTCTTGGCAATGGCGGTGGTGGGATGGTTGGTAGTGGTAGGTATCTATCTACTAGCCAGGACGCTCTTTGGCGAAAAAACAGCACTGAGTGCCGCTCTGATTGCCGGTAGCTACCCCAATTTCATTTTCTACGGAATAAGTTTTTATTCTGAAACGTTGACCCTCTTGTGGATAGTGCTCTCCTTCTTGATGCTCGTCCGCTATTTCCAGACCTCGAGGAATTATTACCTGATCCTGGGTGGAGTGTTATGGGGGTTAGCGTCACAAACCAGAGGGGGGCTTCATTATTTCTCACTGTGTATTATACTTGCGCTTGCGGTATCCCCGCTTAGGCAACGGGTAAAGTTTCCTTTTATCTCCCTGGCTACGTTCCTCTTCTCTACCTACCTTACCATTAGTGCGATCGGTCTCATCGTTTCACCCGTGCAGGGAGAGTTTTCCCTCAATTCAAAAAGTGGTATTGGTTCACTGGTTCACGGGGCGAACAGGATCACCACTTCATGTCCTGATTATGGTGATATCAAGGGAAATATATTTTATGCAATCAACAGGTGCAGGGAGCAATGGCCGGAGGGGAGCCAGCTCTATTCGGAGGACCTTTGGAAATTGGGGACAGGAGAGATTTTTTTGAAAGTTGTTTCCTTCGTTGCTCACGATCCCCTGACCTACCTAAAAAATTCTTTGCGCAAGCTCAGTTGCCTGTGGTCTCCCAATCAAACGGTGATAAAGTATGTAAAGGTTACCCTTCGTCACACCCCGCGTTTCCTGGTTGAGGGGATATGCGGTGGGATAAGTTTATGGTATGTAGTAGTGATCTGCGGTGGCTTGTGGGGGATGACTATGGCAGGTGATCCCTTTAGGCGCATCTTTATCTTCTTCATCCTCTTCTATTGTGTGATGGTCTTTCTCAGTGTGGGGAATTCTAAGCTGAGACTTCCCCTGATGCCCTTTTTTATCATGTATTGTGCCTACTTTGTGACTCAGGTTGCTACGGGAAAGGTTTCCTTAAAGAAAGTCTTTTTTAACACCTGGACTATGGGTATTATGGTGGTCTTTCTCGGTAATAGTATTTACAAATATGGGGAAATAGTGCTTTCCCCTGCGGAAGTACAGGTGAGGTCGATAGAACTCTGTATTCAGTCGGGGTTCCCCCACACAGCCCGTGCGCTGTGTAAGGATAATCACTACTATGATTTTACCGAGGCGCAAAGGGCAAGGCTCAAAGAGACAGAAACACGTCTAGAAAGAAACGCCCCTTAATCTCACCACGGGAGTCATCGAATTGAGTCAACGGTCACCAGATTATAGGAAAATGTCGGTGAAAAGTTTAAAAAGAATTTCACGCCTCTACTACGATGTCCAAAGCTAAACTCATCGTATTTTCTTCTCTTGCGTATTAATAATAATCTTGATGCGCCCGGCTTTTGGTTTGTTGAGGTGAAGGGGAGGAAAGATTTAAACTATTATTGTACAGAACTGAGGAAATTTCTGGTAAGACACCTGGCCCTAGGACTCTTGGTGGATAATGCTATTCACCGGGGGAACCGCGGAGGAGTAGCACAGTCCTTTAGAACGTTTGACTGGCGCGCATTTTCTCAAGCGCTGATGTCGGATGATAACATCTGGGAAAGAAAGTACCTCAATAACCTGCACCGTCTCCTGAACGTTTTGTGTGCACGCACCCCGAAGGTTAAAGTACTTTTTCTCGCGGAGGCGGTTAATAGTATAAGTTATCCGGAGATGGAAAAGCCTTTTGAGAGAGCCACCCAGATTTTAAGGGAACTGAGCAGTGCCTGCCAGAACGTAGATATCCTTGATGTTCATCGTGCCATCATTGCTGCAGCGATGCGGGGAGAACAAGTCTGGCAGTCACCATCGTTTGATCCACTGCACTTATCACGGAGAGGCAATGAAATTATCGCAGAGGTAGTGGTTGCTGCACTATCACTCAACCACCGTCAAGGAGGCGAGGGGAACTAGAGTAGCTAAGTGCTTCGATTCGCAATTACAGCGACGTATTTTGGGAGAATTTCTATGGGCAATGGCTCACTCAGCACTAAGTCCTGAGTAAATAAATTCGTAACCGAATTTATGAATCGAAGGACTAAGGTGCTGAGTGGTAGGATGGGTGAATGGCCTGTGAGCAACGGTGTTAATGCTTTTGGCGGTGAGCCACGGGAGAGGGGCAGTCTTCCTTAATACGCATTAAAGATGACCAGATCGCGTGGTGGATCCACAATGCGAATAAACCCGATTGGATCGTTGCCAAGTAAAACCCTCTCTAGTTTTCTTTCGGGTGTGGTTTTTAGGTATTGCATCCAGTGATAGGCAATAATAATTTCATTGTTATCTGCCACAATCTGGGTGAGTTCCAGTCTGTTGTAATCTGAGAGCACTTCCCCACTGCCTTTGAGAAAGAAGGTGCACTCACGCTTCACCTCATACGAGGTGAACGTATCAATTTCACCACGTTTCAGTATATAGTCTGGGTACTGGTTAAAAAAGGCCTTTGACTCCTCACTCCAGCACACTATCCACTTAACATTGTACATCTCACACTGTTCTTTCAACTCCTCAAGAGAGTACTCTTCTATTTTCTTTTCAAAGAGTACCCCTGCGGTAAAACTGGCGTAGCTGTGCTTAATGGGGTACATCGGACGGGGACCACAGAGATATTCACGCTTCACATATTCAGGAAAGAGTGCGGGGAAGTGCGCTCCATAGTACTGATGTGCGGTGTCGCATTCCGAATCTTCAATGAGGATTCTTCCCTCCCGGGTGGTGTGATGCTCAAGCCAGTTGAGGAGCTCGGTTAAGGGGGCGGGAAACTGACAGCTCAATCGATACAAATTGTAGGCGCCGACAGTTTTGAGGGGCTTCATCACCGGTCCCACCAGGAGGGCAAAGGCAAGCGAGAGTATAAAAAGGGACGAGGCGATATGCGTTCCCCTGAAGAGAGTTCTGAGGGTGAGTGCGATGCCTGCGCTGGCGGGTATCGTTAAGAAGATGTTGAGCGGGATGGTGAACCGCTGGGGCTGAAGCTGGGGGAAGAGCGTGGTATGCGACCCATAGTAGGCAATAATAAACAGGAACACTATCCCTCCCAGGAGAGAGAAGGTGAGGCTGCGATTCCTTGCTTTCCACCAGTGCACGAACCCCCCTATGCCGAAGAGCAACAGGATCACATCCATAAAGGTATTGTTTAAGGAGGGAACTTTTCTGTACAGGATACTTTGCTTCTGGGTGAGGTATACCTTGAGTGGTTCATAGATATTGTCGATCTGGAGGACAAAGCGATAGTTTTCAGTCCTGGTGGTCTTGTCATGAAAGAATTGTGCCACAGGAATCAGCCAGTAGCTGTTAATCATTACTACCAGGACGCCCATCAGCAGGAGCGAGAGGTGGTGCGAGCGGGAGAGCTTCTTAACATTGCAGGCGTAGAGGATGAGGAGAGGAATGGTGAGGAGGAACGGGGAGAGGATGTGCGTGAGGAGGGTCAGTGATGAGAGGAACGAAGTGAGGAGGTATCTCTTCCAGGTAAAATGATTAAAGAGTGCATAGAAAAGAGAGAGAAGATAGAGGGAGAGGAAGCTTACCCACACAAAGCTTACCATTCCCCAGGAGATGAATTCGATGGTCAAGGAGAGATGGAAGAATACCATACCCAGTAGTGACGCGAGGATGCTTGTGGTCGGGGAGAGGCTGAAATTTCTCGCCGCGGCGTACATGAGCAGGGGATAGCAGAGGAGAAGCGCCACTAAGTAGAGTTTAAAGGCACACCCTTCTCCCACCAAGGGAGAGAGGATAAAAAATAAAAGTTCCCAGGCTTTGTTGTCGGCGTTGACCAGCGCACCGTGGGGAAAACCGGCGAGAAAAAAAGGGTCATACCCCCAGCACTTCCCGGATGAGGTGAAAAATTTTTTAAATGAGAGGCACCCAGAGAAGTGCATCGAATAGTCATCAGTATAGATGGGAGAAGCTGAGAAGATATCCTCTGGGGAGAGAAAGATGGTAATCAAATAGGCTGAGAGCAGGAGTATCGTAACCAGAATAAGCGTAGTTGCTTTTTGAGACATATAGGGGTCACATCTTAATTATTAACTATTCGTGTAACGACGTGTTCTATTTTCTTTTTTAAACTACTGTGTGTTTCTATTTCCAATTTGACTTTTCTTAAAACTGCTGAAATTCTTGCTCCACTAATCCTGCCAAAATATTCCCCCACTGCTTTCCCTGTTACTCCTGCATGAAGTTGTGATAAATAGATGGCTGCTTCTCTTGCGATGTTCCTCTTTTTACCTGCTCTGAGAATATCCTCAACCTCGCATCCGAATTCCTCACGCACCTCCTGTACAATCGTATCCATGGTCGGTCGTAGCTTGAGCTTTTTTAACTGCGGAATCTCTCTTTCGCCAGACTTAAAGAGAGGCAGTTTTTTCTGAATCCATGTGACAAAATTTTCATTGCCCACGATACATCCCTGCACCGCATTCTTTGAAGGGTCTTCAAGGAATTTCCCCTCAACCTCCTCACAAAACTTCCTAAAAAGCTGCATCGCCCTGGTTCTGCTCTTGTCAAAATAACCGAGTACATGATTTACCTCTAACCACTCCGGTACTTTAACTTTGCCAATCAGCGCATTATAACTACTCCACGTATAATGTACGGGCGCACTGACAAGGTTAGCTCGAACCGGATTGAGATGGATGTAGCGTGAAAGAACCTGTAAGTACTCATCGGCATCTACGAGCATGGCTTTAAAGCGCCCTTGAAAAAGATGCCCACGTCGCTCTCGTTTTGTATTGAAGTATACTGCGTAGCTCACATTGAGCCACTGGATGGCTTTGCTTATGTTAGCCTCAGGGGTTTCAACAAGCAGGTGGTAGTGATTGTCCATCAGACAATAGGTGTGAACTATTAACGAAAAGCGGTCGGAGGCAGCGTGAAGATACTCAAGAAATTTTTCTCGGTCACGATCGCTCAGAAAAATCTTCTCGTTCGCATTCCCCCGGTTGATCACATGGTAAAATGCTCCTGGGTACTCAATGCGCAGTGGTCGTGCCATTTTTTTAAGGTTATAGTGGTGAGAAGATCAGTTATGGGTGTGCTTATACTTTTAAACTGTTGGCTGGGTAAAGTCAATAGTTAATAATTAAGATGTGACCCCTATTTCTTTCCGCAGATGCAGTCCTCGCAGATTCCGTCCACATTGCCTCCCTTTTTTTCAAAGTGGGCCCGATTCAGTTCCATCACCAGCATGGCATTGTCAGGTTTCAGCTTGCCTTCAACAACAGAGATGCCTGCGTGGCCGTTATCTCTGTATCGGTGAATCTGCTGCTGATTGGCAATTCCCCTTTTTTTAAGCTCAAGTTCAAAAATAAGATGGTGCAGATCCTTTAACACACTTGGCTGAAATACCTCACCATGAACGGTAATCCCTTTTTCGATAAATCCCTTAATATCGTTTTCGACCGTGCCCGTAATGTCATCGATGTCGTTATCAGAGAGTGTAACGCCTTGGGAGGCAACTTCATAAAGACGTGCGTCGGCCCAGTCATCACATTCCTCCCAAAAAAGTATCACGCTTTCTTCAAAACCCATTTCACCCATAGCTACTCCACACGATTATTTTTTTTCAGGCCCGGATGCCATGCCTATCGGTTTTAGCTTTTTAAGGTTTACCTTAAGAAATGTTTTCCGGTTAATTCTCTTGAGGCGCTTTTTAATCTCCCCCTCAGGTATGTGGTTGTCCATTTTTGAGGCAGTTGTTCCGGGGCGGTCCGAGTAGGCGAACGCCTGCACAATATTAAAGCTCAGCTGGTCAAGCACGTCAAGGCTTGCGTGGAAATCCTCTTCGGTTTCACCGGGGAACCCAACGATAAACTGATTCCAGATTTTCAGTGAGGGGAGTTCTGCTCTCAGCTCTTGGATGCAGCGGACATAGTCTTCCACAGTATAGGGACGACGCATTGCCTTTAAAATTCTGTTGCTCCCGGACTGGATCGGTGAAAATATGACATCGATTTTTGTGGTATTAAAAACCTTCTTAAAATAATCGACATACTTAATGAGCCAGTTTGGTTCAAGGTGATAGATGTTGAGCTTGTAGTCACCATCAATTTCGAGGAGTTTCTCAATGAGCGTGGGTAGGTCAGTACCGATGTCTTGGCCGTAGGCACCGGTGTCGTCTGCCGTCAGGATAAAACGTTTGTGGCCCGCAGCCAAGCCGTTTCTGAAGTTTGCAAGAACAGCTTCCAGGGGAACACTCTTCAACGTGCCTTTTGCGCGTTTGATGGCGCAATATGAGCAGTTTCCCAGACAACCTTCTCCTAGCACGAGAAAGTAAGTATGCTGGTCGCCTGTTATTTCGCCGAGCTCAAAGTTGGGCAGTATATACTTGCTATATTTGCCGGCAATATTCTTCAATTTGCTCACCTGATGAACAACCTTTCTGTGAGGCAGTTGGGTAATGTCTTCATCGGCAATGGTATGCTGGTCTTTCCACGCAATATCCTTATCAGACCCGATGACCTCCTTTATTTTATCCCGCTCCTTTGGCCCAAACGAAATACCTTCAAACACAGAGTCCAGCCTCTCCTTGTTTATTTTGGGCAGGCAGCCAGTGATGATAAGCTGAGCCTTTTTGTGCTTTTTCAATTCTTCTATATCGGTGATTGATATGTCTTCATGTGCTTTATCGAACGCACAGGTATTGGCAATAATAATATCAGCCTCCGCAGGATTCTGAACGACTTCCCAGCCGTTTTCCTGAAAGTAGTTTCTGAGGGATTTGCCATCTAGCAGATTATCAATGCACCCATTAGACCTGACATACACTTTTTTCATTGTCCTCCTAATAATAAACGGGGTCACATCTTAATTATTAACTATTCATTATGGTATCATTACATTTTTTTTATAAAGTACACATCTGCTGAGCTATTCTCTTTTCTTACTACTGCGTATTTACCAGCTCCTTAATTCTCAGATTCTGACCTATATAAAACTCTGAGAATTTACCACCCTCGGGCTGGTTAATCTCTTGAGAATTATCTCATAAAGGTTCCTTCTCCCTTCGAGGGGAGAAGGTCAGGATGAGGGGTGATAAAGATTCAACGACCCCTCGCCTTTACCCCGTTAAATATACCATCCCAATTGCTCTATAACATCACATCATTTAACGGGGCAAGTCCTCTCCCCCGAAGGGGAGAGGAAGTATATGATCAGGATAGTTGTA
>Ga0315295_10004168_pt1 | contig 12304 bp, 7 predicted proteins | sample YL17G14_0_MG_FD_204453 | JGI IMG/M metagenome (GOLD analysis project Ga0315295, IMG submission 204453) | Sediment microbial communities from Yellowstone Lake, YNP, Wyoming, USA - YL17G14_0 | ecosystem: Environmental > Aquatic > Freshwater > Lake > Sediment | place: USA: Wyoming | collected... | reverse complement strand
TCAACGGCAACCGCCGCAATACGGTGAGCGTCTCGCTCGATGGCGCCACGCTCAACGCCCTCGGCAACAACTTCAACGCCGTGATCGGCGTCAGCCAGGACGCCATCGCCGAAGTGAAGGTGCTGCAAACCAACTACCAGGCCGAGTACGGGCGCATGTCGGGCGCCAACGTGACGCTGGTGAGCAAGTCGGGCACGCGCTTACTCCACGCTCTGCGCTGACCGCATGTTGCCTTACGTGAACTTTTCTGATAGAATCCGCACGCAATGAGCGGCCCATCCGCCACGCTTCCTCGCGCGCATTTTGTCCCGCAGATGTACTTGCGGGGGTTTGGCGATCCAACCCGTAAGCAGAACGACCTTTGGCGGTACGCTCCCGGCTTCAGTCCCCAGCCGAAATCCGCGAAGAGCGTCGCTTGGGAGGACTTCTTTTATGACGTGGGCACGGAACTGCCTCCAGAGTGCGACATCGAGAAGGCTTTCTCGAAGATTGAGACAATCGCAGCGCCGCATCTTCAGAAGCTGGTGGCCGGCAACATCCACTTGACGACGCAGGAGAAGAGCGAACTCGCCACATTTATCTCGCTCCTCATGACGCGTACTCGCGCATTTCGAGAGATGGTAAACGCTATTGCACCGCAGTTGAACCGGCTTGCGACAAAGAAAACGCTTGAAATGCCTGGCGGCGTGGAGGAACTGATCGCTGCGCATCAAGGCGTCACCGGCGAGAGGGTAAAGACTGAAGAGGTTCGGGGCTTGCTTCAAGCGCTAGTCGATGGCAATGTAATCGGGAAGCAGACGAGCAAGGCATGGACGATCAAGCAAGCGTTCGTGGTCGCCGTCGCGTTCGACGCGCAGCTCCAGAGCATGCCATGGAATTTGCTGGAAGCACCTGCCGGGGAGGCCTTCATCACTTCCGACAACCCGGTGCTTTTGGTCGATCCGGCCCGGGGCGCCGCCCGCAGGCCAAAGGAGTACGGTGGGCCGAGCGCCGCGGCGCAGTTTCACCTTCCAGCCAGCCCGAAGCATAGTCTAGTCGCCGGCTTCATCGGCCTAAACGAGACGGCGAAAGTGGTGTCCTCTGACATAGTGAAGTCGTGTAACGAAAACCAGATCCGGCACGCGCACCGGGAGGTTTACGCCTCTTTTCGCTCCGACGGGCTACAGCAGGACGTCGATCGGATCTTTGCGGACCGGCAGCCACTTGTCCCGACGCTCCCCGACGACTCCCTGGACGGTGGCGGCTGAAGCCGAGTTGCCCTAACGCGCACTCCAAAGCGCAGTACAAACGCAGTACACGAGACGCACGAGACGCCCGACCAGGCATCGCCCGATCTTCAACCCCATGACTTTGACTTTTGATTCCAAACAACCGATCGAAGTGAAGCTGCCCGCTGGCGGCGAGAGCAAGAGTGTGAAGGTTCAATTTCCGACTGACGAACAACGGGCCGAGCGGCAACGGCGCGGGAAGATCACCGTGAAAGCCCGTAACCCGTCCCACAGCAACGATTTGCCACGTCCGTGAGGACCTCGAAACCATGACATTTCATAACATCTGAGACGTGTGAACGTCGGCCGAGTTTGCCCGGAGTTTGGAGCGAACATCTCGCCGTGGCTCAACCTCGCCGCCGCCGGATGGCGGTTGAGCGGCATTTGGATTTATTCAAGCGGGCGTTACATGACTCCTTCCTACACCAACAGCGGCAATTTCAGCGCCGACAACAGGCCCGATGTGGTGTACGGCGTTACCCCTGATCTGCCACCAGACCAGCGCAGTCCCCAGCACTGGTTCAACCGGGCGGCCTTCGCCATCCCCCCGGCGGCCGACCCCGTCACCGGCTTGGTGCGATTCGGCAACGCCGGGCGCAACATCATAACCGGTCCACGCAGGAACACCTGGAACGGCAGCTTGGCCAAGACCCTTCGGATCAGGGAAAGCAAACAGATGGCCTTTCGCCTGGACGTGTTCAATCCGCTGAACCACCCCAATTGGGCGAACCCGGACACCAACATTTCCAACGTGAACACGGTAGCAACGATCAGCGACATTAACGGCTCGATGCGGCAGGGGCAGTTCGCGCTGGAGTTCCGGTTCTGATGCTGCTGACTGATTCAACGCCGAGACGCCCAGTGCGCGAGGCGCGCCTCGGTTGCAGGAACGGATTGGAACTCTCCATGATGACTATTCGGCTCACGCCCGATCCGCGTCAAGCCACCCGCTTCAGCTATTAGGATGTCAGCTTTCTTGCGCCGCGCCTATTCCGGATGATATAGTAATGACGATGCGCATCAAGTATGAGCTTTGGCTGTATTTCCAGAAAATCGACACACTGTTCCAGGTAATGATGACGCCCGCCGTTCCTGAAGGCGCAGGCCCCGTTCCCAGCTTCACTCCAATCGCAGGCAGCCTGCCCGAGTTAGCGCAGAAGCTCTCCTGCGCAGGATGGCAAGCCAAAGGCGTGGAGGACGTTCAAAACCAACTCAGAGAGAGGGGCGGCGCCCAGACGGGACCAGTTCGCATGACCGCCGAACAGTGCGCAGTTTTGGGCCTGAAGCCCCAGCCGTCGCAGATCGTGTGGGATATGGACGAGGTTGAAACTCGGATCGAGCAACTTGAGAGTTGCCCTCCAGGAGCCATCGGGGATGAGTTGTCGCAGGAGATCGACTTCGTGGCGAAGAGTTGCAGACAGACCGGAAGATGGGCGGAGGTATGTAAGCGCGGGCAATTCGCCCTAATCGAATATCAGAAGCGAAAAGCCAACAAGTAGGGCACCAGCCATTTTTCTGCCTCACGCGAATTCCACCGCGAGGCAGCTTTGACCAAAACTGCGCCGAGTCGCGACTTTTCGCGCGTTTTCTATAGTCGCACGGGCGACAGCAATAGTTTCGAGGGTTATGATTCAACGCTGCCGCGTCTCAGCCAAATGAAGTTGGCTAGATGGCCTTATGACGCGCAACTCGTAGGAAGCCCTGTGGGCCGCCCGATTGCAGTGCAAGGACATGCCCTCGGCGACTACCCGTGATCAACACCGCATATTTGTGGGTGAGCATCCGCCGCCGAATGCCTGTTGGTACATCCGCCTCTTAGTGGACGCGCGTCGCTGCGCCTTCTGCACTCGCCCCGCTCGCGTTACAACCTCGCAGAGTTGTTGGTTATTGTTTGGGCGGGCGAGCGCCGGGGGCAACCTTCGGCGCCACATCTCCCCGCTGTGAGAGCTCTTCGTAATCGGCCCGGAAGCGCGAGTTGAGGGGATCCAGTTCGTAGGCTTTGCGGAATTGATCCAGAGCCTCTTTGCGGTCACCCTTCTGCTTCAACAGAGTGCCGAGAAGCCAGTGGCCATCCGCGGTGCGCCCGGTAAAATCGGGCGTCAGCTCCATGGCTCGGCGGAATTCGGTGACGAGACCGTCAAGATCGCCCTTGCCAAGAAAAGCCCAAGCCAGGCCGCCGTGAAACTTGGCTTCGGCCGGCTTTAACCGTATGGCTTCTCGAAATTCAGAGATGGCCCTGTCCCAGTCCTCGTGTTCCAGAAGCCAGCCTCCCAGCTTGGCATGTGCCTCTGGTTGGTCGGAGGGTCCACTCGCCGCTTTACCGTATTCAGCCGAGGCTCCGCCCGCGTCGCCCTTTTTCAGCAAAGCGACGCTGAGGTAGTAGTGGGCTCCCACGTGGCCGGGGTCCAGGCTCAACGCCTCGCGGTACTCCGCAATCGCTCCATTGACCTGGCCGCGCTCAAAGAGCAATTTCCCAAGCTTGATGTGGGGATCGACTGTTTTCTGTGCCAAACGGCTAGCGACGCGGTACTCAGTCGCAGCGGCGTCAAGATCGCCCTTCTTCACAAGTGCATCAGCGAGGTTCATGTGCACTGAGTAATCTTCCGGAAAACGGCTCAGGGCCTTTCGGCATTCGGCAACCGCTCCATCGAAATCACCCTTCAGTTGCAGTGCCTCGCTGAGGTCTTTCAGCATGAAGTCGGCGTCCGGTCGCGCCCCGTCGTCCATCAGCAGCAAACGGACGGATGTCTGAAGCTCCGCGATACCCGCCTCCACGCTCTCCTTCGAGACGAGCAACGGACCGACACTGCCCCTCTTGACGAGCAACCGGCCGAGAGCACCGTGTTCTCGGGGGTAACGCGCATATCGGGGAAGCGCACCGCGGTACAGGGCAATCGCGGCGTCGAGATCGCCTTTCGCTCCAAGCACGCTGGCAAGCTGCTCAAGAGCCATGCGCGACTCTGGTTGTAAACGCAGCATGTCACGATACACGGCAATCGCGGCGTCGAGATCGCCTTTCGCCTCAACAAGTTCCCTCCCAAGGTACTCAAGCGCAAGACGCGACTCCGGTTGTAAACGCAGCATGTCACGATATGTCGAGATAGCTGCCTCCGTGTCCTTTTTTTTGCGGAGGGCCTGGCTGAGCTCAATCCAAATGAGCGGGTCATCCAGGTGCGTCGCAAGCCAGTCCCGACAAGCGCTAACAACAGCGTCGATGTCCCCTTTTCTTTGAAGCGTCCGAGTAAGTGTCCAAAGCCGCAAACCGTTGTCTCCATCAAGGCGCAATGCCTCCCTGAAGGCAGCAATGGCTCCGTCGAGGTCGCCAGTCTTGTCAAGCCAAAGTCCAAGCGAATATTGCGCATCGGGGTTCTTCGGGTCTAACCGAACCGCCTCCCGCAATTCCGCAGTGGCGCCTTGCAAATCGCCCCTGTCGCCCAGTGGGCCACTTAAGTAGTAATGTGCTTCTGAGTTCCGGGGATCCAGCCGGATGGCCTGGCGATAGGCGGCAATGGCGCCCTCTTTGTTTCCTTGATTTGCCAGCGTAAGGCCGAGACCCACGTGGGCCTTCGCGAAGGCAGGGTTCAGGCGGATCGCTTCTCTAAATTCGGCCAACGCGCCATCCAAGTCCTGCTTCTCTTCTCGGAGTAGGCGACCAAGGCGGTAATGCCCGATGGCATCGCTCGGATCGAGCGACAGAGCTTTCTTGTTCTCAGCGATGGCGCCGTCGATGTCCCCTTTTTCCGCAAGTCTGGCGCTCATGAACAAATGCGAGAAGGGGTCTCCAGGTGCCAGCGCGACGTACTTCGCCATCTCGCGGGTCCCGCCTTCAATGTCGCCTTTCGAGGGCAATAGGACGGCGAGCCCCAAGCGGCCGCTCGCGTTGTCAGGCTCAAGCTCCAGACCCTTGCGATAAGCCGTAATCGCGCCGTCGATGTCCCCTTTCTTTTGCAGGAGCGAGGCGAGCGCAAAAAGAGCAGTCGCGTCGTCTGGCTTAAGCTCCAGACCCTTGCGATAAGCGCTAAGGGCACCGTCAATGTCCCCCATATTCCCGAGCACCCTGCCGAGGTAGAAGTGTGCTACCGCATAGGTCGGATCAAGCAGTATAGCTTTCCTGAGTTCGGTTGCAGCGCTGCTCCATTTCTCCTGGTGGTCAAGCACGCTGCCGAGCAGAACGTGCAACCCGGCGTCCCCAGGATAGAGTTCTAAAGCGATCCGAAATTCACGCTCGGCCTGCTGATACAACCTCTTCTGCATCAGTTCCTGGCCGCGCGCCAGGCGCTCCACCAGCGCGACTTCCGGCGACTGTGGCCGGCGTTCTTGACGTTCGCTGTTCGCTTGGGGTTCAGGCCTTTCTCCGACCGGATACTGATCCAGGGCCAGGACCCACTCCACCGGCAGCGCGAAGTTAAGATTCTGCCCGTTCTTCACGGAGAATGAGGTAATCCCAACGAGCCTCCCCTGAGCGTCGAACAACCCGCCGCCGCTGGAACCATGCGAAAGGGGCGCCGTAGTCTGAATCACCGATACGCCGTCTTGTTCCCGAAGCCCTGATACAATTCCCTCGGAAAGGGTCAGTTCCAGCCCCGCCGGCGCACCAAGGGAATACACCCGCTCACCCACCTGGACGGTTGAGGAATCCCTTAGAAGTAGCGGGGGAGCCTTGAGACCCTGGCAACAGAGCAACGCCAAATCGTGTTTGGGGTCAACGTGGGTAATTTTGGACTGCCAAGACTTAGCGCCCCGCCTGACCGCCAAGGCAACCCCCTTATCCACGACGTGGTAATTGGTCGCCACGACTTGACCGTTTGCTTTCGCGCACGGTGCCTGAACTTTTATCAGCCAATTCGGTCGCCCCGGCTTCAGACCTTCCGATATCGCGACGCCGCTTCCGAAGGCGATCACCGAGCCTTTCCTGTCGCGTACTTGAACTATGAAAATAGAGGGCGAGAGGCGATTGAAGAGTTGAGGAGGGGAGAGCGCACCCGCTTCTTGCTTGCGCAGCTCGCCTACTTCGCGATTCATCGTTTGGGCCGCAGCACAAGAGAGCGAGATGCAGGCTGCCAGCACAGCAGCGAAGGACCCCGCCCAGCGCCATGCCATCGTTGACATTGTGCCTCCCTCCTACCTTTTGCGAGACCGACCGGGAGGGCCTTGGGGTGTGAAAGCAAATCTTACCACTTTTCCTGGCGATTCCGGCGAAGAAAATCACTCATTCCGACGCGATGTCGATCACGCTCGGAGCGAAGCGGCGGGACGAGATACACTTTCAAAATAGCGTCCGACGGCCAACTGCCGTGCGCTATCCGTATAATCAAGCAGGCGCTTTAAGACTCTCTCTAGCGGCGCGATTCGCGACGTGGACGGCTGACTTCGGACGCGGCGGCCGTCGCGGTTCGCGCCTGATCGTTTAGCCGGAGGCATTCTGGCAGACCAAGAAGTATTCCTAACAGCCCGCGGCAGAAGTAGCTGTTTTCACGCAGCCACTTGAGCGGCCATGCAGCGGGGCAACTGGAACTCTGCGCAGGAATCCGGCACAGCAGCGGTTTTGCGAGCTTCTACTTCGGGCGATAGAGCAGCAGGAGGCCGCGAGAATCCCCGGCCGCCCGGCGCAAAGCCGGGGCGGCTTCAGAGACATCGGCGCCCGCAAGTCGCGCCTGCACAGCGCCTTAGCGCCCTCCTCCGTGAAGAATTCAGTTTTCAAAAAGTGCCGTCCGAACTTTATTTCCTTTGGCTGCAATGATTTGCAGAGCGAGAGGGCCGAAAAACTTGACACGGTCTGTCACTTGGGAGCTTCCCTTCGGCCGAGGCAAGCGGTTTGGAGCGAACATCTCGCCGTGGCTCAACCTCGCCGCCGGGGGATGGCGGCTGAGCGGCATAGCGACATTAACGGAACGATGCGCCAGGCGCAATTCGCGCTGGAGTTCCGGTTCTGATGTTGCGTCGGCATCTAGCCGGCACGGCCCTGGCGGCAAGAGGCCTGTGCCTCGTGGCGGTCCCGCCAAGCGGGACCGCGGCTACAATACAGGCCAGAAACAAAACGGCCGCCGGGCCACCGTGGGCGGCTCGACGGCCGACTGCGTGCGTTCGAGTCCGAAGGCGTCAAGCGCTAAAGGAACTGCCGCAGCCGCAGGTGGTGCGGACGTTCGGGTTGTTGAACTTGAACCCGGATGCTTCCAGCGTCTCCACGTAATCGACTTCAGCGCCGTCCAGGTACAGCATGCTGGCCTGGTCGACGAAGACCTTCAGCCCGTCGTATTCAAAAACCTTGTCGGTGGCATTCGCATTGTTATCGAACGCCATCGAGTAGGAAAAACCCGAGCAGCCGCCGCCAACCACGGCGATCCGCAACCCGGCCGGCCGTGGGTTCTGCTGGTCCAAAATCTCCCTCACCTTGGAGACTGCCTGATCGGTCAGAGTTACGTTCATGTGCTCATTCCCCTTTCGTGGATAACGGCCAATCCCTATTTTACTACAGCGGCGGGCGGTCTGCCCGTAATGCGTCCGTAACCGGGAGGACCGGCGCGGGAGCGGGTCGCTTGGCCACCTCCGCAGCGGCAACCGTTAACCCTACGGTTACAGCCGCTCAAGACACTTGTGCCGCTGCTTGTTAAGGCGCAAGCTCCCAAGACATTGCACCAACACGAGAGGTTGACGATGAGCAGCAACGCAAGACGAATGGCTATCACCGGCCTGCTGGCCCTGGCTCTGGCAGGCGGCTGCGGGCTCCCGCTATGGGGGCAATCGACGTTCGGGACAATCCTGGGCAGCGTCCTGGACGCCAAGGGCGGGGCCATCCCCGGCGTCGAGATTACCTTGACGGACGAGGGAACCAACGCGGTCCGAATCAGGAAAACCAACGAGGCCGGCATATTCGAGTTCGTTAACCTAGTGGCCGGCTTCTACCGGCTCGAGGTCCGCCAGGAAGGCTTCAAGACCTTCGTACAGGAGGGCATCGAGCTCAGCTCCCGGCAGATCATTCGGATCGATCCGGTGATGGACCTGGGGGCGGTGGTCGAGACCGTGACGGTACGCCCTGTACCGGGCCTGATCGAGACCGAGACGGGCACCATCAGCGCCACCGTGCAGGGTGGCCTGCCGTTTTTCCTCAGCCCCAGCACCATCTCCCAGCGGCCCTGGGACCAGATGCGACTGGACCCGCTGGTGCAGAGCACCAGCAGCGCCACCCGTTTCACCATGGCCGGCTTGTATCACAGCCAGTCGGAATTCCAGGTGGACGGAATCATTGTGCCCCTGGGGGCCGGCGGCTGGGCCGCGCTCCCAGGGACCGCGGGGGCCGGCCTGCCAATTTTGCCCGCCGAATAACCGTTAACCCCACGGTTACAGGCCCACAAGACACTTGTGCGGGGGTTGCCGGCGGGTGCAAGCTGCTCCCAACGCCGCTGGAAGGCGGCGCTGCAAAGGAGGGGCCGGCGATGAAAACAAGCGCACGCCGATGGATGACAGTTGCGGTCCTGACATTGGCCTTGGCCGGTGTTGTGGGATCGTCGTATGGGCAATCCACATTGGGCACGATTCTGGGTACCGTGGCGGACTCGCAAGGGGCCGCCATGCTTGGGGTCAAGGTTACCCTGACCCATCAGGAGACCAATATCAGCCGGGTGTTGATCGCGGACGAGAGGGGCGGCTACGAGTTCCTGAATCTGGTGCCCGGCACTTACCGCGTGGAAGCCAGCCAGCAGGGATTCAAGACCTTCGTGAAAGACGGTATTGAACTGGGCGCGCGCCAGACGGTGCGCGTGGATGTGCCGATGGAGGTGGGGGCGGTTACCGAGCGGGTGACGGTGGCGGCTACGCCCGGGCTGATCGACACCGAAAAATCGGGCATCGCCGCGATGATTCCGGCCGGTGGGGCACAGTTTCTCAGCCCGACCACCGACTCGCAGCGGCCCTGGACGCAGATGCGCCTGAGCCCCCTGGTCCAGAACACCAATAGCGGCACCCGCTTCACCATGGGCGGCACCTATTACAACCAAGCGGAGTTCCAGGTGGACGGCATTTCCTCGCCGCTAGGCAGCGGCAGTTTGGGCGCTTCGGTGCTGATGAGCAGCGAGGCGATCCAAGAGGTGACGGTCCTGGCGGTGAACAACTCCGCCGAGTACGCTTCGCCCGGTGTGTTTCAGCAGGTCTCCAAGGGTGGCGGGAACGCCTTCCACGGCGACGGGTACTATGCCTACAACACACCGGCCTTAAAAGCGCGCAACGCCACAGCGCTCGAAAGGGAATCGGCCGTTATTCACTATTTTGGGGGCAACATCGGCGGGCCGATCCTCATTCCCAAGCTGTACGACGGCCACAACCGAACGTTCTTCAGCTTCAGTTGGCAATCGAAGCGCGAACGCGGCAACCAATTCTACAACGCGGACGTCCCGACCGACGCCATGCTCGGCGGAGTGTTCACCCAGACCATCAACAACCCCTATGAGGGAAGACCCTTCGTCGGCAATGCCATCCCGGTGGGCATGATCGATCAGGTAGCCAGCAGGATCCAAGACCGGTATTACCCCCGTACAGCTATCCCCGGCACAACCGCCACGACCAACAACTACCGGGTCGCCGGCGGGCGGGCAACGTCACGGGACGACGCATTGGATCTGCGAATCGACCATCGGTTCAGTGACAAGCACTGGTTTTACGCGCGGGTGGGGGGCGGCCAATTCAACAACCGGGGCTTCGACAGCAACCTGGAGACCATGGGCTATCGGAACAACACCCGCAAGTTGTACAACGGGGCGGTTTCGTACAACTACACGGCGCGTCCCAATCTGCTGAACGAGTTGCGTGCCGGGTTCGTTCGCGATCACGATCGCGGCGGTGGCAACAACAGCGGGTTGGAGGTGTTGAACTATTTTGGAATCAAGTTTCCGCCGACGCTGCCCGATCTCCGTGGTTTTCCGATGATCGTCATCACCGGGCCGCAACAACTGGCTCAGCAGGCGACTTCCTTCAACGTCCAGCCCAGCTACCAGTTGACCGATACCATTTCCTGGATTAAGCACCGCCACACCTTCAAGGGCGGCGTCAACATATTCCTGGAGCAACCGAACAACGGGAGCATTCCCCAGAGCTTCTACGGCAATTTTGGCTTCCAGAACACCTACACCGGCTCCGGCGCGGTGGGCAATGCCTACGCCGATTTCCTGCTGGGCCTCCCAACGCAGACTTCGGTGCAAGGCATCAGCCCCAACACCTACATGAGGAGCACCAACTACGGCATTTTCTTCCAGGACGACTTCAAGGTTCGGCGGAACCTGACTCTTAACCTGGGGATTCGCTGGGACTACCAGGGGGCGATCTACAACAAGAACGATGCCTTGTTTAACTTCGACCGGGCAACGGGAGGCCTGATCAAGGCCGCGCCGGACACGCCGGTGAACCCAGGGTTCCGGGTCGCCTCCAGCCAGATCCCAATCCTAGAGGCCGGCTCCCTGGGTCTGCCAGAGCACACGCTGCACTTTGCCGATAAGAACAACTTTGCGCCCCGCATCGGCTTTGCCTGGCGTCCCCGGAACGCGTCGTCGTTCGTTGTTCGCGGAGCCTGGGGCAAATTCACAGACATCCTGGGCCAAGGAGTGTACTCTCCGATGGCCACCGGCGGCTTTTTGGACGCCGGAAGCGCAACCTACAACAACCCAAAGCCAGTGAATAATATCGCGCCTCTCGCTGTCCTGCACTTCGCCGACTCCTTCCCCACGCTCAACCTGGGCGGGGCGGGGTTGCCCGCGAAAGGTTTTAATCCCCACTTGTTCAATCCTTACGTGCAGCAGTGGAACCTGACGCTGGAGAAGGAGCTCTGGGACAACGGGTTCCGCATCACGTACCTGGGCACGAAAAGCACCAACCTGATCTACACGCGCGACATCAACCAGCGGGTCATCCCCGGTCTCGACACTTCCCGGCCTTACTACGCCCTGAAGTTCAACAGTTCGATCGCCTACAGGGACAACGGTGGCAACCAAATCTTCCACGGCCTGCAGCTTGAATCGCACCGTAGGCTAAAGAACGGGCTCATGTATCAGGTCGGCTATCTCTGGAGCAAGAACATCTCCGACGTCATGGATCAAAACGATGCCGACACGAAAGACCAGAGCACCGACGCCAACAACCGGGCCTTGGACCGGGGCCGGGTGCAGTACAACCGCACGCACAATCTCAGCGGTTTTGTCGCCTGGGAGTTGCCGGTGGGCCGCGGGCACCGGCTGCTGCGCAACGCCTCCGGCTGGGTGGACCAGCTCGTCAGGGGCTGGCAGTTGAATCCGGAATTGTTTGCGGGCAGCGGCATCTGGTTCACGCCCTGCCGCAGCGCAAACAATCCGCTGAGCAACGTAGGTTGCAGCACCCAGACGGCACGGGCCGATCGCCTGGGCGACGGCAACGACGGTCCCCATCTGACCGGCGTGGACACGCGCAAGTGGATCAACACTGCGGCCTTCGCCAATCCGCCGGCCACTCGGCTGGGCACTGCCGGCCGAAACATACTGGAGGGCCCCGGTTTCTGGCACCTCAGCACCAGCCTCACCAAGAGAATGCGTCTCCGCGAAGGCCGGGAGCTGTGGTTGACGGTGGCCGCCATGAACCTGCTCAACCATCCGAATTGGGCCGGCCCCAGCAGCACCAACGAGTTGACGGTGGGCCAGGCAGCGTTTGGAAGCACCTCGTCCTTGATGGGGAACGATCGTGCGGTTTCGCGCGCTCCGGCCAGGGCCGTCTGGCTGCGGGCGCGCATCATGTTCTGAATCCCCCGCGCAGGGGCGGCCGCTGGGTAGGCCGCCCCCTCCGCGCCTGAAAAGCGAGGTGGCCATGGAACCTTTGACGCGACGCCAGTTTCTTCAATCTGCCGCCGCCGCGGGAGCGGCCGGGGCTCCGGCGATTGCCCGCTCCCCGCTCAGTCCCAACGACCGCATCCGGGTGGCCGTGGTGGGATTCAAGCGGCGCGGCATGCACCATATCGAGTGCTTCCACCAACTGGCCAATCAGAACGTCGAGGTGGCCGCTCTGTGCGATGTCGACGAGGCGGT
>Ga0315295_10004167_pt1 | contig 12308 bp, 6 predicted proteins | sample YL17G14_0_MG_FD_204453 | JGI IMG/M metagenome (GOLD analysis project Ga0315295, IMG submission 204453) | Sediment microbial communities from Yellowstone Lake, YNP, Wyoming, USA - YL17G14_0 | ecosystem: Environmental > Aquatic > Freshwater > Lake > Sediment | place: USA: Wyoming | collected... | reverse complement strand
GGACTATCCGCGCAGCTTCAATTTCGACCCCACCGGCCAGTTCCTTTACTCCTGCAATCAGCGTAGCGACAACCTCGCCGCCTTCCGCGTGGATCGCAAGACGGGCGGCCTAGCCTTCACCGGCCATTACACACCTGTCGGCAATCCTTCGATCATCGTTTTCCTTGATCTCGCGAAGACGGATTAAATTCCCATGATCCGAACCATCCTCATACTCCTAGCCCTGATGTGCGTGTCAAGCACCAGTAGGACCGTCCTGGACACCTGCCTATCCCCTTGAATCACAGACACTTATGTCGTAGGGTGCGAATATTGTCTCAACATAAGTACACCTTATTACTGGACTTACGCGATCGACCGACGAAAGCACTTGGCTGCCGCCCATTGGTTCATTAGTCTCGGGGACGTGTCTGGCATATTGCCTTGAGAAAGAACTCTGGAAAACCATCGAGTATCTCAAAGAGCAGGTTCCGGCCCTGCCTGCAGAGAGCTGTTGATGACAAAGCGTTACTGACATGGTGGCCATTCATGGGTTCCCACAGCATGGAGCAACGGATTCATTATCCGTGGGTCCCCCCAACATTCCGGCCCGGGCACCTTGTGCGTTGGAATTCCCCGGGGCAGATTCGTAGTTCCCACAGGATGCTTCACAATGTTATCATGTCTTGTCATACGTCTCGCCACTTCGGTGCAACGTGATGCGGAATAGGGGCCAACTGGAGAAAGATATGCCGAACATCACTTCAGTACTCACAGAAGAAATCCTACGGCTTGCACGGAAGGAGACTCGAAAGCAAACCAACGCTCTTAAGAAAGCATCGGCCCAATACCGCAAGGACATTGCCGAGATGAAGCGCCGGTTGTCCGATCTTCAACACAAGGTCACTCCTCTCGAAAAGCAGGTTCGCAAGGGTGTTTCGACCCAGGTCCGTGAAGTCGATGCAGAACGCGTGCGATTCACCGCCAAGGGCCTGCGTTCTCAGCGAAAGCGTCTGGGACTTTCCGCGGCGGACTACGGCAAACTCATCGGCGTGACAGGCCAGACCATCTATAGCTGGGAAGGTGGGACATCTCGCCCGCGTCAGCAGCAAGTGGCGCGGATTGCGTCTCTTCGCCGCCTCGGTAAGAGAGAGGCCCGGGCTCGTCTGGAGCAACAGAAGGGTGTGAGCAAGAAGAAATCGAAATAGGCGGGCTCCCGGCGTTTCGGCGGATTCTGCGTACGGCATGATGGTGTTGGCGGGTGGCCTCGCTCGTGCGCGGAACGCTGTTCGTCGTCAAGCTTGTGGTAGCCCTTTCCATATTCGCGCCGGAATCCCAAGACGAATGAGTGCACACATAGCACTCTGTCACATACAAAAGGCTGTAGGATGTTGCTGCTCATCCTACAGCCTTGAGCCAGTCCGGCGCTCGCACTATTGGCGTCTTCCATACAACTGGATATCGTCCAGATTCCAGCCGGAATACGGATAAGCTCTTGCTCTGAGAACCTGGTAGGTCCACCGCACATACACTGCCGGTTGCCCGTCCGCCTCGGCGCCCAAAGGACAATCCATGAGCACCCACTTAGAATCCACAATCTCAGCTTCTGATTCCCACAGGTTCTGCCAAGTCTCCCTCTCGTTGGTTGAAACCTCCACAGTGGCCGTGACGTATCCCGGCTCATCCGTGTTCAGCCATCTGGCGAATCGGAGCTTGATGTGCTGGTAGCCACTGAGGTCAAAGGGGCCGGCGACAAGAGAGCAGGGCCCGCCAATCACAGTATCGTAGTCGCCGCTCAAATTGACCCCGAATACATTCTGCCCCGTGCGGCTGTTTATCGGATCAGGACCGCCATATTCGTCACCTCCCTGACCTGTGGGCATTCCAAATTCCCATTGGCCGTTCCGCACCCATCCGGGATCGACATCGAGTGGGACATCGTGAACGATCTCTTCAAACACAGCCATAAGCGTATAGGCACCATCCACAGTCGCCCAGGCCTTGGACCCCGTTGGGTCCTGGTACTCGATTATGACCTTGTTGGCATCCACGGCAGAACCTTCCCATCTGACGAACTCATAATTCGGGTCAGCCACGGCTGTAATCGGCACGACTTCTCCACAGGAGTACTCTTGAACTCCCACATCTGGATTCATGATCGAGCCCTGGCCGACTACAGAGATCGTCAAGCCACAGGAAGGGACCGGACACGGCTCTGTGGCAAACCACCAGGTGGGCCCCTGAATCTCCCCGCTTGGAGTATGAGCAACCACCCTCCACGAGCAGATCTGCCCGCCTCCAACTGCAGGCATAGGTGCCCAGGGGTCGATGATGTTCTCAGCTACTTTTTCCAGCGGCGCACATGCCGCGGCAGCAAAGTAGACGTCGTAGCCCGTTGCTCCATCGACTGGCCACCAACACAGGGCATCCGAGCCGCACGCGGTCACGGAGTTCCCGTCAGCAGGTTGCGGATCGCAAGGATAGAGGCCATGAGGGTCTTTGGGCGACATCACCGAGACGGAGAGTCCATACTCGCCCGTGTCGGGGACATACTCACCACCGCCATACCAAGTAGCATCTGCATCGGAGACAACGATCGTATAGATGCCCGTCGTTTGGAGTTGGTAGTTCTCTATCCTGGCGCGTGAGTAATCCCACCCCGAATCAGCCACCAAGGCGCCATGGGGATCATAAAGTCGTACTCGGGGTTCCATATCTGCCGCAGCAGAGCGGTCGGTCATCTCGATCGCGACACCCTGACCTGCTTGGCAATAGCAGGCGTATGCATCCAGGTCGCCAACCGGTGCAATGGTCCCACTGTATGTTCGGCCGATGGTCATATCTCCGCCGTCCCGATCCTGAAGGGAAGTCGTCGTGCCGCCTGTCAGCACCATAGACAGTCCATAGTCACCGGTATCCGGAACCATTTCACGACCGCCATACCAAGCAGCATCCGCGTCGGATACGACGATGGTGTAGATTCCCGTCTTTTTCAGTGGGCGGTTTTGAATGATCGCGCGTGCATAACCATACCCCGAATCATCTACTCGTACCCCATCGGGATCGTAAAGCTGCACTCGGGGTTCAAGACCGGCATAGGCGGAACTCCCCAGCGGAACGGAGTTGTCGGCCATCTCAATGATGACGCCTTGACCGGCCTCAGCCCAGAAGTAGTAGGAGTGTGTCTCACCACCATATTCTATCGTGGCGACCTTTGTCTCACCTGAGACTATGCACTCGGAAGCCATGCCCGGTGATGTCCCGAGAATAGTGAATGTGAGCCATGCAGCAACAACCAGAATCGATTTGATTGTGAACGCTTTCATTTTTCTACCCTTTCATGTCAAGACCTCTTTGCTGGTGTGACCTGAGACTCCGAATATCCATTGGCATCCTTCCTGCCTATCCGTATGACCCTGAGAGCTGCTCTCTACCTTTCCCTACACCGTTTGGGTCAAAATCTTGCGCGCACCAAGAGCTCTTTTGGGGAAATATTGGGTGGGGCATGGATCACTTGGGAACGGACCTGGAGCGTTGCCGCGTCATGGGTGGGTGTAGAGCAAGATCTCACGTCCAGCCTGAAGGACTGTCGCTGCGACCGAGAGACAGGGGAGGCCCAAGGCATCTTGGAGACTGCTTCTCCTTGGCGCCTGACGTACTAGCGGGGCTCGCCGGCCGGACGCCACACTCCGTCCCTTGTGCGGATATGCCCCTCATTGGGCACCGGGGTCAATGAATACCCGCCCGAGGGATGCCCGTGACGCGGATCCCTTCATGAAACCTCAAATCAAGGACTCGCGCAATAATGTCCGCGGGCTATCCTACCGATGGGAACCGGCCGAATACACGCATCGAGCATCCATCGAAATCACGTCAGACTCCAGCCAACTCTGAGCCAAGTCATTCAGGTCGTTCAGCCCCACGGCAAGAGCCATCTGGGCATTCCGGTCACCTGCAAGGACAATAGCTCTGTCACCTCCTGTCCATACCATGGACAGCGGCAGCAGCAAGGGACGATTCGGATTCGGATCATCGATCCGTCGGGCGTGAATTACCCCTGCAGCCTCTTTCGGGATTTGTGCCAGCAGAGGTACTGTAAACACCCCGACCACTTGATTCCATTTCTGTTCGTTGAACTTCGGTGCCGTGAATCCAATCGCGTACACCGTCCCAGTCTCGGGGTCCTCTGTCATCGAAGTAATCACACATCCAAATCGATCCGGCTCTATCAAGTTGCCATACTCTTTAGAAGTGATGTCTGGCTTGGGACCAACAATCGTCAAGGTACAGTCCAGCTCAAGGTCCAGCCTTTCATTGGCAAGGGCCACTATTGAGAAGGAATACACCTTTGTTGTCGGGCCATTCGGGTCCACATCGCTGGCAGTATCCATGGAGGTAAGATACAGTCTGTCTCCCGTCTTAGAGACCACCATCGCTGTCGGACCCAACAGATTCACACTCGCCAAGCTGATGGCTTGCCGCTTGTCCGGCTTGGTCGCATCATAGATTAGAATCCAGCTGTTCTTGCTGATCGTATTTCCGCTTTGGCTCATCAGGCTACTCAGCACATAGACCCTTCCTCTGTCATCTACCTCAACCTCCCGCAGATGCTGCATGTCCGGCTCACGGACGATGTGCTTACAGTAGGCTTCGTTCGGGTCGTTCTTTTGATTCGGATCTGCGGCTGGGTCCCACCCGTAGAGAGCCTCCACCGTGTAGCCGCCCAAAACAGCGTCGCTCAGTTTCACCCTGGCCGCAGCCGGGTAAGAATCTGTGTTCTTCGACCCTGCCACTTGGACGGGAACCACATACACTGTTCTGGGGTCATCTTGCTTGAAGGCGGCATCCAGCAGAGGAAGTCCCCGGTTTCGGACAGGGTCATACCCGATTGATACCAGCGATCCTGAAGCAATGGGCATGACATCTTGCCGCTCGGGAAGAGCCGTCAGTGCCGTGTCGGTACGGACAATGCCCCTGCCATTGCACACTTGATAGATGGTGCCCTGTCCATCCACTATCAGACGCCCATTGCCCGCGCTGGAATCGGAACCTGAGCAGAGCCCCTCCAAATCGAGATGGTAGAGCTGGCTAGGCAGATGAGATAACCAATCTGTCGTATCGGCCGATTTGCCGAAGACCACAAGGGGCGAGGATCGTGGAGCATCGATGGATGCAGCGGCGAAAGAGGATGAACCTTGATAGCCAGCAGCAGATGCCAATGGAGCCGGAGAAGATCCTCTCGGACAAACATTAAGCACGCTGCCGTCCCAAACCAGCAGATCATCTATCCCCACACAGCCATCCCTGACAAGATCAAGGCAACCCCTGCTCGGATGATTGGAGTCAGAAGGTCCAAACTCGGCCAGCAACATGAGATAGTCCTTCACGTTGACCTGGGTGTCGTTGTTGTAGTCCCCACATTTCGGAGCTCCACAGTCGATCTGGGGGTCCCAATTGTCGATCCAGCAACAGGCGTCCCGGCCTCGCAGCTTAAGCTCCACATATGTGCCGCGGTGAAAATCAAGCTCGCCTCGTGAGAACACTCCCGAGAACAAGGTGAACTGGCCGCTCTCGGCAGACCCAGGCCGGCCAAGATCAGGAGGGCGAATCGTGGCGACTTGAATGGATGTGCCCTTGCTGACCTCAGGGTGATCACTAAGATAGATGATCAATTCGGTGTTCGGATCCGGGTGCGATTGAAACATGTACTCGAACTCAACCGTGATGTCTTCATCGCCAGCGCGAGCAAACGCCCCCTTGGCTGCTACAGAGCGAGCAGATTGCCTACTCGGTGCTTGCGTGCACATCTCCATGACGCCACCGGCGGCGACTGGAACACTCGGGTTCGTGCCAGCATCGATACGCTCTATCGAGCCGATGTATAGCGACTCAGCAGGAGCAGGCGGCTGCCCGGGGTCGTCTGCAGGATCTGTCAGCCTTTTGCGAACCCGGACCTCAAACTCCACCGGATCATTCATGGCAATGATGCCCAGCGAAAAACCCAGGATGGGAATATCTTCAAACCTCGCTCCATTGGTCAAAGGTGCATACGGGGCATCCGGGTCTCTCGTAAGCTCCACCCCGTTCGGGTCTACCAGCCGCTGATAGTACATCGTTTGGAGGGCGGTATTTAGGACGGAATTCGGGCCCATCACCAACTCCTTGACGTAGACCGTCTCGGGATGGAGCTCGCCGAAGCCCTGGAACTCAAAGCCCTGACGATTGGTCAAGTTGAGTTTGGAATTCGGCTCCAGAACCAGCTCCTCCAGCACCCAATTGGCGGAGGGGTCTTTCGTAAAACCCGGACTCGTAATGGGCACTTGGTAAGCGCCTGAGCTTCCAACAGGATTGACTGCCGTGCCGGAATCATAGTCCTTGGCTCGCAGTTCCAATAGCGTTCCCTGGTTGCCCAACTTCCCTTCCTTGATGACGACGGCGATCCGGTTGTTCTCGATCGCGGGATGGTTCACGTCGTCTGGCCTCGGATCAAGATCGAGATAGCGATCTCCTTCGGAAACGATGTTGTTGTTCCTGATTCTCGCGTTTCCCCGGACGTAGAACTCGCCGCCGAAGCCGGTGCTCGCTTCGAGAAGCCGGATGTTGTTGTACTGGATCACGCTGGGGTCATCGACATCGAGCAGCTTCACGTCGATATTGGTGCTCTCAATCGTCGCATGGCCTTGAATCACCAGCGAGCCGTTGACCACGATGCGACCATTACGGTTGGGATCAGATACTCTTCCCCGTGAGCTGCTGAGATTCACAAGCGCATGGTCCTCGATGATCAACTGCTGACCAGCGTCGATCTCGATAAGACCCGGACCATAGATCGATGCTCGCACGGTCGTTATGGGTTCGTATCGCCAGTCACCAGTGAATCTGAGCTGCGCTTCCCTGCCCAGAGTGATCCTCCCATCGCCCGCTAACACGGAGGAAATAATGTTGAGTCTGCCATACGTGAGGCTCAGGTCGCCTTCCAGAAGAGCATAGACGTCTTCTACCTTGCCGGTATCAGGTTCGTTGGTCAAGATGGCGAGAGTATCCAGTACTAATTCAGGAGGAAACGGAGGGTACTCCCGTATCGAATTCCTGTTCCCTTCGAGTTCTACCGCGCCGGAACGCTCGGCGTGGTTATCAGCAAGCACACACCCAATCAGCTTCAGGTTGGTGCCCCAGATCCCTCCCCCAGCACTCCCTGCTGAGTTGCCTGCAATACTACAATTCTCAAGTGTGAGGTACCTTCCACCAGCATATATTGCACCTCCAGTCTGATCTGCGTAGTTATCCGTAAAAATGCAGTCAATCAGCCTTGGGCCTGCGATATTCTGGCCGTTATATGAGGCTAATCCGCCGCCGTCCATGCCAGCATAGTTGTGGGCAAACGTGCAGCCGCGGATAGTCAGCGAGCCCCAGCGTATCTGGATCCCGGCTCCACGCCATTCAGAGCCGGCGTTCGCCATACCGCCCCTGATGATAAAACCATCCAGCTCTGCTGTTCCGTCAGTATAGTCGCCGACAACAACATGCAAGCTGTTTTCGTTCATGAAAGGATCACCACATTGCCCCACCACATCGTTCCCGCCAAGGTCTCCACTCAGGACAGTCTCGAACTGATCGATATCCCGCACGTTCGGATCACTTCCCGTGACGCCGGCATAGCCGCCGATCACAGCTACGCCGTTCTTGAGATGGAACGTTGCATACCGATCGCCGCGACTGATTCCGATTCCACGGTCAGGTGTATAGATACCCTGGGCTACCCGGATTTCGTCGCCGTATGTCGCAGCTCTCAGGGCATCTTGTAGATGGCTGAAGGCATCGGTCCACGACGATCCGTTGTCGGCGCCATTGGCTCGACAGTCCACATAGAAGGTATTACCTACGGGGGGCGGGGGATCACACGAGGCAGGCCTGGGATCGAATGACAGGGTCACAACCGGATTACTGTGTTGAATTCTTGGGATATAGATATGGTACGCATCGCAATTCAAAGGATTATACCTTATGTCCAGCACTCTCAGACAGGTCAATTGCGACAACGGAGAGATGTCGCGAATCTGATTTGAAGACAACCTCAGATCCTCCAGATTCGTCAGCCCGGACAACGCCGTGATGTCGGAAATACGGTTCCCGTAGAGCTGTAACCGTGTGAGTTTCGTCACACCCGTTACTGGACCGCAGTCGATGATCTGATTGCTGCCCAACCCCAGATCCTCCAAATTCGACAATCTGGCGACCGGCGAAATATCTGTGATCCGGTTCCCGTCCACCCGGAGACGCTTCAGATTCTTCAGGCCAGAGACAGCACTGATGCTCGTTATCTGGTTGCTGTTAAGAAGCAGATCCTCCAAGTTGGTCAGAACCATCACTCCCGATATGTCCACAAGTTGACAGTGAGCGGCCCATAGCACTTCAAGACTGTTCAATCCTGGGAGCAAGGCGATATGCTCAATTGGATTGTAGTCAAGATATAGAACCTGCAGTTTGCTGAGATTGGCAAGTGCAGAAATGTCGACGATTGAGTTCTCTTGGAGATACAGCCTCTCGATGTTGGTCAGTCCCTTGAGAGCAGAGATGTCGGCTATATTGTTGGTGGTGACAGACAGGTTTTTCAGGTTGACCAATTCCCCCAAGGAAGAGATGTCGTTGATCTGGTTGCCGTCCAGACTCAGGTCGGTGAGATTTGTCAATTGCACGAGAGGAACAATATCAGAGATCTCGTTGTCGAAGAGATCCAGTTCGGTGAGATTTCTCAGTTCCGCAAGCGGAGAGATGTCTTTGATTTGGTTCTGATGGACTTGGAGGATGGTGAGATTCGTTAAACGCGCCAAGGCAGAAATGTCAGCAAGTCTGTTCTCGCCCAGATAGAGCGTACGGATGTCTGTGGCATACTCAATACCTTCGAGACAAGTGATGCCCAGTCCTTGGGCAGGTAGATAGGTCAAGGAGAGCATATCTCTTGGCGTGGGGTCAGTTACTCCAAGCTGTTCCTCCACCGCAGCCTTCAACTTCGGGTCGCAAAAACGGACGGGTTCATCCACCGTGGCTGCTTGAGCCTCTGCTATGCCGCACAGCCAAACGGAAGCCACTATGCAGACTGTGAACAATGGTGTCGCGACCGACATCAGGCGATTCGTTTGCATGATCTTCTTTCACTCTTACTCTGACGGCCCTTGTCTCTGCGCATCTCGCGCCAGGCCATACAGCTCTTGGAATGGGATCACCGTATATTCGTTGGCCACATATACTCCCTTGCGGATGGGCACGAAAGCCGTATGCCCATCCATGAAGGCGAGGTTGAAAGAGCGAGGGCGGCCGTGCCAGCCGTCCTCGTCGCCGCTGCCCGGCCACCATTGATTAACCCAGCCGCAGTCACCGACCAACAAAAGACGCGAATGGCCCGCTGTGTCCTGCATGCGGAGACCGGGCAAGCGTCTGTTAACCCCCTCGGTCAAGCCCGGATCCGGCAGAGCGGGGATCTGGGTGGGCCCGATCATCAGGAGGTTTGTACGATAGCTCGTTCCATTGATTGTGTAGACTGATAATCCCGCCGTCCAATCATCTCCCGTATCGGCAGGACACCTGGCAACGGCGGCCTGACCCTCGGTCTCCGGTGTTTCGGAGAGGGATAGATACTTATTCAAGGGGCGCGGATGATCGGGGTTGGCCAGGCCGCGCCATCCGACGAACTCCACATCAGCATTTATGCCTTGATAGAATCTCCCATCATTGTCATTGAAATACATGTGCCAAGCCTGAGTGATCTGCCTCAAGTTGGCTTGGCAGTTCACTCTCTTGCTCCATAGTCTGGCCAGACGAAGTGCCGGCAACAGGATGGCCACCAACGCGCTCACCAAGGCAATGACCACAAGTAGTTCGATGAGGCTAAACCCCCGACCCACCCCAGAGTATGCCTTGTAGACTCGTTTGCTGCACTTCATTGGGCGCTCCTTTGCGATCAGCGAAGGTGATTACGTGGTGCCCTGTCGGGTAGTCGGGCGAGCCTTTCCTCAGCCATATCGACGAACCATTCATCCGGATCTTCAGGATTATGGCCATCCTGAAAGCATGCTCTGTATTCCTCTGTTGCCTTCGCCGCCTCCCCGTTCCGCAAGAACCATTCACCCATGATGAAGTGCCCAAAGGATCTATGCTTGCCCGAGAAAAGCTCACCGAATTCCACGCGTCGTTCGTCAATCGGTCGCGCATCCAGCAAGAAACACGCAGCAGCGAACTCGCGCGACTTCTCAGGAAAAAAGCGTCTGAATCCTTCTGCTCTGGCGTCTGAGGCGCTCCAGAACTCCAAAAACAAACGGAACGCCGTCCGATTGAGCAGGGCTGCGTTTTCACGGACACCCTGTTTGTAGTCCAGTTCCCTTGACTCCAATTCACGAAATGCAGAACGGGCCTGGCTGTAGGAAAAGATGCCGATAAAGCCACTGCTGAGAATGATGATGGTGACCAGACTCGCGACCGAAACGGCCACCCGATTGCGGGCGACAAACTTCCTCAGCAAATACCATGTATCGATAGATCTGGCACTGACCGGCCAGCCGGCCAGCCACTGCTGAATGTCATCAGACAGCTCTCCGGCTGAGCCATATCGCTCCTTGGGAGATTTGGCAAGGGCCTTGAGCAGGAGCGCTTCCAGATCTCTATCGAATCCTGGGACCTTCTCAGATGGACGAGCAGGTTCCTGCTCCCGGATTCGCTCCAGCACCCTGTAGTCACGCCCTGTCACGTCATAAGGCCAGTCGCCCGTAAGCAGATGGTACAGAATGATCCCCAGACTGTATACATCGCTTGCCTTGTCAATCGCTTTGACATCCCCCGCCGCCTGCTCAGGGGACATATACTCGTATGTGCCCATCACGTCCCCGGCCGTAGAGAGTTTCTCTGTACGCTCCTCGGACACGAGGCTGCGTGCCAGTCCGAAATCAAGCACGTGAGGCTGGCCGTCAGATGTGACGAGGATATTCGAGGGTTTCAAGTCCCGGTGGATGATGGAACGCTGATGGGCATATTGGACGGCCAGGCATACCCTGTGCATCAGTTCCAGGATGCCTGGGACCGACAGCTTCTGTTGGCGAACGTACTCGTCCAGCGGCTTTCCGTCGATCAGTTCCATGGCGTAGAAATGGTGGCTTTTGCGAATTCCGCTCTCATAGACCCTGGCGATGTTGGGGTGCTCCAGGCTTGCGGCAAGGGTAACCTCCCGCTCGAAACGGCTTCTGACGTTTCCTTTGGACCTGAGGGCCCTCTGGCTCATCACTTTCAGCGCCACTACACGATCTGTACTCAGTTGCCTGGCCCTCCAGACGGTGCCCATTCCCCCTTCGCCGAGCCATTCGATGATCTCATAATCGTCGACCTGTGGCGGCTCCGGAGCAGGCTCGCCCGGACCGCTCAGAGGCAGAGCAGGTTCTCTGGATTCGTCCGCGTCGCTCATGTCATTTCTCTGACTTCTTCGTATGTCGAACGCACCTTTTGTGAGCCTCTGCAACAAGCCGCTTTGTATCCGCCGGCAGCCAGTCGCTCCCGGCCAATTCCTCAAAGGACCGGCTCAGGCTCTTGTACGAGAGCTTGGTGATCTTGACATCATGATGGACCAGAGCACTGGCAATGGCGGCATAGTAGATGGCGGTGGCTACTTCCTTCCTCTGTCCCGATGGTGAGGATTCCGCCTGTTTCTTGTGCAGGTCCTTGATGGTCTCGAGGACCGGAAGGTCCGTCTCCGGGTCAGTCAGAAGAGCGCCGAACGAACACCCGGCGAACGGCCTGAGCTTCTCGCAGACCACGGTGAGGACATTCGGGAGCATGTGGACCATCCCCACCTCCAGAGGCAGAGACCCGGCCAACTGGGCCTGAAGCATCTCTGTTTTTGTCTGCTCGTCACCGAGAGCGATGGGATCCTCTGATGTGGGCTCACCCATCTTCCAGAGCTTGGCGAGCTTCTCACGGTTCAAGCCAAAGGTCGATGACTCGTCCTGCACAGATCGGTCTCCGTTGGCTGCTGTCGTCCAATGACGGGCCGCGCCCGTTCACCATTTCTTACGCCGAATCAGTCACAATCCTGCGCCCTTTTCCGAGAGGAACCTCAGGATTTCTTGGAATTCTGTTTCGGCCTGAGAATCCGAGCCCACCAGATCTCGCAGGCGACGTCTCAGGACCTCTCGAAAACGCCGTTTGACCGTGACGATCATGTTGCCCGCCTTGCTCTCGCTCTCTATGCAATACTTTTGGCAAATGTTTTTGAAGGAGGTCTCCTCGGCGTCGTTGAGAATGGGCGCTAGCACCCTGCTATAAAAGACCTGCCAATGGACCTCCAA
>Ga0315295_10004165_pt1 | contig 12309 bp, 12 predicted proteins | sample YL17G14_0_MG_FD_204453 | JGI IMG/M metagenome (GOLD analysis project Ga0315295, IMG submission 204453) | Sediment microbial communities from Yellowstone Lake, YNP, Wyoming, USA - YL17G14_0 | ecosystem: Environmental > Aquatic > Freshwater > Lake > Sediment | place: USA: Wyoming | collected... | reverse complement strand
AATTTAAGGAGCGGATCGTCCAGGCTTGGGACCTCAAGCAAGAAGGAACCATTGTCCTTGAGCTTGTCTGCGACCGCGCCGATGAACGAGCGGGGATCGGACATGTGCTCAAAAAGATGGATCCCGTAAATAAAGTCGAACTTTTTTCCCAGCTTGTAATCTTTTATATCGTATTGCAGCACAATATTCCCGTCGCATACCGCGGGATCCTTATCTATGCCCGTAACATCATATCCCTTGGACCGTAATCTCTTTAAATTATCCCCCCATCCACATCCGATCTCCAGGATCGAATCGCCCTTTTTTATGAACCTGTCGATATAATCCGAGATCTTCACTTTTTTCTTCTGGCCCGGAAAATCCTGCTTCTGCCAGTATTTTGAATATAATTCATCCAGCTCGCCAGGAGTCCATTGCGGGTAAAGCTGCACCAGTCCGCAGCCTGCGCACTCCACGACTTTCTTATCATAACCGTAACATCCGAAACGCATCTGTCTGGATGCCGCTACGGTCCGCTCATTATTCCCGCCGCATAAATAACATTTGAACTGGCTCATTTTATCTTTTTTATCGTCCTGCTTAATACCTGCGCTTTTACTTTCGCCAGGTTAATATCACGGTAGTTCGTCTTGAACTGCATTATCTTTTGCTGGACCTCTTCCGCGGCCGGGCACAAGCCCTTTTTATATTTAACCTTGCCGTATATATCGGGATTTCTATCGACATACTTCCGCTCTGCCATCACCGGTTCAAGGTACGGAACGCTCCATGCCCCGTATATCCCGTCTCCTCCTTCCTGGATGTAGGTTTTCCTGAAATCCTCCCAGGAAACGCCGATCTTTTCTTTCCCTTCATATTTCACGCCGAGCGTGTAATAAGTATTCGTGTAACCGGCGGGAGTTTTCTGGGGGACAAGATAGTTGGTCTCCGACATCACTTCCATGAATATCTCGGCCGACCGCACCCTTAAGGAGATCAATTCCTCGATCCGCTCCAGCTGGGCCAGCGCTATCGCCGCGTTGAATTCCGGAAGCCTGTAGTTCCACCCTATCACATCGTGCCTTTTATAATTCGGGTTCTGGAACACGTCCTGATTCAAGCGCACCCTTCCCTCTTCCGCCCGCAGGTTCTTGAATCCGTGACCCCCTATTTTCCTTACCATCTCGGCGTATTTTTCGTCGTTGGTTATGATCATCCCGCCTTCGCCGCAAGAGATATGCTTGGTATTCTCAAAACTGTAGCTAGCCATCTGCCCGATAGTCCCGGTAAGTTTACCCTTGTATTTGCTTAAGACGCATTGCGCGTTATCCTCTATAACTATCAGACCATGTTTTTTCGCCAGATCCATTATAGGGTCCATATCCGGCGGCAGGCCGTAAAGCGCGACCGGAATGATCGCCTTGGTCTTTTTGGTGATCTTTCTTTCAACATCCCTGGGATCGATATTAAAAGTATCAGGATCGATATCCGCATATACCGGGACAGCGCCGGCATGGATAGTCGCAGTCGTGTCCATGATAACGGTCAAGGCCGGAGAGATAACTTCGTCCCCGGGCTTGACGCCACCTGCTTCAAGAGCCGCGTGAAGGGTGGATGTGCCCGAATTCAAGGCGACGGCATATTTCACGCCGAATTTCTTGGCGAACGCCTTCTCCAGGGCGTTATTCCAGCTCCCTCCCGTTGCCGACCAGCTTTCGGCCTGAAGCACCTTCTTTAGATACTCCAGCTCGTTACCAAGATACTTTGTGGGATTCTTTAGTTCTTCACTCATATTAATTTCTCCCTTTAATGACCAGCTTGGTCTTCTTTTTCTGGTTTGCCAGAAATTCGCCCTGGCGGAACTGGTTTATCTTTATTACTTCTGGGTTATTGTCCAAAAAAGCAACGATGTCCCTGAGCGTGAATGGGTCCTTTTTCCCCAGGAAATGGTCCATGACCGTCTTGAAGAAGTTGAAATCTTCCTGATAGTCCAGCGTCATCCTTATTTCCGGCCTTTTGAACAGCTCAGGAACATTCATTAACGGCTCGCATTTGAACAGGCCGGTATCGGTAAAATAGACCCACATCATCTCCGTATCGTCGGAATCCTTGATCTCGCAGACCTTTTTCAGCGCCTCAGCCTTGATCGCATAGGTAAAAGAGCCGCATATCAGGTCCTTCCCTTCGATAAAATCCGCCTTGGTCCTTTCGTACTGCGTGAAAGCCAGGTCGATCAGCTCCGGCTCGCAAAAAAGGTCGTCACCGTCCGCCGTAACAAAAAACTCTATGTCATATTTGCCGGCCGCGCCGTTCCAGCGCATGAGCTTGTCCGCAACGCTTCCCTGAAAGTATTTTATCCCGTTCTTTTCCGCGATCCGGCAAAGAACTTCGTCCTCGGGCAGATCGGTCGTGCAAAGAACGATGATCTCCGCCTTTTTGCTTCTCTTCACTCTTTGGATCAAATGCTCTATCGTCGGCACGCCGTTCATCTCGAGGAGCGCCTTATTGGGCAAGCGCGTCGAGCCGGTCCGAACCGTCATGAATATGGCTTTTTTCACGATCTCTCCTCTTGTAGAACATCCAGCATTTCACGAACTGCCCCGTACCCACCCCGGGCATTCAGGGTCCTTCTGGCTATCTTTTTGATATCCGGATGGGCGTTGGCTGGAGCGATCGGCCAACCGACCAAAAGCATCGCTTCTTTGTCATTTATATCATTTCCAACAAAAATTGTTTCTTTAGGATCTATCTTATTATCAGCCAGGTATTTCTCTACGACCGCTCTTTTATCGTCGATCGCCTGGATCACCGATAAACCAAGCTTTTGCGCCCTGATCCCGACCACCGAGTTTTTCTCAGTTGAGACGATGACCTGCCTGATACCCATTTGTTTTATCTTTTGCACTGCCAGGCCGTCGCTACGGTTAACAAAAACCGCTTCTTTGCCGTCTTCGCGCACCAAAACCCGGTTATCGGTCATGACCCCGTCAAAATCATAGAATATAAGTTTTATATTTTTCATAGTGAAAACCCGTCATCTACGACTATATTCTGGCCGTTGATATGCTTGCTCGCATCCGATAATAAAAATAACATAGTCCCGTTCAAATCGGCCCTTTCCAGCATTCCCTTTGATCCGCAGTATTTCTTATAATTAATTATGAAGTTTATTGGCTGTCTGTCTAATATCCCCCCCGGGCTGATAGCATTCACGCGGATATTGTATCTCTTATAATATTGAGCGAAATATCTGGTCAACTGCAGCACCCCTGCCTTGATAGCCGCGTATTCGACCGGCATCGTCATCTTTGTCCCTTTATAAACCTCAAACCTGGGTGGCATAAAGCCATAAATGGATGCCAGGTTGATGATATTGCCGTGCCCCGGGCTTTTAAAGAACTCGGCAAACTTCTTTGAAACCAGGAAATATCCTCCCAGATGAAGGTTCAGGTTCTCGCAGAAATCCTCATAGGTCACTTTCTCAAGACGGCGGCCAAAATTAGGGTTTTTCGGGTAAGCGCTGTTGATCAGGGCATCAATCCTTTTGTGCCTGGAGGTCACCATTGCGATCAGCCGGCTGATCGAATCTTTTGAGGTAATATCCAGTTCCGCATGATCGACTTTGCCTTCTATTCCTGCCGCGACCTTCTTGGCTGCTTTGCCGTCAATATCAGCGATCACCGGGATCCCCGCATTGGCTGCGATAGCTTTCGCAAACTCTCTTCCCAGCAAACCCGCCCCGCCGGTTATTACCACCACTTTACCTTTTATGTCTTTTTTCATCTCTTTTCTCCTGTTTATTGATCAAGTCAATCGCTTGAACCCGGCCTGGATCACGTCACCCTTAAGCTGTTTTTTGACGCTCCCCTCATCCAGCGCCATTTTTATGACTGCAAAGGCCTTGTCGGAATCGGCGATGAACTGTTCTATGATCGCATCTGTATACGCGAAAGTAGTATAAACGGCCGCCCCCAGCAAGTATCCCCTTTCCAGCATTTCTTGCGCGTAAAGGGTCTGGACCTCAAGGGCGTTAGGCACCTTGAAAGAAATATGGGTCAGAGGCGGGATGCCGCTGATCTCTATATCAAGTCGGTTTTTTTTCGCGATCCTCTCCCAGCCCTGGTTTATAAGCTCGCCATAATGGTTCAGTTTCTCATGGACCTTGTTTTCCCTGATCTTCTTCAGTGTAGCAAGTGCAGCCGCATATCCTATCCTCTCCGTCCAGAAAGTTGAGCTTATGAAACTGTTCTGTGCACTATCCATAACGCTCCGCCGGCCAATGATCGCGGATATGGGGAAACCGTTCCCCAACGCTTTTCCAAATACAGCTATATCGGGCTCCACTCCAAGGGTCAAATGGATGCCTCCGTAATTCACTCTGAAACCGGAAGTCACCTCATCAAATATCAATACCGCTCCAATTCGCGATGCTATCTCGCGCACCCCCTGCAGAAAACCGTCGCCCGGTTTATGCCCCCTTATGGGCTCCATTATTATCACGCCGATATCCTTGCCGTGATCCCTGACCAGCGCTTTCAATTCATCAAGATGGTTATAGTTGAATGGCAGGGCGGTATCCTTCAATTCACGGGGCACTCCTTTTGGTTCCAATCCCGGAAGCAGCTGGCCATCGAGGTTCGAAGAATCACCTAGGTTGGCCGACAGGTACCAGTCATGCCAGCCGTGATAGCCGCAGAATGCCACCTTGCTTTTGCCTGTAGCAGCACGAGCAATACGGACAGCAATGGCACAGGCTTCGCCTCCGGTCCTTGAAAACCGTGCCATCTCCGCCCAGGGATGGATCCCTATCAGCATCTTTGCCAATTCGATCTCTTCCGGAGAATTGAGCGAACACATAGAGCTGTCGTTAATTGCGCTGATCACCGCCCGGTTGACATCGGGATCGGCATATCCGAGAACGCAGGCCCCGACCCCCATCTGGGCAAAGTCGTAATAATGTTTGCCCTCCAGGTCCCATACCTCGCATCCTTTGGCTTTGGAATAATACGAAGGCCATAATCCTGGCAAGAACTTCTCGCTTCTTTTTGATAATAGCTGATTCCCTCCCGGGATAAGCCTCTTTGCCTCTTCCCACAATGATGCGCCCTTATTCATTTTGGCATCCTTTTAAGACCTTGATATTCTTGAGCATGGCCTCGGCGCAGATCAGGTCCCCTATGTTATCTATTTCAATTGATTTCCATCTGGGGACAATATACGGAAGTGTCTTCTCGTGATAAAAGCTCTTTCGCTTCTTTAAAGCCTCAACTTCCGACACATAAACTGTTCCCTCAAAAAAGTATAGTTCCGTAATATCCTGTCTCCTCCCAGCCGCTTTAAAGCTCCCGACGTAGGGAACAAGCAAGCCTTTCTTGTTAAGCTTGACGTCAAATACGGGATGGGCCGCCTCAACCCTGCTTACTCCAACGATAGATACCGCACCAACCTTATTCTCCGCAAGTATACTTATCGCTTTGTCGATATCCCCCGATTCCCTCAAGGGAGAGGTCGGCTCCAAAAGCACCAGGTAATCATATTCGCGACCGTTTTGCTGCAACCAGGACAAAGCATGTAAAACAACCTCCATGCTGGTAGATCTATCCGTTGCCAGGTATTTAGGCCTCAGGAAAGGAACTTCAGCTCCGTATTTCCTGCCTGCCACGGCGATCCGTTTATCGTCCGTGCTTAATACCAGATCATCCAAATATTTGCTTTTAAGCGCGGCCTCAATCGTCCAGGCAATCACCGGCTTGCCCGCAAGCGGCATGATATTCTTGCCCGGCAGTCCCTTTGAGCCTCCGCGGGCTGTAATCAACCCCAAAACCCTTTTATTTTTATACATTTACCGCCTTCTTTAAATATTCCAGAACACTTTTATAATCCATGATCTCGCATTTATCGCTTCGATATGATTTGATCTTTGAAGGGGAAAATCCCTCCAGCGGCTTTTTTGAGACGCAAAGCATTTCCTCGTTCTCCCAGACGACTTCGCCTTCATCCTCGGTCAGCAACACTTCATAGATCTTTTCCCCGTTCCTTCTGCCGGTAATTTCGATCCTGACAGCCGATGCTTTATTCCCGTATTTGGGAGCAAAGATCTCGATCATGGCTTTCGCCAGGTCCTCGATCCTCATTACCGGCATCTTAAGAATGAACAATTCCTCCCCTTTGGAAAGGAGAGTTGCTTTCAACAGCAATTCGACCGCCTGGGGGATGCTCATCATGAACCTGGTCATTTCCCGGTCAGTCAAAGTCAGCGGCCCGCTTTTTTTGATCTGTTCCAGAAAGATAGGAACAACCGAGCCTCTGGAGCCGAACACATTACCGAACCTCACGGCGGAGAATAGGGTTTTCTTTGCTCCCTTATAATGTTCTGCTGTCACGGCGATCTTTTCCGCCAGCAGCTTGGTCGCGCCCATGACATTGATCGGCATTGCCGCCTTATCGGTGCTGACATGGATGAATTTATCCACATCATGGTTCCTGGCCGCATCTACCAGATTTTGAGTTCCCAGGACATTAGTCTTTACCGCTTCAAAGGGATTATATTCGCAGATCGGGACATGCTTCATTGCGGCGGCGTTGAACACCAGATTGACCCCTTCCATACTGAGGAAGACACGATCCCGGTCTCGGATATCCCCGATCAAAAACGAGAGCAGATCCTTATTCGGATGTGATGACAGCTCCTGTTTCAGCATGAATTGCTTGTGCTCGTCGCGAGAAAAGATCCTTAACTGCCGGACTGGATAATCCAGGATATTCCTTACCAGCTCAGAACCTATCGACCCCGTCCCTCCGGTCACCAGCACGATCTTATCCCTGAAATATTCCTTTAACTTATTTTCCAATTTTCTTCACTTCCTTTAAGGCTTTCCTTAATTCTCCGGCAACCTTGCCGATCTGTTCTTCTGTCAAGTTATTGAAAAACGGCAAAGCAATGGTGCGTTCCGCGACCCTTTCGGTTATCGGGAAATCCCCTTTTTTATACCCGAAGTCTTTTATATATAAGGGCTGCAAGTGGATCGCCGGGAAATATACATTACAACCGATACCCTTTTGCCTTAACCGCTTGATAACGGCATCGCGCTGTAAGGGATTGAATTTCGGTTTGAGCTGGACCATATAAACGAACCAACTGCGCACTAATCTTGCCTTATTCTGCGGAGGAAGGATTATTTCCGGAATGTCAGACAGATGTTTTTGGTATAAGGCGGCAACCTTTTCCCGTTTCTTAAGTATTTCCGAGATCCGGTCAAGCTGGGCAATGCCTAGAGCGCAATTTATATCGCTCAACCTGTAATTGTATCCCAGCCTGGCATGGGAGAGCCAGGTCATCCCTTCATCGCGCCCCTGATTGCGCATGCTGGCCACCAATCTCGCGATCTTATCGTTATTGGTGACTACCATTCCGCCTTCGCCTGTGGTCATTTGCTTATTCGGATAAAATGCAAAGACCGCACAATCCCCCCATAAACCGGCTGATTTGCCGTTTAGTTTCGCGCCAAGCGCCTCGCAAGCATCTTCGATCACTGCCAATTTGTGATTTTTCGCTATGCGCCTGATAGCATCCATTGCCGGCGGGTAGCCAAAAACGTGTACCGGTAGTATGGCTCGGGTCCGGGAGGTGATCTTCGCTTCGATCGCTTTCTCATCAATATTAAGGGTATCGGACCGGATATCAACGAACACCGGATGTGCTTTCTCGAATAGGATACAGTTGGCTGAAGCGATGAAGCTGAACGGCGTGGTTATGACCTCGTCACCTGCCTTGATATCCAGTGCTCGGACGCATAAATGCAGCCCGCTAGTACCGCTGTTTACCGCTAAGGCATGTTTCGTCCCGATGAATTGCGCGAATTTCTTCTCGAATTCCGGCAACTTCGGCCCCAGGCTCAAGTGCGGGGTTTTCAGGACCGCAACGATCGCAGAGATCTCTTTATTAGTTATATCTGGCCTGGATAATGGGATCTTCATTTGCTTTTTAACTTCCTTTTTATCTTTACTGGAATACCGAAAGCGATACAATTATCAGGAACATCGCGGTTAACGAATGAAAATGCGCCAACGACCGAGTTTTCTCCGATAGTGATTCCTGGCATTACCACACTATGGCTGCCCAAGCAGGAATTCTTTTTTAAAAGCACCATACCATCTTTGTCGTCAATGGTCGATACTGAATAGATCGAGCAATGCGACCCGATCTGAGCATTGTCCTCGATCGTGACTCCGTTCTTAGCATTTATATAGGTGAATGCTCCGATATCAGTCTTATTTCCCAATTTTAAATTCCTGGCATGCTGTACCAGCCAATTATATTTGGTTAGTTTGCCTTCCATGATCTTTGGCTTTTTCCACTTTTTAAATCTATCTATCATATATCTCCCCTTAATATGTTATCTTCTTCTGCAGTAATTGCGGGCTCAGTTTGACAGCGCTCAGGACTTTGACGATGCGCTGGCTGGCCCTGCCATCGCCATAAGGATTTTGACCCTGTTTTACCCCACCGATGAACTTTTTGTCATAGAGCGCTTTATTAACGGCTCTGACTATTGCCGATTTTTCATGCGGGACATCTATGACATTGCAGCCGCGCTCCCTTCCTGCCTGCCGGGTACCTACATTCACAACCGGCAATTTGAAAGAGGGGGCTTCGATGATGCCGCTGCTGGAGTTACCTATCAGCACCGATGCAATCTTCATCAATCCTAGAAAATCCTGGTGCGGAAGGCTCTTATATGCCATTAAATTGGGGGATCTATACCTTTTTATTATTTCCCTGATCATCGCCCGGCCGCCGGCATCAGCATTTGGATAGATCAATAAGGTCTTGATCCCAAAACTTCCCGCTGCATCCAGCGTAACAATCATTTGCTTCCCCGCTATTGCGACATCCGTAGAAACCGGATGTTGCACAACAAGAAAGAATTTATCTTTTTCGCCAAGCGAATAACAGTGTCTTAATTCCTTTTCTCCCGGCAATTTTTCCCATAATATTTTATCCAGTGTTGGCGCTCCGACATCCTTTACCCGCCACGGCTCTTCACCGAGTCGGATTATCCTGTCACGCGTACCTTTTGTGGCCGGAAAATGCAGATGCGAAAGTTTGGTGATCGCATGACGAACTATGCCGTCAACATGGCCCGTTATTTCTCCGCCATGCAAATGGGCCACCGGAATGTTCAGATAATTGGCCGCGATCGCAGCCGCCAGCATCTCACCCCTATCACCCAAGACCAGAACCAGGTCCGGTTTGATCCTGTTGAACACCTCTGCCATTCCTATGATCCCCTTGCCGACCGATATTGCCATCGCCTTTCCGCTGTCTTCTTGATAAGAGACATCTACGCTGGCATTTATCCGAAATCCATCTTTCCGTATCTCATCGATGGTATGTCCGAATTCCTTCATTAGATGCATACAGGTCGCTACGACCTGAAGTTCGAGGTGGTGATTTTGCCTGATCGCCTTCATGACCGGAGCAAGATGCCCGTAATCTGCCCTGGTCCCGGTTATTATGCATATTTTCTTTTTCATCTGAACATCTGCCAGGCAAGAAGTTCTCCCGCCTTTACTCCCTTTTGGATCTTTCTTCCGACGATCTTCTTTAGATACTTCGGCTTGATGCCTGAACCAGGACGCTTTATCTCGATCATTGCCCGCGAGATCATCGAACCGGCAGCAATATCTTTCTTCGCGATCAGGCTGCGACGGGCAGCTCTCATTACATCTTTTTCTGACGCCATCGGCTGTTTCTTTCCGGTTCCCAAGGCAGCCTCCACATTCCTGATCGAATCTACCAATTGCGCGAATTGATGCGGTTCTATCGATGCTTTATGGTCAGGACCGGCCATATCCCGATCAAGCGTCAGGTGCTTTTCAATAACCTTGGCTCCAATAGCGACCGCAGCTGGAGCAATATCGATACCTGCAGTATGATCAGAGTATCCCACCACAACGCCGAACTCATCAGCTAAGGCCACGATTGCTTTCAAGTTAGCGTCCTTTAATGCGGCCGGATAATTGGATGTACAATGCAAAAGGACTAGCTGCCGGTTGCCCGCCAAATAGATAGCCCTGACCGCCTCCCTGACCTCCTCCATGGTAGCCATACCAGTGGACAAAATGATCGGTTCTCCAAAACTCGCAACGTGTTTTATAAATTGCAGATTAGTCAGCTCACCTGAGCTTATCTTGAACGCTGCCATGCTAATCGAACTTAGGAAATCAGCGCTTTTTTCGCTGAACGGAGTTGATAAGAACATGATCTTCTGGCGGCCGCAATATTCCTTTATCCTTCTGAACTCGCCGTCGCTAAGCTCCAGTTTCTTCAACATGCTGAATTGGCTTTCTTTTTGCGTATTCTTTTTCTGATATTCCGCCTGTGGAGCATCCTTTGTAACGACATCCTCAGCTGAAAAGGTTTGGAACTTTATTGCATCCGCCCCTGCTTTTTTTGCGGCCTTGACCAGCTTTTTAGCAAGCCCGAACTTTCCATTATGATTGACTCCGGCTTCCGCGATCACGAAAACAGGGGCTCCCTCGCCTACCATTCGATGGCCTATCCTTAGTTTTCTCATGTGATATTGATCCCCGCCAGCCGGCTTTTTTCCAGACTTTCGAAAAGGATTTGATGAGCCAGCCTCGCCCCTTCGATATCCGGCAGAATCTTTGACCTGCCGGTTTTAATCAGCTCCTCGATGACCAGCGCTGAGACCTGACTGACGTAGAACACATCTATTTCTTTTATGCTCATCGCACCTGAAGTATCGGCAATGATCAGTTTTTTTTCAGACTCGTAAACAGAGAACTCCTTGTCCCCTGCGGCGATCCTGATCGAGAACAACTCCTGCTCCTTGATAGTGCTGAAGAAAGCCAGGTCTTTGCCATTTAATTCCAGCGCAACATCCCCGTCCAAATCCTGATAACCGGCTCTTTTGGTTTCATATACGCCGCGCTCCTTTGCATTCAGGATCAGATAATCCTTGCCTTTGAGCAGCCAGGTCATCAGCTCAAACATATGGATACCGATACAGGCTAATCCGTCAGGGAAGCGCGCAGAAAAACTAATCCGCCCCCTGCGGTCAAGAGCATTAAAGATATCGCGGTATGCTGGAAAAGCATGGCGCGGGAAATTGACGTATATATTCACTCCGCTGTCCGCTGCTACTTTTATGATCTTCTCATACTCTGGCCCATTCTGGCAGAGAGGTTTTTCCGCGATAACAGCCAGTGGACGTCGGGCGATGATATCCTCTAGCAAAGGCACCCTCCCGCGTGCGGTAGTCGCGACAATAACGATCGCTCCCGGATCTATGCTGGCAAGCATTTCCGGCCTGTCGCCAATGGTTTTAATACGATCAAATTTGATACCGTTCACCGAGCAAAACGACGGGATACTTTTTATCGCGTCAGCACTGACATCAAAACCGACGATCTCGGCCAGCCCCTCGACTTTCGCCGCCGCTTGTAGATGCCGTTTGCCGATATTACCCAAGCCTATGATAACAAGCTTATTTCTCATAACCAAATATTTTATCAATAGTTTTGCTGAACTCTATTTGCTCTTCTATGCACGGAAGTTCACTGAAATCCTTATCCATCAATACGCTCTTGACCATCTTGTGAAGCCCCGGCTTGAATCTTTGATCGTCATCATCCGCAAGAGGGACCTTTTCCCATGCAAATTGGTTTTTTTCGCAGAATTGAAGCTCCTCAAGGGGAGAAAGCTTATATCTTCCTTTTTTGGTTGACACCTCCACGTCCCAGCGCCCCCCTCCCGCCCATGTCGTAAAATAACTAAAAAGGCAGTTGGCCGTTCTCCCGCTGCCTACGAATACGTTCCCGCTCGGATGGCACTCCCAGGATCCGTCCCTTAAAGCGCTAAAGCTCAACGGCTTGCCGGCCAGGTAAAACGCCGTATCTATCACATGGCTGGCATTTGCAAATCCCCATCGCCTAAGCACTTCTTTTGATTTGGGATTCTCAAGAACATCCATTTCCCTGTCCGTAAAATCAAAAAAGCATCCGATCGGAGGATCATCTTTAAGTATCGCCTTCAATTGGAGAGTTGAATTATAGAACCTTCGATTATAAGCGATCCCGAGATTTACCCCAATTTTCATATGCTTTTTTATATTCATTAATTCGCCGCCATTCAGTGCGCCCGGTTTTTCGATCAAAACATTAATGATCCCGGCATCCAAGGATGCCGTGGTCAGTTTATTGAGAGAATCAATGGAAGAGGATATTATCGCCAGGTCGATCTTATCGGCATCGACCTTATTAATCGCTTGTATCCCCCCCCCAAAACCTAAGGCGCCATATTGC
>Ga0315295_10004164_pt1 | contig 12312 bp, 8 predicted proteins | sample YL17G14_0_MG_FD_204453 | JGI IMG/M metagenome (GOLD analysis project Ga0315295, IMG submission 204453) | Sediment microbial communities from Yellowstone Lake, YNP, Wyoming, USA - YL17G14_0 | ecosystem: Environmental > Aquatic > Freshwater > Lake > Sediment | place: USA: Wyoming | collected... | reverse complement strand
GTCGGGCAAGTTCGGGCGGGTGGATTCTAACCACGAAGTTCACGAGGCTCACGAAGAAGAGGGGAGGTTTGACGGGATAAACAGGATTGACAGGATGGGCGGCGCTGCGCGAGAGCGGGAGAACAGGTGAGCAGGTGAACAGGTGAACAGGTGAACAGGAGAAAGAAAGAGCAAGAGGGGCGCGGCGCGAGAGGGTAGAGAGTGGAAAGTAGAGCAGGAGAAAGAGGAAGAATAGCAGATCTGCAATTTGAGATTGGAGAGGAAGAAGTGCATCGGGCGCGAGGATGAAGAGAAGATGGATTCCCGCTTTCGCGGGAATGACAGAGGGCGGCGCAGGGGGGCGGTGCGTGAAAGGGGTGAAGGGGGTGATTCGGGAAGGGGGCGAGGCGGGGGCTGCAGGCGTTGATGCGACGGTCGGCTGGGAGGCCGCTCCCTGAGGCGTCGGGTGAGGCTCGTGCGGGTGTTCCTGGGGCAGGACGTCAGGTTACGGCGTTTCTTGTTTGTTTGGCGGGTCGGCGGCGCGGAGCGAGCGAAGGATGTCCCAATAGGCGCCGCGCCGGCCGGCGGCGACGGCCTGAATGAGCCGTTCGTTTTCGTTGTAGTTGTGTTCGCTGCCGGCCGAGGCGCCATTCCGTGCGTCGGTCGGATCGGTGGGCGCGAAGAACCGTGGGTCTCCGGCGATGAGTTCACGAATCAGTTGCGCCGGGCGCGGCCCCAGGGCCGCCGAGACGTAAAACGTGGGTCGCAGGAGGTCGAGCGGCCCCTCGTAGGACCGCCGCACGTTGGGGTTCCGGTCCGCGGGGCCTGCCGCCGCCAGGTCGTCCGCCAGCGGCGTGCCGGGATACACGCGTACGCCCAGCGAGGCCCCGACGCAATCCGGCGCCAGCCGGCGGACAAACGCGATGGTCTGGCGGAGGGTATCCGGCGTTTCGCCCGGTCCGCCCAGGAGGAGGTCCAGCATCACCGCCATTCCGTGCTGGCGGCAGAGGCGGACCGCGCGGGTCAGGTCTGCGGGCTGGTGCGGTTGGCGGTAGTGACGGAGCATGGCGGGCGAGGCGCTGTCGCTGGTGAAGTTGATGCCGACGCACCCGGCGGCAGCCAGCGCCTGGGCGAGTTCGTCGTCGAAGGGCACGACGGCGCAGTAGGCGTACCAGCGGAGCCGGCTTCCGAGCCGGCGGCGGATGAACTCCTGGCAGACGGCCAGGGCGTGCTCGGCGGGGAGGTTGAACTCGGCGTCGCAGGTGTGCAGGACGTCAATTCCTTGTCGCAGGAGGGCCTGGACCTCGCCGGCGATGGCCGGGGGCGTCCGCAGCCGGGCCTCGGTCCCCTTCGCCACGGGGTCGGCACAGTAGAGGCACTGGCGGGGGCAGCCGCGCTTGGTCTCGAACCCGCCCTGGCCGCCGCGGCGGAAGTAGGCGCGATTATCGACGGCGTCGCGTGGGCTGGCTTGGGGCAGTTGGTGCGGCCAGGCCGGGGCGTTGGACACGACCCGGCCGTCCTGCCGCCAGAGGAGCCCCGGCACCTCGTGCCACCGCTCTCGGCCGGTGAGCTCCTGATGGAGCCTGAGGATGGCCTGCTCGCCATCGCCGTGAATGCCATAATCCGCTCCCGTCAATTGCAGCAGGGCGTGGGGAAACATCGAGTAGCCCACGCCGCCCAAGACGACCGGGGCGTCGGTGAGGGAGCGGAGGCTGGTCACCCAGGTTGCCAGCTCGCCGGCAAACCAGCGGCTGCTGGCCCAGTAGCAATCGTCAACGTTGCGGAACGTCACCCCGACCAGCCGGGGTTGGCGCTGTTGAAAGTACTGGCGCAGCGCCGCCGCCGGCTCAGCCGGGAGGCACAAATCAAGCACCTCGGTCTCGATGCCGGCTTGCCGCGCGGCGTCGGCCAAGTAATCCAGTCCGATCGGCCCGATGGGCGGGTTCATCCGGTTGGTGTTGATCAACGTCAGCATGGCGGGCAGCCATTATCGTGGTCCAGGCTCGCCGGGGCAATTTTTCCCCGGCGGGGCCGGCCCGGTCCGCCCCAGCGGTCCCCCGCCCACTGGCAAATTGCGCCACTGGCGGCTATATTAGGGCGCTGCCAGAGTGTGAAGATGCAGGCTCAGGAGTTGATTGCGGAGGACTTATGACGAACAGACGCAGGATCGTGTTGCTGGGGATAGTGGCGGAAGTGCTGATCTGGAGCGGTTTTAGCGCTGGGGGGGACTGGCCGCAGTGGCGCGGGCCGCATTTCACGGGGGCGGCGGATGAAACGAACCTGCCGGCTAATTGGGACCCCAACGGCGGAGTGCACATCGGGTGGACGGTCGATTTGCCCGGCCCCGGCGGGGCCACGCCGATCGTGTGGAAGGATCGGGTATTCGTCAGCAGCGCCCAGGCGGGTGGGGACAAGCTCTATGCGTTGTGCTACGACGCAGCGACGGGCAAGGAGCTCTGGCGGCGGGACATGGGGCGCGTCACGACGCCCAACAAGCGGAACGAGATGGCGGCGCCCTCGCCCGTGACCGACGGCAAGCTGGTGGTATTCCTGTACGGGACCGGGGCAATAGCGGGGTTTGACCTGGAAGGCGAGCCGGCATGGTCGCGCAATCTGGCAGTGGAGTACAGCAAGCTTCAGCTCAACTGGGGCCACAGTTCCAGCCCTTTGCTGTACCAGGATCGGCTTTACGTGGCGGTGCTTCGGTCGCTGGAGGTCGGAGGGGATTTGGTGGGGACCGAGTATGCGCCGCAGTCGTTTATGTCGGCATTGGAGTTGGAGACGGGTAAGACGGTGTGGCGCCGGCCGCGGGTGACGCCGGCACAACAGGAAGCGCGCGAAGGGTACGGCACGCCGATCCCCTATGAAGCGGGCGGTCGGCAGGAGGTGCTGTTGGCTGGGGCGGACTGGTTGACGGGTTGGAACCCGGCCAACGGGCAGGAGGTTTGGCGCCTCGATTACAATCCGCGGCGGCAAGCCAACTGGCGGTTGGTGTCCACGCCGGTGGTGGGCGAGGGGCTGGTGTATCTGATGCTGCCTCGTGCGGGTTCGGGGCTGTGGGCGGTTCGTCCCGGCGGAGGGGGGCAGCCGCCCGAGGTGGCCTGGAAGTTCGAGAAGTACACACCGGACGTGCCTTGCTCGCTGTTGTACGGGGGGCGGTTGTACGTGCTGGACGACAATCGCAAGGTGATGACCTGTCTGAACCCGGCGACGGGGCAGCAGATTTGGCAGGGCGAGTTGGGCGGCCGGGACCAGTACTTCGCCTCGCCCCTGGGGGCCGACGGCAAGGTGTATTGCATGGACGTGTCGGGCGAGGTCGTGGTGCTCAAGGCGGGCGCGACGTTCGAGGTTCTGGGGCGGCAATGTATGGGCGGCAAGGACGTGCGGTCGTCGATCATCGCCGCGGCCGGGGGGCTGTTCATCCGCACGAACACCACGCTCTATTTCGTAAAGAACTGACGGCAAGCCAGTCAGGCTCGTCGTTACGGTCCGGCGGCGCTCGGCGGGGTCAGCAGGGTCAAGGGGGCGGCTGTGCGCGGCCCGGCAATCCGGTATAATCGGCCGGCATGAAGGCGACGGTCTATTTCGAGACGATGGGCTGTCAGATGAACAAGCTCGATTCGGAGCTGCTGGCCGATGATCTGGTCCGGCAGGGTTGCCGGTTGGTCGAGCGGGCGGAGCAGGCCGAGGTGATCGTACTGAACACCTGCTCCGTGCGCGGGCATGCCGAGGAAAAGGTTTTCAGCAAGATCGGCCAGTTGCGGCGCCGGCACGAGCGCGGCGAGGTGATCGTGGCGGTGGTCGGCTGCATGGCCGAACGTCTCGGGCAGAAACTCCTGGACGACTGGCCCCAGGTGGACGTGGTGTGCGGGCCGGGACGGATTCATCAGTTGGCCCAGTTGATCGGGCAGGTGCAATCGGGCGGGGCGGACCGGCAGCGGGCACTGGCCCTTAACGACCCGGCGCAGGGCGAGGCGCTGGAGGCGTGGGACGCCTGCCGGGGCCGGCGGGAGGCCCTCTCGCCTTTTCAAGCGTATGTGCGCGCCATGCGCGGGTGCAACAACTATTGCTCGTACTGCGTGGTGCCCTATGTGCGTGGACCGGAGCAGTCGCGGCCGCTGGCGCACATCGTCGCGGAGGCCCGTCGGCTGGCGGAGGGCGGCGTCAAGGAGATCACGCTGTTGGGCCAGGCGGTCAACGCCTACCGCGACCCGACGAACGGCGCCGAGCGGCGGCTGGCGGAGCTGCTCCAAGCGGTGCACGAGATTCCCGAGCTGTGGCGGCTGCGTTTTGTGACCAACTACCCCGGCGCTTTCGACGAGCGGCTGCTGGGGACGATGCAGGAGCTGCCCAAGGTGTGCGAGTACCTGCACGTTTGCGCCCAGAGCGGGTCGGACCGCATACTCGGGGCCATGCATCGGCGTTACAGCGCAGGTCAGTACCTGGCGCTGATTGATCGCGCGCGGGCTTTGATACCGCGGCTGGCGGTGGCGGGCGATTTTATCGTGGGTTTCCCCGGCGAGACGGAAGAGGATTTTGCCGCGACCTGCCGCCTGGCGCGGCAGGTGCGGTACAAGAACTGCTTCATTTTCAAGTATTCTCCGCGGCCGGGGACCTACGCCGCCCAACACCTTCCCGACGACGTGCCTGAGCCGGTCAAACGTCGGCGTCACCAGGAGCTGTTGGCCCTGCAAGACGAGATTTCCCTGGCCGACAATCGGCATTTTGTGGGCCGGACCGTGGAGATTCTGGTGGAGGGCGCCAGCAAGCATCCCCACCTCGACGCCCGGGCCGAGGCGGACGGTCAGGCCCGGCTCGATGACTCTGGCACGAGCAGCTCGCGGCGTCGGCGGGGCGTCCTTCCCGAAGCGCCGCCGGTCCAGCTCGTCGGCCGGACGCGCGGCGACCACATCGTGGTATTCCCGGGCGGGGCGGAACTGATCGGGCGCCTGGCCGAGGTGCGGATCAAGAAGGTCTCGGCGCTAACCCTGTTTGGAGAATTCGCGGCCGTGCGCGATCAGCACGGCGGCGGTCCGTCCCGCCGCGGCGGGGCGGACCGACAGCGGCAACCTGAAACGAAAGGACCCCATCATGGCCAAGCCAGTTAAGATCGCCATCAAGAACGAGGGCAGCATCACGGTCATCGAAATCCAGGAGCCCGATATTCTCGACGAAGTGCTGATTAACGGCCTTTTCGAGGCTTTGTGCGCCATCCTGGAGCGGAACCGGCCGCAGCACCTGGTGGTCAGCTTCGCCCCGGTGCAGCATCTTTCCTCGATGGCATTGGGGATGTTGGTCCGGCTGCAGAAGCGGGCCGGCGACGCCCGCGCCACGCTCAAGCTCTGCGACATCAAGCCGTTCCTGCGGCAGGTCTTTCAGATCACCAAGCTCGACAAGGTGCTCAGCATTTATGATACGGAGAACGCCGCCTTGGACAGTTTGGGCGCTTGAGGCGCCGGCGGACGGTCCGGCGGAGCAACCAAGATTCCCTCTGCCGGTTCCCTGGGCGGCGGGTTGACACGAGGGCGTCAGGAGCACATCAGGGCAGGGTGGTGTCGCCCGCCTGGCCGGCGCCGGCGGTGCCCTCGCTGTCGAGGGGTTTGGGTCCGCTGGCCGGCAGCCGCACCGTGAACGTGGTCCCCTCGCCTGGCGTGCTGACCACGTCCACCGTTCCCCCGTGTTCCTCCACGAGGTTTCGCACCACGGCCAGACCCAACCCCGTGCCCCGCTGGCCCTTGTCGGACACAAAGGCGGAGAAAAGGGTTTTCAACCGCTCGGGATCAATGCCGCAGCCGTTGTCCGCCACGCTTAAGACCGCCTCGTTGGGGTCCGGATGGAAGGCGGTTTTGATGGTAATCGCGCCCTCGTCCGGCTCGACCGCGTCCAAGGCGTTGAGCACCAGGTTCAGCAGCACCTGCTGCATGCCGTCGGGGTCGAGCGGCATCGCCGGCAGATGGGGTTCCAAATCGGTGAGCAGGGCGACGCGTTTTTCATCGGCCTGCTTGGCGACCATCTCGACGACCTCGGCGATGATTTGGTTGAGTTGGGTCAGCACCAGGTTGGGCGTCCGCACCTTGCTGAAGGCCAGCATGTTCAGGACCAGGTTCTGAATCTTGGCGAGGTTCCGCTCCAAGATCGCCCATCCCTGCCGGGCCCGCTCGAGGCGGTTGTTTTGCAGGCCCAGGGCCACCATGTCGGAGGCGCTTTGCAGGCTTTGCAGGATGTTTTTGATGCCGTGCGACAGGTAGGCCACCGTCTCGCCCGTGGCCGCCAGGCGCTCCGCCTGAATGCCCTGCTGGTACAGCCGGGCGTGCTCAATCGCCAGCCCGGTTTGGCGTCCCATCGCCGTGAGCAGCCGCAACTGCTCCCCGGCGTAGGTATGCGTCGCCACGGTCGAGTCGATGTAGATCACCCCGATCACCTGATCCCGCACCGTGATCGGCGCGCACAAGGCGGAGCGGATGCCGTAATTTTGCACGCTCTTGCCCTTGGCGAAGCGTGGGTCGCACATGGCGTTGCTGCAGATGACGCCTTCCTTGTGTTCCAGGACGTGGTTGACGATGGTGTGGGAGACGGCGATCTCCCCCGTGTGCTCCGGGCTGCGGTAGCGCACCACGCAGGGCTGCAACTCGCCCTGGGGCTCGGTGCGCAGGAGAATGAACCCCCGGTCGGCCGGCAGCGTCTGGAAGATCATGTCCACGACCCGCTCCAGGAGCTGCTGCGGGTCGAAAACGGTGTTGATGGCGTTCGACAGTTCATAAATCAGCCGCAGGTTGGCCACGGCCGAACCGGTCTCGGGGGCCGCAATGATCACCGAGTCGTCCAGCGACGGCGCCGTCCCGACGATGGACGATTCCACCACCTTGCCGTCCTCGTCGATGCGCAGACTGCTGCCCAGCGCTCCCGGGACGCCCGTGCCGGAGACGTCTCCGAACACGATCAGCGTGGCGCCGCAGCGAATTTGATCTCCTTGCCGCAGGTCGAGGGCCGCCGAGATCTTCACGCCGTTCACATAGGTGCCGTTGGCGCTGTTGAGGTCGTTGATGGCCCATCGTCCGTTCTTTTTCAGCAACTGTGCGTGCCGCCGCGACACCGTATTGTCGGTCAAGGGCAGATCGGGACTGCCGCGACCGATCAGGGCCGGGGTTTGGCTGATCTCAAATGTATGGCCCTTGTCGGGGCCCTGCAGTATGCGAAGCGTTGGCACGGCTTGGGCCTCGAGGAAACTTGGCCGGAGAGCTGCACTTGCCACGCGCTGGCGCGGTGCACCGCTCCCGGCAATTTAATTTTAAGCCGCTTTCCCAGCGTCGTCAAGCGGCGGCCGCAAATTGATCGGCCCAACGTTCGACAAGTTTACGCCTCGCCCGGCCTGGCCGGTTCGTTTGCCCAGCCACCCTACCCGCCCGGCCGACCAGCCTGCCGGCCTCCAATCCTCTCACCAGCCCTGGCGGAAGAACGGATTGGTCCGCTTCTCCCGACCCACGGTAGTTATCGGGCCATGTCCTGGGTACACCCGGGTCTGGTCCGGCAGCGAAAGAATCTGCTCCCGGATGCTCCGCAACAGAATCTCCTGATTGCCCCCCGGGAAATCGTGGCGTCCGATGCTATCGGCAAACAGGCTGTCCCCGCTGAAGACAGCCTGCTCGGTCTGGGCGTAAAAGCTCAGCCCGCCCGGCGTATGCCCCGGCGTCGGCAGCACCTTCAGCCGAAGGGCCCCGAACTCCACCACGTCCCCCGGATCCAGCAACTGCTCCGCCGGCGGCAAGGTGAACGGCTCACCCAGCAGCGCCGACAAGTTCAACCGGGGGTCCGCCAGCAGGTCGGCGTCGCCGCGACCGATCGCCGTCGGGATCGGCCCAAATGCCTCCCGCAGAATCGGAAGGCCCGCGACATGGTCGCAGTGGCCGTGCGTGATCAGGATTCGTCCCGGCCGGCACTGCCGCTCCGCCAGCCACGCCACCACTTGCTCGCCGCCGAAGCCGGGATCGAGGATCAGGCACCGGTCCGCGGCGTCCGCTTCCCGCAGTACGTAGCAGTTCGTCTGAAAATCCCCCAGGACCAAGAAATCGACCTTCACGTCACGGCTCCTGCTTCCGCCGCGGCGGCACGGGCAGCCCGAGTTCCCGCAGCACCGCCTGCATGTCCTCCCATACCCGGCGGCGGTTCTCCGGCAAGTAGCTCCGCAAGAGGTACGCCGGATGGTACGTCGCCCGCACCTTGAGCGCCGGTCCCAGCGGCTGCGTGCGAAGCTCGTGAAACCGCCCGCGCAACTGCCCGATGGCCGCCGGCGTATTGAGCAACGCCCGCGCCGCACACGCCCCCAACGCCACGATCATTTTGGGTGCGATGATCTCAATCTGCTCGTACAAATACCCGATGCACGCCGCCATCTCCAGGGCCGAAGGTTCGCGATTGTTCGGCGGCCGGCTTTTGAGCACGTTGGCAATGTACACGTCCTCCCGCCGCAACCCCATGGCCTCGATGATCTGCGTGAGCAGCTTGCCCGCCCGCCCGACAAAGGGTCTGCCTTGGGCGTCTTCGTCGGCGCCCGGCGCTTCCCCGACGAACACGATCAACGCCTCGGGATTGCCCTCTCCCGGCACGGGATTCGTCCGCGTCTGGTGCAGCGGGCACTTGGTGCACTGCCGCACCTGCTGGGCGATTGCCTCCAACCGCCTTTGCTTCTCCAGCACGCGCGGATCGGACGTGCGGACGTGGGGAACGGGTATCTCTGCGGCGGCGGGTCGGGCGGCCGGCGCCCGGCCGGCGCCGGCCTGGACCGCAGGTTTCCGCGCGGCCGAACCGGCGGGCGCGGACGGCGCCGCCGCACGCCCCCCTGATGCCGGCCGCGCCGCGCCCGCCAGCGACACCCGCCCCAACGGCAGCCAGCGGGCCCCCAACGTCAGCTCCGCCTGCAACTGGCCGCGCACGGCGCGGATCAAACGCTGCATCTCCTTCACCTGAGTCATGGCGGGGGGTTCTCCTCACTCCTCCGGCAACGCCGAAACCAGTTGCGTTTGATAGAGCTTGCGGTACAGCGGGCAGCTTTCGAGCAGATCGGCGTGCCGCCCCTGGCCCACGATCCGGCCCTGGTGGAGCACCACGATGCGGTCCGCGTTGATCACCGTGCTCAAGCGATGCGCGATGATGAAGGACGTGCGTCCGCGCGTGAACTCCAGGATGGCCTTCTGGATTTTGGCCTCGCTCTCCGCGTCGATTTGACTGGTGGCCTCGTCGAAGATCAGCAGCGCCGGGTCGCGGAGGATCGCCCGCGCAATGGCCAGTCGCTGCAATTGCCCCCCGGACAGCTTGGCCCCCTGCTCGCCCACGAGCGTGTCGTAGCCCTTGGGCAACTGTTCGATGAACTCGTGGGCGTAGGCCCGTTGCGCCGCGGTAACGATCTCCTCCCGCGCGGCGTGCGGCTTGGCGTAGGCGATGTTCGCCGTCACGCTGGTGTTGAACATGATCGTCTGCTGCGTGACGATGCCGATCTGTTCCCGGAGGCTGGCGAGGGTCGCCTGCGCCGTATCCTGCCCGTCGATGAGCACCCGGCCCTCGGTCGGGGTGAGAAACCGGGGGATGAGGCTCACCAGCGTCGTCTTGCCCGAGCCGTTGGGACCCACAAACGCCACCGTTTCCCCGGCTGCGACCTTCAAGTCAATCTCCCGCAACGCCGGCGTCGTCGTCCCCGGATACCGAAACGTCACCTGCCGCAGCTCCAGCCAGCGCGACAGCCGCCCCATCGGCCGGGCGTCCGGAGGGTCCCGTTCCGCCGGCGTGTCGATCAGGAAGAACATGCGATCGGCCGCGGCGTTGGCCGCGTGCAGCCGCGGCATGACGTCGCCCAGCTTGCGACCCGACTCGGCCAGCGCCCCCAGCAACACCACCAGGGTGAAGAAGTCGCTGGTGGACATTCCGCCGCCCACCATGAAGCTGGCCGCCACCATCATGCCCACGCCCGCCGCCAGCATCCCCAGGGCCTCGAGCAGCGGACCGCTGGCCGCCTCGATCTTCGCCACCCGGTACTGCTGCTGGAGCAGCCGTTGACTTACTTGCCCGAAACTCCGCTCTTCCTGCTCCTCCTGGTGATATCCCTTTACCACACGGATGCCCTGGAGCGTTTCCTGCAGTCGGCTCAGCAACCGCGACCATTGCTCGAGGGTCCGCCGCGTCGCCCGCTTCATCTGATGGCCCAGGCGGTTGATCGCAAACCCCGCCGCCGGCGCCCCTACCGCCACCACCAGCGTCAGGCGACTGTTGATCCCGAGCGCACAGACCGCCAAGAAGACCATCGTAAACGGCTCGCGCAGGACCTTGCCGAGCAGCGTGGTAATGCCGCTGTGGACCCGGTTGGAATCCTGCACGAACCGGCTCATCGTGTCGCTCACCCCCTCGCTGGTGAAATGAATCAGCGGCAGCCGCACCGCGTTGGCGTAGGCGTCTTTCCGCAGTCGCATCAGCGTCCGCAGCGAAATCCGATCCACCAGGTATTCCTGCGTGAAGCGCAGGGTGCAGCGCAGCACGGTCGCCACCATCATCACGATGATGATCAACAGAATGGACTTATGGGTGAACTCGCTCCGCGCGCGGGCGGAGGTGAAGTCCTCGGGCTGGGGAATGAAGGCGAGCAGCCAATCCGCCAGCCTCATCCAGACCGGTCCCGTGCGGAGGTTCAGCGGGACCTGGGCGGTCGCGCCGTCCTCTCGGCGGACGTGCAGCGTTACGGGCTGACCCAGCGGTGCGTGCGCCAGTCGCTGCAGCAGGACGTTTCGTCGGGGCGAGTCGTCCAGCGACCCGTCCGCCCAGCTCACCCGCGTCAGGACGTCCTGCTCGGCCAGCCCTTGCCCCTGTGCCGCCCCACCGCGGCGAATCCGACTGATCCGCAGGGGCGCTACGCCGGTAAGACCCGTCTGGTCCAGGTAATCCCGCGCCGGCGCATCGTGGAACTCGATCCCCACCCGGTGCCGCACAATGGCCCGGTTCACCCATCCGTGCAACCCTTCCTCACCGATCATCACCTTCAGCAGCGGCCACACGGCCGCCAGACTGAGGGAGAATAGACTGGCCACCAGCAACGCGCAGACAATGGAGATGGCTACCAACCTATATTCGGCCTTGACGTAGCCCAGTATCCGTCGAAGACCCTTCATGCCTATCCTTTGCGCCCCTGCCGTCCTGCTCAGAACCGTAAATCGTAATCATTTAGCCTGCCGCTTGCCTACCGTCAAGCTTTGCTTTGCTGCGCTGCTGACCCGCGGATTGTGGGAGAATGGGTCTGGCAGCCCGTTGGAAGAGCCTGGCTTGGCTGTGACGGGGGTGTGTCGCCCGCGTTTTCGAGGCACCCCAGGGCTTCTGCGCGGGCAAGATGCCCGCGACACGATTTCTGCAACGGGTTGCCAGGAAGCGGGGAGGGGCTGAGCAGGCGTCTGAAAGAAGGGAAGCTTAATTAAAGGAGGTGGGGTGGAATGTCCGATAATTGCGCCAGCTAGGCCGAGGAGGCCGTGCGCCTGATTTGATCGTAAAAGCTTATGTCATAATATCTTAAGTGAAATGATTCTCCCCATGGGGATGTGGTGCAGGGAGGCACAGGCCGTGGGTAGCCACACAGGATGCGCAGGGACGACTGAGGGGGATTCGTTCACGGCGATCACGGACCGTATTGAAGTGCTGGTCCGCGGGGGCCAGGAGGAGGAGCTGCCCAGGGAGTTGGGAGAGTACTGCGGGGGGTGTGAGCACGAGGGGCGGAAGGGGTTGGTGGAAGGGGTGCTGCGATTTGTGCAGCGGGATTTCGCGGGTGCGGTGCGGGTCTTTCATGAGGCGGCGGCTCGGCTGGGCGTGGAGGAGCGTCCGGGGCCGGAGTCTATTTACACGCGAGCGTTTTTGACGGCACAGTTGGTGGCGGGGCGGCACGAGAAACCAGCGACGGCGTTGGGATATGGGTTCTACCGAGAGAATCTGGCGGCCTTGCAGGAGGTGGATGGGGCATTGGCGGAAGAGGTGCGGCGGGCGACCTGGCCGGAGGGTTACGCGCTGGTGGAATACTGGGCAGGGCTGCACCTGCTGGAGCTGAGCAGCCGGACGCTACTGACGCTGGGGGAGGAAACGCGAGGAAAGCTGGAGGAGCACGTAAGCAGTCGGGCGCCGATCACGTTCGCGGGGATCATGACGGGGCAGGAGCTGCGGTACTGCCTGGAACGGCCGGCGTCACTGCTCCATGGGATGGTCCGGGCGCACTACGTGTTTGAGCCGGACGCGAGCAAGATACGGCTGCTGCTCCACCTGTTTGACCTGAGCCGGCAGTTGCGTGGGCGGGAGGCGACGATTTTCGGAGGA
>Ga0315295_10004160_pt1 | contig 12315 bp, 6 predicted proteins | sample YL17G14_0_MG_FD_204453 | JGI IMG/M metagenome (GOLD analysis project Ga0315295, IMG submission 204453) | Sediment microbial communities from Yellowstone Lake, YNP, Wyoming, USA - YL17G14_0 | ecosystem: Environmental > Aquatic > Freshwater > Lake > Sediment | place: USA: Wyoming | collected... | reverse complement strand
AAATATTGAGTTACCTGAGAGGCGTGCGTCCAAACATCATTGCCAGTGCCAATTGGTGGGACTGGGGCAAGAAAGGGACTCCCTATCTGGACCTTGCCGTAAAGGAAATGCGGCACTTTCCGGAGGGCAATACGGCGCCAGGCGAAACATGCTGGTGCCTGGAACAGGGCTGGTTCTGGAAAGAGGGAGCCAGCCCCAAGACGGCCAAGCAGGTCCTGAATCTCTTGACCACCGTGAACAGCAGGAATTCGAATTTCCTGCTCAACGTCGGCCCGAATAGACAAGGAAAATTCGAGGAGGCAAGCGTCAAGGTATTGGCGGAAATCGGAAAGCTGCGAGATCCGAATTCAACGGCTGGCCGTCCCAAATGAAGTTGGCCGGGCGGCTCTGTATGTCATGAAATGACAGATGAGCTGAACGCCCGTAATGCTGATACCCGTGGAGCATTGAAACCGTGGAACTGGAATTCAAGCCCGATTTCGAACGAGTGCGCCAACGTTGGGCGCAATTCTGGCGCGGCGAGAGCACCTGTCCGCTTCTCTGGGCGGTCAGGCCCAGGCCGGGCGCGGAGCCGGTTCCCCAGCCGAGCTGCTACGTGTGCGCGTTCGGCGATATCGAGCCGGTGATCGAGCAGGCGATCGGCTGGGCGGCCACGCACGAGTTCCTCGACGGCGCCATCCCAGGCTACCAGGTAACCTTCGCCCCGGATCATTTCGCCGCCCTGCTGGGCGCCGAGCTTCGAAACACCGAGGGCAGCGCCGCCACCAACTGGATCCAGCCGTTCGTCCGGGACTGGGACGACGTGGAGATTCGTTTCCAACCCGAGGGGAAATGGTGGCAGCGCACGGTTGAGGTGATCTCGCGTTTCCGCCGGCGCTGCGACGGCCGGCTGATCGTGTACGGCACACACCTTCAGGGGGGCCTGGACTGCCTTGTCGCCCTCCGCGGCGCCGAAGGGGTTTTGTGCGATATGCTGGATGTGCCCGAAAAGGTGCTCGACGCCCTGAGGCGGGTGGACCGTGCCGTCGATGACGTTCGCGCCGCACTGGCCGAGGCGCTCGACGTGGCGGCCTACGGCAGCCTGAACCGGTTCGGCATGTACAGCCGGGGCGTGATCGACGTGCCGCAATGCGACGCATCGTGCATGATCGGCCCGGAGCTATTCGAGCGGTTCGAGCTGCCGTCGCTGGCCCACGAGTTGGCCGGGCTCGACGCGAGCATCTACCACCTCGACGGCCCGGGAGCTATCCGCCACCTCGAAGCCATCTGCTCGCTGGAGAAACTTGACATGATCCAATGGGTGCCCGGTGCGGGCCAGGACGACAAAGACTGGACCGCCCTGCGCCGCCGAATCGACGAGTTGGGCAAGGGGCAGATCTACCAGGCCGGGGCAAACCTCAGCGCGTTGGAAATCAAAGAAATCTGGGGGAGTTTCTCGTCCCGAAAGCTCTATTTTCAAGTGTCCGCCGACGTACACGATGAACTGAAGACATTGCTGGCCGAATGACACGATGGCCCGGCTGGTTAATCCGGGCTTATTGTCGGCCACTCTGATTCGGTGGCCCTGTCTACATATCTTGTGGCTTAACATCCCGGCTTCCGGCGCCTCGACATCCCGGCCGGGTCGAGGGCCGCCGGCATGGGGGCAAAGGCCCGTTTCCGCCACCTGGCGCAGTGTCGCAATATTGGACAATCTTTGCCGCAATATTCGACTGTATTCCAAGTGAATACGCGGTAGTCTATACGCACTGGCGACAGTTTCGTTGCGCGCGCAACGGCTGGAGCAGGGAAGCAAGGAAAGGAACCTCAGCGCGAATCGGATACTCGCACTGTTGAATGTGTCCCTGGGCGCTGAAGCGATAATTGAGTTGATGCAGAAACAATAACCGGCCTACGGGGTTGAACGGATGAAGAAATAATAGGCGGCATACAACGGCCCCTCACGAGGAGATGTGAATCATGATGAGAAGTAAAGCAGTTGTGACAGTCGTGGCGGCAGCCCTGTTCGCCTTGTCGGCGCCGGCCGGTGCGGCGAGCAAGCCGGCCGTCAATGATGGCCTCGCGAACAACCTGCCGCCCGAAAAAGCAAAAGCAATGCAGGCCGAGCTTCTCTCGGCGATAGCTGCCCTCAAGGGCCATATCAACGGCACAGCCGCCCTGACCGACAAGCAGATAGAATCGCATAAACTGACCATCGATTCAGATAAGGAGATCTTCGGATACAATGATGCCATCATAAAGGCATGTTTTGATCTGGTTGCGACTTATGACGATAAGATCGGCCCTCTTTGGGTTGCCCGGGGCGACTTCAACAGGAAGGCCCTGGTTAACGATATACATTGGACAGTGTATAACGTCATGCAAGACATTATGGATCGGACGTACACGCAGCAGAATATCTTGCGATACGCGGAGCTTATCAAGGGGTTTACGTTCAAGTGTTCGGACTACTTCCCGGGAAAAGTCGCGCCCCCCGCGAATCAACGGCTCGCTTATACCGTAAAGATCAACGGGAGCTATCCGAAGACGTTCGGCCGGACTGAGGATGGATTTGCAAGAAGACCTACCGGCGCCTATTTGGCGCCTGGGACTATCGCAACGGTTACGGTTCCCAAGTCACTCGTGGGGAAGGGATATCTGGTTCGGGTGGATTCTCACTCATGGGACTTTTCCAACAGGCCAAACATCAAACGGCTGGATCGCTCTTCCCTTGCTTACAGTATCAACAGCACCGAAGTCAAGGTGGCAAGCCCGCTTGGCGGCGGCATTTATATCGAGGTCCCTTACCTGGCCAACGCCGGTGTAGTTGATGTCCAGATCAGCAGCGCGGTTCGTTCCCCCTTCTTCTCGGCGACGAGTTTTCATCAGACATCGCTTTCCGAATGGCAGAATACGCAGCGCAATTACAAGGCGCCATGGGCGGATTTCCAATCGGACAAGTTCATGATGAACGTTCCGGCCAGTTGGATTAACAAGCTGGACGACCCGGTCACGCTGATGAAGAACTGGGATCTCGCGATGGATGCGATGAGCGACCTGATGGGGCTTCCCCTCGTCCGCGGCAGAGAGACGATGTATTGCCAGGTCGATCTTCAAATGCGGGTTTCCGTGTTCGCCCCGGGATATCCGACCACGAATGATCGTTACGACCCCAAGAAGGACTACGACGGCTATGTGAACCACTACCTTGTCAGGGGGCCTCAATACGCGCCCGACTACGTGTTCCACGAGCAGGGCCACGGTTTCGGGTTCGTCAAGTTCGGCGGGGAGATGGAGTCCACCGTCAACCTGCTGCACGTGGCGGTGTGGAATCAGAAGTTCGGCTACAGCCTGGATGAGGCGTTCCGCGCATCGCGCCAAATGAGCGGCAACAAGAACCGCACGCTGGATAACACGGCCGTCGAGTGGATGGCCTGCCTGAGCTTCGCCGCCAAGAGGCCCATGGAGGCTGGGGAAAAAGCCTACCAGCTCAAGGGCCATGCCAAGTTTGTGGATATCGCCAGGCTCTTTGGCTGGAAGCCGCTGAATGACTTCTGGTATTCATGGAATGAGGATTTTGAGGCCGGCAGGCCCTGGTCGAAGCACGGGACGGATATCGACCAGCTAAGCTTGAGGCTGTCTCAGAAAGCCGGCTGCGACCTGACGGGCCTGCTGCACTTCTGGGGGACGCCGCCCCGCGACGCCAAGGCCCTGAAGGCCGCCGTCGCGGCCGCGAAGCTGCCGCCCTCGGCCAAGATTTACGATGCATTCGTTCACTACAAATCGCTTGTGCCCGCGGACAACAAGGCGTTCCGGGATTTCGCCGTCAAGTGGTGGGGCAAACAGCCCAGCAGCAGCGGCTTTTGGACCGAACGCGAGCATGCACAGCAGTGGGATGCGTATGACGAGAAGACCGCCGCCGCCATTACGGGCACTGTGCAGGAGATTATCAACCTCTATTTCCCGAACGGGCGCCCGAAGGCTTAGGAAGCCAGCCGGCGCCGACGACGCTACCGCCAACACCATAGCCAGGGCAATCCATGGGCCAACAACCAACCAAGTAACGAGGAGACAGAGTGATGAAACAAAGAACATTGTTTGGTGTGGTGTGTCTGCTGGCCGTGGCGCTCATGGGCATTTCCAGCGCATGGGCAGCGGAGAAGGTTGATACAGATTCGAAACAGCAGTTGCCGCGGCCGGACGGCAAGGCAGCCGACATGAGCAAACCCGTTCAGGTCTTCATCCTGATGGGGCAGTCGAACATGTGTGGGCTTGGAAACGTAAGCAAATTGGAAGAAGTCGTGAAGGGGGGCAAGTATCCTTATCTTGTCGATGACGCGGGCAAGTGGATCGAGCGAAAAGATGTCCGCAATATCAATTTATGCAATGGCAGTCTCACCATTCCGAAAAGGCCCATCACTAACGGTCCGCTGACGATCCAGGTCCCCTTCTTCGGCGTAGACCAAGCAATCGGCCATATCCTTGGTAATGCAATAGATGCGCCGGTGCTCATCCTCAAGAGTGCCAATGGCAACCGAAGTCTGGGCTTTGACCTGCTTCCCCCAGGCAGCGAAATCTACGAGTTTGAGGGGAAAACGTACCCCGGCTATACTGGAACCCCGAAAGACCCCAAGCTCGATGGGAAGGCCGCAGGCAGGAAGGGCAAGGAATCTTATGGCGGCTGGGAGTACGATATTTGCGTCGGAGCCGCCAAGAAGGTACTGGCGGAAATTGGCACGTACTACCCTGGGGCCACGAAATACGAGGTCGCGGGTTTCTTTTATTGGCAGGGAGAAAACGACGGCAACCCAGCCTGGGCGACGCGGTATGAGGTGAACCTGGCGAACTTCATTAAAGCCGTGCGCAAGGACTTCGCTGCGCCGAACGCCAAGTTCGTCCTTGCCACTATGGGCGAAGCCAAGAAAGGCAGCGGGGGCAGCGGGGGAAAGGTGCTCGATGCCCAGCTCGCAGTGGACGGCAACAGCGGCAAGCATCCGGAGTTCAAAGGCAATGTGGCCACGGTCTATTCCAATCCAATCTCGAAAGGCGGGAAGGGACAAGGCCACTACGGCGGTAACCCTGAAACCTATATGGACATCGGCGAGGCGATGGGGCGGGCCATGGAAGAGTTGTTGAAGAAATAAACTCATTAAACAACAAAAGAGATAAAGTCATGAGCATGAAATCATTATTCGCAGTTCTATCGCTGCTGGCGGTAACGGCCCTTGCCGGAGCGGCCGAAGGTAAGCCAGTCAAGATCTACCTCCTCTCCGGCCAGTCCAACATGACCGGACGTGGAGGCTTGGGGGAGCTGAACAAGCCGGCCGCCGATCAGAAGGCGACCTTGGTTCGTTTCATCATGGAGCCGCAGAACGTGGAGAAATACAAGTTCCTCTACAAGGAGGATGAAAGAAAGACTCGCAGGTGGACGGTGCGTGATGACGTTTTCATCACGATGGGCGACTGGCCGCATGACGTCGGAAAAGGCGACGTGGGAAAACACGGTGGATTGGGGCCCTGCTACGGGGGCTTTCGCAACAAGGGGTTTGGGCCGGAACTGGGCATCGGCCACGCCTTGGGCGACTTCCACGATGAAACCGTGCTGCTGGTGAAGGCGTCTTTCGGCGCCAATAATCTGGCAATAAATTTCCGTCCCCCGAGTTCGGGTGGAACGCTCGGCGACAAGTATCCGCTGATTATCAAGGCCCTCAAAGAGGCGATCGAGCATCTGCCGGAAATCATCCCGGGTTACCGGAAGGAAACAGGCTATGAAATTGCCGGCTTCTTCTGGAACCAGGGGGAGCATGACTGCACCCCCGAGTTTTCGGCGGAGTATGAGCAGAACCTCGCGAATCTCATCAAAGATCTACGTAAAGAATTCAAGGCGCCCGGCATGAAAGCGGTCATCGCCGTGACGGGTTTCGGCGGTCGGGACCCCAAGGATGCGAAGACTGGAGCTGCGCCCAAAAGTTATGAGAATCAACTGAAGGTCATCGCCGCCCAATTGGCCGTGCCCCTCCGGCCGGAATTCAAGGGGACGGTGGCCACCGTCGAGACGCGCGATTTCTGGCGCCCGAATAAGGAATTCGGCGGGAGCACACAAGGCATCCACTGGAACGGCAATGGCGAGTCCTACTGGCTGATGGGCGAAGCGATGGGCCGCGAGATGGTGAGGCTGCTTGGCGCGAAACAGGAGCGCATGACACCGGTGAAGTAACAGAGAGAAGAAACAAGAAACAGGAGATCGCAACGAAGTTCACAACGCATTGTCGGATCGGTGACTGACTTCTGTGTAAAACTAATGAAAGGAGACAGAGAGATGAGAAGAACACAAATGTTTGGTGTGTTATGTCTGCTCGCAGTAACGCTCATGGGCGTTGTCGGTGTAACGCCGGCCAATGCAATAGCGGCGCCTGGAACTTTGCTCACCGCGGCCGGGGAGAAGCTCCTGACGCAATACGCCGAGCAGCTCAAGGCGTTGCAGGCAGAGGTCGCCAAGGCGGTGCCCAAAATCAATGAGCAACAGAAGGCCGGCTTGCAGAAGGCCCGTGAGGCGGTCAAGAAGGCGTTGGCGGAGGCGAACGCGGCGCAGCAGTCCCTGGGTAAGATTGCAGGGGCAGCGGCTTTGGTGGATCATGCGAAGGGCAAGTGGATCGGCGGCGCCGAGAAGGGCATTGCACAGGCGAATGCGGCGCTGACGAAGGCGACCACGGAGGCTGAACGAGAAGCGGCGAGGAAAGATCTGGCCAGGTGGCAGGCGAACAAGGAAGACGGGATCAAAGCACTCAAGGAGCGTCAGGAAGCGTTGGACAAGGCGAAAAGCGACGAGCCGAAGTTGACCCAGGCGAATCAGGCGGCTCAGGCGGCACTGGCCAAGGCGCAAGCTAATGAGCTTTCGGCATCCAAGGTTCTCCTGACTGCAGCGGGGTCTCTCCTGTCGAGCGACAAACTGGACGCGGAGCTGGTCAAAGGCACCGTGCTGGCCGAGGCGACGCCGCAGGGGTTGGCGGAGTTCGCCCAGCAGGGCAAGGAGCAGGAAGCCCTGGTGGAGAAGCTTCTGGCCGACAACACCTTGATGAAGCAGATGCTCGAAGCGGGCGGCGCCAAGTTCGGCAAGTACGGACGGGCGATGGAAATCTACACCGCGATTCAGCAGGCCAGCCCTAAGGCCAACGAAGGCACCTTGCAGCGCTTGGCGCTGGCCACCAGTTTGGAGTATGCCATGCTGCGTGAGGATTCCAATGCGGACCCGGTGAAGCGCTACCTGCATTATGAGAAGGCGTTCCTCAATGGCGACCTGGATTCCGCATTCAAGAACCTGGCCGTCTGGGAATACCGGTTGGTCGTCAACTGTGATGCTCCCGATGAGATTCTGGCGTGGGGGCGCGAGATGCTCCGGAACTACCGGCCCGACCATATCTACAACCCCGACTATGGCTGGCGCTATTCAGCAACCGTCAGGACTGAAGTCGCGTACGGGTCGCAAAACGTAAAGGATGATCTCCCTTCGCTGCATAACTATCAGAATATCATCAAGGATGGGGGCGTGTGCGGCCGGCGCGCGTTCTTTGGACGGTTTATCCTGCGCAGTTTTGGCATCCCGACCTGGGGCGTGACCCAGCATGGACATGCCGCGTTGAGTCATTGGACGCCGAAAGGCTGGGTAGTCAATCTCGGCGCGGGTTTCCCCCATAGCTGGTGGGACAAGGATGAGGCTCCGCGCAGCGGGGCGGACTTCCTGCTGGAGACACAGGCGCGGGCACATGCGCAGGATTACTTGAAGGTGTTGCGGGCGCAGTGGACCAGCCGCGTCCTTGGCGAGCAGGCATACAACGACCGCAAGGGCGTTGCCGGCGGCTTTTGGAGCGGCATGGCTCATTTCCAAATGGTTGCGCTCGCGGCCACGGCGGTTGCGTTAGGCCCGCTCGGCCAAGAGCTTGCCGAAGCGAATGAGTCGAAGGAATCGAAGGAAAAAGAGAAGGTTGAGCAGGCGAAGTTGGCGGAGGCGGACCGGAAGACCGTTGTCGCCCAGGCCGGTACGATCACCATTCCGGCGGTGGCCCACAGCAATCCGACGGGCCACTTCGCGTCCATGAAGAATTTCTCGGGCGGCATGCAATTGCACTGCACCGGTGGTTACAAGGCCGAGTACGCAGTTGAGGCGCCGCGCGCCGGCAAGTATGCGCTGGCCGCACGAGTGGTGACGGTGCAAGAGGGCCAGAAGTTCCTGCTCACGGCGAACGATGCCAAAGCACCGGTTGAAATTGCGGTGCCCTACACCATCGGCATGTGGCAGCAGACCCAGCCGGTCGAGATCTCCCTGGTCAACGGGAAGAATGTCCTCCACTTCGCGCTCCAAGACGGAAGCCGCGGAGTGACCATCAAGGATTTCACGCTGACGCCGGTGAAGTAACAGAAAGGAGAAAATGAAAACAACAGGAAATCGAAACTGAGTGCGCAACGTATTGTCGAATAGGTAACCTTAAACAACAGGAGACAAAGTGATGAAACGAAGAACATTGTTTGGTGTGGTGTGTCTGCTGGCGGTAACGCTCATTGGCGTTGCCGGCGTATCGGCCGCGGAGAAGGTAAATACCGGTCCGAACCAGGCAATACCGAAGCCGGACGGCAAGCCGGCGGACATGAGCAAGCCGGTCAAGGTGTTCATCCTGCTGGGACAGTCCAACATGGTTGGCATGGGGAAGATTGCCGGCGACAAGGACGGTTCGCTGGAGAATGCGGTCAAGAACAAGAAGAAATATCCCTACATGGTGGATGAAGCGGGTAAGTGGTCAGAGCGGAAGGATGTCCGTTTTGTGCGTTACATGTCCGGCAAGGGTCCGCTCAACAACGAATGGATGGGCATCAGGGGCGGCACCATCGGCCCGGAGCACGGAATCGGGCATGTTGTCGGGAATGCCGTCGATGCGCCGGTCATGATCCTCAAGTGCTGCATTGGCAACCGCAGTCTGGGTTGGGATCTTCTGCCGCCCGGCAGCGAGCGGTTCGAAGAAGGCGGCAAAGTGTATGCCGGCTACAAGGATCGTCCGGATTCCTGGGCGGTGGACCCGGCCAAAGGCAAGGCGACAGAGCCGCCGCCTTGGCTGGATAAAAACGGCAAGCCCATCGAATGGTATGCCGGCAAGCAGTATGACGATGATACAGCGGATGCGAAGAAGGCGCTTGCGGAGCTTGACAAGCACTACCCAGGGGCGACGAAGTACGAGGTCGCGGGATTCTTCCTCTGGCAAGGCGAAAAGGACTGCGGAAACGCCGTGCATGCGAGTCGCTACGAGCAGAATCTCGTCCGGTTCATCAAGCAGTTGCGCAAGGACTTCAATGCTCCCAACGCGAAGTTCGTGCTGGCCACCCTGGGTGAATCCACCAAGGGCTGCGGGGGCAACGGGGGAAAGGTGCTCGACGCCCAGCTTGCGGTGGACGGCGCCAGCGGCAAGCACCCTGAGTTCAAGGGCAATGTGGCCACGGTCTATTCCAACCCCATGGCGCAAGGCGGCAGCGGAAACGGTCACTACGGCGGCAAAGCTGAAGTCTATATGGACGTCGGTGAAGCCATGGGCAAGGCCATGGCGGAGCTGCTGAAGAACAAATAATAGGAAGAACTGCCGATCTGAGAATCAGTGAACAACCGGGCATTTCGCCGGGTCGGAAGTAGAGAGACGGGTATTAACTCGAACTGAGCGGTTTTTCAAGCCCGAGGGGTCGGCAATACCCAGCCGGCCCATCGGGGCTTTCTCATTTGGCCAGTTTGAGGATTAAGAAGAACAATGTTGGACGAGCACTGATCCCCGTCGTCAAGGCGGCGGGGATCACCGTTTAGTTCCTTGTGGAATACTTGATGCGTGTTCTTAATTGGATATCAGATTACGGAGTAGCATCATGAGATTGACACAGCGGGTCGGCCTGGCCATATCGATGCTAGTTTTCTGCGCAGTCGGCACTGCCGCGGAGCAGGCGAATACCAAGGGTTTTTACAAGAGTCCTCAGCTCTTCTCCACCGCCCCGAGCGAGACGGCGTCGCTCCAGACCATCAACCGCTTCGGGCCCGTGGGTATTGGTATCGAACTGCACCAGCCGGCCTTCGTGATGAAGGTGAAGAACGTGGAGAAGGGTTCACCCGCCGAGGCCACCGGCAAGCTCAAGGCGGGCCAGATCATCGAGACCATCAACGGCCAAAAGCTCGCCGACATCGACCCGCGCATCCAGCTCGGCGATATCATCACCAAGGCGGAGGCCGCCGACGGCGTCGTCAAGTTCATGGTCAAGGACGCGGCCGAAGCCCCGCCACAGAAGGTGGTCGTCAAGATTCCCGTTCTCGGCGCCTACAGCAAGACCTGGCCGTTGAATTGCCCCAAGTCCGACAAGATCGTGCGCGGCTACGCCGATTACCTGGCCAAGCCGGATTCCAACAAGGGCTTCAGCGGGATCGGGATGCTCTTTCTGCTCTCGGCCGGCGAGGACAAGGACCTCGCGACCGTGCGCGAATGGGTTCATGGCTTCGCCGGCAAACCGGGGCCGGACTACGCCTGGACCCTCGGTTATGGCGGCATCCCGCTTTGCGAATACTACCTGCGCACGGGCGACGCCGCCGCGCTGCCAATCATTAAAAAGTGGGTGGCTTCAGCGGCCAAAGCGGAATACCTCGATGCCTGGGCCGGCCGCGGCGGCGTGACGGGGGTCGACTACGGCAACGGCCATCTCAATGCCGGCGGCACGGCGGTGGTCACCTTCCTGATGCTCGCCAAGGAGTGCGGCGCGAACGTGAACGACAGCCTGCTCCGCCGCACGCTGCGGCACTTTTTCCGCTTCGCGGGCCGCGGCAACAACCCCTACGGCGACGACCGGCCCGAGTCGAGTTTTGTAGACAACGGCAAGAACGGCAACCTCGCCTTCGCCATGGCGGCGGCCGCCTCGCTCACGCCCGACGGCGAGAAGTCGGTTTATGCCGCGGCGCGCGACATCTGCGCCATGACCAGTTTCTACACCACCACCTACATGCTCCACGGCCACACCGGCGGCGGCATAGGCGAGGGCTGGCGCAGCCCCGCGATGGGGATGCTGTACGAGAAGAAGCCGGCGCAATACCGTGAGTTCATGGACAACCGGCGGTGGCACTACGAGTTGTCCCGCCGGTTCAACGGCGCGTTTGGCATCATCGGCGGAGACGAGGGTACAGGGTCATATTACGACAGCGAGGAATGGGGCGCGGCTTACGCGCTCACCTACACGATCCCGCGCAAGACGCTGCGGATCACCGGGGCGCCGCTCTCGAAATTCGCCAAGCCCTACCAATTGCCGGAGCGGCCATGGGGCACTGCGGCCGACGACGCCTTCCTCTCGCTCGAAGCCGTGGCCGACGCAGAAGGCAAGCGCCAGGACGTGTCGAATGAAACCCTGGCGAGTGCTTCCGCCAAGCCGTTGATCGAGCGGCTGCTGGCGATGGGCGAGGTGGACGACGACGTGTTGCGCCGCTACATGCACCACCCGGATTATCTCATCCGCAACCTGGCGGCGAAAAACGCCATGGGCATCAAGTTCAACTACATGTGGGTCAAGTCCGGCGACCGGACCAGACCCGCCCTGATCCACGAGTGGATCCGTTCGCCGGACCCGCGGGTGCGCCGGGCCGCGCTCGGTGTGCTGGCCGAGCATCTGCCGGCCGACAAGCCGGAGCGCTTCCTCACGCCCGAGGTCTTCGCGTCGGTGATCGGGATGCTCAAAGACCCGGCGGAATCGTGGTGGGTCAAGGACGCGGCGCTCAATCTCGTCGGGCGCGCCCCGGCGGACTGGGTGGCCCCGCACGTCGATCTGCTGCTGCCTTTCCTCAAGCACGAGGAACAGTGGCTCCAGAACGCCGCGCTCATCGCGCTGACTCCGGTGGTGGCCGACGAACGTTGCTATCGGAAGGTGCTGCCCGCCATCGGCGAGTTGCTCAGGACCTGCCAACGGTGGAGCACGACCGCCCCCGTCCGCTGGGGGGCCCTGCCCAAAAACCTTGCCGCGGCCGGCCCCGCAGTGCAGAAACTCGCGGCCGCGACACTCAAGGGGTCTTTCACCGGTTATGCCGGCGTCAAGACCGCCGCCGGCGGTCAGGACATCACCACCGTTTATGACTCGCATGTGAAGGCCCTCGCCGGGTCGCTGGCCGGAGTGCAGGGTGGATACGATGTGCTCTACGAAATCGCCAAGAAGCGATTCCCGAACGATCCCCTGCCTTTTCCCGAAATCTTCCTGAGCGCGGATCCAGAAAAACTCGGCCCCAAGCTGAAACAGGCGATCGGGCCGATCATCCGTGACAAATTGGTCTACGAGTACATC
>Ga0315295_10004159_pt1 | contig 12316 bp, 10 predicted proteins | sample YL17G14_0_MG_FD_204453 | JGI IMG/M metagenome (GOLD analysis project Ga0315295, IMG submission 204453) | Sediment microbial communities from Yellowstone Lake, YNP, Wyoming, USA - YL17G14_0 | ecosystem: Environmental > Aquatic > Freshwater > Lake > Sediment | place: USA: Wyoming | collected... | reverse complement strand
ATGAGCCGGGTTGGGGGCGTGGGGCAAGGAGCGAGAGTTGTGAATCGACGAGGGTTTTTGGCGGCGGTGGGGGGGTTGGCGGCGGGGGCGGCGGGGGCGGCGGGGGCGGCGGCGCGGGGGCAGCAGGGGCAAGGCCAGTCGGCGAGGGGCGGCGGTGGGGGGGGCGGTAAGTTCAAGCTGAAGTATGCACCGCACCTAAGCATGTTCCAGGAGCACGTGGGGCGGGACGCGGTGGAGAACATCAAGTTTGCCGCGGATCAGGGGTTTCGGGCGGTGTTCGACAACGGTCTGATGGGTCGGTCGGCGGCGGAGCAGGAGGCGATCGCGGGGGAGGTGGGGCGGCAGGGGATGACGCTGGGACCGTTCGGGGTATATGCCGAGTTCAGGGAGAAGAGTCTGGTCGTCAGCAGCAAGGGGGTGCGGGAGATGCTGACGGAGCGGCTGAAGCAAGGGGTGGAGGTGGCCAAGCGGACCCAGGCTCAGTGGGCGCTGGTGGTGCCGGGGCGGTACGATGAATCGCTGGAGTGGGGTTACCAGACGGCGAACGTGATCGAGAACCTCAAGCACGGCGTTGGGCTATGCGAGCCGGCGGGGTTGGTGCTGGTGATCGAGCCGCTGAACCCGTGGGACCATCCGGGGTTGTTCCTGACGAAAATGCCGCAGGCGTATGAGATTTGCCGGGCGGTGGGCAGCCCTTCGTGCAAGATCAACGATGATCTGTACCACCAGCAGATCACGGAGGGGAATTTGATCCCCAACCTGGACCGGGCGTGGTCGGAGATCGGGGCGCTGCACGTGGGAGACAATCCCGGGCGGAAGGAACCGGGCACGGGCGAGATCAACTACCGCAACATCTTCCAGCACCTGCATCAGAAGGGGTACGAGGGGGTGTTGTGTCTGGAGCACGGCATGAGCCGGAAGGGCAAGGAGGGCGAGGAGAGGTTGCTGGCGGCGTATCGGGAGTGTGATGATTTTTGACGGCGCAGGCGGGGGGACGGGTCGCACAAGGTAAGGAGGCATTTTATGGCGGAGGCAGCAGGCGGGCGGGGTGGGATGACCCGGCGGGGGTTTATCAAGACGACGGCGGCGGCGGGACTGGCGGCGGGGCTGAGTCGGCTGGGGGGTATGGAGCGGGCGTTTGCGGCCGGTTCGGAGCGGCTGCGGGTGGGCCTGGTGGGCTGCGGCGGGCGAGGGACGGGGGCGGTGCTGGATTGCCTGGCGGCCGATGGCGGCGTCGAGGTCGTTGCCCTGGCGGACGTGTTCCAGGACCGCATTGACGACGCGTTGGTCTTCTTCAAGGAAAAGGCCGGCGACGCGTTGAGCCGCGTGAAGGTGGAGCCGCAAAGGTGCTGGAAGGGTTTCGACGCCTATCAAAAGCTTCTGGCCTGTCCGGAGGTGGACGTGGCGATCCTGGCGACGCCGCCGCACTTTCGGCCGCTGCACCTGGGGGCGGCGGTCGAGGCGGGCAAGCACGTGTTCATGGAGAAGCCGGTGGCGGTTGACCCGGTGGGGGTACGGTCGGTGATCGCCAGCAGCGAGCAGGCGCAGCGGAAGAATCTGGCGATTGTGGCGGGCACGCAGCGGCGGCACAGCAAGCCGTATCTGGAGGTGATGCGGCGGATACACGACGGGGCGATCGGGGAGATTGTGGCGGCGGAGTGCTACTGGTTGATGGGGGGGTTAGGGGAGGACGTGGCCCAGAGGAACTGGCGGAAATACCAGCAGGGCCGGTACTCGGCGCTGGAATGGCAGTGCCGGACGTGGTTGTTTTTTGTGTGGCTTTCGGGCGATCACATCGTCGAGCAGCACGTGCACAACATTGACGTGATGAACTGGGGGCTGGGCGGCGTGCCGGAAAAAGCGCTGGGGATGGGCGGACGGCAGGTGCGGACGGGGCCGGAGTTCGGGAACGTGTTCGATCATTTCGCGGTGGAGTACGAGTATCCCGGCGGGGTGCGGGCGGTAAGCCTGTGTCGGCAGACGCCCGGCTGCGCGGATCGGGTCTCGGAGCGGCTGGTGGGGACCAAGGGCGTGGCGTATCTGAACGGGGGCACGAGCTTTATCAGAGGGGAGAATCCCTACAAGTTCGAGGGGGAGGCGACGAATCCGTTGGTGCAGGAACACGCGGATTTGATAGCCGGCATCCGTGCCGGCAAGCCGCTGAACGAGGGGGTGCGGATTGCCGAAAGCACGCTGACGGCGATTTTGGGGCGGATGAGCGCCTATACCGGCCGGGAGGTCTCCTACAAGTGGGTTCGCCATCAGTCCAAACTGGACCTGCGGCCGGAACGATATGAACTGGGCGATCTGCCGGTGGCGCCGGTGGCGGCGCCGGGGCAAACCGAGCTGGTTTAGGGCAGGCAGGCCTGGGGTCGAAGGAGGCAGCCAGTGGCTCGGAGAAGGGCAGGCTTAGCGAGTGAATCGTCGGTGCTGTCCCGTCGGCAATTTCTGGGGGGGCGGCGGCGGCGGCGGCGTTCAGCATTCTGCCGCGGCCCGTCAGTCTCCCGCCCAGGAACACGTCGAATCAAATCTGTGGTTGCATTCCAGCCAGCTCCCCGCGAACAGGACAAAGTCGCGGAGATTGACGTAGCAGTCCTGGTTAACGTCCCCCGGGGCAAACGCCTCGCAGAGCGGCCAGTCGTAGTAAGCAAAGGCCCAGTCTTCCAGGGGTTCATTGCTGCCTTCCGTCAGAGTGGCCTTGAGCAACAGGTAACTGTTCTCCGCCATTTCGGGCAACCAGCCGGTCTCGTACTGCTGCCCGGGCTCCAGAATAATACTGGAGGGAAGCCCCGACACGGGGACTCCGGTCGGATCGGCAAAACCGGCGGCGTCAAAATGGCTCGGGTCGTTACCCACCCAGAGGCGAAGATTGTCCAGACACACTTGCTTATTATGATCTGGGTTGCTAATCGTTACGTTGGGTTCCACGAATCCCAGACCACTCGCCCCCAACCGGTTGCCGGGGGTCAGACTAATTACGGCTCCGCTCAGGTCGTTCGGATCAACCGTCTGGACGGAACCATCGGCAAAGGACCAATCCGCTCCGGCCAGCTTGGGTCTGCCTGTTCCAACATAAGACAACAGCTCCCTATCATTCACAGCCACGCCGCCGCCGGTTAGTGTCCAGTGAGTCGAAGGCGCACCTCCGTCTGCCGTGGCGCAGTTGAATTGGATACCCTCAACCTGTTTCACGTGGGTGTAAAAGTAAAGATGCAGATCCGTCGCGTTTCGTGGCGTATGATTTTTTACCGAAGCGATTTGGCCGCTTTGTCCGGCACCCGTTGATCTCCCCGCCGGGAGGTAAACGGCGGCGAGCAGCAAAACAGTTACGCGGATATGCTTTACCTTTAGAACCATTGGCTTTCTCCTTGCTCCCAGATGGCCGCTAGGCCGGGGATTCGTCCCGCCAAGCGTCCCTTGAAAGATGGCTCGATCTCACAACCGCTTTAGAAAAGAACGACCTATGGGGGTATTATACACGGCCGTTCAGGCCATTGCAACCCCAGCACCTTCACGCACCAGCACCTGGCCCCGTTAATCGCCTTGGGTCATAAGTCCAGGTTGCGGCGTGAGTTCTGAGCAGAACAAACCACATGGCCAGGTATCACTACCAAGGCGGGTTTCGATCGCCCGAGCCAGGCGGGCAACTAAGGACAGATGATTCCCCGCACCCGGCTTTGCCGTCTGCTCAGCGGCCTCCACGTCAGCGGGGGTTCTTTGACGCCGCCCCTCGGTGCCGCCTGGTTCCATGCCGGGGGTCTTATTCCCACCGCCGCTGGCCCTTTCCCCCGCGAAAACGACCGGGGCCGAGTCCGCGTAACACGGCCGGCCCCGCCGCCCTGCTCTGCTAGCAGCAATTCCAGAATCGTACCCCCGCCCGATGACCCTTTCTATTGTTTGCGCTCCGGGGCAGGCTGGTGCGGCTGCGCCTCCTTCTCCAGCGCGGCCAAGCGATTCTGCAGCTTGTCATTCTCCATCTGCAGGGTTATGACCATGTTAGCCGAGTTCTTCAGGCCCTTCTCCGCCTCGGACAGCTTGGTGCGCAACTGCTCGATCTCCGCCTGGAGTTCCTTGTGTTTCTGCTGCAAGGTCAACAGTGCCGTCGTCCTGCCTTCCAGGTCTTTGCGCTGTTCGACTATCGCCTCCTGCAGCTTGGTCTGTTCCTTCTGCCGCGCCTGCTCCACCCGCTGATCACAGTCGCTCTTGGCGCCGGCCATCTGGTCCCGCAGCGATTTGTTGTCGTTCAGCAGGTTGGTGGTAATATCCTGTTGCGCGGCCTGATCCGTCAGGCACTTGGCCCGCTCCTGCCGGGCAACCTTCAGGTCTCCCTGACACCGCTGCAATTCGTTACTCTCGCACCCTGCCCACGCCAGCGCCCCCGCCATCAGCACCATCAACCCGTACCTCATGACATTGCTCTCCTGTTTGGTTCTAGCCTCGGCAGTAATTCTGGTTCCGCCCATGACCGCCTCACTATACCAACATGCCTGCCTTGCTGTCAAAGGGCTACCCGTCGAGCGAGGCGAGCGTTCTGCGGCGCCCCCGCCGCCCCCAAGATGCGAAGCAGGCCGGGAGGGGTCGGCCTGCTTCATAAGGAGTAGAAGACTACCATGCAAAGGGCGACAGTCTTGGTCCTGCCTACCTCTACTCCTTAAAGACGCTATTCGGCTCCTCGTGTTGCACAAAAAAAGGAGGCCCCCATGGGCATGAACGCTTGGTCTGGCGCCCATCTGGGCGGCCCAGAAGCTGCCGCCTGCCAATTCACTACCGCCTGCCCCTCAAGAAAGCGATGGCGGCCCAGTACGAGACCGCCATCGTTAACTTCGGACGGGTAGAATGTTACGGACTAACTAACTGGCACTTCTTCCACCGCTATGACCTTGCGGTTTGGCTTTCGCCGGTTCCTGCGGGCCTCCACGTCGACCCGCTGATCGGTCAGCGCCACGTGCAGGGCCTCCTTCGCCGTGGGCGCGAACAGGTCGGCCCCGATCTCCTCCCACAGCCCCTCGGCTCGGTTGAAAACGCCCCCCGACAACATGAACCGCACCTTCGGACAGGAATTGATCGTGCGGGTCTGGTCGAGAAGCTGCCGCACCGCCGGCGCGCCCGAGGGCCTGGTTCCATAGATGAATACGATGTCGGGCTGGTACGATGCGATCAGGGCCATGATTTCGTCGTTCGGCACGCCGCCGCCCAGGAACTTCACTTCCCAGCCGTCGGACTCGAAGAGGTCGGCGCACATCTGCGCGCCGAACTCCTCCGGCTCATCGTGGGCGCAGGTGAGGATCATTTTCAGCCCCCGGCCTTCCCGGCGCGGGAGCTTGCTCTGCAATTGGTCCACCAGAGTGCGATTGATGCGGGTGGCCATGTGCTCGGTAACGATGTCAATCCGATGCCCGCGGTAGAGGTTCTCGATCTCGGCCATCACGGGCCAGAACACGTCGGTGTAGATCACGTTGACCGGCGTTCCCGTTTGCATGGCCTCACCAATGATGCTGCGGCAGCCCAGCCGGTCCCCCTGGAGCAATCGCTCCAAGTAACGCATTTGCACCTCTTCGAAATCCATGGCCAACCCTCGCGCGTTCCGCTGGTGCAACCGATGTCCCTATCCGGCCGCCCAGCTACCATTTGATTGGCGCTGCCTCCCGTGCAGCCCCAAGACTGGCTTAACCACCCCGCCGACCACCCGCACCGCCCTCCAAAAACAATGCAAATTCCGCTCAGTTTCGATCAAAAACATCTGAATACCGCTCGGTTTCTATCTCTTTCCGACATTTCTGCTATCGTTTCGCGCGGTTTCTAAACTTCACATTTTCTCCAGTTTACCCATTTTAACATTCCTGGCACCGAAAACGACCCCGTAAGAACCGCGCCGCACCTCACTTGGCCTACATAGGCATGACAGGATTAGCCATCTAAAGTATTGATAAATAACGACTTAAGTCATTGTGCGTTTTTACGGGACCTTGATTTGCCCAGCGGCCGATAATTCATCCGCCGGAAAATGCAATCCGGCTTCTTGTTCACCGGGTACTGGCCAAGGCGCAGGTGGCAACATCAGCAGGCCCGGCCAGCCGAAGCCTGCGGCGCATTGTCCACGGCGAGGGGCGGGCAGCAGGCCGAGTGGGAGCGGGGGCGGCAGAGCAGGCGGCGGTACAGATCGGCGTAAGCGGCGATCATGGTCCGGCGGCAGAAGGCGTGGGCGGCGCGTGCTTGAGCGGCTTGGCTGAGGCGGCGGGCGCGGTCGGGATCGTCGAGCAACGAGACGATGGCGGCAGCCAGGGCGGCGGGATCGTCGGGGGCGACCAATAGGCCGGTGCGCTCGTGTTCGATCAGGTCCACCAGTCCGTCGGTGCGTGAGGCGATGACGGGCAGGCCGGCAGCCATTGCTTCCAGAGCGGCTACACCCAAGCCCTCCCAGCGGCTGGGCAGGATGAACAGGTCGGCGGCCTTGAGCCAGTTTGGTACGTCGCGTCGCGTGCCGGCGAAGCAGACGCGGCCGCCTAGTTGCAGCCGGCCGGCGAGTTGTTCGAGGCGGGGACGCTCCGGCCCGTCGCCGATGATCAGTAGCTGCGCGTCGTGGCGGGCCAGGACCGGGACCAGCGCGTGCAGCAAGACATCGACGGCCTTGACAGGGTCCAGCCGGCCGACAAAGAGCACCGTACGTCGAGAGGGATCCAAGTGCAGGTCCGCGAGAGGGGCGGGCGGCGCCGCTGCAAGACGCAGGACGTCGATGCCGTTGGGAATGACGACCAGGTGGGACGCGGGGAGGTGGGCATGGCAGCGGACGTGGCGCTGCACCGACGGCGAGATACAGACGGTCACGTCGCTGAGCCGGGCCGTGAGGTTCTCCAGCACCAGGTGCCAGCGTTTGCCTTTTTCAGGGGTGTGAATGCCGGCCACGACATGCGGCACGCTGAGGAGCCTGCCGATGACGCGGCCGGCGAGGTTGGCATGCATCAGGGCGCATTGCAGCACGTGTGGCTGAAGGTGAGCGATCAGACGGGCCAGGCGATAAAAGACTCGTGCGTCCCAGGGTCCCCGCGCCCCCAGGCAGTGGGCGGCAATGCCGGTTTGGCGGAGTTCGGCGGCGATGGGGCCTGCCCCGGCCAGGCAGGCGACTTCGACGTGAAAGCCCTCCTCCTCCGCCAGGCCGCAGGCGAGGTCCTTCACGACCAGCGGGGCGCCACCCACTTCGAGGTCGGTAACCAGCAACAAGACGCGTATCGCCATGCCGCCGGGAGCTTAGCAGAACACCGGTGGGGCGGCAACGGAGGAGGAACTAGCCCGCCATTGTGCGCTTGACCAAGCTCTCCTAACCGATATAGTAGAGAACCTCCCAGGCGACCGCTGACTGGCCGGCGGCACCTTGGGGGAAAGGCGTTTTTAACCTATTGTCCGACAATTATTTGCAGAATGTCGGGGCGGCGCCGGCTTTGCCGCAGCCGTTTGCCGGCCGGAAGGCGAAGGCGGGTTTCCCCGTTTTCTTGACTGGGCGAGTGATCGGCGGCAGGTGCCGGGCAGGCGAGGGACATGATTCGACTGACGTTGCCGGATGGAAAGGTGCTCGACTTCGACCAGCCCGTTACGGGCCGGCAATTGGCCGAGCGGATTGGTCCCCGGCTGGCCCAGGATGCCCTCGCCGTATGCGTGGATGGCGAACTGCGCGACGTGCAGGCCACGATAGACCGCGACGGCCGCGTCGCAATCATCACGGCCAAGAGCGACCCCGAGGCTGCCCTGGACGTCGCGCGGCACAGTTGCGCCCATGTGATGGCCGAGGCCATCTGCCGGCTGTTCCCGCAAGCCAAGCTGGTGTACGGCCCGACCGTGGAAAATGGCTTCTATTACGATATTGACCTGGACCGGCCCATCACGCCCGATGACTTCGACGCCATTGAGGCCGAGATGGCCAAGATCGTCCAGGCTGACCTGCCCTTCACGCGGTACGAGATGAGCCGTGCCGAGGCCATGAAGAAGCTCCAGGCCGAGGGAAACCGCTACAAGATCGACAACGCCCAGCGTGCCCAAGGGGACGTGCTGAGCTTTTACGTCACGGGCGAGCCGGGTGGCAACGGCTGTTTCGAGGACCTCTGCCGGGGGCCGCATGTGCCCAGCACGGGCCGCGTCGGCGCCTTCAAGCTCATGAGCGTCGCGGGGGCGTATTTCCACGGCGACGCCCGCGAGAAGATGCTCCAGCGCATCTACGGCACGGCCTTCCTCGACGCCAAGGAGCTCCGGCAGCACCTGCACCGGTTGGAGGAGGCCCGCAAACGCGACCACCGCGTGATCGGCAAGCAATTGGAGCTGTTCAGCTTCCACGACGAGGGGCCAGGGTTTGCGTTCTTCCACCCCAAGGGCATGATCGTCTGGAACGAGATGCTCAAGTACTGGCGCGAGATGCACGAGCAGGCCGGGTATCAGGAGGTCCGGACTCCCATCATTCTCAACGAGCGGCTCTGGCACCAGTCAGGGCACTGGGACAACTATAAAGAGAACATGTATTTTACCCAGATTGACGAGCTTACCTACGCCGTCAAACCGATGAACTGTCCGGGTGGGTGCCTGCTGTACAAGTCGCGGCCGCACTCCTACCGAGAAATGCCCCTGCGCGTGGCCGAGTTGGGGCTGGTCCACCGGCATGAGGCCAGCGGGGTGCTGCACGGGCTGCTGCGGGTCCGGCAGTTCACCCAGGACGACGCCCACATTTACTGCACGCCCGAGCAGATCCAGCCCGAGGTGATCGGGGTGATCGACTTGGCGTTTCGCATTTACCAAACCTTTGGCCTGACCGATGTGCGGCTGGAGCTCTCCACGATGCCCCAAAAGCACATTGGCACGGTCGAGACGTGGGACCACGCCACGGACGCCCTGAAGGGCGCGTTGGCGGCCCGGAAGATTGATTATGCCCTAAACCCTGGTGACGGCGCGTTTTACGGACCGAAGATCGACTTCCACGTCCGGGACTGCCTGGGGCGGTCGTGGCAGTTGGGCACGATCCAGCTCGATTTTTCCATGCCCGAGCGGTTCGACCTGACCTACGTGGCGGCCGACAACACGGAGAAGCGTCCGGCCATGATCCATCGGGCCATTCTGGGCTCGCTGGAGCGTTTTCTGGGCATTCTGATCGAGCACTACGCCGGGGCGTTCCCGCTGTGGCTGGCCCCGGAGCAGGTGCGGGTGCTGCCCATCAGCGAAAAGACCAACGCGTACGGCCAAGCCGTCACCCAAAGCTTGCAACAGGCGGGTTTGCGCTGTACCCTGGATGCGGCGGACGATAAGATCAACGCCAAGGTCAAGCGGGCCCACGGGCTTAAGGTGCCCTACATGCTGGTGGTGGGCCCGGCGGAGGCGGCCTCGGGTTCGGTGGCGGTGCGAATCCGCGGCCAGGAGGAACAAAGAAAGCAATCCGTGGACGGGTTCCTCGCCTCGGCAGGGCGCCTCGTCGCCGAGCGGCGGTTGGAACTGAGCTAGGCCCGACCAGTCCGACGGTGAACGCCGCACCCCAGCGGCTGGAAGGCTTGACTAGGCTTGGCCCGCGACGAATGACCGGCAACAGAAAGGCAGGTGGTTGCCCATCAGTAAAGACCTGAGGGTGAACGAACAGATCCGGGTTGTGGAGATCCGTCTGGTTGGCTTGGACAATCAGCAGATCGGCCTTATCAGCACCCGGGAGGCGCTGCTGATGGCACGGGAGGCCGGCATCGATCTGGTAGAGGTGGCGCCGACCAGTGTGCCGCCCGTGTGCCGTTTGATGGACTACGGGAAGTTCAAGTACGAACAGAAGAAGAAGGCGCACAAGGCGAAGGTCAAACAACGTACGACGGTCCTCAAGGAGGTGCGGCTGCGGCCGAAGACTAACGCCCACGACCGCGAGGTCAAACTCAATCACGCCCGCGATTTCCTCCGCAAGGGCGACAAGGTCCAGTTCACGATGCTCTTCCGCGGACGCGAGTTGGCGCACCTAGACTTGGCCATGAACGCCTTTCAGTCCCTTATTGAGCAGTTGAGCGACGTGGCGCGGGTGGAGCAGCCGCCCAAGAAAATGGGCCGGCGCATGAACATGGTGCTGGTGCCGGAGCGCGAGAAGCCCAGGGCGGCGGGCCGGGCGGTCGCGGCGAGCCCCCCGACCGAGGCGGCGACACGCAGCGAGCCGCCCGCCGCCGGCAGCCCCGCCCCATCCCCCGTACAACCCACCGCCACTCAAACCTGAACCAACAACGGAGAGGTCATGCCTAAACAAAAAACGCACAAAGGACTGGCCAAGCGCATCAAGATCACCGCGCGCGGCAAGGTCGTCCGCCGCCGCGCCGGCGCCAGCCATCTCATGAGCGACAAGAGCGGCAAACGTTGCCGCAGCCTCCGCCGCACGGAGGTCATAACCGGGCCGGTGGCCAAGAAGATTCGCATTGCCTTGGGGGCGTAAGGGGCGCGTCCCGGCCCAGGCCGGAGCCAACCGAGCCTGACACCATGAGGTTTGCTTCTCGGCTAACAGCTGCCGCCAGCAAACCCTAGACCGCTTGGCCCCGCGCCCCACGGCGCTCGGCGAGCCAAAGAGAAAGGAAAGCTGTCATGCCAAGAGTCCGCAAAGGCGCCGCTCGGCGTCAAGCCAAGAATCGTCTTTTCCGCGCCGTCAAGGGTTATCGGGGTCCGCGCAGCAAGAACTGGCGGCTGGCGCAGGAGGCCTGGACGCGGGCGCAAGTCTATGCCCTTCGTGATCGGCGGGCCCGCAAGCGCGAGTTCCGCGGGCTGTGGATCACACGGCTCAGCGCCGCGTGCAAGATGCGGGGCATGCGCTACAGCCAGTTCGTCAACGGCCTCAAACTCGCCCAGGTCGCCCTCAACCGCAAGATGCTCTCCGAGATGGCCATCCACGACCCCGAGGGATTCGATAAGGTCTTCGAGGTGGTCGGTCAGGCCGTGGGGCAGGCGAACTGACCCGCCGCGACGCAGCAGGTGCCAGCGTGAGCGACGCTCTCAAAGAGTTTGACCGCCTCGGTCAGCAGGCTCTGGCCGAGTTGGCGCGGGTGGCCAACCTCGCCCAACTGGAGGAGTTCCGTATCCGCTATCTGGCCCGCAAGGGCGAGTTGACCCATCTCTTGCAGAGTCTGGGCCACGTGCCCAAGGAATTGCGCCCCGAGGCCGGGAGGATCGCCAACCGCGTCAAGAACGACGTGACCGGGGCCTTTGAGCAGCTCAAGGCCGCCCTGGAGGCCGCGGGCCAGCCCGCCGGCCCCGATTTCATCGATGTAACCCTGCCCGGCGCCCCGCCTCGCCTGGGCGCCCGCCACGTCATCATGCAAACCATCGACGAGCTCTTGGAGCTCTTCGGCCGCATGGGCTTTACCGTCGGCTACGGCCCCGAGATCGAAGATGAGTATCACAACTTCGTCGCCCTCAACATCCCCCCGGCACACCCGGCGCGCGACCCCCTGGACAACTTCTACATCGACGAAGCCACCCTGCTCCGCAGCCAGACCAGCACCATGCAGATTCGCGTGATGGAAACCCGCCGGCCCCCCATCCGCGTAGTCGCTCCGGGGCGGGTGTTTCGCCCCGACGCCGTGGACGCCACCCACATGTTCATGTTCCATCAACTCGAGGCCCTCGTCGTCGATGAGGGCGTCAGCATGATCGACCTCAAGACGACCATCGACCAGTTCATCAAGGCCTTCTTCGGTCCCGACACGCAGTGGCGTTTCCGGCCGAGCTTCTTCCCGTTCACCGAGCCTTCCGGCGAGGTGGACCTGCTCCTGCGGGACAAGACCGGCCGGGAAAACTGGATCGAAATGGGCGGCTGCGGCATGGTCGATCCCAACGTCTTCGAGGCCGTCGGCTACGACCCCGAACGGTACACCGGCTGGGCCTTCGGCTTCGGCATCGAACGCCTCGCCATGCGCAAATACGGCATCACCGACATCCGCTGGTTCTTCGAAAATGACCTGCGGTTCCTCCGACAGTTCTAACCGCGCCGCACGGCGCACGTTCAGCGGGATCAGGCCATGACCGACCCCGGCGTTGAATCGTTAGGTTGGTTCGCCCTCCGGGCCTTCGCGGCGGTCTTTGTGATCGTCGATCCGCTGGGCAACATCCCCTTCTTCGTCACCGCCACCGGCCGGTTCAGCCCGCCGGAGCGCCGCGCCCTGGCCTGGCGCGCCGGCCTGATCGCCGCCGCCGTCCTGCTGCTGTTCGCCTTGTGCGGCACGGGCATCCTGCGGCTCTTGCGCGTGGGCTTCCCCGCCTTGCGCATCGGCGGGGGCGTGGTGCTCCTGGTGGTGGCCTTGCGCATCTTGAGCGGTCGGCAGTTCGCCTGGGA
>Ga0315295_10004158_pt1 | contig 12317 bp, 12 predicted proteins | sample YL17G14_0_MG_FD_204453 | JGI IMG/M metagenome (GOLD analysis project Ga0315295, IMG submission 204453) | Sediment microbial communities from Yellowstone Lake, YNP, Wyoming, USA - YL17G14_0 | ecosystem: Environmental > Aquatic > Freshwater > Lake > Sediment | place: USA: Wyoming | collected... | reverse complement strand
CTCTTCAGGAAGACGAAGCGTAATGCTCTTTTGTCTCATAGCGTCCTCGTTATGAATAGTATGCATTATATTTAATGCTATTTAATGCGCTTGTCAAGAGCCATGGCCTCGAAATATATTCCATTCTGGGAAATGCAGATGAGATTACATAAACGACTCTCCACAGCCACCGCCGTCTTCATGGCGGCGGCCTGTTCCGGAGGGAACGCGGCCCCGCCCGGCGACAGCGCAATCTCCCCCACCGCCGAAGACAAACCCGCCATCATCCGGGCCGTGGATGGTATCCTCGGCTGGACGCGGACGGGCGATATTGAGACTTAGAGGTCTGTCGGCTTTCGGGCTTTTTTAGGCTTTTCTGTTTGACATCCGATCAAGCAGCGATTTATAATCGCAATAATCCCTAACGCTAGGAGGAGGTAAAATCTGCGCATGAATGCTTACTCAGCCAGCGCAGCGGAAAAGAAGTTTCTTATCCCTAAAAGGAGGGGAAGATGAGCCATCATCGGAAGAATGGAGACCATTCGATATCGCGGCGGGATTTCGTCCGCAAGAGCGCCTTGGGAGCCTTGTCGATCCCGCTGTTCGCTCAGGATTACGGCCGCCTGTTCGCCCAGTCCGCCGGCAAACCGGTTCTGACGATCGCCAGCCTCAACGCTTTTTTCCAGAAGATCCAGGGGCAGGGTCCGGCCGCGCTCGAGCGAAACCTGGCGGCTGCCCAACAGAACCTCGAGCAGCTCTTGATGGCGAATTTCACCCTCAACCCAAAGCAGTTGGAGGCGTTCCGGACCGCCCTGTCCGAGCGAAGGTTCCAGTTCGAGAATTTCATCAAGGAGGGGATGTCCCAGGTCCGCCTTCTCCAGCCCATCCCCTCACTCCGGGCCGAGTTCGACCCCAAGGTCAGTCCTTATGTCCGGATCTTCGGCTTCGGGAAAGAGATCCAAGGCTGCAAAAACGACAACCTCGGAGCCCTGAAGCGAACCGCGCAAAGAGCTCAGGTCACCCAGTGCGGGGCGGCTCAGAATTGTATATGGGTTCTGGATTGCCTTACCTGTATGTGACCATCAAGGGGAGGGCCGTCTGACCGATCTCCCGAAGCGCTCGTTGACGAGACTATTCCGGACTTCGATTCCAGGGCATGCGGGATGAGCCGGTTCTCCGCTCCGTCCGAGACCCATTTCCGTCGGATCTTTCCTGGTTTTTATGCCGTCGTCAATCACCATGCCCAACGTCCGGTGTCGGTGGTCTCGGCCGAAGCGGCCCGGATGCTGAAGTCCCTCGTGGGAGGAGAGACGGTCGCCGGGCTCAGAAAGAAATTTCCTTATCACTCGAAGGTTGAGATCGAACGTCTTCTTGCGGACCTCGTGGAGGCCGAGCTTCTCTTCGAAGGACGCCTTCCACCGATCGAGGATTCTCCGCCGGCGGGGATGATGGCCTGGCTTCAGGTCACCAACCGGTGCAACCTGCGCTGCCGGTATTGCTTCATCACGAAAACGTCCGAAGACATGAGCGCAAGAACGGCGGAGGGGATCGTGGACGCCCTTTTCCGCTCCGTCCTAATCCACGGCTTTCCCCGCCTTCTCATCAAGTTCGCCGGTGGGGAGCCTCTGCTCAATCCCCAGGCCGTCATCGCCGCCATCGACCGCGTCGAAGATCGGCGCCGGGAGCTCGCGGACCGCCTTCCACCCGGTTTTCAGGTCCGCTACGAGCTCCTGAGCAACGGCGTAGCCATCTCGGATCTCAGGCTTCGACAGCTCAAGGAGCGGAACATCCATCTGATGATCTCCCTGGACGGATTGGAGCGCGACCACGACGCCCAGCGGAAATTTCCCGATGGCTCGGGGAGCTTCGTTCGGGTCGTCCGGACCTTGAAGCGGGTCAAGCGCTCGGGGATCCCCTTCAACATCTCGGCCGTGATCTCAAACCTGAACGTCGAGGGGATCCCGGCCTTCGTCGAGTTCCTCCTGAAGGAAGAGATCCCGTTCGTCCTTGACTTCTACAAAGAAACTCCATGTTCTGCCGGCGATCCGTCCCTTAGAGTCGAGCCGGAGAGGATCATTCGGTCCATGAAGGACGCCTACGCGGCGATCGAACGATACCTGCCTCCCCAATCGATGCTCGATTCGCTGTTGGACATGACCCGGCTCGGTTTGCTCCACGATCGGCCCTGCGGTGTCGGGCAAAACTATATCGCGTTCGATCCAAGGGGCAGGGCCGTGAAATGCCAAATGGCCTTCGATGATATTGTCTTCGACAGTTCGCGGCCTGACCCGCTCGGCGATATCCGGGCCGACTTGCGTGGGATTCAAAATCCGCCGGCGACGGAGAAGCCAGGATGCCGGGACTGCCGCTGGATCCGTTTCTGCGCCGGGGGATGCCCGCTCCTCGCATATAGAACGTCCGGCTCGTATTCGGCCCGCTCTCCTTATTGCCGGGTCTTCAAGGCGCTCGTGCCCGAGGTCATCCGCCTGGAGGGGCTCCGGCTCCTCAAATGGGCCGAATGACGCGGCGTGATCGAATTCGCGGCCTGCACGGCCGCGGACCGCACGCCCGAACGAGAAACGCTTCGTCATCTCTCCGAACACGCTTCTTGTGTATGAGATCGAGCGGCTGGAGTAACCAGAAGGGGTTTGGATGAAACATTCCCATATCTTAAAACCGGTTCGGACTATTTTCGGATGGCGCCGAGAATGTTCTTGGCCATGGCGGCGCGCTCGCCGTCGGGCTCAAGGGTCAGGAATTTCTCAAACTTGGCGATGGCGTTGGCATTGTCGGCCTTGTTCAGGTAGACGTAGCCGAGCTTGAGGTACGGATCGGGCCAGTCGGGCTTGATCAGAGAGGCTAGCTGGAAGTACTTGAGGGCCTCGTCGAGCCTTTGGTTGGAGAATAGGTATAAAGCCTGTCGAGACAATATAACGTACTTAAAATTTGAATTCGTCCGTCCAGCGGAGAATCTTGTAATCGGGGTCAAAAAGAACGGTGTCGGGCTTGAAGGGAAGAACGAAGGAAAAGCCCGTTTCTACCGTCCCGATCTCGACAACCTTGGATTCGCGGGCGCCGTCCTTGACGAAAGCGATCTCCGCGGCGGCCCGGTAGACGTCCCGAATCTGCCGGATTCGGCCTTCCACCACCCAGTCCGTGCCTTGGGCCTCGACGGTGTAGGATAGGGCGAACTCCGGCGCGCCCTTGCGGAAGAACCATTGGTCGAAAAACCATTCGAGGTCCCGGCCGGCGGCTTTTTCGAACTCCCCGCGCAGGTCGGCCAAAGTCATGGTTTTCCAGGCAAAGCCGGCCAGGGCGCCGCGCAATCCCGCCCTGAAGGCCTCCCCGCCGATGAGGTCTCGGAGCATCACGAAAACGAAACAGCCCTTGCTGTTGGCCAGCATGTGGAGGGTGTTAAATTTTTTTACAGCCGGGATCCCGAGCTCCAGATCTTCACCGCGGAGTAGAAGGCCGAGAAGTGCCCGGTCGGAGGCCGCGGGTGATTGCAGAGCTTGAAAATAGGATCGGGCGGAATGGATCAAAAGCAACTCCGGAGCGCCGTTTTTCAGGATGGTTCGGAAGGCTGTTTCCCCGAAGACGTGTTCGAGGTACAGCGCCGTAGACAATTGGGTCAGCCCTTCGTCGATGACCGGACCCTCGGCGCCCCGGACAAAGTTGCCCCACCAGAGATGACCGATCTCGTGGCCGAAGACGTGGGGACTGAAGAACCGGTCCGGCATCGCGCCCGGAATATAAAACGTGATGCCTTCGTAACTTCCGCCTCCGGCGTTCCCCAACAGTTCCTGCGGGAATTCGATTACCGAATATCCGTCGTAGGGGAAAAAACCATAGAGGTCTTTAAAAAAACGGACGATCCGGCCGCAGTTCTCCAGATAGTATTCGGCTTTTTCCGGGCTTCCCCCAAGCAGAAAGACCCCGACATCCAGGCCCTCGATGTTTCTTCGGAGAGAACGGAACGGAGCGGCGGCAAAAGAATACGCGACGGGAGAGGCGACCTCGAAATCATATTGTTTGCCCGATGGGAGAATCTTCTCGGCGGTCAATTTTCCGACGCTGGCCACGGTCCAATTCTCGGGGACGAAGAACGAGATTTTTCCTTTCGAACGGCGGGCCGGTCCCGGTATCTGCGGATACCATCGGCCGGCGAACAAAGCATAAGAGATATCGGGGCCGACCCAGGCGTTGAAAAAATTGAGCTCCGGCACCCGTTCCGAGAATGATCCTTGATAACGGATGCGGATAACATCATTCCCCGTTTCGGAAGAGCGATTTCCGCGACGGACGGTCAGGTTCCCGCCGTTTCGGTCGTAATCCAAGGGACGGCCCTTCTCGTCGGTGACGGAGAGCACGACGAGTTCATGGTTGAGTTCAAGCGAGACCTCTTCAGTCCCGGAACCGAGGCTCGTCAATCGAAGCCGGGCGTCTCCCCTCAGTTGTCCATGGCCCGGGTCGATCTCGATTTTCAATTCCGTGAATTCCATCCGCCACGCCGCCGGCCGCTCTTGAGCGGGTCCGGCCGCGACAGGAACGAGAGAAAGGAGGACGACGAGGAAACGGGCACGGCCGAGGGTAGGAACGCTCATGGCGGTCCGCTTTCGCTATTTCCCGGTCTTGCTGATTTTCCGGATCGCTTCGGGCAGGGCCAACCTGCCCTCGGGGATCTCCACGTTGTGTTCGACGCTCTTGAACGTCAGAGTCATCTCCCGGCCGAGCTCCCGCCTAATCTGGATATAGGGAAACAAGGTCCCGTTGACGCTCCTGTAATCGCGCAGAAAGATCTCCTGGAGGCTCTGTCCGATCGTCGTTTCCATCGGGTACTCGATTTTGACGAGAAGCCCCGAGGCTTGGTCAAAATAATACGTTAAGGCGTAATCATCGGGAGAAACGGCCGTTACCTTGAAGGCCGGTCTTTCTTCGACGGTTTCGAGGCCCGTACACTCGACCTTTTTGAAAACCTCCCGCCAGCGCATCGGAAGATCCAGGCTGTAAAGAAATTGAAATCTCTTGCTCTCCATGCCTTTATAGATCTTAGGCCCGGACATCGGGTTGATTTCCCAGACGGTCCGGCCGTCCGAACCGAATTCCATCTTGCCGAAGGCCTGGGAATTGACCACGACACGGAAGGGCCCGGCCTTGGTCAGGATTGTCGTCACTTCGGCCGGAGCGGGGAGTACGGAAAGTTTCATCGTCGACGTCGTCTGCCTGTTGGCGATTTTGTCGAAGACCGCCCGGCCGCCGGATTTTTCGACAAAAGCGTCGAGAAGCGATTCGGCTTTAGGCAGGGGAGGGGCCTGTCCCGCGGCAGCGAGCTTTGCGCCCAGGATGAGAAGGAGAAATGCCCAAAGGGCGGTTCGCCCCTTTTTCCCTCCGATTTCTCCGGTTTTCGTCCCGGAACAGGTGTTTTTGATCATGATGTCCTCCATATCGATAGTCATGGGATCTTGTCCATCCGGAGACACAATACCCCAGAGGTCGGCCGAATTCTTCTCAGCGCATACGTTGAGGAACGATTTATGCCTCGGATCGGCAGTTCACAGGCCGGGGAACGGGCGGAAAGCCGCCCGGCGTAGAAAGGGTATTGATTTCGGAGCCGACAGACGGTTACGGCGCGGTCGGATTCTTCCGATACTCAGAGGGAGTCCGGCCAGCCAATTCCTTGAAAACCCGGTTAAAGGTGGCCAGGGAATTGAAACCGCAGTCCAGGGCGACGGTGATCAGCTTTTCCCGTCCCGCATCGGGCATCGCCAGCCGCCGCTTGGCGTCCTCGACGCGGTAATGATTGATGAACTCGTAGAAATTCCGGCCGAAAAGATCGTTGATGACGCGGGAAAGATGAGCGACCGAAATTTCGAGGGCTTGGGCTAGCTTGGGGAGGGTGATTTCGGGATCTAAAAAGGATTTTTCGCGCTCCATCAGCTCGAGCAAACGTGTCTTGTGGAGCGCGGCGTTTTCCGGCGTCAGGGACGAGCGCTCGTACCGTCGGGCCGGCCTGGCCTCAGAAAGGCCGAAGAAGATCTCGGGTTGAAGCATGGCCAGGTATCCGGTCACGAACGTGTTCAAGGCGATGAGAAAAAAAACGATCTGACCGACTAGGCCGATCGCCCGGCTCTCGAGCCTGACCGCGGCCACCATCGCCAGGCCGACGGCCCAGATGGCGGCGTAAACGAACAGGCGCCGCCGGAGCCAGCCGAGGTTGATCCGGTCGATCGTCGAATATGTCGCTTTTATCCTCTCGGAATGCTCCCGGAGGAGACGGATGATGGAGACGACGTAGGCGATCGTCTGAAGGATCGCCAGGGTCAGGACGACGAGCCAGGGGGATCGGACCGCAGATCCGACGACGCCCGATGAAGCCGAGCCGCTCCCGGGCAAACTTAAGTAAGCCCCGTAGGCAATCAGTCCCAGGAGGAAGGGAATCCCATGGAGGACATCGATGGGCGTCTGGCGGCGATCCTTGTCGGTCATCGCTCTGATGTAAAGATAGAACAGCGGGCCGTAGGTCAGGATCACGGAGCCCATGAGGATCGAGAGGGCGGGCCAGATGTCGTAAAGGCCGAGGAGCGAGATAATCCCGTTAGCCATGCCGATCGCCAAGGCCAGGAGGAAAAAGGCCATGATTTTGTTGGCCCGGCGATTGCCCCTTCGAATAAAGAACAACAACATCGACTGGATCAGAGCATGGATTGCTCCGGCCAGGTTGATATAACTGAGAAACTTTATCCAGAAATCCACATGCTGACCTTAGTGAATCCGATGGATAGGGAATCGGTTTTCGGCGGCGCCTGCCCGCGGGCAATGTTTCGCATAGGTTTTACCGATACGCTCCTGTGAGCGAGCATAAATCGTGGAACAGGCCATGTCAAGGCCGGCGGGAGGGCCTGCTTGGCGGCGATTTGCTTGTTGTTGACATCGATCCGCGGCCGGATGTATCATCTTTTCGTAGCTAGAGGCGTCGTTATCAAGATCAATGGGACATGATTCCAGACAACATGGAAGAGGAAATTAGTATCCCTAAGGCGGTAGGGGAGGCGCGGAAATACCGAAAGGGGAAGCGTTTTTATATAAACAGGGGGAGCCGTTCAAAGAATGAATCCTGACATCGTGGTCGGACAGACCATCTCCCATTTCCGGATTCTTCAGCTTCTCGGCCAGGGGGGCATGGGGGTGGTTTACAAAGCCCAGGACATCGCGCTGAACCGAATGGTTGCCCTTAAGTTCATCCTGCCAAGCGCCCTCAACATGGCCGAGGAGCGGACCCGTTTTCTGCGCGAAGCCCAGGCCACTGCCGCCCTCAATCATCCCCACATAACGACCGTCTTCGAGGTCGGCGAATCCGAGGGACGGACATTCATCGCCATGGAATATGTGGACGGCCAGACTCTCAGGGAACGCATCCGGTCCGCACCGCTGGCCTTGGGCGAGGTCGTCGAGATGGCCGTCCAATTGGCTGATGGGCTTGAGGGCGCCCACGACCGGGGGATCATCCATCGAGACCTTAAGAGCTCCAACATCATGATCACCGGTAAGAACCAGGTCAAGCTCATGGATTTCGGTTTGGCTCGGCTGAGCGAAGTATCCCAAACCCTGACCATGGGCATCCAGGGTACGGTCGCCTACATGTCGCCGGAACAGGCCTCGGGCGAGCCTGTGGACCGCCGGACGGACCTTTGGTCGCTGGGCGTCGTTTTTTACGAGATGCTGACGGGGGAGCTGCCCTTCCAGGCCGCCCGCGAACAGGCTGTGATCCACGCAATCCTCAACAAGAAGCCGGTCCCCCTGACCAACTTGCGCAGCGATCTTCCCGCGGTGATGGAGAAAATCGTCGGCAAATGCCTGGAGAAGAACCCCCGGGACCGCTATAGCTCGGCCGCAGAACTGAAAGCCGACTTGGTCGCCTTCGGCCGGACGGTCAGTCCGGAGCTGGCCGCACTGACGCTGACCGAGACGATCGTCCGCTGGCCCGCCGCAAGCCGGCTGAGGCGGGTTGGGCTTGTGGCCGGATTGACCGTCGCCCTCGTGGCCGCCGCCCTAATCATTCCGCCCTCCCGGCGGGCGATCCTGGGCTGGCTGGGAGGCGGCGGCGCGGCGAAGACCGTCCTGGCCGTGCAACCTTTCCGCGTGAACGGCGGCCACGAGGCGGACCGGGCATCCTGCGACGGTTTGGTGGATATCCTGACCGCCAACCTGGCCAAGCTCGAGCGCTCTCAGGCCTCTTTTCGGATCATTCCTGCGGCCGAGATGCGGACGGCTGAAAAAGCCAGTCCCTCACAGCTGCATGCCGCCTACAACGTCAATCGTGTCCTGTCCGGGACGATGAACGTCCGGCCGACCGGGTCCCTCCTGACGCTCGCCTTCATCGACGCCGAGAACGTCAAGACGATCGAGACCGCAGAGATCCCGGTGACGACGGTCAATGATGATCAGCTTTTGGACACGGTGACCGAGCGCCTTGTCCGCTGGCTGGGCTTCGAGGTCGCGGCCGAGTCGATCCGGACTCTGGCCGGAGGCGCCAGCTGCTTGCCCGAAACCAACCCCTTGTATCGGCAGGCGCGGGGCTATCTCGTACGCTATGAAATCGCCAGGAACCTGATCATTGCCGCAGCCCAATTCAAGCAGGTGACCGAGAAAGACCCCCGTTGCGCTCCGGCATTCGCCGGTTGGGGCGCGGCCTGCCTGCGCCTGTATCAAAGCACCCGGCAGCGCGAGTACCTTGATGAAGGATTAAAGGCAGCCCAACAGGCGATTCAGTTGAGCCGGGAATCCACCGAGGTCCATATCACCATGGGCGCCCTCCTGCGGGAGATGGGCCAACGCGAGGACGCCCTGAGAGAATTGAATGAGGCGATCCGTCTCGACCCGCAGAAGGCCGAGGCCTATCGGGAGCTCGGGATCACCTACGCCGCCCTGAAAGATTCGGCTAAAGCCGAGAGGGCCTATCAGACGGCCATCACCCTCGACCCCATATCCTGGTCGGGATACAGCCATCTCGGCGTTTTTTATTTATTCCAGGGCCGCTATAAGGACGCGGCAAAAAATTTTAAAGAGGTCATCGCCTTGACTCCTGACAACACGCGGGGTTTGACCAACCTGGCCGCCGCCTATTTTTATCTCTACGACCTCCCTTCGGCTATTCAGGCCCAAGAAAAAGCAGTGAATCTCGTGCCGACGCCCGAAGCCTGCAACAATCTCGGCTTCTACTATTATTATTCCAGGCGTTTCGGCGATGCCGTCCGGATGTTCGAACGGGCCATCGAGAAGGCTGACCGCCGTGCGCTTTACAGAGGAAACTTGGCCGATGCCTACCGTCACATCCCCGGTCAGGAGGAACAGGCTGGGTCGATATACGAAAAGGCCATCGCCATAGCCCGGGAGGAATTGTCCATCAGTCCGAACAATATCGATCTCCTACGTAGCCTGGCCCGATACTATGCCCAAACCGGCCGCCCGGAGGATGCCCTGGCCGCGATCAGTCGGGCGCAGGACCTTTCGCCCCAGAGCCCGGCGGTCATGGAATCGAGCGTCCAGGTCTATGAGATCCTCGGCCGGCGGGACGATGCGCTGCAGGCCCTGGAACGCCTCATCCGGGCCAAAGGATCGCTGCAGGTCATCGTGCTGGAGCCCGACCTGGAAAAGCTCCGGCAGGATTCCCGATATCGAGCCATGATGAAAAGTGTCGAGGGCGTTCCCAGCCCAAAATGAGATGAGACTGGCAGGGAGCGGCCTCGCCATTCTCAATTTTATAGAGAGGCCCGGATCCTGAAGAGAAGGATATCGAGGCCGAAGGAGGTTCGCATGGCGCTTCACACCATTAAAATCCATGTCGTCCCTAGGCGTGGAGTGGGATGGCGGATCCTAGTGACCCCTAATCGTCAACGGGCCCGTTGGAAAGATGAGATCCAGTGGGTCTGTCAGGCACCCGAGAGGCAGGCACCCTTTGTGGTCTATTTTGGACCCTCCGGACCGATGGCGTCTCCGGTCTACACCCAAGCCCGTCCGAAAGGGAAGGTGAAGTACAGAGCTCTCTTCAGTTTGTGCATCTTTAAGTACTCCGTCGGCGTCTTTTATCAGAATGAGATCAAGCTCCTGGATCCGGAGCTGGAGATCGTTCCTTAGCGGGGCGGCTTCGACTAAAAATCCTTAAAGGACGCAGACAGAGAGATCCCTTTCTAATAACCCGAAGGGCAGAGTTCCACGGGCTTGCCCGTGGGTGAATGAGTAGGCGGCGATATGGTAAGATGGGCGAGTGGAAATACGGTATTCAGGACACAGCGCCTATCGGACGGAGTATCATATCGTTTGGATCCCGAAATATCGCCGCCGTATCCTAAATCCTGGAATGCGGGGATATTTGCGAAAACTTTTTCCGAAAGTCATGATGAGTTTGCCGGGCTGCGAGATCGTCGAATATCACATGAAAGACGATCATGTTCACATGCTGATGATCATTCCTCCACGATATGCCGTGGCAGATGTAATCGGCAGGATGAAAGGGATGACGGCGAGTGAGTTGAGGAAAAAGTTTTCGTGGTTAGGGAAGGTCTATTGGAAAGAGAATGTCGTATGGTCACCCGGATATTTTGTCACGACAGTAGGGATAGACGAGGGGCGGGTCCTCAAGTATTTAAAATGGCAAGAGACCCAGGATTTAGGTCAAGCGAAGCTTGAATTTTGATAAGTACCACGGCTTTAGCCGTGGGTATCTATGCGGTGACTTTTCCGAATGCAAGAAGAGGGACTGGTCTGATCGGGGCGACGCCCAAGTCCGGATAAGGTTCATCGGCTGGAGGCGGCTGACGACCTCGAGTTTCTGTAAGATATGAAAAAGCCAAGAAGGCGAGCCCGGTGCCCGTGACGGGCTCTAGGCGACTATGGAAATCCCCGCTGCGGATTCGCCCGGATCCTATGCACCACTTTTTTTCGTCTGGTCATCTCCAACTTCCGGTTCTTCCTCAATGTGTTAAACTTAAGTGCCTTTTCTCCATATAATCTCATAAGCGTTGCTATCAATGCCGTATAAGAATGAAATACATTTAAATTCAGGAGAGAAATCATAATCATAAAATCAAAAGCCTTTAGATTTTTATGCCCATTGTCGATTCTTTTATTTATTGCCGTTTTCAGCAAAACCACAATGGCCCAGGTTAAAGGGGGTGACAAGAGAGCAACGGAACAGTTCAGCCGATTTCTTGAAGAACTAAGGAAGGATTTGAAAATCCCGGGGCTCTCCGCGGCTATCGTGAAAGATGAGAAGGTGTTATGGTCTGAGGGATTCGGCTATGCCGATATAGAAAATAAAACCAAAGCCACTCCCGAAACATCTTATTACCTGGCATCGCTGACAAAAACTTTTGCTTCCACGATTATCCTGCAACTGGTTGAACAGGGGAAACTGAACCTGGATGCTCCTGTCTCTGCATTCGGTATTAGAGTCCATAGTCCTGGAGTGATCACCGTTCGACATTTGTTATCTCATACTTCCGAAGGTCAGCCTGGGACGGCTTACAGCTACAACGGTTATCGATTCAGTTTCCTTGGCCAGGTGATAAAAAGAGCATCGGGAAAGTCTTTTGGGGAACTCCTCATCGCAAATATTCTGAAACCTCTCCACATGGCCGGCACAGCTCCCAATATGACTGGAAAAAGCGATGCCGATATCCCGTATGCTCACGTTTATGAAAAACTGGTCCAGCCCCGACGTGATTATTTCGCGACTGGAGCAGGAGGAGGATGAACAAGCCATCGAGTTGTACAAGAGAGAAATGATGTCTTGTTGGAGTGTCTCTCGTTCAATGGACCAAGAGGAAGCTGCAACCGGCCTATTCAAGGCTTATGCCAATTTTTATTCAAAAGAGGGACCAGCTGAATATCGAGACAAACCGGTCATTGCGGAAATCAGGGACGTTGGAGATGAAGAATACCGGATGGTTGAATTCACGTTGGAGCGAAATACCCCGGTGAGGATTTACGGAATCGGAGAAGGCGAGCATTCCGGGATGTATGATTTTGGCGGTATAGAGGATACCCGGACAAGGAAACTTGTATGGCTGATGGGTTACGAGGGGACCGTCCACGTTGGAGGGGCTGCCTCAAACCGCTTTATCTCATGCTGTATGCATAGAAACAGGGCTCAACGAGAGCGCTGGAATTCATGGATTATCCGGAGTTCATAGCGAGAGTGACCTCTCACCCAAAAACAGCCCGGCTCAGATACTGAATTCGTCCTTGTCTTTTCAGCCCTGCTCGGCCAGGCCCGATTCATCCAGGAATTTTTGCTCGAGGGCGACGATTTTTGTCAAGCCGGCAGGATTGTTCTGGTC
>Ga0315295_10004157_pt1 | contig 12317 bp, 7 predicted proteins | sample YL17G14_0_MG_FD_204453 | JGI IMG/M metagenome (GOLD analysis project Ga0315295, IMG submission 204453) | Sediment microbial communities from Yellowstone Lake, YNP, Wyoming, USA - YL17G14_0 | ecosystem: Environmental > Aquatic > Freshwater > Lake > Sediment | place: USA: Wyoming | collected... | reverse complement strand
GCGGAGGGCCCGGGCTGGCCGAGCAGCTCGGAGAGTCGGACGACGGGCATGGCGGGAAGATACACGGCGGAGGCCGGGGTCGCACGGCGGGGCGGCGCGCAGCGTCCTCGCAGGAGGGCTTTGCAGCTGACCCGCCTTTCAGCCCCGCGCCGTCACCTCAGCACCACGGCGCGCACGCTCTCGGAGCGCCCGGCCTGCGTGAGGCGCACCAGGTAGACGCCGGCGCCCAGCGGCGCGCCCCCGGCCAGGTCCACGCGGTGCGGTCCGGGGCCGAGGCCGCCGACCTCGAGCGCGCGCACGCGGCGGCCGGCGAGGTCGAACAACTCGAGGCGCGCGGGATCGCGGCCGTCGAGCGAGAACGACACGGTGAGCCCGCCGCGCGCGGGGTTGGGGCGCGCGCCCTTGAGCGCGAGCCGCGGGGGCGCGGGCCGCTCCACGCCCACCGCCCACGCGGGGACGATGGTGAGGCTGGAGTCGGTCGCCGCCACGCGCAGCGGCACGGCGGGATCCCAGACGCGGAAGCGCGCCCGTGCGGTGTAGGGCTCGGTCACGGTCCAGGTGAAGCCCGTGCCGGTGAGGCCGGTCGCGAGCGAGCGCCAGTTGACGCCGCGGTCGCGCGACAGGTCGAGGTTCACGGCCGTCACCCCCGGGCCCTTCGTCCAGGCGATGGCGTGGTCCTGGCCCGTGATCCACTGCTCCCCACCCTCGGGCGCGGTGATGGCGAGGTCGCTCGCGAGCGCTCCCACGCAGCGGAACACCAGTTGGGTGACGGTGCCCGGCGTGACCCCGTTGGCGACCACCACGTCGGGGCGGCCGTCCTCATCGAGGTCGCGCACGGCCAGGGCGCGCGGGGTGCCGCCGGCGGCGAAGGCACGCGCGGTGGCGAAGCCGCCGCCCGCCGCGCCGGGCAGGAACGAGATGGTGGTGTCGCCGGCGTCGGCCGTGGCGAGGTCGGCGAGGCCGTCCTCGTCGAGGTCGCCCACCGCGAGAGCCACGGGCCGCGGGCCGCACGCGTAGGTGACCGCGGGGCCAAAGGTGCCGTCGCCCGCGCCGCCGCTGCCGTGACCGAGGAGCACCGCGACGTCGTCGCCGGCCACGTCGGCCACGGCGAGGTCGGTGACGCCGTCTTGGTCGAAGTCGCCGCTCACCAGAGCGGAGGGCTGTGCCACCGGGCCGTACGCGTCCGGTCCGTCGAAGGTGCCGTCGCCCTTGCCGCCCGCGCCTCGCCCGAGGAGCACGGCCACGCTGCCGGCGCGCGCCACGGCGAGGTCGGTGATGCCGTCCGCGTCGAAGTCGCCGGCCGTCAGAGCCGCCGTGCCCGCTCCGAGCGGGATCGTGGTCTGCAGCGCGAAGGTGCCGCCCCCCGTGCCGCCCGAGCCCTGGCCCTTCAGCACGGTGAGCCCCGCGGCGCCGGCCACGGCGAGGTCGGCGATGCCGTCCTCGTCGAAGTCGGCCGTGACGATCGCCGCCGGAGCGGTGTCGGCCAGCGCGAGCGTGGAGCCGGTGGTGAAGGTGCCGAAGCCGATGCCGCCGGCACCCTGTCCCCTGAGCACGGTCAGCAGGCTGCGCCCGACCACCGCGAGATCGGTGATGCCGTCGTGGTTGAAGTCCCCGGAGGCGAGCGCGCGGGGCGCGGCGCCGAGGGGGGCGTAGCGCGGCGTGTCGTAGTCGTCGGTGCTCAGCGGGGAGCGCACGCCCCGCAGGACGACGACGCGGCTGCCCGCGGAGTCGGCGATGACGAGGTCCGGCAGGCCGTTCTCGTCGAGGTCCTCGACGAGGAGCGCCACGGGCCGGGTGCTGGCACCGTAGGCCCTGCGCCCGCGCGGCCCGCAGGGCACGGGGCGGGCCTCGCCGCTGAAGGCGGAGGAGTCGGTGCCCGTGAAGGCGCGCGCCTTGTACGACCAGTCTCCGGGCGTCGGGTCCACGAAGGAGGTGCCCGTGGAGGAGCCGATGCGCGCGGGGTCCAGGTCGAAGCGGTAGGCGCTGCGATAGACGTCGTAGCGGATCACTCCCGGCGTCGGGCTGGGCGTCCAGCCCACGAGGTTCGCGCCGGCCGCCTGCGTGGCCAGGAGGTCGAGCGGGGGCTGCACGGGGGCCGCGGCCAGGCACGTGCTCTGCGCGCGGGCGCGCATGGCCGCGGCGCTGGCCGGGTGGAAGTCGAGGCGGATGTTGCTCATCCCCGGGGGGAGCGTGTGGCAGTAGCTCATGATGGTGCCCCTGTCGGGGGGCACGATCCCGGTGGGCCCGGTGTAGCACGCGCCCTCGGCCGCGTAGCACGAGTCGAGCAGCGCGCCGGCCGGCGCGAAGCCGCTCTCCTGCCAGTAGCAGGAGTGCGTGTGCCGCGAGCCGAAGTTGTGCCCGATCTCGTGGGCCAGCACGTTCACGTCCCAGGTCGTCGAGTTGGTGGGGTAGGAGTACCACCCGCTCACCTCGGCGACGCCGTAGCCGTGGGTGGTCGAGCACAGCGCGTCGATGTAGGCGGCGCCGCCGCCGAGCGAGTGGCCGCACACGAGGAACGCGAGGTTGCGCGTAACGCCCGGCCGGCCGTTCCACCACCAGGTCCGGAACTCCTCGAGCTGATCCATCATGTTGCCCCTGGTCCAGGGATCGTCCGGCGTGGTCCAGATGCAGAGGAAGCCCACCTGCAGGGACGTGTTGAGGTCGCGCTCGTAGATGAGCGAGGTCGTGCCGAGGATGGTCAGCAGGTAGTTCGTGGCGGCGGTCAGGTCCCCGCCGAACTTGACCGCGTAGTACTCGTAGTCGCAGTCGACCGCCAGGTTGCAGACGTGACGCGTCGCCGTGGGCCGCGCGACCGCCTCGGTCGCGGCGCGTCCGCGCGGGGCCGTCGGCGCCGGCATCGGGTTCTCGGGCGCGGCGCAGCGGAAGGCGGGACCCTCGGGCGCCAGCGCCTGCTCCGTGCCGATGACGTGCGGGCCCCCGGTCGTGCGCGGCGCGGCGATCTCGAAACGGCCCGCCGCGGTGCTGATGACGCCCAGGACCCGGTCGCCCGACATCGAAACGACGGCCCAGGAGCCGGGCTCACCCTCGACCGCGCCCTTGAAGAGCGTCAGGTCGGGCGTGAACGCGGTCTCCCCGTCGTGCCCCACCACGACGACGCGGGCGCCCGGCGCCAGCACCTCGAAGCGCTCGAGCGCGAGCGTCGGCTCGCTCCCGCCCGGGAGCGGCACGGCGAGGCGCCCGCCACCGGCCGCGCGGAAGGCGCGCACCGCGCCGGCGTCCACCGTGGCGGACAGGACCCCGGCGGCGGGGCGAGCGGCCAGGGTGCCGGCGCGCGGTGCGGGTTCCGGCGTGAAGATGGCGGTCGGTGCGGCCGCGAGGGCCGGGGTGTGCGGAAGGGTGAGAGCGAGGAGGAGCAGCAGGGCACGGCGCATGAGGTCTCCGGGGCGTGGCGGGATCTCGGGGGGCTGCGCGTGGCAATTATACGCCGAGCACCGCCTATTTCAGCCAGTCCTCGGGGTCGAGGGCGTTGCCGCCCTTGCGCACCTCGAAGTGCAGCACGGTGCCCTTGAGCGACGTGCCGCTGTCCCCCACGCGGGCGATGGTCTGCCCCGGCTGCACCTCCACGCCCTGCTGCACCAGGATCTGCGACAGGTGCCCGTAGAGCGTGTAGAAGCCGTCGCCATGGTTGACGACGATCACCTGCCCGAAGGCCGCGAAGTCCTCGCTCGTGTAGTCCACCCGCCCGCGGGCCACCGCGCGCACCGGCGCGCCCATCGTCGCGGCGATGTCGATGCCGTTGTTGAGCGTGGTGGTGCCGAAGCGCGGGTGGCGCTCCGGCCCGAAGCGCCCGACCACGCTGCCCTCGACCGGCCAGGCCAACTGTCCGCGGCCCTTCGCGAAGTCGCCGGTGTACGGCTCGGGCGCGCGCCCGCCCGCGCGGCGGCGCTGCTCCTCGTCCTTGCGCTGGCGCTCGAGCCGGACGAGCAGCCGCTGGATGTCGCGTGCGGTCTTCTCCAGCTCGGCGGCCGCGGCCTCGTAGGTCTTGCGCTGCGTGCGGATCTGCGTCACCTGCTGCGTGCGCTCCTGGCGCAGCCGGTCGAGCTTGCGGTTCTGCGCCTGCGTCTGACGCTGGTTGTTGCGGATCTCGCCGAGGTTCACCTCGAGCTGCTGCTCGGTGGCCTGGACCTGCTCCTTCTTGCCCTGGATGTCCTCGAGCAGCACGCGGTCCTGCTCGGCCACCATGACGAGGAAGTCCCAGCGCGCCAGCAGTTGCGCGAAGGAGCGCGTCGAGAGCAGGAACTCCAGCTCGCGGTCGGCGCCGGCCTTGTACATGTTGCGCAGGCGGCGCGCGAGCCGGGCCTTCTGCTGCTCGAGCGAGAGCAGCGTCTGCTGCAGGGTCTGGCGGGTGACCCCGAGCTGCTGGTCGAGGGCGTTGCGGTTGTGCTGCAGCGCCCGCAGGCGCCGGCGCGTGATGTTCAGCTCGCGCTCGGTGCGCCGCAGCTGCCCAAGGGCCTGCGTCTCCCTGCCCTTGAGCCGGGACGCGGCCTCGCGGCTCTCCTGCGCCTGCCGCCGGATCTCGTCGAGCTCGCGCTGCTTGGCGGCCTCGAGGCGCAGGGCCGCCTCGCGCCGGCCGGCGGCCGTGCTGTCGGTCTGCGCCCGCGCGGGCGCGGGGGCCAGCAGCGCGGCCGCGAGCGCCACCGCGAGCGCGGTCGCGGGCAGCCGGCGCGTCATGGTCCGGCCGAGCGCAGCACCCGCGCGGTGGCGAGCGAGGCGGCGGCCCAGGCCAGGAAGCCGGTGGCCCCGACGAAGAGCGCGATCCACGAGGGCGGCAGGAAGCCCACCTGCACGACCTGCGCGACAGCCAGCAGCTGGAGGGCCAGCAGCAGCCCGAGCGCGACCAGCGCCGCCACCAGGGCCTGCGCCACCGCCTCGATGATGAACGGGGTGGCGATGAAGCGGTCCGAGGCGCCGAGCCGCGTCATGATCTCGACCTCGCGGCGGCGGGCCAGCACGGTGAGGCGGATGGTGTTGTGGAGGACGAGCAGGATGGCCAGCGCCACCACGATCCCGACCGCCAGCGCGCCATGGGCGAGCGTGGACTGCATCTCGTCGAGACGGCGCACCCACTCGCCGCCGAAGCGCACGTCCTCGACCTCGGGGAACTCCGCGACCTGCTTGGCCGCCTGCTCCATCGCGGTGAAGTTGAGCAGCTCGGGGCGCAGGCGCACGCGCAGCGAGGCCGGCAGCGGGTTCTGGTCCACGGCCTGCAGCAGCGCCGGATCGCCGATCTGCTGCTGGAACTCGTCCCACGCCTGCTCCTTGCTGACGTAGGTCGCGGTTCCGAAGAGTTCCGTGAGCCGAGCCATCATGGCGTCGAGCTGCGCGGGGGTGACCTCGTCGCGCAGGTACACCACCATCTCGCGCCGGTCGCCGATGACGCTCACGGCGCGCTGCGCGTTCCAGGTGAGCAGCAGGAACACGCCGCACAGCAGCAGGGCCGCGCAGATCGAGATCGTCGCGCTGACGGCGAGCCCCTTGTGCTGGCGGAACGAGCGCCAGGCCTCGCGCAGGTAGTAGAGGTGCATGCTCAGAGCCCCACCCCGGGAGGAGCCGGGCCGCTCTCCGCGGGCGGGTACCCCGCGGGGGCGTAGGGTGACGGCGGCGGTGCGTCCGGGCCGGCGCCTGGAAGGCGGCCGTCCTCGAGCCGCAGGATGCGCCCGCCCAGGGACTCGGCCACGTCCTGCCGCGTGGTGACCATGACCAGCGCCGCGCCCTCCGCGTGGATCTTGCGCAGCAGGGCGATGACGTCGCGCGCGCTGGAGGGCTCGAGGGCCCCGGTGGGCTCGTCGGCCAGCACCACGGCGGGCCGGTTCACGATGGCCCGCGCGATGGCGGCCCGCTGCTTCTCGCCCGCCGACAGCTCCCACGGGTAGACGGCCTGCTTCTGCTGCAGGCCCACCTCCTCGAGCGCGTAGAGCGTGCGCGGCACGACCTCGGCGTCGGCGAAGTGTCCGGTGATGCGCACCGCGAGCGCCACGTTCTCGAAGACGCTGCGGTCGTTCAGCAGCCGGAAGTCCTCGTAGACGATGCCGAGCGTGCGCCGCAGCAGGGCGCGCTTGGCGCGGGGCAGGCGCGGGCCGCGGAAGGTGCCGACCGTGACGGTGCCCGACGTGGGGGCGATCTCGTGGGTGATGAGGCGCAGCAGCGTGGTCTTGCCGGATCCGCTGGAGCCGGCGAACACGACGCATTCGCCCTCGTCCATGTGCCACGAGACCCCATCGAGCGCCAGGCGCTCTCCGTAGCGCTTGGTCACGTGCTCGAAGGTGATCATCGGCGGGAACCTAGCAGACCGCGCGGGCCGCAACAACGACGGGGCACGGCCCACGGCGGCGGGCCGGTGCCCCGTCGCGCGCCTAGCGGATCTCGATCGCGGCCTTGGAGCGCAGGGTCTTGACCCACGCCTCGTAGCGCTCGCGGGCGTGGATCTGCTCCACCGCCTCGGGCAGTTGGTCCCGGACCTCCTCGAGGGTGTAGGGCCGCTCCGGCCGGCGGTCGGTGACCTTGAAGATGTTGAAGCCGATCTGGTTCTCGAGCACCTCGCTGACCTGCCCCACCTCGAGCGTGTCGAGTCCGGCGCGGATCTGCGGCTGCAGCGCGCCGAGCGAGACGAAGCCGATGTCGCCGTCGGGGGTGGCGGGGCCCTGGTACTTGCTGTAGCGGCGCACGAGGGTGGCGAAGTCCATGCCCCTGGCGGCCTCGGCGCGCACGCGCTGGGCCTGTGCCCGCGCGCGCTGCTGGTCGGCGTCCGTGACCTCGGTGCGGACCAGGATGTGGCGCACGTGCGCCTCGAGCGCGGGCTTGCCGTCGGTGCCGAGGCTGTCCGTGCCCGCCGCGCTCTTGAGCGTGTCGCGCTCGAGCACTTCCACGATGTGCCACCCGAAGGGGGAGCGCAAGGGCTCGCTCGGCTGGCCGAGCGGGAGGGTGAAGGCCGCCTGCTCGAGGGCGGGCTCCATGTTGCCCTTGGCGAAGAAGCCGAGGTCGCCGCCGGCGCGCGCCGAGCCGGGGTCCTCCGAGACCTCGGCCGCGACCTTCGCGAACTTCTCGCCGGACTGGATGCGCCTGCGGATGACGAGCGCCTTGGCCTTCGCGGCGGTATCCGTGGCGGAATCGGGGGTGGCCGGGAACTGGATCACCGAGAGCTGCACCTGCGGTGGGGACTTGGGGAACTCGTCCGGGTGGGCCTTGAAGTAGGCCTCGGCCTCCGCCTGCGAGACGGGCTTGCGCGGGAGCTGCTTCCGCTTGAGCTGGTCGGCCAGCGCCTGCCGGCGGGCCTCGTCGCGGTAGCGGGCGCGCAACTGCTCCTCGGTGATGTTCTCCTTGGCCAGCTGCTCCCGGAAGCCGTCCGGCCCGAGCCGCTCCCTGGCGTCCTGCAGCGCCTTCTCGACGGTGCGGCCCAGCTCGGCGTCGCCCACGGAGAGGCCCTGGCGCCTGGCCTCGGCGACGACCAGCTTCTCGTTGATCATCTCCTCGAGGATCTGGCGGCGCAGCGTGTCCACCGTGACCGAATCGGGGCGCATCTGGCTGCGCGTGAGGAACAGGTAGAGCTGCTCCTCCACGTCGCTCTGGAGCACGACGTCGTCGTTCACGACGGCCGCGATGCCGTCGAGGCGCTGGGCGCTGCGCGCCGGGGGGCGCGCGGCCCGGGTGGTCGGGGCGGAGGGCTGCCCCGCGCTGCGGGGAGGCGTCCCGGCGGAGCGGGGCTTCGCGGTCTGGGCGCCGCTCGGCGCCACCGCGACGGCAAGGAGGAGGGCGGCGAGCGCCCATCTCGAGAACGTCAACGTGACCTCCAATGGAAGACGAAGCGGCCGCGTCGGGGAACCCGCGGCGTGCTGATGGACCGGGGCCCTCGGGGAGGGCCCGGGCTGGGAGCGACGGGGCAGTATAGCGGCTCCCCCCGTCTTGTCCCATACGCTCCCGGGCGGCCGCGCATTCCCGGTCCCGGCCGGGAGGCGGCAGGCTCCGCGGGCCGGGCGCGCCGCTCTGCGGGGCCGGCGGATGGGGCGCGCCCACGGGGCGGCTCGCGGCTTTCGCACCCCCAATAGCCGCGCTCGTCGTGGGAGGACCCCCGCCACCCAGGAGGACCGGGGTATGCTGGGTTCGTGGACTATCCCTCCCTGCCCGTTGAGGCCTCCCCACCCATGTGGGAGAGTGGCTCCGTGAAGATCCCCTCCGGGACCCGGCGCCTGGTGGCGGTGGCGGCTGTGCTGGTGGCCGTCGCCATCGCGCTGCCGCGCTTCCTCACCCACACGCCCTACCCGCGGTTCGGCGCCGAGTTCGACTACAACACGCCGAGCAAGGTCGTGCGCATCATCAACGTGGTCGGCCCCCCCTCGCTCGGCCTGCTCCAGAAGGGCGACCTGCTCCTGCTCGTCAACGGCCGGCCGGGCACGCAGGAGGAGATCAAGAAGCTCACGGCCAAGACCGGCTGGCCGCGGGGCCCGATCGAGCTGGTGGTCGAGCGCGAGGGGGAGGTGCGGCAGCTCACGCTCCCGCCGGTGCGGCTGAGCGTTTGGCTGCGTGTGCGCATGTTCCTCTACCAGCTCGCCACGGTGGTGGCCGCGCCGCTCGTCGCATTCCTGCTGGTGTGGCGGCGGCCCGACCTGGGCGCGGCCTGGGCCTTCCTGTGGTTCGCCGCACTCCAGGCGATCGACGTGGTCTGGTCGCTGTTCCGCTTCCCGCAGGGTGTGATGGGGCCGCTCTTCAGCGTCTACCTGAACGTGTACGGGGCCCTGGTCTGGCTGGTGCCGCCGGCCTTCCTGCACTTCATGACCGTCTTCCCGCGCCCGCGCTGGCGCCGTCCCGGCCCCCTGGCGAGCCCCTGGTTCTGGCTCGTGGCGCTCGCCTACGCCGCCCCGCCGGTGATCTGGCTCTTCGCGCACGGGCCGGTCAAGGCCTACAGCGGCCCGCCGATGCTCTGGTTCCAGGCCATCGTGCTCCCGCTCGGCACGCTCTCGCTCATCGACCGCTACGCGCGCGCCGAGCGCGACGGGCACCGCCCGCGGGCGGGCGAGCGGGTGCTCGCGCTGGCCGTGGCCCTCACGCTGCTGCTGGCCGCCGGCACGTCACTCGTCTACGAGAGCGTGAGCATGTCCCCGTGGATGTCGATCCCGCTGGTGCGTCTGTTCTTCGAGGGCATCACGGTCGCGTACCTCACGGCGCCGCTCGTGATCGCCTTCCTCATCGCCAACGACCCCGTCTTCGATCCGCGCCGCATCATCGTCCAGAGCCTGCCGTACGCCCTGCTCTCGGTGGTGCTGGGCGGTCTCTACCTCGGCATCGTGGTGGTCTCGCAGCGGCTCTTCGCCGCGGCGACCGGCGAGGAGACGCTCCTGTACCAGGTCGTGGCCGCGCTGATCGTGGCCTTCGTCTTCATGCCGCTCTGGGGCCGCACGCAGCAGGCGCTGGACCGCCTCTTCGGGCGCGACCCGCAGGCCCTGCGCCGCGCGCTCGACCAGACCGGGCAGGAGCTGCTGAGCGCGCTGGACGGCGACGAGGTGCGCCGCTCGGTCGAGGGCGGCCTCGCGCGCGGGCTCAAGCGCGCCGTGGCGCTCGAGTGGCCGGCGCAGGGCCCGCCGCGGCTGGCCGGGGGCGAGGTGCTGCCGGAGCACGCGCAGGGCGCGGTCCGGAACCTCCTGCTGCAGGCCGGGATCCGCCTCGAGAACCTGGGGCTGCACGAGCAGCGGGCGGCGGCCGAGCGCCGCGCGGTCGAGCTGCGCGAGGCGGCCACGCGCGCCGAGCTGCGCGCCCTGCAGGCGCAGGTGCAGCCGCACTTCCTGTTCAACGCGCTCAACGCGCTCTCGTACCTCATCGAGACCGACCCCCCGGCGGCGCAGCGCTTCACCGAGCGCCTGGCCGACATGCTGCGCTACAGCGTGGAGGCGGGGAACCGGCCGGCCGCGCTGCTCTCGGAGGAGATCGGCTTCGTGGAGGACTACCTGGGCGTGGCGCGCGAGCGCTACGAGACCACGCTCGACTTCGTCTACCGGGGTCCGCAGGAGCTGCTCTCCCTGGCGGTGCCGCCGCTCCTGCTCCAGCCGCTGGTCGAGAACAGCCTGAAGCATGGCTGCGCTCCCAGCGCCCCGGGGCTGCACCTCGAGCTGGTGGCCCGCCAGGAGGACGGCTTCATCGAGCTGACGTTCTCCGACGACGGCGTGGCCTCGTCGAACGGGGGCCCGAGCCTGGGCGTGGGCCTCACCAACCTCGAGCAGCGCCTGCGCCGCTTCGCCGGCGCGGGTGTCACCATGGAGGCCGGCGTGCGCCGTGCCGCCGACGGCGCCCCGGCGCGGGGCTTCGTCGTGCGGCTGCGCTGGCCGGTCGTGAAGGGAGGAGTCGGATGAGTCCACGCGGGAGCGAGGGCGGACCCGGGGGGACGCGGCTGCGTGCCCTCATCGCGGACGACGAGCCGCGGGCGCGCCAGTTCCTCGAGAAGCTGTTGAGCGAGCACGAGACGCTCGAGGTGGTCGGCTCCGCCCGGGGCGGGGCCGAGGCGCTGCAGATGGTCGCCGACCTCAAGCCCGACGTGGCCTTCCTCGACATCCACATGCCCGACCTGTCGGGCCTGGAGGTGGCGCGGCACCTGCGCGGGGCCGAAGCGCCCATCGTCGTGTTCGTGACCGCCTACGACAAGTACGCCGTCGAGGCCTTCGAGGTCGCCGCGCTCGACTACCTGCTCAAGCCCATCAAGCGTGAGCGGCTGGCGGACGCGGTGGCCCGCGTGGTGAGCGAGGCGCGGAGCGGCCGCCCGGCGGCGCGTGCCGAGGCGCTGCGCGACGCGCTCGATTCGCCCGAACTCCAGAGCCAGCTGCCGCCGCTGCGGCGCCTGCCCGTGCGCCACCGGCGCGAGGTGAAGCTGCTCGACCTCGAGCAGGTCCCGCTCATCTTCTCGCGCGACCGCCTGGTGCTGGCGCGCTGCGAGAACCACGAGTACCTCGTGGACTACACGCTGCAGGAGCTGGAGCAGCGCCTGCCCGAAGGGCAGTTCGTGCGAGTGCACCGCGCGGCCCTCGTCAACGTGGACGCCATCGAGTCCTATGGCGGCGAGGAAGGCGTGCTGGTCCTCAAGCTGAAGGACGGCACCCGCGTGGAGGCGAGCGAGCGGCGCGCGGCGGAGGTGCGCCGGCGCCTGCGGTGACGCCACCGCGGGACGGGCGACGGCCGCTCCGGTGCGACGACCGGGGTGGCCGTGTTGTCCCTCCAGGGGTGGCGGCGCGCCGCTCCGGCGATTACACGCCGCCGAGCATCCTGTTGTAGGTTCCGGACCCGGCACGACCCCTTCGCCGCCGACCCACGCCCTGGAGGAATCCATGGCTTCGCGCCGATTCCCCGCAGCCCTGACCACCCTCGTCCTGCTGCTCGCCGTAGCCGGCGCGCCGCCGGCGCGCACCGCCAGTGCGCAGGAGGTGCCCCCCGCTCCTGGCCCGACCGTGCCGAGCCTGGCGGACAGCCTCCTCGGCGACTGGTACGGCGCGCTCGATGCGGGCGGCCGGAAGGTGCGTCTCGTCCTGCACTTCATGAAGCGCGCCGACGGACGCCTCGCCGGCACCATGGACAGTCCCGACCAGGGCGCGAGCGGCATCGCCATGGACGCGGTCTCCGTGCAGGGGGCCCGGCTCCGCTTCACCATCAGCCTGATCAACGGTGCGTACGAGGGTGTGATCCGCGCGGACGCCCGGCTCATCCGCGGCACCTGGACGCAGGGCGTGTCCCTGCCGCTCGACCTCGGCCGCGGCGTCGCGCCCGAGCAGCGCCGTCCGCAGGATCCCGTGAAGCCCTACCCGTACGACGAGGAGCAGGTGGTCGTCGAGAATGCGACGGCGGGCGTGCGGCTCGCGGGCACGCTCACGAGGCCGCGCGGCAAGGGGCCGTTCCCGGCCGCCCTGCTGCTCACGGGCTCGGGGCCGCAGGACCGCGACGAGGCCCTGCTCGGGCATCGGCCGTTCCTGGTGCTGGCGGACCGCCTCACCCGCGCCGGGCTGGCGGTGCTGCGCTGTGACGACCGCGGCGTCGGGGGGTCCACCGGCTCGTTCGCCGGGGCCACCACGCTCGATTTCGCGACCGACGCACGGGCCGGGGTGGAGTACCTGAAGGGGCGATCCGACGTGGACCGGAGCCGCATCGGCCTGGTCGGGCACAGCGAGGGCGGCCTGATCGCGCCGCTCGTGGCCGCGGACGGCGGCGGCATCGCTTTCGTGGTGCTGCTGGCGGCGCCCGGCGTGCCCGGGGACAGCCTGCTCGGTCTGCAGGGCGCGGCCGTGCTCCACGCGATGGGCGAGACGGACAGCGTCGTCGCCTGGAAC
>Ga0315295_10004155_pt1 | contig 12320 bp, 9 predicted proteins | sample YL17G14_0_MG_FD_204453 | JGI IMG/M metagenome (GOLD analysis project Ga0315295, IMG submission 204453) | Sediment microbial communities from Yellowstone Lake, YNP, Wyoming, USA - YL17G14_0 | ecosystem: Environmental > Aquatic > Freshwater > Lake > Sediment | place: USA: Wyoming | collected... | reverse complement strand
CCGGCCGCGCCCCGTGCCCGTCGATCAGCCGGCCCCACGCCGGCAGCGCCAGCGCGCCGAACAGCAGCGACAGCGCCAGCGGCAGGCTCGCACTGTGGGGCGAGTCCGAAAGGCGTTGCAGCATGAAGACCGGCTGGAACGCCCCGAAGCCGTTCAGCACGAAGCCCCACGCCGCGCCGAACACCACCGACTGGCGGAAGGTTCGCGACCCCCTTATTTCCCGCCACTGTGCCGTCAGGGACGCGCCGGCCGTGACCGGCGGGTCACCCGCCGCGGGGGCGGCATGCGCGGCCACGGCGGAGGCGCAGCGCAACAGCGCCGAGCCGCCGATCACCACCGCGAAGGCGGCCGGCGTCGGGTCGGCGAGCAGCCAGCCGGCGGCGAGCAGGAAGATGAAGTTGGACCACTGGCACAGCCGGTTGCGCTGCGAGAAATAGGTGCCGCGCAGCCGCGGCGGCACCCAGGCGTGCATCCACATCGTCCACGCCACGCCGGCCAGCGCCACCGTGAGGCTGCCGGCGAAGACAAACCAGCCCGCGACGTCGATCGCGTGCGCCTTGACCCACCCGCCGTGGAACCAAAGCACCACCGCGAAGGCCAGCCAGCAGGCCGAATTGGCCCAGAGCAGGAAGAGGAAGATCTGCCGCGCCGAGAACCGGCGCGTGAGGAACGGCATCAGCGCCAGCTGCGCGCAGTTGCACCAATAGGGGAGCGACACGATCCACCCGTAGCTGTCCGGCGGCAGGCTGAGGCCGCGGCTGAGGAGCGCGGCGAGGACCAGGTTGCCCGGCAGGCAGATGTAGACGAGCGGCATGGCCAGGACACCCTCCAGCGCACTCATCCGCAGGCTGCGGCGGAGGAGCTGGCGGGCGACCCAGGGGGCGGGACTGGCGGCGGCGGCGGGCAAGATGGCTGGAAGCAAAGCAGAGGCCAGGCCGGCGCTCAGCGCTTCTTTTTCGGCCGCCACTCGCACGTCACGCGCGAGGTGAAGCCGCCGCGGGCCTTCCAGTCGGCGATGATTGCCAGCTCCCGCGGCTGCAGCAGGGCGCCGAGGTCGTCGCAAATCCGGTTCGTCGCCGCCTCAAAGAAGATGCCCTCGTTGCGGAAGGCGTGGAAATAGAGCTTCAGCGACTTCAACTCGACGCAGCGCCGGTCCGCCACGTAACGCACGGTGATCTCCGCGAAGTCCGGGTGGCCGGTCATCGGGCACAGCGAGGTGAACTCGTGGTGCGTGTGCTCGATCAGGTAGTCCCGCGCCGGCGCGGGATTCGGGAAGGTCGCGAGGATTTTCTGGTCGGCCATAAGGAAGCAGTAAGCTTACCGCTCTGAGCTTAAAGCCTAAAGCTGCGCGCCTCGGGGCGCGCTACGTCGCCGTTTCGGTATACCGCTGTTCGCGGATGACCGTGACCTTGATAGTGCTCGGGTAGTCGAGCTCCTGCTCGATCTTCAGGCGCAGCGCCTTGGCCAGCGCGAGCGCCTGCTCGTCGGTGACGACGCTGGGCTGCACGACGACGCGCACCTCGCGGCCGGCCTGGATGGCGAAGGCCTGCTGCACGCCGGGCATGGTCATCGCGAGCTTCTCGAGCCGGCCGAGCCGCTCGATGTAGGAGGTCATGGACTCGGCGCGGGCGCCGGGGCGCGAGGCGGAGATGGCGTCGGCGAGGATGACGAGGCCGGCGTAGATCGTCTCGGGCTTGACCTCGGCATGGTGGGCGGCGACGGCGTTGACGACGATGGTGGTTTCGCCGTAGCGGCGGATGAAGTCGGCGCCGATGAGCGCGTGGCTGCCCTCGTATTCGCCCTCGATGGACTTGCCGATGTCGTGCAGCAGGCCGGCGCGCTTGGCGACGTGCGGCTCGAGGCCGATCTCCGAGGCCAGCATGGAGCAGAGCTGCGCGACCTCGATGGAGTGGTCGAGGACGTTCTGCGTGTAGGAAAAGCGGAAGCGGAGCCGGCCGAGCAGCTTGATGATCTCGGGGTGCAGGCCGGAGATCTTGAGACGGTCCACCGCCTCCTCGCCGATCTGCGCGACGTGCAGGTCGAGGTCCGACCGGGCGCGGTTGACGAATTCCTCGATGCTCGCCGGGTGGATGCGGCCGTCCTTGACCAGGCCCTCCAGCGCGAGCTTGGCGACCTCGCGGCGCACGGGGTCGAACGATGAGATGAGCACCATGAGCGGCGACTCGTCGATCAGCAGCGTGGTGCCGGTGGCGGCCTCGAAGGACTTGATGTTGCGGCCCTCGCGGCCGATGATGCGGCCCTTCATCTCCTCGCCCGGCAGCTGGACGATGGTGGCGGTGAGGTCGTTGTTCGGCTTGCTGGCGAGCCGCTGCATCGTGGCGACGAGGATGCGCTTGCCCTCCTGCACGAGGTCCTGCTCCGAGCGCTCGAGCAGCTCCTTGCGCAGGGCGCGCAGCTCCTCCTGGCACTCGAACACGACCTCCTCGCGCAGCTGCTTGCGGATCTCCTCGCCGTCGAGCGAGACGACACCCTCGAGGCGCTTGCGGAGGCTCTTGGAAAGGTCGCGCATGGCGTCGCGCGCCAGGTTGATGGCGCCCGCTTCGCGGGCGAGCCGGTCCTGCCGCTGCTCCAGCTGGTAGTCGAGCAGGGCGAGCGATTCCTCGTGCGAGCGGATTTCGCGCAGCATGATCTCGATCTCAATCTTGCGGCGGTCGAGGTCGCGGTTCATCTCGGCCTCGCGGGTGCGGATCTCCTCCTCGGCCGAGTTGATGAGTTCCGACGAGGCGACGGCGGCCTCGCGCTTGGCGAGTTCGAGGTGGGACTTGGCGCTTTCCTCGGCCAGGTGACGGGTCTGCCGGGAGATGAACCACACGGCGGCAAAACCGCCCAGCACGCCGACCAACCCGGCGGCCAGCAAGGCCCAAAGGTAGGGCTCGGCGGCGGCTTGCAGGACTGGCTTGGTGGCGGCGGCGATGACGGTCATCATCTAGGGCCGGCCAAACTACCCCCGGGGGCCCGCTTGGCAATACCGCAGAAGGCCCGGTGGCGGCGCGGTTTTACAATCACCCGCCTGCGGGCAGGAGCGGCTGAAAAACCGGCAGCGCGCCGTTCAAAACGGCCTGCCTCCGCGCGAGCGCCGCCCAAGGGGCAAGTGGTCAAGCACGAGCGCAGGAGATTCACCCGACCACGAAAGACTCCTGCGCTTCCGCGGGCCGTCACTGCATCATTGCCAGCGGCGGCGGCGGGTGTTTAGTGGCGGGTCTTCCTTTTGTGAAGTTCACCCGCAGCATCGACCTCGGCAGTTTTTTCAAGTTCACCACGCGCGAACGCTTCGACTGGATCACGCCGGTCTGCCTGGTGGTGCTCTGCACCTTCGGGGTGTTCTTCATCTACAGCGCCCAGCTGGCCAGCGGCAGAGAACAATGGACCAACCAGCTCGTGTGGATCGGCACCGGCGCGGTGCTCTACCTGGCGATCTCGCTGCTGGATTACCGGCTGTGGCTGCGCTGGTCGCACTGGGTTTACCTGGCGAGCCTCGTCCTGCTGGTGCTGGTGCTGATTCCGGGGATCGGCGACACCCGCGGCATGGGCGCCCGGCGCTGGCTGAACATCGGTGTGTCGTTCCAACCCTCTGAAAGCGCGAAACTTGCCGTGCTGGTCATGACCGCCGCCACCCTCACCGGCGCGAAGATAGGCACCGTGCGCGACTCCCTCCAGACCCTCGTAAAATTGGCTCTTGCGGCGGGTATACCCATGGTGTTGATAATCGCCGAACCAGACCTCGGAACCGCCTTGGTCATAGCCCCGATGGTCTTCGCCATGCTGTATGTTTCCAACCTCTCGACGCGCTTTTTTGCCGCGGCGGTTGGCGTGTTCGCCCTCCTGGTCGGCGTGGTGGCCCTCGATACGTGGCGCTATGCCAGGTTTCTGGAGGCGAACCATTTGGATCCGTTGAAGGACCAGGGCGCCTATGAACCGCATTCGTGGCTGCCCCTGCACGACTACATGCGGAACCGCCTCCTCACCTTCGCGGCGCCGGACTTCATCGACCGCCAAGGCATCGGCGTGAGCTGGAACCACCGGCAGTCCCTCATCTCGGTCGGCTCGGGCGGCCTGACCGGCAAGGGCTGGACCGAGGGCACGCAGGCCCGGCTGGGCTACCTGCCGCGCAGCATCGCGCACAACGACTTTATTTTCTCCGTCATCGCGGAGGAGAAGGGATTTCTGGGAAGCCTCGCCGTCATCGGACTGTTTGGCGTGGTGTTGTGGAACGGAATACGGATCGCCGGGCTCGCCCGCGACCGCTTCGGCGCGCTCCTAGCGCTGGGGGTCACGGTGCTCATCGCCGTGCACGTTTTCGTCAACATCGCCATGACCATCGGGCTGGTGCCGGTCACCGGCATACCGCTTCCCTTCATTAGCTACGGCGGCACCTTTGTGCTCAGCTGCTGCTTGCTGCAAGGACTGGTTCAAAGCGTCTATCGTTTTCGGAGGGACTTTTAACATGAGTCTCCTGCCCCGCGATATGGACCGCTCTGCCGGAATCTCCTGCACGCAGCCCGCTGCGCACGGTTGCCCCGTCACAACCACCCGGGATCAACCCCACCATGAACGATCAACCCGCCAACTCCGGCGTCCCCGCGGACGCCGCCTCACGCCATGAGGAAGAACTCGCCCAGCCCCCGCCCCAGAAGCACAGCGAGCCCCTCACAGCCGAACAACTTCGCAAGGAATCCAAGGAGCGCGCCGCCGACCGGCCCATTCTCCAGAAAATCCTGAGCATCTTCCGCAAGGAAAAGGGCTCCTTCCGCGAGCTCGTCATCAATTCGGAGCCCCTCGAGAAGCGCGTCGCGCTCCTCGTCGACGGCACCCTCGACCGCTTCGAGATCGAGCGCGAATCCGACAGCCGCATGGTCGGCGGCATCTACAAGGGCCGCATCAAGAACCTCGACCCCGGCCTCAAGGCCGCCTTCGTCGACATCGGCTACAACAAGAACGCCTTCCTCCACTACTGGGACATGCTCCCGGCCGCCACCGACTCCTCCGTCGAGGTCGTGCGCGTCAACAAGAAGAAGGACACCGGCCAGCGCTCCGCCACGCCGACCGTAAAGGACATCCCCGGCCTCTACCCGCCGGGCAGCGAGATCGTCATCCAGGTGACCAAGGGCCCCATCGGCACCAAGGGCCCGCGCACTACGACCAACCTCTCCCTCCCCGGCCGCTACCTCATCCTCACGCCGTTCTCCGACGGCTGCGGCATCTCCCGCAAGATCGAGGACGGTCAGGAGCGCAAACGCCTCAAGACCCTCATCAACGAGCTCACCATCCCCGAGGGCATGGGCGTCATCGTCCGCACCGCCGGCGAAGGCAAGAAACCCCGCTACTTCGTCCGCGACCTCCACCTCCTCCTCGCCAAGTGGACCGAGATCCAGCGCAAGATGGAGGCCGACCGCGCCCCGTCGTGCCTCTACCAGGAGCCCGACATCGTCGAGCGCACCGTGCGCGACTTCCTCACCGAGGACATCGACCGCGTGCTCATCGACAACGAGGACGACTACAAGCGCACGCAGGAACTGGTCGCGCAGATCTCCTCCCGCTCCCGCGGCAAGATCGCCTATTACAAGGAGTCCATCCCGGTCTTCGAGCGCTACAACATCGAGCGCCAGATCGAGCAGACCTTCCAGCGCCGCGTCCCCCTGCCCTCCGGCGGCGAAATCGTCATCGACGAGACCGAGGCCCTGATCTCCATCGACGTCAACACCGGCTCCCACAAGAGCCGCTCCGGCGACGAGAAGAACACCATCTTCCAGGTCAACATGGAGGCGGCCACCGAGATCTCGCGCCAGATCCGCCTGCGCAACATCGGCGGCCTCGTGATCATGGACTTCATCGACATGAAGGAACGGCGCCACCGCAACGCCGTCTACGACCGCATGGTCGAGCTCATGTCGGAGGACAAGGCCAAGACGCATATCCTGCCCATCTCGTCGCTCGGCATCATGCAGATGACCCGCCAGCGCCAGCAGGAGTCGCTCTCGGCCAACATCTACACCGGCTGCCCGTATTGCCGCGGCCGCGCGGTGGTGAAGTCCGCCACGACGATGTCGGTCGAGCTCCAGCGCAAGCTCTCATCCGTCGCCCGCCGCCTCCAGGCGCGGAAGGACGGCAAGGAATACTCGCTCCGCATCCACGTGCACCCCTCGATCCTCGAGCGCCTCCGCTCCGAGGATTCGGAGCTGCTCGTGCGCGTGGAGAAGACCTACGGCGTGAAACTGGCCTTCCGCGCCGACCCGAACTACCACGTCGAGAACTTCAAGATCATCAACGCGAACACGAACGAGGAATACAGGTAGGGCGCGTTGTCCCTAACGCGCCGTCTGTAGGGCGGGATCATTTGCCTCGCGCGTAGGCGCGGGGACAAATACCGGGCTCCGAGCACGGCGCAACGGCACCGAATCCCGCCTCCTTACAACGCCGGCCCGAGGGCCGGCGTTTCCTTTGTGGAGGGCCGCGCCTGTCGGGCCATAGCCTTGGCGACGGCTGTTCTCTGCACCGGCCGTGAATGTCCTTTCGGCGCGCCCAGCGGTCGAGCCATATCTCTATTAGCCATTATTCTGCATTGGCTTGTATATCACTGCGCCCTCTCATGCGGCGAATAAGTCTCCTATTCACCGCATACCATGCGGCGAATAAGCCTTGTATTCACCGCATACCCACCTAATCACCTTCCCATGCGATATATCCATCAACGTCCGGAATGGCCTCATTTCACATGGGATGATGCCAAATTGATGCCGACACTTCTGGAGGTCAGACATCGTCAAGGGCGTCTGCTTGGTCGGATGGAAGGGCTTGGGTTTCGTTTCCGCTCCGAGGCCGCGTTGGAAAATCGCACGGCGGAAGTGGTCAAATCGAGCGCCATTGAGGGGACGGTATTCGACCCGGAATCAGTTCGCTCCTCCATCGCCCGACGCATGGGGATCCAGGCCTCTGACAACGCCGCCGCGAGCCGCGAGGTCGAAGGAGCCGTCGAGATGATGCTCGATGCGACGCAGAAATACGCCGAGCCACTCACCGTCGAGCGCGTGCTCGGCTGGCAATCCTCCCTTTTTCCGGGCGGCCGAAGCGGCATGCATCGAGTGTTCACCGGCCAATGGCGCACTCCGGATATGGATCCCATGCAGGTTGTCTCCGGGCCGATCAGTCGCGACCGCGTCCGCCCCAAAAACATTCACTTCGAAGCGCCGCCCGCGGATCGCCTCGCCGCGGAAGTGGAACGCTTTCTCCAATGGTTCGAAAGTCCCGACCAAACCGATCCGGTGATTCGCGCCGGCCTCGCGCACTTCTGGTTCGTTACCATCCACCCCTTCGAAGATGGCAACGGTCGCGTCAGCCGCGCGATCGCCGACATGTCCCTCGCGAAGGCGGACCGTTCGGCGATGCGATTTTATAGCATGTCGACCCAGATCGAATCGGAGAAGAAGCAATACTACCAGGCTTTGGAAAAAACCCAGAAGGGAACGCTGGATATCACCGGCTGGCTCCTGTGGTTCCTCGGCTGCCTTGATCGCGCGCTGCAAGGTGCGGAAACGTCGCTCACCCGGATCCTGCAAAAGTCTGCCACTTGGGAGTGGATCAACCATGCGCTGACCATCAACGACCGCCAGCGCCTCGTCATCAACGCGCTGTTGGACGGTTCCGATCCCGCGCTGTCCACTTCGCGCTACGCCAAACTCGCGTCGTGTTCTCTCGATACCGCCCTGCGCGACATCAAGCTCTTGCTCGACGCCGGTATCCTCGCGGCCGGAAAGAGCGGTGGCCGCAGCACGAAATACGAACTTCAGTCTCCTCCATCCCACAATACCACCTGAGCGGACCCGCGTGCGTAGCTTTACGCGGCCGCCATAAGTGCGCAGACGGTTTGATTGAAGCTCATCGACAAAGCGCGCATGTAAACCGTCGCCGGCTGGCGACAGGCGAGAGATATCCCCGGTTTTCTTGAGACATACTAACTGCGGAGCGAATGCGTGAACCGGATCGAACGTCCGCTGTAGACCGGCAGGAGTCGCGCCGTTGAACGCCTCCTGGAGTGCAAAGTCGGAAAAAATCACCTCGTTCTCCGCCGCCACCGCCAAATGTTCCCGCACCCGGGCCGCATGCTGCGGCAGAGAAAGGGCCCCGGGGTCGATCACGAGCTTCACAAGGGATAATCTGAGCAAGACTTGGCGGCGCCGTCGAGCCCACTGTCCGTCAAATCAGGGAAACCCTAGGTTTTTCAGTCCGGGCGTTCGACCGAAAGGATCGGCCCAGCGGTGACGGTTGCGCCTGACTGCGGGCATGGAACCTTGCCTCCCGCGGCACGGCGAAACGGGCTGCCGCCAATCTCGCTCAACTCGGCCATTGATTCAGGCTCGGCGCTGACTACTTTCCCCGCATGACCCGCCTGCAGGAATTGGAGCAACAAGCCGGCAAATTGCCGGAAGCCGACCGTGCCACCTTGGTCGCGCGGCTGCTCGCCACCCTGCCCCCCGTGCTGGCTGACGCCGACGGCGGTGTCGCCGAAGCCAGGCGCCGCGACGCCGAGCTGGACGCCAATCCCTCTGCTGGTCTCACTGACAAACAATTTCGGGCCGCCATCGCTGCTTCCCGAAAACGATGAACCTGATTTACCACCGGAGCGTCCAGAGCGACGTCTCCGCGGTGTTGGACTATTACGATGAGATCGGCGGCCCCGGATTGGGCGACGCCTTCTTCGATGAATTCATGGCCCACGTCGCATTGGCCCTGGAGAATCCCACCCGGTTCCATCCGGTCGAAGGCGATTTTCGCCGGGCCAATCTCGACCGCTTTCCTTACCACTTCCTCTATCGGATTCATGGCGAGACGCTCCGCATCCTCGTGGTCCGGCACCATCACCGCGACCCCAGCTACGGTCTCAAGCGCAGGTAGAATCAGGTCCGAGGTAGAAAAAACCCGACCGACCGCACCGGCCGGGCCTCGCGCTCGGCGGCCTGCCAATCCTGTTCGTCGAGTTTCTTGCTGGTGCGTTTGGTTTTCTTGCCCGCCAGCCGGCGAAGCCTACGCCGACGCTCATAAGCGGCGAAGACCGCCGCGTTCTCGTTGTTTCGCCGGGCCAGTTCCTGCGCGTCGACAAGCTGCTTCATGAGGCATTGGGGTTACCCAAAATCTGCTTCTTCGCAAATCCCTCCGTCAGCATGACTGAATTTTTCGCGTCTCTTCGCGCACTTAGCGGTTAAAGATGCATCCCAAGGGCGTCAGGTTTCTCCCTGACGCTCAACTGACTAGCTTGCCTCCGGGCCGAGGTGACAGTCGACGGGATGCAGACGCTGGTCACCCGACCGCCGCCCTCCGCGCTTCGCCACCTTCGGAGAGGATGTCTTGGTTGCACCCGATAGCCTACTCAGCTTTCAGGTCTCAGCTTTCAGGTCTCAGGTTTCACCTATGCTCCTCGTAGCTGATGTCGATCTTGGCGGCGAAGGCCTGTTTCTTGGCGGCGCCCTGGAAGCGGATGCTGTGCGTGAGTTCGTCGTAGACCCAGCCGTTCTCCGGGTCGGGCTTCACTTCCTGGCCGTCGACCAGCACGCGCAGGCTCTTCCGGTAGAGCGTCGCGCCGGGTCCGACCGGGTCGAGTGCGACGGCCACGGTGTCGGCGATGCGGTCGCCGAGCGCGGCGAGGGGCCCGGAGAAATCGCCCTCGATGTTCAGCACCGTGCCGCCCGTGAGCTCGGCCGCGCGGCGGTGCGACACGTTGCTGGGCGACACCACCGCGTCCATCTCGATCTTTCCGCGCTGGTTGCCCTTGACGATGATGAAGGGACGCAGCACCCAGAAATTGATGTAGCTGTCGAGCGTCTGGCGCTTCCCGGGATGGCGCGCGTTGAACTGGTTGAGCAACTCGGGGAGCTTGCCGTCCTCTATCCACTCGGCCTGGGGGTCGCCGTTCGGCCGGTCCTTCCAGGTCGCCATGCGGGTCTCCTCCTCGTCCATGAAAAAGACCACGATCGTGGTGGCGTCGGGACGCAGCAGCGCGTGGTCCCTGTGCTGGTAGTTCGCGACGAAGTTATACACCGCCGTGAACGCCGTGCGGTTGCTGTCGCCGTTCGTGCCCACTTTCACGAGCTCGGCAAAGACGCCGTCGGGCGTCGACGGCGTCACCCACGGCTGGGTCATCACCGGGAGCGTCACCAGCGTCCCGTTGCTCGCCACCTGCTTGGTGACCGGCTTCGGCCGCTGGCGGCGGTCGAGCACCGGCTTGCCCGCCGCGTCGAGTTCCACGGAGCGGACTTTTTTAACGAAGGGCTGCTTCCCGGACCCCCGGCCGGAGTCCGCGTTGACGAAATCGGTCGTCAGCACACCGATCCGGTAGTCGAGGTGGCGCTCGTCGAAAAGCTGCCGGAAGCGCCGGAGATTGTCGGCGATGCGACCCTGGTGCAGGGCCATCGAGGGCGAATTGTTGATGACGAACACGAGGTCGACCTCGCGGCTCTTGGCGCGGTCCGCGGCGAGGTGCTTCAGGTCGCGGATCGGCTCGACGCCGACCACCACGACATTTTCCACGCCGAGCTGGGCGTTGTTCTCGTCGGCGGTGTAGTAGTTGAAGCGGTCCTCGCCGATGAACCCGGGATCGGGGGCATAGGTGAGCAGACCGGTGTTGTGATCGAGCCGGGCTGTCCCGTGCCGGGGCTTGACCTCGTCGTTCAAGGCATAAACCACCTTCGGGTTGGCGATGCTGGCGCGGTCCGTCTCCTTCATGAAATCCTCATGGCTGAGGACCTTTTGCGTGACCGCGGTATTGGGGCGGGTGGTCAGCACGACGGCGTGCTCCGCCATGACGCGTTTCCGGGCCCCGGTGACCACGAACTTTTCCAGGACAACCGGCGCGGCGGGTTTCACCTCGATCACGACCTTGTTCTGGAAAACCAGGCCGGAGGTCTCGTTGCGCACGGTGTAGGTGAACGAGTCCTCGCCCACGTAATCCGGCCGCGGCCGGTAGGCGAAATAACCGGACCGCCCGCGCTTGTTCTGGAAAAAGTCCTCCTCATCCCCGCCGGCCAGGCCCACCCGCCCGAACAGGGGCTCGACCGTGATCGTGTAGACCAGGTCGTTGCCGGTCTCGGGACTGAGGATTTCCCGGGCGACGGTGAACTGGCCGTGCACGCCCGTGCCCTCGGCCACCAGCTTCATGGGGGTCGTCGAAACGATCACCTCCGTGTCGCCCGACGCCGGCGGGCTGTCGGCGAAGGCCGGCATACCCGCCAGCAGGAATACCAGGCTCAACCCGCGCAGCCACCCGGGAAAATTGGTTTTCAGGTTCATGTGGTTAGGACGATGCCGATCTTGGAGTCTGTCAATCGGGACCGGATTCCGTTCCGTCGAAACGGGCCGGCGCGGTCAATTCACGGGGGTTTTTGCGAAAATTCCCTTTGCCCCGGGAATGGGCCGGGGTAAGCAGATGTCCACGGGCCGATAAATCATGGATGCCAAAGAATGTCCTCGGGTGCTTGCACTGAATATGGGCGGGCGGCGGTTCGCTCCTGCCGCCCTCGTGATTGCCGCCCTGCTCGTCACTGGAATGGCCGGGTGCGGCAAGTCCGAGCAGGAGAAGAAAATCGAGGCCGAGGCCGCCAAGGCGGCGGTCGTGGCCCAGACGACCGGCAGCCTGGTCGTTAAATCCAACCGCGCCAACACGACGGTCGAGGCGGCGCCCGTCGCGCCGCCCGGCGCGGCCGCGTCCGCCGCCGTCCACGGCAACGCCGAGGGCGCCGCCGAGCATGTGCTGGCCGTCCTGCCTGCGGGAAAATATGTCCTCACCGCCCGGTCCGAAGGGTGGCCGGAAATCCGCCAGGACGTGAGCGTGGACGCCGGGCGCACGGCCGAGGTCGCGATCAATTTCAAGAGCGGGTCGCTGCGCCTGGATTCCGACCCGAGCGGCGCCACGGTGAAGCAGGGCGCGGCCGTGCTCGGCAAGACGCCGCTGGTGGTCCCCCAGCTGCCCGTGGGCGAGTGCCGGCTTTCCCTTGAATACCCGGCGTTCCCGCCCCTGCCCTTCAAGGCCACCATCACGGAAAACGCGGAAGCCGCCGAGACCGTGCGCCTGCCCCACGGAAAGCTGACGGTGGAAAGCACCCCGCCGGGCGCGACGGTCCTGCTGGGCGGGCGCGCCGCCGGCCAGACACCTCTCACCCTCGAGCGCATCCCGGCCGGCCCCAAGAAGCTCACGCTGCAGGCCAAGGATTTTCCCAACTTGGAATTGTCCGTCACGGTGGAGGACGGCGGCGACGTGAAGGTCAGCCCGCAGCTGGGTTCCGGCTTCCCCCTGCTGGACCCCGAGGCGCTCC
>Ga0315295_10004154_pt1 | contig 12326 bp, 10 predicted proteins | sample YL17G14_0_MG_FD_204453 | JGI IMG/M metagenome (GOLD analysis project Ga0315295, IMG submission 204453) | Sediment microbial communities from Yellowstone Lake, YNP, Wyoming, USA - YL17G14_0 | ecosystem: Environmental > Aquatic > Freshwater > Lake > Sediment | place: USA: Wyoming | collected... | reverse complement strand
AACTAGGATAGACATTTGTAGGTGTTATGACCTAAACAACGTAGTCAGTTAAGACTTAGGCTAATCAATCAGGCTTTTACAAGCCCACGACTTTAGTCGCTGGGTTCATGACAAAGATCTGAGTATAGTAGTATTTTCCACCTTTTTCAACTACACCAATTCCGGTCAGATCATATTCGGGAGTCAAAATATTCTTTCGATGTCCTGCGCTATTCATCCAACCCTCTACTGCAACTTGAGCAGTATTCGCCTCATAACTATTCCAGGCTACATTTTCCCCTGCTTTAACATATGGGATTCCCGTTGCTTCTACTCGCGCCTCAAAACCATCATGACCAAATGCTACCGAACCATTAGCCATATTATTACTATGAATCCTTGCTTGCTTAGCAATCCGTTCATCCATTGCCAGATTACGCAGACCATTTTTAGCTCGCTCTTTGTTAATCAGACTATGTACCTCTTGTTCCAAATCACTTAAACCCGAAACATCTCCCATTGAACCATGATTTCCAATTGTACAACCCGTTAATCCAATACAGATTGCCAATAAAACAAAACAAATCACTTGCCTTACTCGCATCAAACTCATCAAATCACCCTATCTAAATTTTATTATTATAAAATAGTAATACATTACAAATATTCTAGATTAATCCAAATTATCCTTCCTTAAACCAAAAATCTAGACCTTAAAACAAAAACCCCTGCCGCAGCAGAGGTTAGACTGACTAATATTGCTCTATCGTAGCCACAAATTCTTCAAACAGAGTAGTTATTTCCTTACGACGTGGCATTTGATAGATCCATTCTGGCGGCACAGTTTTAACTCCATAGCTAATTCCTGCCAGACCACCTACTATTGCTGCTAACGTGTCTGTATCTCCACCAAGATTCGCAGCATATAAAACTGCTTCACGATAAGATGTAATTCTAAATAATAACCAAAGTGCTATTTCAATGGTATCCATCACATAACTACTTGATTGCACTTCTTCTAGGCTCAGATTAGGTATCTTTCCAGAAAAAATCCGGTCAAAATGAGGTAATTCTGCCCCATAAGGAGGTTTACGATACTCGTTTAATGCCTTTTGGCAAGCAAAACTATACGCTGGACTAAAATTCATCCCTCGAAATATTCCTACCGCAAATAACGCCAAAAAACCGCAAGCCATCTGAGTACGTGGATGTGCATGAGTTAAACGCGAAGCACGATGGACATTACGCAAAAAATCTGCAGGAGCTAGATTGTGATATGCTAAAGCAACTGGTAAAATTCGTGTCAAAGAACCATTCCCATTACTAAATTCATCCGCCGATCCTGCCATCTCGGCAAGGATTCCTTGCGAAATTTTAGCAATCGCTTCGCGGGTAGTAGCATCACCTTGATCGAAAATCTCACCTCGTGGTGTCCAATATCCCTTAAAAAACCATTGCACAAAACGTCTTCCCATATCTTGCAGATCAAATCCTTGCATCAAGCTCTCTGCCGTACAAATCAGCAACGAGCTATCATTAGACCAAGTGCCTGCAGGCTGATTATGCGTACCAAAACCAATCATTCCAGTAATTGAATTTTTTAGCAAATCTTCACGATTGAAAAACTCTGCTGGTACACCAAGGGCATTTCCTACTACTGCGCCCCATAATCCCCCCAAAACTCTTTCATTGTCTGCTATCCGCGACATTTGCTCTACTCCATTCTCTTTAGCAAAAGCATTTCGCTAAAATTTAAAAAAAAATTTTCGTCTATAGTTAGCTTTTCCTCAAAATAGATGCTCAAAGATTTTTAGAGATTTTTGATTTAAAAGATGAACTTTTAGAAATGAAACTTTTCCCACTAAGCTCAAGCCGATAATTTACATAAAAAGAAAGACTGCCAATGATCCTAAAAATTGCACAAGTAATAAATGCCCATTGAAAACTCATTATCTTCAACATACTAATCCCTACTAATGGTGCTAAAACAGCCGAAATAGTGATTGCTGTATTATAGTAGGCAAGATAAGTAGTTTTGTGTTTCTCAGGAGTTACCTCTAGTAAAACATTTAACAAAGCCAAATTCACTCCAGAAAAAATTGCTCCAATCAACAAATTAAACCCAGCAATAATAAAAAGATTATGAAATACTGCATAAACTGCTGGAGCCAGAAAAATACCTATCGTGGCATAAAAGAGAGTCTTCAAATTTCCATGACGATGACTCATTTTAACCCAATAACCATAGCCAAAAAGTGCTCCACCAGTATTCATTAGATTCAAAATACTTACCCAGGTATTATTAGCTCCTAATTCTTTTACTTGATACCAATTAAACAATGGCCACGCAATCTGCCACGCAAAATAAAAGATCATTGAAGCGATTGTATAGCGCAAAAATGAAGTTTCTCCAAGTAGTGTCCGCATTTCTGTCAAAAATCTTTGGAAAAATGAAGTTTTCTCTGGCAAACAATTTGCCAAGTTTTCTGCTACGCAACTTTTGGTTGATTCCCCATCCAACTGTTTGAAAACTGCCAACTCTGCCAAAGCAATTACAAATGCTAACGCGAAGACTATTTGATAACCATACAAAAATTTAAAATGATCAAGCAAAATTCCTACCGTTAAAGTAACTAGTGTTCCTACAAGATTCATCATTTTATTACGTGCGGCAAAAGCTTCAGCACGATGCTCTGCAGGAATTATCTTTGAAATATATGACTGCCAAGCAACATTGCTAATCGCACCTGGAAGATTCATCAGTGCCACTAACCCTACAAATAACCAAGCCCTAATCTCGTGATAAAAACAAGGAACTGCTGCCAACGCAAGGAAAAACAAACGATGTGCTAACATGAAGAGATAAGTAAGCTGTTTTTGATGACCATGACGATCGATCAAACATGCTCCTGGAATCATGGCAAATAAACCAATTGCTGCTGGAGCTGATGAAAGCAATGCCACCTGAATCTTAGAAGCACCTAATTTCATCGCAAAAATACTCAAAAACGGGGTAATCATATTTAAAGCAGCGATATTCAAGATCCCATGTAAAACATTTAGTGAAAGATTTCGTTCTATTTTATGATAAGGATTATCATCTTTAACAGAATCAATATGCAACCCAGTTAACCAAAAAAATATCTGTGTGAACCAAGCGGACATTTCGTTTCCTCCAGAACTCGGCTTAGCTTGGAAAAGTATTGAGAATAATCTATTCCATTTTATTCTTCAAAATCCTGCCTCTTTTTATAGTTCTATTCTGTAAAATCTTTTAAAACCAGTTAAAGCATCCCAGAAATCCTCGATTTCTGATGCTCTATAATTTCAACAAAAAACCGTTTTTGTTGAAAAAAACGGCAAAAATTTTCAAATTATCTTTACTGATTCAAACTATAACTTATCAGTTCTGAACTAGCAGTTACTTTGCGTCCATTCACCATCACATTGATCTCTTCCTTAACCACACCGACCCCATTCACAAAATATCGATTAATTATAGAATGTGAACCATCTGAAACTTCAACTTTCATCGCTGCTCGAATTGCACGAAAAGCACCCGCTGGAACTTTTATTTTTACTATAGCTTCATATTTACAACTAATTTTATACTCATAACGCTTTTGACGTTTTGTATCTAGAACACTACCATTTTGTTCCCAACTTTCACCCAAATTCAGTGGATATTTAATAAAAAATTGTTCCGGTTCAAAATTAAAAGTGCCTGTTTGCATAGCCCGAGACACCGTCAAAACTCCAGTCTCGCTCAGATTATAAAACTCTTTCTGTTGTGTATTTCCACTAAAAATAGTCTCCACTATATATGTTTCTTTTTGATTAGTTTCAATCTTTTGAGTTACTTTTTGTTCGAATTTCCTGCCACTTTCAAGCTGTTTGTATTTCCAAACATTGCCAACTTGAAGTGGATAATACTCATTCTTCACCGCCAAAGCATCTGACCAAGGTAAAAACGCTAAAATTAAAATTGAAATAAAAAACATTCTTTTCAAAAGAATTCGCCTCCAAATTAATCTGATCCTTTAAGCTAAACCTGTTTCTATTATAACCAATCCTTGATAAAAGCTCAAACATTTCCCTCAACAAATCAATTAGGTAATTGTTGTAAATCTCTCTAATTAGACTCGTAATTTGGGAGGTACTGTGAAAAACTTTGTAAAACTATTCGACTCCATCATCAAACGAAATGTTCCAAGTTTTTGTTGTTAAACAAAAAAATTTTTGATAAATATTTGTTTTATCCCAATTAAAATGGTACAATATGTTATCATATCATAGATTTTGGAGGCTTCTTATGGAAGTATTCTTTAGTAATCGTTATCGTCACATCAAACGTTTTCGTCACATTGTTAATATCCTGAGCAAGCATGGATTAGGACATATCTTTGAAAATACTGGGCTCAAAAACGCCTTTCGCTTCTCGCGCAACAAACCAACCTCTACTAAAATTCCACTCACTATCGCCGAACGACTCCCTTTAGTCCTAGCCGAATTAGGACCAACTTTCATTAAGCTTGGTCAAGTAATCAGTACCAGACCAGATCTACTTCCTCCAATCTATTTAGCTCAAATGGAACGTCTACAAGATCAAGTACCTCCGGTATCATTTGATAGCATTAAACAAGTAATTGAAAGTGAACTGGGTCGACCACTAACACAAGTATTCTCTTGGGTTTCAGAAACACCAATCGCTACCGCCTCAATTGGTCAAGTTCACAAAGCTACCCTACTCACAGGTGAAGAAGTAGTGATCAAGGTTCAACGTCCCGGAGTTAAACGTACTGTAGCCGTCGATCTGGAAATCTTAGCTGATTTAGCAGAATTTTTAGAAGCTCATACCGAATGGGGGAAATTCTATCATTTAGAACAATTACATATGGAGTTTGCCCGCTCAATTCGCGAAGAATTGGATTACACCATCGAAGCTCGTAATTGCAGCCGTATCCAAAAGAATTTCGAAGGAATTTCCGAAATCAAGATCCCCAAGATCTACTGGGATTACTCATCCTCTGCGGTCTTAGTCATTGAATATTTAGAAGGGATCAAAATCTCCGCTACCACCGCTTTGGAAACTGCCGGAATCGACCGCCAAAAAGTCGCAAAAAGGATTACTGATGCTTTCTTAAAGCAATTATTATTAGATGGGTTCTTCCATGCAGATCTTCACCCTGGCAATATTATGATTGCCCCAAATGAAAAAATTATTTTCTTGGATTTTGGAATGATGGGGCGACTTGATGAATGGATGCGCGACCAACTTGGAGCCTTGACAGTCTGCATTATTAAGCGTGATATTAATGGTGTCCTCCGAATCTTTGCTGCCATGGGAAGTCTACCCTCACAACCAGCCAAACAGAGTCTACGTCGTGAGCTCAGTCGTCTTTTTGACCAATACCTCAATCTTCCACTGAGCGAAATCAAAATTGGCAAAGCTTTTCAAGAATTAATGGAGTTTTCTTTCTCTAACCATCTTAAATTTCCACACGAATTAACCTTAGTCATTCGTAGTTTAGTTTTAATGGAAGGAATCATCGAAAAACTCAACCCTGGATTAAGTCTCTTTGAGCTAGCCTCTCCATATAGCTGGAAATTATTACAAGCAAAACTAAGCCCCGAACGGATCACTAGAATCAGCTGGGACTATCTGCAAGAACTTTGGTTTGTGATCTCTAAACTACCAGAGCAAGCAGGCAATCTTCTTCAAGCTATGGAAGCAGGGGAATTCAAAGTTATTTTGGAGTTAAAACATTTTGAGCTCATGGTCAATCGTTTAAATTTAATCGGAAATCGCCTCTCATTCAGCATCATTGTTGCCTCAATTATTATCGGTTCTTCTCTGATTGCCTTAAGAAAAACTAACGAATCACTCTTTGGAATTTTCCCGGTTGCCGAAGTAGGCTTTGTGATCGCAGTCCTAATGGGGATCTGGCTTTTGATCTCAATCATTCGCTCAGGAAAAATTTAAAGTTTAGAATTTGACACAACCAAAAACCTCCGGTTCATCTGGGGGGTTTTTATTTATCCAGTCTTGCTAAATTCAACTCCAAACTCTTAATTGAACCATCACAAGTCAACTCTATTTCAAAAAAACAATCCTTTTTTCAAAAATAACCTCATTATTTTAATTGATTGACTCCCTCTTGAATTTCTGACAAGATCGGAATGCAACATAGATTTCCATTTGATTGAGCAAGCACTCCAACTACACCATGATTATGACCATAAATGCATTCTGCTTTTCCTGAATTGCTGTCTTGATGAAGTTTTTTTACTGCAGGCATTTTTTAGCTTCCTTGGCTATTTTTATATTATCTCCAATCAATATGCTGTAATCATTAACCTTTACTATATCGATATTTTCTTCTACACTCTTAACCCATGTTTTTTAAAATCCTTAATCTCATAAGCTTTTGATCTAAAAAAATGAATCAGATTAAAGTAAAATTTTGATTTTAATCTTAAAGTACTCACGATTGAGCTAATGCCTTGAGTATCTTTTCTTAAAAGCATTCCTATTACTAAAACTACAAAAGTTTGAAAGGTGGCTTCCCTCTTGAAACATGGTTTAAATTTTGTTAAAATACTATCAATGAGCTTATACACTTTGTCCTCCAATTCGTGAGTGTTTTTGCAAATTCATCTTACATGATTGGAGTCATTTTATAAGCTCATTTTTTGTTGAATTTTGGTTACTTGGCAAGGACTTTTAACTCTCAAGCTTGAAAGGAGTACTTAAGGTCATGAATTTTTCCAATTTACATTTATCATATAACGAAAAAAAAACTTTCCAAAAAACTTCTTTTGAATTTCAACCAGAGCTTGACCTAATTGATTTCACTTTACTAACCCAGATCTCTGAGACAAATAACAGAGGATTCTTGTCCATTAAATTAATCCCCAAAAAGATCCTGACGCTTAAATCATTTAAAATTACCAGTAAATTCGAACTTAAAAATCATCAAATGCTATTGAATGGTTTCCAAAGCTGGTCAGAATCTTTCTTTGGAACAGCTGCTTCAAAACTCAAATGCTTAGATCCTTTTGCCAGCATTCTTTTAAAACCATATGGGGACTTCTTTTATGAATACTCTTGGCGCGTTGGTGTATTGCATTCTCACACTTATACTTATTTTAAAAAAACAGGTACTCCCACCTTCCTAATCGGTTCAATCGACGAAACCACTGGTTATACGATCTTCAAAGCAGATTTTGCCCACCAAGAATTAACAATCAGCAAAGATTGTTATGGTCTGACCGTCAATGAACCAATTGATCTACTGCAGCTTTATTTTTCGGAAGGTCAAGAAGCTGAGCTCTGGGATGACTATACCAAAGCCCTAGGTCATTCGCAAGCACTAGCACCTACTTGCACTGGTTGGACGAGTTGGTACAATTATTACACTAAAATCAGTGAGGAGATTATTTTAGAAAACCTAGCTACTTTACAAGCGAAACAGCTGCCCCTTGATTACTTTCAGATCGATGATGGTTTTCAAATGGCCGTCGGTGATTGGCTGGCAATCAATCAAAAATTTCCACAGGGTATGAAGTATCTAGCCCAAGAGATCAAAAAAGCTGGTTACCAACCCGGACTCTGGTTAGCTCCCTATGTTTGTGAAAAAAAATCGCATCTTTTTCGCGAACATCCTAATTGGTTGCTCCGTGATAAATACGGTTTCCTTGTCAGAGCTGGCTGGAATCCAGGCTGGAGTGGCTTCTTCTATGCCCTGAATTTTGACAATCCCGAATTTCGCGAGTATCTGCGGGAGGTCTTTCACGTAGTTTTAGACGACTGGGGGTTTGAGATGGTTAAATTAGATTTTCTCTATGCGGCAGGACTACTTCCTCAAAACGGTCGTCCTCGTGCCAAGGTAATGCTGGAAGCCACCTCGTTCCTGCGCGAACTCGTCGGCACCAAAAAGATTTTGGGTTGTGGGATTCCAATCGCCGCCGCCTTTGGTCAAGTCGATTACACTCGGATTGGTTCGGATGTTGCTCCTTTTTGGGATGATCCCAAATTAAAAGAATATAATTATCGTGAACGAGTCTCTACTTTGGCTTCACTCCACAATACGATCACGCGGGTTTGGCTCAATGGTCGCATGTTTATGAATGATCCTGATGTTTTTATGCTACGTGATGAAGCAAATCAATTAAATCAAGCACAAAAAGAGACCCTCTTTCTCTTAAATAATCTCTGTGGTGGTTTGGTCTTCTTCTCAGATAATCTAAAAACTTATCGCCCCGAAACTTTAAACTTCTTAAAACTAGCTTTTCCCAAAGTAAATCCTGAGATAATTCAGATCCAAGCCACCAATGAACTTTATCAGATTAATTTTCAGATCGAAGACCGTCATTATCTGGTGATCACAAATCTCGCCTCTGAAACAACGAAGATCAAATTACCCGCAGGAATCTTTTTTGAAAATAAACTCCTGGCAGTCAATGGGAATACTTCCGTAGTGCTTAATCCTTATGAATCAAAATGTTTTCATCAGGTATCACCTAATCATCCAATTGCATTTTTAGGTAGTACGGGGCATCTCTTCCCTGGTTCAGAGCTAGCGAGCCTAGAATTCAAAGAAACAGAGCTGTTCTTAAAACTCAAAGAGAATTCCAGCCAAATTTCACATCTCTATTTTCTAGTTCCAAAAAAAATTAAAAGTCTCATGATTAACCAACAACTTTGTTATCCTGAAGAATTAGGTGGCTTCAAAATCATTAAATTTGTAGCTTGGCGTTAACCAAAATAAAAAAGAGAAGGAGAATTTATGCCATTAAATACTGCTATTGTTACACTTGAGCCCTTACCGCGCTCAATTAAAATCTATTATGCACTTGGACAACTTGGTTGGTCAACTTTGTATGGATTAATCTCGGTTTGGCTAGTCTGGTTCTATTTTCCACCACACAACATTCCTCTTCCGCATTTAATTCCACAAGGAGCAATCTTGGGGTTTTTTACGGTAATTGGTTTAATCACTATGGCTGGGCGACTCTTTGATGCCATTACCGATCCTTGGATTGCGAATTTAAGTGACAAATCAAATCATCCCAAAGGACGCCGGATCTCTTTTATGGCAAAAGGCGCTGTTCCTTTTGCGATCCTAACGCTCTTGATTTTTACTCCACCTGCTGCAAACACTTCAATAGTAAATGTGGTCTGGCTGACCTTAACTCTGCTTGCGTTTTACTTATTTTTTACAATTTATATCACTCCCTTTACTGCCTTATTAGCGGAACTTGGTCGTACTCCCGCCGAAAAACTTGATTTATCGACTTATATCTCCTTCACTTGGTTTCTCGGTTATGTGATCGCTAGCTCAGCGGCAAATATCTGGCTGCTCTTTCAAAATGCTGGTCTCGAATTAGTCTGGGCAATACGGGCAACCTTTGCTTGCTTAAGTATTTTTGGTTTAATCTGCATCTTAATTCCAGTTTGGTTGATTGATGAGAAAAAATACGTGACGAGTCAACCTACCCAGATGAAGCTCTTTGAGGCTTTGAGAGCCGTCTTTCAAAATCGTAATTTTTTATACTTTACCATCTCCGATTTAGCTTACTGGACAGGAATGACGATCTTTCAAACCGGCACAGTCTATTATGCAACCGTCCTGCTCCGCTTACCAGAAAGTTGGGTGACGACCATTACCTTTTTGATCGGAATTCTTTCTTTCTGTTGTTATTCTGGGGTCAATCTGACCGCCAAAAAAATCGGGAAAAAAAAGCTAATGAATTGGGCTTTTATTCTCTTGATGTTCGCCTTCATATATTCTAGTTTTGCTGGTTATTTTCCCTTCAGCAAGGAACTTCAGGTCTACCTATTAGTGATTTTAATCTCTCTCCCAATGGCAATCTTTGGAATTCTCCCTAATGCAATTGTCGCAGATATTGCTGAACATGATGCTTTTAAAACTGGTGCTAATAAAGAAGCCATGTTTTTTGGAGCACGAACTTTCATGAGTAAAGTAGGACAAATGTTATCAATGGTTCTTTTCAGCTCACTCTTGCTACTCGGCAAGGATATCGGTCACGATTTAGGGGTTAGATTGACTGCCATTTCAGCCGCAGTCCTCTGCTTGATTGCGCTGTTCTTCTTCCTCAAATATAATGAAAAAGAAATTCTCAGTACCCAAAAAATTTCTCAAAAATAATTTCAAATCAAGTAGGAGGTAGGTAATTATTTTATCTACCTTACCATTTCCACCTCGTGATGAACATTACACTACCAAACCCACAGCGGACTTTCACCGCCTAGTTACTACACATGCTGGGTGCACTTAAAACAAAGCCGTCCTTTAGAGGACGGCTTTTAGTAAAAATTTCATAACAACAATATCATTTTTTGGGTCCATCATACTTATACGTAAACCATGCAACATCAATATAACCTTCTCCAGTTGGGCTATAACTATATAAACAAATTCTACCTGCATCATGTCCATATTGTCCGGATTTTATTAATGTAAAATTATCTCCTGCTTCTATAAAATCTTTCCCATCTACGCTGTATGAAAATCTAAATGCATTTCCCTTACCACTACTTCTTAACCAAATTTTTTCAGAGTCGATGGTTGCTATTTCTACATTACTACTATTATTGAAATTTGTGATTATTTTTTTCACATTATTACTATCTACTTCTACTGCTATTCTAAAATTATATGCTGTTCCTCCTCTATGTGCCAAACCTGCTTGCTGAAGAGGTTTCATCTGCGAGATATCTATTTCTGTCGTGATAGTATCATTACCTCTACCCATCTTTCGTTGACTGATCACATTAGGAACTTTATAAAAATTATTTTCTGTAAGTGGTCTCATTGCTTTTAGACGCAAATAGCCAGGTCTATCAGTTAAGGACCAAAATAAATTATTAGGATTATAAAACCATTCCCATTGTGGCGATAATACACTTGAATCAAAACTATCATCTGTTTGTGGTGCATTAATTGGGTATCCATTAATTGGTTTTTGCCATTGATCAACTGTATTGCCTATGCCATTTCCATCCGGATCAGTTCCTAGTACAGGCCAATCATTTTCCCAAGTCACAGGGATGAGACATTGCGGTCGCCCTTCATATGAAGTGTTAGTAGCAGTAGTATCCTGCATTAACTGATGCATATACCACCACTTACCGTCCGGAGTCTGAACTAGTGCCCCCTGGCAAGCACCTCTATTAGGACTTGTCGCTGGACTTACACTTTTTTCAAGAAGAATTCTTGGCTCCTCATAAGGACCATAGATACTTTTCGAACGTATCAGAAACTGTTTTCTGTCATTATTTAATGTTCCAGCATAGAAGAAATAGTAATAACCATTTACTTTATAAACTTTAATAGCTTCAACCCTTGTTCCTTGATAAAAAACTTTAGCATTATCTTCATCTTCTAATGACATTCCATCCCAAGCCATCTTAAATATCTTATTTTCATAAACACCATTAATAGTACTTGTATGACAAACCAGATATGCTTGCTGTTCTTCCTCATCCCAATAAACTGCTGGATCTGTCATACCTGTATTTTCAAGCAAAGATTTAGCCTCTGACCATGGTCCTCTGATGTTATCAGCAGTGCATACAAATAATCCTTTATTTTTATCAATGAAATAGCAATACCATTTGTTATTATGATATGCCAAATCACCTGCCCATACACCCCCTGCATTGCCAGGAGCAGCCAGACTATCATAGTTATATTCAGGCATCCACGATAAATTTCCAACTATATTGGTTACGAGCGACCAATTAACCAGGTCTTTCGACTCCAATATCGTCATCCCAGGAGCCATGTTGTTGGTGGATGAGATCATATACCAAGTATCCCCTTGTTTTTCGATATCAGCATCAGGATAATTTGCATAAAGAACTGGATTTTTGTAAGTCCCATTACCTTGGTCACCCCAGGAACCGATGGCTGGTGTTTCAATTGGCACAGTTGCCGTTGGAGTTGGCATTGAAGTTGGGGTTGGGGTTACATTTGGTGGAAAAATAGAGTCACAGCCAGAAAAAATCATTGTTGAAATTAGTACACCCAAAAATGATAATAATAATAGATACTTTTTCATCCTAAATCCCCCTCATATCTTGTTGCTTAAAAAATATTTAATTTGTTTAAATATTTACCAGGTTACCGTTTGTTCTGTCCAGGTAAATCGACCAGTGAATTCACCAGTTGCTTCATTGAAGTTCAAACGATCCATACAAGGCAGTGGTTGATTATAGGTAGGATCAGGTCTTTGAATCGATCGACCATGACCAACGATCCACCACTTGCCATCTGGTCCAATGAAAGGTGTCCCATGTCCCACTTCATCAAAAGGATTCT
>Ga0315295_10004153_pt1 | contig 12326 bp, 9 predicted proteins | sample YL17G14_0_MG_FD_204453 | JGI IMG/M metagenome (GOLD analysis project Ga0315295, IMG submission 204453) | Sediment microbial communities from Yellowstone Lake, YNP, Wyoming, USA - YL17G14_0 | ecosystem: Environmental > Aquatic > Freshwater > Lake > Sediment | place: USA: Wyoming | collected... | reverse complement strand
AGAGAGGTGATAGCCCTCCTCGGGGCCATACGGTTGCTCAATATACCGGTTGTCTTCAACAAGGTCCGGATACCATTGATTGGTCTCGCCACCAATAAATCCATAAAAGCGATCGAAACCCATCTGGAGCGGCCATTCCTTGCGGCTGCCACCAGAACCAATATCCTGCACGGGAACGTTGTGATCCTTACCCAGCCAGAAAGTACTCCAGCCATTGTCCTGCAGAATCTCGCCTATCGTGGCGCATTCTTCCGGAATACGGCCGCTAGCACCGGGAAATCCGTTAGCTCCCTCAGTAATAGAGGCCATGCCGTTCAAGTGGTGGTTACGTCCGGTCAGGATCGTGGACCGGGTCGGCGAAGAAAGCGCACACGTATGCCACTGCGTGTAGATCAAACCTTGAGCAGCCAGCTTATCCAACGTGGGCATATTAATCCTGCCGCCGTATGCCGACCATGAAGCCAAACCCGTATCATCATACAAGATAAACAGAATGTTTGGCGCTCCCTCAGGCGCTCTCTTGGGTGTATATGGCCCCCAATCCGCAACGGAATCGCGGACGTCGAGCTTGATAGTGCCTTTAAAAGCTTTCTCATAATCGGATACGGTGGCGTCTTTTTCAGACGCAAGAGCAACCCCTGCCCCGCCAACCAAAAGGCCCATAATAGATGCGCTGACCTTAAACCCTAAACCTTTTCCTTGTTCTATCAGTTTCATTCTCTCTCCTCCTCTTTCTATTTTACTGACTGAGATTTACCACTAACGGACCCTTTACGGCCTCCATCACCATTGATACCGGCAGACCATTTTCAAGAAGCTGCGCCATTACCTTTAAATACTTGCGGATGTAAAGAAAAAACTTCTTGTAGCCTTCGCACATATACTGCAAGCCGGGTTCATCATGATATGATTTTAAAAAACGGTGCTTGGGGCAACCCCCCTGACATGCGCGCAAGACATCGCACTCGCGGCAGGCGCGCGGCAGGGCAGTCTCTTTAGAGACGCCGAATCCCGACGCAAGCGATTTCTCGACCATCTTTAAAGGATTGTCTGAAAGGATATTGCCTAAGCGATGCTGCGGGTAAACGCAATGGTCGCAGGCATAAACGTCTCCGTTGTGCTCAAGCACAACCGAGCTGCCGCAGGATTTAGCAAATATGCATACCGGCGAAGAATTTCCTATCCAGGCATTGAGCGCCCACTCAAAGTTCATCACGAAAATCTTGCCCACGTCATTGCGCACCCATTCGTCGAAAATAGCGCTAAGAAAATCACCGTAAATTTCTGGCTCAACCGTCCAGGAAGTCACTTCTTTATTTGATTCTTCTTTATCAAGCGCGGCAGGCATACCTAATCGAAGTCCGCAGGCTTGCGAGCGTGCGTCAGGCATGCGTTCAATGATGGGAAAAAACTGGATAAATTCCACTCCCTCGTTTTTGAAAAAATTATATACCTCAAGAGGCCGATATGCCGTGTCTCTGGCAACACAGGCCATCACATTATATTCCACGCCGTGCTTCTGCAGAAGCTTAAGTCCGTGCATCACATTATCAAAGGTAGGCCTGCCCTCTTTGTCTTTGCGGTAGCGGTCATGGATCTCCCGCGGGCCATCAAGGCTGATACCGACCAGGAAATTATATTTTTTCAGGAATGCGCACCACTCATCAGTAAGAAGTGTGCCGTTAGTCTGTAATGAGTTTTTAATGGTCTTGGTTTTGGCAAAGGGCATCTGGAGCTCGACAACTCTCTTAAAGAAATCAAGGCCTAAAAGCGTGGGCTCCCCTCCCTGCCAGACAAATTCAACTTCAGGGGAAGGCTGTGCGGCGATGTATTTTGTGATGTACGCCTGCAGGACTTGATCTGACATGCGGAAGTCTTCGTTCTTGGGAAAAAGCGCGCCTTTCTCAAGGTAGAAACAATAATCGCAGTTGAGATTGCAGGCAGGACCTATGGGTTTGGCAAGTATATGTATGCCGCAGGGTTTTGCGGTTTTTTCTGAACCGTCTGTTTCTTGCATTATGGAAGATATATTGTATTAGAAATCGCGCTTATAATCCACAATTTCTTTAGAGAAAATATTTTAAGGCAACGCCTTGACCTTTACCTTCCTTTGTGCATGGTAATATTTGTTATCCTTCGTAAAATAAGCGGTCAGGAACATCACCACCGGTTTTCCGTGGGGCGGCTTTAACTGCGTTCCCCAGCTGCTGTACGGATAATTGGGCACGGTAAACTGCACCGAGCCTGAAATAGAGGCATTCTCCTGTATGACCTTACCGAAACTAAAACACTCCATACCGGTAAAAGTCGGATTCTGTTCGGGATCCCCCATTCCGCAGGCAAAATTAATGCTTCCGGTAGCATCATTCGGCATAAGCAGCGACTGCCAGCTCACCGTATAGGTCTTACCCGTCTCCCAGAGTACGTAATCCTCAGCGGGATCAGTAAAATTGATGCTTCCCTGCACCTCCTGCATACTTACCGTGGGCGCGCCAGGGCCGGTTTTTGCTGCTGCTGTTGAAACCCCTACTGCCTCAGTCATCCCGCCAGAGCTTACACTTACCGGCTTCGGAGGTCCGATCATTAGTTTTACCTTGCGCACAACGCTATACTCCTCATTAGTTGCGGTATTCCTAATAGTCACGATCACTCCGGTATGTTCGAGAATATCGCCTTGCTTGTGTTCAGAGCTTAATTTTGAAGAATCCACCATCGTAAATTTCACCGAACCCTGCGGTTTGCCGGTGATAGTAGCTTGCCTCGTGTAAACTATACAGTTAATACCATAACCGATGCATGCAAATCCGCTGCATTTATCCACACAGCCAAAATGCACCTGCGCCTCACAGTTGGCCGCGGGGATCCCCACAGAATTCCAGGAAATAGTGTATGGCAGGCCGGTCTCCCACGTTTCGCCCTCATTCGGAGAAGTGATATCAACAGAGGCTTTGAGTACGGCCTTGCTCACCTGAGCGATACCTTGATCCAGGCGCGCCTTTGCCTGCTCAACCATCGGCGTGACTGCCTGCGTGACCATGCTCTTCCACTGCGAAATGTCAAAATCCTGCGCCTGCATGTTGTTGTTTGCGTCAAACATGTTAAAGGAAAGCTTATTGCCCATTGCTTTGGGGATGAACTGCGTGATATCAAAACTTTTGCCTGAGCCCAAGGATCCGAGCAATCTCCCCCCGGAAAGGACGTCAACCTTTTTTACATTCTGGCTGAGCTCAAGGAATAATTGCTTTCCCTTTGCAACGAGATTAGGGATGATTTTTGTCTGGACCGCTGATATTGCAGGCTGGACCCTGCTTACCGCCTGCGTAGAGCCCGTTATTGTCCTGCCTGAGGTCTGCGCAAACGCAAAAGAAAAACACAGAAAACTTAATGCAACCGCTAAAGCCAAATATTTGCTTCGCATGTTCCCTCCTTTTTTTCACTCAATCGATTAATAAAATCCTTATACTATTTAACTCCTCGCCACTGTCTTCGCGCTCAATAAACCCAACATTGCCCAGAACAAAGTTGCCAGCTGCACCGAATACAGATCGGTGTCAAAAAAACTATGCACCAGGAATCCGCTTGCTCCGCAGACCAGGCCCAGCAAAATAGGATCGAGGTTCTCTCTTAAACTCTTCACCCCTTTATACAGGATAAGCCATACAAATGCCAGAAAGCTTAAAAGGCTGAATATCCCCGTCTCTGTCCATATCTGTAAAAAGCAATTGTGCGCGTACTGGGGGATCAGATCGGTCCTGAGGAGGCTGAAGTAAGTCATGAAAAGCCCGATGCCTCTGCCTGTAAAAGGATGCTCTTTGATTATGCTTAGCGCTGTCTTCCATACGGCAAATCTATTCGCATCTCCCGCGGGCAGGAAAGTAAAAAGCATCCTCTCTCTTACTCCGTGTATGAAAATTGCCGCCAGAAGAAAAAAAGCTGCTGCCGTCAGCATGAGCATGTATCTGCGGCTTAAAAACATCATGAGTAAGAGAGAAAATATAATCCCCAGCCAGCTGCCGCGCGAAAAAGTAAATACGATGCAGGTGCCAAGCAGCAACGCTAATGCCGATAAAATCAAAAGCGTTTTTTTCTTGAGACGTCCGGCAATAATGTAGGCGCAGGCTAAAGACAGGACGACGACCAGATAAACTCCGAAAGCATTATAATGTTTGAAAGCGGCGGTGACGGCGTAAAGCCCGTTGTCTGTCTTTAAGATTTGCCTGTGCCGCATGAACTCGAACCCCAGGAATTTCTGGCTCAGCGCATCGATACCCATGATTGCGCCAAGAGACAAAAGAATAATGATGCAGTTTTTGATCCTGCGATTATCCCGCATCACATCCTCAGCCATGAGAAAAATAAGGATGTATTTGCCCCACTTAAAGAAAAAGGCGATAAGGCTGGTCTTAAGATATCCTGCGCTGTTTAGCAATGAAAGCGCGCAGAATGCGTAAAACAGCAGAAGGAAAAAGTGCGTGTGATTCTTGACAAAGGCAAAATCCGGTTTGCTGAATTTCTTGACCAAGAAGCATAAATACACGTAAACAAAGAGTATATCTGCCGTGGTGATAGGGATAAAAAGAACCAGCCAATAAAAGAAAAATGCGGCCCATTTATCCGCAACAAGACACGCCTTTTCTCTTGTGACCGCCATATTAATACGCTCCCTCCGCCTCAAGCACCGCCGGGATAGTCCATAGCAGGATCATCAGGTCCAGCCCCAGGGACCAGTTACGCATATACCACAGGTCCCATTTCGCCCACTGGGAAAAAGACAGCTCAGACCTGCCCCTGACCTGGGCCAGCCCCGTTATTCCCGGCTTGATATTCAATCTGGGCAAGTGATGATATTCCATCCCCTCGCTTTCCTCGACAGGAAATGGCCGAGGCCCGACCAAACTCAGGTCTCCCCTGATAACATTGAAGAGCTGAGGAAGTTCATCAAGACTGTATCTGCGCAGGAACCTGCCCATACGCGTCACGCGCGGGTCATTGCGCATTTTAAAGATGATGCCGTCAGGCACCTCATTCGCAGCCAAAAGCGTGCGCTTAAGCAGCTCTGCATCTCTGACCATGGACCTGAACTTATACAGGTCAAATACTTTTTTCCTCTTGCCTGCCCTCTTCTGCATGTAGAACACAGGCCCCGGGGAATCGAGCTTGATCAATAATGCAATAACCGCCATGAGCGGAGAAATCACAATAAAGAGCGGGATAGAGATAGCAATATCCAGCAGCCTTTTCGACATAAGATTCGACGGATGCGGTTTCCTTTCTTTTACAATCAAAAACGAAACACTGCCCAGGGAATCCACGCCCACGACACTTTCCTTCAAGTCAAGTTCCCGCGGTATTATCCTGACTCCTATGTGCATTTTTTGAGCAGCGTGATTGATCCGGGAGATGATTTTTTCGCTAGCCGCATCCGTGATAAACACCTCGTCAATAAAATGCTTCTTGCAAACCTTTTCAAAATCTGACTGTTTCCCCAATACGGGCAGATCCGGGGTAATTTTCCCGTCATCATCAAGCGCGCCCACAAAACGCAGGCCCAGGTAAGGCCGGGACCTGGTTTCTTCCAGAAGCATATGCGCTCTTTTATTTGCACCTACTATAAGCACATTGAAATTATGGAATCCGTTAGCAATCAGATACCTGAGTATCATTCTTTTGACAACACGCCAGAGCGATAGCCACACACAGAGAGAGACAAAGCTCCAGCCAAACATGCTCCGCGTGATTGATTGAGGCCCGAGGAAAAACAGGATGACTCCTACAACAAGAGAAACGTAAAATACCGAAGATACTACCAAAACAGCCTCTTTAGGTATGGTGCGCGTCCTGTCGGTTGAATATAGTTTCTTCCTTTGCAGCGAAACAATAAGAAGCGCCCACCAGGCGCCATAGATATAAGCGTATTCCCTGTGAAAAGAAAAATTAAAATTATTTGCCAGAAAAACAGGCATAAAGAAACAAAGAAACATTATTACCGCGTCGATACAAAAGTAAACTGCGCTGATTTTATGCGTCGGCTTAAACATCGCGCTTACCGAGCCTCCTGCATTTATGCCTGATGAGCTCACCCGTCGCCTGACACGCAAACTGGCTGCCGTCAACGAGGTATCTCCTCCAGAGCCTGCGCGGCTCGCAAGCCAATCGGAAGAGCCACTCAAAACCGTTGTCCCTTACCCATTCCGGAGCCTGAGGTTTTGTTCCGGCCAGGAAATCAAAAGCAGCACCTACTCCTACCATCACCGGCACGTTCACTTTATGCCGGTGCTCATGCATCCAGAATTCCTGCTGCGGGCAACCCAGCCCCACCCAAAGAACATCGGGGTTCGCGGCGTTTATGGCGTCAATAATGCTGCTTTTTTCCTCAGGCGTCAGCTTTAAGCCGAAAATAGAGGCGCAGGAACCTGCTATTCTTAAACGCGGAAATCTCCTCCTCAAAACCTGCGTCAACAAATTGAGATTCTCCGGGTTATAGCCGTAGAGAAAATTTGAATACCCTTTTTCTTCCGCTCTCTTTAAAAACTCGAGCATCAGTTCAGGGCCATACACCCTCCTGCCGAGAGGAAAACCATAAAGCCGCGCCAGCAGCACCAAAGAGAAACCATCCGGCACTGAAAGGCTGCTGTTATTAATCGCCTCTTTGAATGCGGGACGGCGCCTGCTTATCGCGACGCTTGTGGCATTGGTGACCGAAACATACCTGCCCCGCTCTTTGCTAATAATCCAACGCTCCATACTCCCGAGCACCTCAGGAATCTGGGTCATGTCAATTCTTGTGCCGCAGACCTCTATTGATGGGTTTTTAAGTGAGTTATTCATGCCTTCCTGCAAGTCTTATCGATGCGCACTACCGCAAAAATAAGCCCGGTAATGATCCATAAAAATATACTGGTAGGTGGAGAATCTATTAAATCAAAGAAAAACGCAACAGTATGCCAGAATACGAATGCGCCCAGTGAAGCAGTCAAAAAACATTTTAAGAATTCATTTTTGCAATATTTCAGGTAACGTACGCCGTAGCCGAAAATAAATGCGTTAATAAAGAGAAAAAGCGCAAGGCCCAAAACCCCCATCTTCATGAATACACTTATAAAATGATTGTGGCAGGGAGTGACATTGGAATCTATTCCCGGACTCTTCGGCCCGGCCAGCTTCCAGCTTCTAACGGTATATTCCGGATAGACGCCAAACCCCCTGCCGATGAAAGGCCTCTTTAACCCGAACGCTATTGACTGTTCCCACACGCTCAGGCGCCAGGTCAAATTATCGTACGACTCTTTGTATTTACCTGTTAACGCAGAAGCACCAGCCCGGGAGAGCTTGCGGCTTGCGCCGGCTTTTTCCTGAACTAGCGTCCTGAGACTGACAACCTTCGAGACTATAAACTCCTTCTGGTCCGCGCCGCTAGGGCTCCTAAAATCTAAATAAAACAATACCCCGCCAACCAATAAGAAAATAGGGATAAAGATAAGTGACATATCTAAGAATTTCTTCTTCTGGAGCGACAAAAAATAAATAATCAAGGATATCGCACCCACCCAAACCGCCCTTGCTCCCAGGATCAGGATCAAATAAAAGTTAATGGCTAAAAGTAAAAGAATTATAAGCTTTGCCCTCCCGTCTTTCAGGAAAGTAAAAAAAGAAATCAAAAAAGAAGCCGCGATCCCGTAGCTTAAGCCCAGATTGAAATTTTTGGTTTGGCTTAAAAATCCTTCCCAAGACAAAGATGGATAAATCTCAAAAATCCACAACCTTCCTACCAGCATCCCGATTAGATTAGAGCCAAGAATAACGCATAAGAAAATTCGCAAATCTCTTTCCTGGGAAAAGACGATAAGGGTCAAGGGAAGAAAGAGAATATACCCGCAGAACACGATATCCCGCAGCGCAAAAGCGTTTTTGGATATAACGCCCTGAAACAGGTAAAAACTGCCGAAGAGAAAATATGCTGACAGTGCCAATAAGAATGCTCTCGGCAATTTCAAGAAAGAATCGCGCCTTAGGATAAGAATAGGCAAGCTGACTAAAAGAAAAATCTCCGTGACAAATAAAGGAATGGAAAATACATTTAAGTGCAAGATCGAGAAAGACCTTCCGAAAGACAAGACCGCAAAAATAAAGAATAGGAAACTAGCCTGCAAAAATATGCTATACTTCTGCAAAATGTATATTCCCGGGCTATTGAGAGATTTTGGCATTTAGCTCTTTTCTTTTAAGCTTTATTAATTACATCCTGATAAATTTCCATAAAATGCAGGTGGTTTCTTTCCGGGGTATACTTGGCCTCGTACTCCCTCCTTGCGCGCCTGCCCATCTCTTCCATTTCCTGCTCGTGCGCAAGTGCCCACCTGACTTTTGCTGCAAGATCTTCCGGGTCCCCGGTCTTGAAAAGTAATCCTGTTTTCCCGTTAGTTACAATTTCAGGAGCGACCCCGGCAACCGAACTGATAACAGGCACTCCGCAGGCAAAAGCTTCGATTGTCACGAGGCCGAATGTCTCATAGATCCCTTCCGAAGGCAGAATCAGAAACTTCGCCTGGCTGATCAATTTAGTCAATTCTTCCCTGGATAGGCGTCCGACGATATCCACGCAATCAAGATTTTCCTTTCGGATAAATTCCCTAACCTCATGAAGCAACGGCCCCTCTCCTCTTATTCTTAAAGGCATGCCGCTTACTTTCTTCCATGCCTTAAGCAGAGTAATTATCCCCTTTTCTTTAGAGAGGCGGCCTACAAAAAGGGCGTATTTGCCCGGTCCGCTGCGAAGAACCCCGTTTTCCGGAAGAACAAAATGCGGTTTTACGATTATTTTCTCTGCCGGAAAACCTGCCTGAATAAATATTTTCCGGTAATAATCCGTCGCGACAATATACTTATCTACATAATTATGCCAGGTTTTATGCCGCCTATTAAAAGACGACATTGCCGCAACGACCGCTGTCTTAAGGCGGCTTGATTTATAACAACCGTGCAGTACGCCCGGCCAGGCGAATGTTTTTCCCAGGCAATCAGTGCAGTCTTTGCCGTTGCGGTAAAATGAGGCGTTGGGACAAATCAGGCGCGCATTATCCAGAGACTGCACGACAGGAACATTCATTGCGCGGCAGGCATAGTAGGCGGCAGGGGAAATGAGCGGAAAGATATTGAAAAATTGGACGACGTCGGGGCGGCAGGATTTAATAAAACCGGTCATCTCCGGGATTATGCTGTTATTATAAACGGCCTTGCCGGTAAGGCCCGCCTTCTCCAGAAGACTGTACTCTTTTATTTCATCATTGTGCTTTTTAAACTCGAACACCTGGTGGCCATTTGCCAGGAATAAATCCCTTGCGTTATGGAAAAGGGTATCTTCCCCTCCGGGGTTCTGATAGTAATTATGCGCCAGCGCGATTCTCATTTAGCTTAAAGCGTATCCTCCTGCGCATTTTTGAGATCATTGAACCCGGAAGCTGCCAAAAAGACTCATTCCCCCAGTAATAACGGAGGAACTCCGGGAATATGACCGTCCTGCCCCAGAAACTCTTATTTGAATCCGGATGCGCATAGATCAGGTAACGGAAAAAATCCGAAGGCAGCGTCCCGGAGAACCTATTGCCGTTCATCTTTGAATAATAAGCCTTGGCCTCATATTTCAAGACGGGTATCGCTTCGATCTCCCGCAAGACGCTTGGCGGGACAGCTATATTCAGCAAACCGCACAAATAATTCAAGCTGCTTTTGAGCGATAATGAAAGCGAACGCTCCCTGGCAAGCCGGCTCAATCTCTGCCAATCAATGGAATCGCCAGCCTCGCTCATGATTACAGCGGCGTCGGCAACCCAGCGCATGGAAGAAACCCGGTTCCAGCCGGTACCGTGCACCAGGACATGAAAAAGGTGATCGGTGTGGTTTAAGGTCGAAGTCGATACTCCGTCCAGATTCAAGTCGACCGATTTATCCCAGAAATCATTATCCGAGCTTTCTGTGCAGAATTCCGGCAGCAGATGCCAATGAAGGTCAAATTGATTCAGCTTGCCGTCTCTAAAGTTGTGCGCGTGCCTGACCTTCTGTGTAAAGGAATTGAGCGGCCTGGTCTCAAACGGCTCCCATCCGGCTTTCAGCAAAAGACCGATGGCTGGCTCTAAATCTTTCATTCCGACCATGACATCAAAATCAGCCATGGGCCGTACGCCGCGGTCTTTGTAATAGATTAGCGATAGCGCCGCGCCCTTTAAAACCATTGTCCTTATCCCGGCCTCATGAAAAATATTCAGCACCGACAGCATCCTGTGAAAAAGCATCTGATTTCTGTACCAGGACTGCCGGTAAACCCCTTTAAACCTGTCCATCTCCGGGTCTTCTATTTTATGAAAGATGAGATTCCGGTACAAAAGGGGAAACATGCGCATAGAGGCCGGATCGATTAAATCTATATCGACGTTCTCTTTAAATGCCTTCCACGCAGAGATCGCCTCCTGCGTTTTGAGGATGCTGGCGCGTAAAAGCAACTCCTGTGAAGCGGTAATGCCCAGGGCATTATCTATCGCAGAATTCACTTTTTTCATTCGCTGCATTTTGCAAGTTCCTTTGTTTATTGTCCTGAATCAACGATCCGGATCCTGCTTTGGGTAAAAGCCGGCCATCCTTCAACACGAACAGCTTCTCGATCTGGCCGAGCACTTCTGCGTCATGGCTGATGATAAGCTTTACCATTGAATGGTCAAGCTTGCTGAGATTATCCATGAGCCGATTGATGACTGAACGCTCAAGGTGATTGGTGGGTTCATCAAGGATCAGGAATCTGGGTTTGCCCAATAGCGCTCTGGCAATAGCAATGCGCTGGCGCTGGCCCCCGGAAAGAAGCATGCCGTTTTCACCTACATAAGTATCGTACCCGCGGGGGAATTTCTGGATGAATTCATTGGCAGTGGCGGTTTCAGCGGCTTCAATGACTTCCGCGCGGCTTGCTTCCGGCGAACCGTAAGTTATATTCTCATAAATCGTACCCGGAAATATGATAGCGTCCTGCCTTACTATCCTGATAAAACGGCGCATTTGAGCTATATCAATCTCTGTAAAAGAATGGCCGTCCGCAAAGAGCTCTCCTTTTTGGGGACGGTAGAATCCTAGGATTAGATTTGCAATGGTGCTCTTGCCCGCACCGCTCGGGCCGGTGATCGCCAGAGCCTCTCCCGGAAGTATCTCGAGAGAAACTCCCTCAAAAAGCGGCTGGCCATTACCGCTGTACTGAAAGGAGACTTCCTTGAGCGAAATCTTGCCGCGGAATTCAATAGCCTTCTTGCCGGAATATAATGCCGGCTCCTGGACCTCAAACCAGCTATACAGCCTCTCCAGAGACTGCTTGCCTTCGCTCATGATGGGTATGGCGGTAAAAATCGTCTGAAGCTGATTCCTTAAAAGCGCCACCGCCGTGTAAAAAGACAGGAATACGCCGAGAGATATTTTATTCATCGCGACCATTATGCCTCCGACTACCAGCACCACTGCTCCTGAACAGGCAACCAAAGTGCTCTGGATCACGGTGTAGATATTGATCGCCCATGTCATATGGTGGCTGGAATGGCGCAATTTCTCGATATATTTCTTCTGCCGTGCGATCTCATGCTGTTCGGCTGACTGGATCTTGGTAAGGTCCATCATCTGCAGAGCAAACAGCATCCCCTTGCTGAATGACCCGAAGGAGCGATGAAATACCCGGATATGCCTGCGCACGGTCCTGCCCACTATCTTGCCCGTCAACAATAAAAATGGCACGAATAGTACCGTGAGTAAAAACAGGAACCAGTTGAAATATATCAAAACTGCGCTGATCGCGATGCAAACCATGAGCGCCGGCATGATCTGCGCAAACACGGCATTGCTCATATTATCCAGGCGCTCAGTATCCTGCACCACTATCGCATGCAATTTGCTGCGATCGACTGCGCTGTTAAAATATCTGGGAAAAGCGTAAAACTTCTTAAGGATCTCATCCCGGAACTGCTGGATCGCAGCTTTAGTCGCCTTAATGACTACATGTCTTGTCCATAACAAGACAGCGGCGTTTAAAATGTATAACAGGATTATGGCTATCCCAACGAAAGCAAGGGTATAAAAATTACCCGTGTAAGCAGTCTTGTCAAAAGCGAAGCGCACTAAGAGCAGTATCACCAGGTTGATAAAAGCCTGGCCGACACTGAATAGCGTGGCCATGGCTAATTTAAGATTTTTGCCTTTATAAAAACGCTGATAGTAACGCCATAAGTTGACGTTATTCACTATACAAGCTCCTTTTTTGCCTTACGGTCCAGGGAGGCTTTTATGATCCTTAAGTATTC
>Ga0315295_10004151_pt1 | contig 12326 bp, 11 predicted proteins | sample YL17G14_0_MG_FD_204453 | JGI IMG/M metagenome (GOLD analysis project Ga0315295, IMG submission 204453) | Sediment microbial communities from Yellowstone Lake, YNP, Wyoming, USA - YL17G14_0 | ecosystem: Environmental > Aquatic > Freshwater > Lake > Sediment | place: USA: Wyoming | collected... | reverse complement strand
TTTTGACTGCATATTTCTATTCTCCTTTCGTTTAGAGTTGATGGTCGTGCAAACCTATTGATTCTAATACGAAAGGAGAATTTATTCGGGGATATTATTTTAGGTCAACTGCACTTTTTGGGTTAAGCCTGCGAAAAGCATATATTGAATGCAGGCTGGTGGGAAGCTTTATCACTTGACCACTTGGATCCTGGAATCCTGGAATCCTGTTACTAAAACATCGATCGTATTCTACCTGTTCTTTTATCAATCAGGATCAAATCTATAATAGTGCCCCTGCTGTTTATAATCTCAGCTACAAAAAAATGAGGCTTGTCAACTATCTTTACGACTCTTAGCCCTCTGTTATGCAGTAAGAACTGCTCAAGTATCTCTCTTGCCTCAAGGGGTGTCTTCACCACCCTTCTTGCTCCGTACCATCCCCATTTGTTGCTGCGCCAATAATTTCCATAGATGGGCTGACATTCTATCCCTTTTTTGTCTGTTTTATTCATTTCCAGTTGATTTTGTATGACAATCTTATTTGTTTTCGTTGTCTGAATAGCATTCTTATTGACTTTCTCCATTTCCTCGGCATATGAGAAACCTGGAATTGAGATAAGCAACATAAAGAATAAAAACATAAAATATACTTTTAGTAATCCCATAATATTAAATAATTTCCTGGCCAATAGATGAATTATGCTATTCAGATTAAAAAGGGGGCCAGAGGCCCCCATGTCTGTTATAAACATACTGGATTCTGGCATCCTTTCATTATACCCTTGCCAGATATTCTGCTACAACCTGTTTCGCCTCTTTTCTGCCAATGGACTCCTGTTTCATCTGCCTTCTGATGTATCTTTGTTTTGATATCAATTATCTCTTTCTGGATCGTTGCAATGCGCTCTCTGTCAGGATTTTCCTTATTGATCTCTTTACGAAGCTCGATCTTTTTTGTTATAAGCTCATCTCTTAAGTTCAGGGTATCTTTCTGGAACTTCTTCACAGAGTCTAAATCAGCATTCTGCATCTGACAGGTTCTGTAACCACCATCAGGCCGGTATGCATAGACAGCAGAAACAAGAATCAGGACTGCTGCTGCAATCAGAAGTACTATCACCCCCTTTCTCATATTTTTGTTCACCTCCTTTCATTTAGATACAGAATACCAAAGGATTGTGAAGGGGTATCGAAGGAATTATGAAGAAGTTGTGAAAGCCGGCAGATAGAGTGTGAATGTTGAGCCCTTTCGATATTCGCTTTCTACCTCTATTCTCCCGCCATGGGCATCAGCAAGCTCTTTCGCAATGGTCAGTCCGAGACCAAGTCCTCCTTCCGGAGTCTTGTAGAATCTCTCAAATACAAACGGCATATCTTCTTTTTTAATACCAGAGCCTGTGTCTGAAACAGCAACATATCCTTCCTGATCTTTTATGCCGGCCCTGATTGTGACTGTTCCGTCTGCATCTGTTGCCCTCAGTGCATTACTGAGCAGATTGATTATGATCTGGCTGACTTTGTCAGGGTCGGCATAAAGCGTCATCATATCTTCACATTCAAGCTTCAATGCTACTCCCTTATCAATAAACATTTTTTCAAATCTCCCTTTAATGTTAGAGAGAAATGGCTTGAGAAGTATCTGCTGTTTTCTGAGTTCCAGGACACTTGACTCAGCTTTTGAGAGTTCTTCAATACCTTCAATTATATGCTTCAGTCTGGCTGTCTCTTCATGCAATGATAAAAGCCTTTCTCTGTCAACCTTGATCAGTCCGTCAAGCATCCCTTCAATCTCTCCCTGCATTGCGCTCAGGGGCGTCCTCAGTTCATGTGCAATATTGGATGTTAATTTCCTCCTCAGTGCTTCCTGTATTTCGAGGTTATCTGCCATCATGTTGAATGTCCTTGCAAGGTTGCTGATTTCATCATTCCCAGATACAGAAACCCTGCTTTTAATATTCCCCTGACTGATATGCTCTGCAGCAGTGGTGAGCTTTTTTATCGGATCAGTCATTTTCTTTGAAAAGATGAGGCTTAATATGACAGACAGCCCGCCCAAAACAAAAAGCAATAACAGCAGAAATCTGTTTGACCTCATCATAAAGATAATTTCCTTGCCCTCGCCTCCATTAGATATAGTGGACCTGATCTCAAGTGAACCGATATCCTTTCCACCCAGGAACAAAGGGTAGTTTGTAAATAAGTCATTTGAAAGTTTCTTTTCTTCAGATGAAAAACCTGATATGGCTGTTATTCTTCTTTTCATCAACGGGGGGAGTAACTCCACTGCTTTATTCGTACTCATCAATTCATTGTCATTCAGGTCACGTATTGACAGCTCGTATCCGAGTAGCAGGGCCCATATGGCATTTTCTCTCAGTGCATCAGGATTCCATCCTGAATATTTTTCATATGAACCCTCTATCGATGCCATAACACGGTAAACCCTGTCCTCTCTTTCTCCTTCAAGGTATTCCTCAAAATCTTTTATTATCAGTTCCCGGAGGGATAAAGCTGCTGAGAGAGAAATGAGTGATATGACAAGGAGAATGATGAGAAACTTGACCCAGAGACTTTTAATCATCCTTTTTGCCGCTGAATTTATATCCAACACCATAGACAGTACTGATGAATAAAGGACTTCTCGGATCGTCTTCTATCTTCTGCCGGATATTTTTTATATGGGCATCTATACTTCTTTCATACCCTTCAAATTGATAGCCAAGAGCGCTTTCTACAAGCTCTCCGCGTGTAAAAACTCTTCCCGGCGAACCTGCAAGAACAGAGAGTATCTTAAACTCGGTAGGAGTCAGCGTCAGCAGAAGATCTTTATTTCTCACCTCATAACTTCTCGAATCAATAGATAACTTTCCTTTATTGAAACTTATCGGACCTTTATCAGAAATCTCCTGCTTTTGTGACCTTTTCATCACAGCTTTTACCCTTGCCATCAGTTCCCTCGGACTAAAAGGTTTCACGACATAGTCGTCAGCCCCCAGCGCAAATCCTGCAACCCTCTCTTCTTCAGAAGATTTTGCTGTCAGCATGATTACCGGGAAATCTCCGATCTCTTTCAGTTCCTGGCAGATCTCCTCACCGCTCATGTCAGGCAGCATGAGGTCAAGTACTACAAGAGAAAGAGGTTCCTTCAGAGCTATATCCAATGCTTCTTTGCCCTTCTCAGCAGTGAATACCCTGAACCCCTCTCCTTCAAGATAAACCTTTACTACCTTTGCGATCTTCCGATCATCTTCCACTACAAGTATTGTTTTCATCATAACTTAAATATTACCATATACAAAATAGAGTGGCATGTTTTTGACTCTTTATGAGATGATATGATACTCTATGATACTTTGGAAATTATTGATTCTAAAGGAATTCATTCGCTGCCGAAGTGGCGGAATTGGTAGACGCAAGGGACTTAAAATTCCTCGCGGGAAACCGCGTGCCGGTTCGAGTCCGGCCTTCGGCACCAGAATAAAATCTTTCACTTCTTTTTTCCTAATTTTTTAAAAAATGAGATAATCAGTAATGTTGCGACTATTACAGCTATTCCTTTCCATAGAAAGCCAATCGCACTGAATCCGATCTTTGTAATTGTCTTTCCAAAAATTAGAAGCAGAATAACAGCCCCTGCTATCAAAGCAATTTTCTGGAATTTATTCATTATTATCTTTTCACTCCAAAATGCTGATATCCTTCTGCTGAAAATATTTTCTCATTACCTGAATTATCAACGATTATGTTTCCTGATTTTATAACATCTCCGATGTGTATTGCCTTAACTTTTTTCACACCAGGGGCTGTAAACAGTAGTTCGTAATCTTCACCGCCTGACAAGGCCAATTTCATTGGAGACATGTTGAGATAAGAGGCTGCTTTTTTTAGTTCATAAGAGACAGGGATGCTTTTTTCGTATATCCTTGCACCAAGCTTGCTTTCAGTGCAGAGCCTGAATAAATCAATCTGAAGCCCATCACTTATATCGATCATAGATGTTGCAGCCTTAACATAGTTTTTTGGGTCTCTTGCCTCCGGCATGAGGTGCCTCTTTATTAAAGGCTCAATAATATTCCAGGGTAATTCCTTCAGGGGATTGCGATATAGCGCATGCAGTGAAGAGCCTTTACCTGTCGCCCTTTGCTTACTGCTATTTGATGTTTTCATAAAGGGCACCGGCCTTTTTATCCTCTTCAGCAGTTCAAGACCACAGGCTGAATCTCCAAGGTTACCTGTTACATAGATTTTATCTCCTTCACGTGCTCCGGAGCGTTGTATGTATTTTCGTGCATATCCGATAAGTGTGGCAGAAACCGACATCCCTTCTTTAGTAGACGAAATGTCGCCCCCTATGAGTATCGTATTATAAAAATTCAGTGCATCTTTCAGACCGTTAAAAAATATATCGATGAATTTCAGAGGAGTGTTCCGGTTCGCAGCAATATTGAGGAGCAGGTAGCGTGGCTTCCCTCCCATCGCATAAATATCACTTACATTTACCGAAACCAGCTTGAATCCGAGCTGATATGGCGTCATAAAATGAAGGTCAAAATGAACACCTTCAACCATCATATCTGTAGTTACAAGAAGGTTTTGATTTACCTGTCTGAGGACAGCAGCATCATCGCCTATACTGACAAGAATATTGCGGGATTTACTGGTAAAGTTTCTTCTTATCTGTTCTAAAAGGGACAGCTCACCGACCTGGGAGAGTTTCATAGCAATAATCAGCAGTCAGTTAACAGTACTGGTTCATCAATCTATTTTCTCTTTTTAACTGATAACCTTTGACTTTTCACTGACTTCTTTGGCTTTTTATCATTGCCTTTCTTCAGAGCAGCCCTGAGCACATCATCCATTGTCTCAGCAAAAACGAACTCCATGTCTTTTTTGATATATTTAGGGATATCCTCAAGGTCCTTTTTGTTTCTTTCAGGAATAATAACCTTATTAATCCCCATCCTTTTTGCAGCCAGCGTCTTCTCTTTTAAGCCTCCGATAGGCAGCACCCTTCCTCTCAGGGTAACCTCCCCGGTCATCGCAACATTCTTATTTACAGGCCGTCCTGTCAGGGCTGATGCTATTGAAGTAGCCATCGTAATCCCTGCTGAAGGTCCATCTTTTGGTATGGCGCCTGCCGGAACATGTATATGTAGATCTATTTTTGAAAATATATCTTCTTTTATGCCGAGCGTCTCTGCTTTGGACCTTACATAGCTCAGGGCAGCCTGGGCGGATTCCTTCATAACATCTCCCAGTTGTCCTGTTAAGGTAAGGTGACCTTTCCCCTTCATGGTTGTTGTCTCTACATATATGATATCTCCTCCGGACTCTGTCCAGGCAAGACCTGTTGAAACACCAACCTCGTCTTTTTCTATCTCTTCTTCAGGTAAAAATTTCGGGACACCGAGATACCTGCTAACATTCTTTGCATTGATCACAAAAACCTTGTCTTTGCCCTCGGCAATCTTCTTGGCAACTTTCCTGCAAAGGTTCGCAATCTGTCTTTCAAGGTTTCTGACACCTGCTTCCCTTGTATATTGCGAAATCAGGTTGAACAGTCCGGGGTCTGTGATCTTCAATACCTTTGCGCTGATACCATGTTCATCCAACTGCTTTGGAATGAGATAATTTTTTGCAATGCCAAGCTTTTCTTCGGTTGTATACCCGGATAAATAGATTATCTCCATCCTGTCTCTCAACGGACTCGGTATCGTGTCCATAAGATTGCCGGTTGTAATGAACATGACTTTTGAGAGATCAAAAGGTACGGCAAGATAATGGTCTGCAAATGAGTTGTTCTGTTCAGGGTCAAGCACCTCAAGGAGCGCAGAAGACGGATCCCCTCTGAAATCCATACCTATCTTGTCAATCTCATCGAGCATAAACAAAGGGTTATTGGTACCCGCTGTCTTTATCCCCTGTATTATCCTGCCGGGAAGTGCACCAACATAGGTTCTTCTGTGCCCTCTGATCTCTGCCTCATCCCGGACGCCTCCAAGAGACATACGTACAAATTCCCTGCCTAATGCACGGGCAATAGATTTTCCAAGAGAGGTCTTTCCAACGCCCGGAGGGCCGATAAAACAGAGTATTGGGCCCTTCATCTTTTCCTTTAACTTTCTAACGCTAAGATATTCTAAAATACGCTCTTTTATCTTTTCTAAATCATAGTGATCGTCATTCAGAACCTTTTCTGCTGCCTTTATATCAAGGTTATCCTTCGTAGATTTTGACCAGGGCAGTTCAACCAGCCAGTCAAGGTAAGTCCTGACAGTGCCTGCCTCAGCGCTGTCCGGATGCATCTTTTCAAGGCGTTTGAGCTGTTTTTCAGCCTCTTTCAGTACCTTTTCAGGCATTTTTGCATCTTCAATCTTTTTCCTGAATTCCCTTATCTCTTCTGCCCTCTCATCAATGTCACCGAGTTCTTTCTGTATCGCCTTGAGCTGCTCTCTCAGGAAATACTCCCGCTGAGTCTTGTCAATTTCTCCCCTCGCTTCAGACTGTATCTTCTGCTGCACTGTCAGGAGTTCTATCTCCCTTGAAAGAACTTCACCGATGCGTTTGAGCCTTTTAATGGGGTCTGATATCTCGAGCATCTCCTGTGACTGTTCAGCTTTCAGTCCGATATTTGATGAAATGAGGTCTGCAAGCCTGCCTGGGTCTTCAATATTTTCAACAACCCCCATTATGTCAGGAAGTATCGATTTCCCGAGGGAGACAGCCTTTTCTAACTGACTCCTGACATTCCTTACCAGCGCCTCATCTTCTATAGTAAGCTTTTCGAGTTTCTCGTCCTCTATCTTCTCGATAAGCGCTTTAAAGAAAGGCTCTGTCTGTTCGTATTTGAGCGCCTTCGCCTTGCTAAGCCCCTGCACAAGAATCTTCACCCTCCCGTCAGGAAGCTTAAGCATCCTCATTACAAGAGCGATAGTGCCAACAGAGAAAAGGTCTTCAGGAGTCGGATTTTCAATGTTGAGATCTTTCTGTGTGAGAAGGAGAACCATCTTGCTTGAGCTGAGTGAATCTTCAATAGCCTTTATTGACATCTCCCTTCCAACAAACAGGGGAAGTATCATGTAGGGGAATACGACAATATCCCTTACAGGGAGTACCGGCAAAGTATCAGGTATCTCGATTTCCTTATCAATCTTCTGTTCTGAATCCGTCGCTTCTACCATTGCAACTCCTCTATATTAATTTTTTATTCTTCCCACTACCTTAATAAGATAGTCTTTAAACTGCTCGGAAACCTGCTGGTTCTTTAATGCAAGATCAACCGTTGCTTTCAGATAGCCGAGCTTATCTCCTGCGTCATATCTTTTGCCTGTAAAGAGATAACCATATATCTGGCGTTTTTTCAGCAGGCTAAATAATGCGTCTGTCAACTGTATTTCCCGACCCTTGCCCGGTCGAACGCTTTCGAGCACCTCAAAAATATCAGATGTAAGGATATACCTTCCAATGATCGCCATATCAGAAGGCGCGCCCGCCGGTGATGGTTTTTCTATAAGATTGTTAATTTTATATATGCCTTCTCTTTCTTTTACTCCATCTACAATCCCGTATTTGTGCACCTCTGATAAAGGGATCTTTTCCAGGGCAAGGATAGGCGAGTCGAATTCCTTGTACAGGCTGATCATATCCTTCAGCAGATTGGCCCCTGGTTCAATAATATCATCACTCAGGAGTACTGCAAAAGGTTCGTCTTTAACAAATGGCTTAGCGCAATATATTGCATGTCCGAGACCTAACGCCTCCCTCTGTCTTATATAAGCGAAGTTCAGGTTGTTCAGCCTGTTGATTTCCTCAAGTAGCCTTTTCTTCCCGGACTTTTTCAGGCTTTCTTCAAGCTTGAAAGCGGAATCAAAATGGTCTTCTATTGCCCGCTTGTTTTTCCCAGTAATGATAATAAATTCCTCGATACCGCACGCCTGTGCTTCCTCCACAGCGTACTGTATCATTGGTTTGTCAACGATAGGCAGCATTTCCTTTGGTGATGCCTTTGTTGCCGGCAGAAACCTTGTGCCAAGCCCTCCAGCAGGTAAAATTGCTTTTGTGATCTTCATCGCCATAGTTATACCATACTATACATAAACAACCTTGAGAATTCAAGAAAACGAGGTAACCATTCAGTGACGGGTGGACTTTGGTAGCCGCAGGCTTTAGCCTGCGTTCAGGACGCAACCTAAAGGTTGCGGCTACCACCTGTGACTGAAGGGTTACAAAACGAGTATAAAATTGTCATCTCTTCGTCTTCAGAATAAGAACAGAAACAGCAAAGGGCATCCTTGACAATACTAACATTTTTACATTATATTTTATATTAATTATCCTTAAATAAGGATTAGTTTTCTTTTCGGGAAACTTTTTTTATACCAATACTATAAATCAGCCGGTATATAATGGCATACTATATGCATAAAATGTTCTTGGATATCTGATCATGTTTTGTTAAAGGGGGTGAGTAAACATGAAGTTTGCAACAATTTTATTAAGTATCTTTATCGCTGTCGCTTTTGTTAGCAGTGCAATGGCAGTTCTTCCGGGTAAAACAGTTGAGTATGCCGGTGGCGACACAGGCAAGATTGTCTTCAGCGGCGACATTCATGGACCCAAAGCAGGGCTGAAATGCGCTGATTGTCATCCGAAACCATTCGCCATGAAAAAGGGTGATTTCAAGATGAAAAAAGAGGATCATGGCAACGCCGACTACTGCGGAAAATGCCATGACGGCAAAGAACACAATGGGAAGGTAATATTCTCTCAATCAGCCGAAGAAAACTGCGTAAAGTGCCACAAAAAATAATTTATGCCATAAAATAAAAAGAGCCTGAAGATCTCAGGCTCCTTTTGTTTTATATTGTATATACCTATCTATTTAACATACGTAAGCCATGATTCATATTTCTTATTCTTGCCTTTCACAACATCAAAGAATACGGACTGGAGTTTTTTCGTTATCTTACCAGGCTTGCCTGCTCCGATAACTCTTCCATCAACCTCCCGGATAGGAGTTACTTCTGCAGCTGTACCTGTAAAAAAAGCCTCATCAGAAATATATAGCTCATCTCTTGTAAACCTTTCTTCTGTCACTTTGATCTTGTTGTCATGGGCAATCTGGATAATGCTGTTTCTTGTTATCCCTTCAAGTATTGAGGTCAATGGGGTTGTCTTCAGATTCCCTTTTCTGACTATGAAGATATTTTCACCGCTGCCTTCAGACACATACCCTTCGGTATCAAGCAAAACAGCCTCATCATAGCCGCTTGCTATAGCCTCTTTTTTTGCAAGCTGTGAATTTACATAATATCCGCATACCTTACCCCGTGTCATATTCGCGTTCACATGGTTTCTGATAAAGGACGATGTCTTTACCCTGATTCCCTCATTCAGCCCCTTATCTCCAAGATAAGCTCCCCAAGGCCATACAGCTATTGATACATTGACCGGATTTTCCTTGGGATACAGGCCCATCGCACCATAACCGATATAAGCAATCGGCCTTATATAACACTCCCTGATCTTGTTCACTTTTACTGTCCTGATGATAGCGTCTTTTATCTCCTTCTCCGAAAATGGGATCTCCATCAGGAATATATGCGCTGAACTGAAAAGCCTTTCTATATGCTCATCAAGCCTGAATATAGCAGGCCCTTTTTTTGTATCATAACAACGTATTCCTTCAAATACGCCGAGTCCGTAATGAAGGGTATGGGTCAGTATATGCACATTGGCATTGTCCCAGTCAACAAATCTGCCATCCATCCATATCTTTTCTGTCTTCTGTATCATAAGTTTTTATTTATACCAATATATAGAAGAAAATGTCAATCACATCTTCTCAGGGGCAGTAATCCCGAGTATCCCAAGACCTTCTCTGAGAACAATCCTTACAGCCTGACAGAGGGCAAGTCTTGCCCTGGCCAGTTCGATATCGTCTGCCAGGACCCTGTGTTTATTATAATAAGGATGAAACAACCCTGACAGTTCCTGCAGGTAAAACGTTATCCTGTGCGGCTCGTATGTATTGACAGCGCCTTCAAAAATCATCGGATACATGAGGAGTTTCTTGATGATCCTGAGTTCTTCCTGCCGGGTCAGGAGGGTAAAGTCTGCATCAGCAAGTTTATCTGCATCAATGCCTTTTTCGTCTGCATTGGAAAAGATGCTGTTTATCCTTGCATTTGCATACTGCACGTAGAATACAGGGTTTTCCGCAGACTGGGTCTTCGCAACTTCGAGGTCAAACTCGAGGTGGCTGTCAGGACGTCTGGTAAGAAATATGAATTTTGTTGTATCAGGACCAACCTCTTCGATAACCTCTCTCAGTGTAACGAACTCTCCGGCCCTTTTTGACATCTGAACCGGTTTCCCGCCCCTCAGGAGACTGACCATCTGTACGAGCAGAACTTTCAATTTTTCTTCAGGATAGCCGAGCGCTGCAATAACAGACTTGACCCTCGGGATATATCCGTGATGATCTGCGCCCCAGATATCGATAAGTTCATCGTATGCCCTGTCTATCTTTTTTCTGTGATAAGCGATGTCAGAGGTAAAATATGTGTATTCTCCATCCTGCTTAATGATAACCCTGTCCTTTTCATCTCCAAAGGCAGTTGCCTTAAACCATAACGCACCGTCCTTCTCATATATAAACCCTTTTGCCTTCAGGTCTTCAATTGACTTCTCTACTTCTCCATCCCTGAAAAGCTCTCTCTCACTCTGCCACGTGTCGAAGGTTATCCCGAATTTTCTCAAATCTTCCTTTATGCCATGCAGGATCCTTTTATAGGAATAATCTATAAACAGATCTGCAGCATCCTCAAAGCGTGTCTGAAGGTATCTGTTATCATGATCATTAATAATCCCCTTTGCAATATCCTCAATATAGGCCCCTCTGTAACCATCCTCAGGCAAAGGGTATTCTATTCCGAGCAGTTGCTGATACCGGGCAAAAACAGAAAGACCGAGGAGTTTCACCTGCTTGCCGGCATCATTAATATAATACTCGCGTTCAACCCTGAACCCTGCTGCACTAAGGAGATTTGCAAGCGCATCACCGGTAGCGCCTCCCCTTCCGTGTCCCATATGAAGAGGACCTGTCGGATTTGCACTGATAAATTCAATCTGGACCTTTCTCCCTTTTCCGATATCCTGCCGTAAAAAACTGCTCGCATATTTCAGTAACTGCTTTATTTCCGAATAAAGATATGTCCTGGAAAATGTAAAGTTGATGAATCCTGGCCCGGCGATATCGATTTTTTCCAGAACAGGTTCGTCTTTAACATAGACTGCAATTTCCTCAGCGATCTTCCGGGGAGGTTTTTTAAGTATTTTTGAGAGAGACATTGCCACAGGCGTTGCAAGGTCTCCCATGGACTCCTGCGGCGGAACTTCAAGCTCAATAGGAGGCATCGTATCAACCCCGAGTTTCTTCAGTGAAGCCTCAATTATTTTTACAAGATCTTTTTTCATAAACTATTAATATACAATAAATAAGACCCGGAAGATACGAATAATTTACTCTTTTTTGTAGTGAGTCCAAAGTATATCCTGATATTACCTATGCTTTGCCAAGAAAAACAATATTTAAACCTTTGTTTTGATACAATTGAATTTTTTTAAAATTTACTGTGGTATACTTTTGTCAGATAAAACCAATTGCGTATAATCATTGTTATAGCTACAAAACAACATGAATGATCAAAACAAAAACTGGAGACCAAACAAGGAAGATTACATATCAATATTGGTATCTGTTTGACCTCGGATGTAAATAGTGGACACCAAACCTTTCAAGCTGCGATCTGTTCTTCATAGAATTTCTGCTCGTATGCTATAGGGGTCATATACCCCAGCCTTGCCTGTCGGCGCTGTCTGTTATAGAAGATCTCGATATATTCGGTAATCTCCTGTATAGCCTCTTGTCTCGTCCTGTAGCGCCTATGATGGACAAGCTCCTGCTTCAGTGTTCCCCAGAAACTCTCCATCGGTGCATTATCATAACAATTCCCTTTTCTACTCATTGATGCTTTTATCCCGAACTGCTCAAGAAGCTTCTGGTAATCATAAGCACAGTATTGGCTCCCACGATCCGAGTGATGAATCAACCCCTTGGCTGGGCGCTTCGCTGCCACTGCCCGGAATAAAGACTGACTTACAAGGCTCTTCGTTATCCGTTCTCCCATGGCATATCCAACAATCTCACCGTTAAAAAGATCTTTGTGACCAGCGAGATAAAGCCATCCCTCATCGGTCGGAATATATGTTATATCGCTCACCATTATTAAGACCGGGAACCAACCTGTGGGCATGGCTATTACACCTGACGGTACTATGCT
>Ga0315295_10004150_pt1 | contig 12326 bp, 14 predicted proteins | sample YL17G14_0_MG_FD_204453 | JGI IMG/M metagenome (GOLD analysis project Ga0315295, IMG submission 204453) | Sediment microbial communities from Yellowstone Lake, YNP, Wyoming, USA - YL17G14_0 | ecosystem: Environmental > Aquatic > Freshwater > Lake > Sediment | place: USA: Wyoming | collected... | reverse complement strand
CAGGTCGTACCCACCCACCTCCTGCACGTGCCAGCCGTAGGCCCGGAAACGGGCCGGGACGTCTTCGGTGAAGGCCAGGTCCGTCGAACCCTCGATCGAAATCTCGTTGTCGTCGTACAAGTAGACGAGTTTGCCCAATCCCAGGTGAGCAGCCAGGCTGGCCGCCTCGTGACTCACCCCCTCCATCAGGTCGCCGTCGGAGACGATGGCATAGGTGGTGTGATCAAAGATGGGGCACCCGGGCCGGTTGAAGGTCGCCGCCAGGAACCGCTCGGCGATCGCCATTCCTACGCCGTTGGCGAAACCCTGCCCCAATGGGCCAGCGGTGGCCTCGACGCCCGGGGTGAGGCCATACTCAGGATGACCGGGCGTGCGGCTGCCCCACTGGCGAAAGCTCTCCAGTTCCTCCAGCGGCAGGTCGTAGCCGGTGAGGTGGAGCAGGCTATACAGCAGCATCGAGCCGTGCCCGGCCGAAAGGACGAACCGGTCCCGGTTGGGCCAGGCGGGATCGGTTGGATTGTGCTTGAGGAAGCGGGTCCACAGCACGTAGGCCACGTCGGCCATCCCCATCGGCAGCCCGGGGTGGCCAGAGTCGGCCTTCTGGACGGCGTCCATCGCCAACGTGCGGATCGTGTTGATGCATTGTTGATCGAGACTGCTGCTCATCCTCAGTTCCTTTCGTCGCGTGATAGACCCGTATTGTATCCCGAAAGGCGCGGCTGGCAAGAAAAGAGCAGGCCGTCCTGGCGAGAGGACGGCCTGCCCATCCGTTTGCGCAGACAAACGCTCACAAAGGCTCGCAGCCCCCGTCCCGGGGGCCTCCCATTACCGCGGCTCGTAGCCCCCGTCCCGGGGGCCTCCCATTACCGCGGCTCGTAGCCCCCGTCCCGGGGGCCTGCTTGCAAGGCGACGCCCGCCAGCCGCCCCCATGCCTGTCCTATCCGCGTTCATCCGTCCCATCCGCGTTCATCCGCGTTCCAGCCTCCCTGACGCTCGCAGCCCCCGTCCCGGGGGCGTCCCCGTCCCGGCTGCCTCCTTGCAAGTCAGCGCTCGCCAGTCATCCCCAGAACGGTCCTATCCGCGTTCATCCGTCCCATCCGCGTTCATCCGCGTTCGTCCGTCCCATCCCCGTCCCGGGGGCGTCCCGCTACTGGCCCATGATGAGCACCGAGACCTTCCCATCCTGCTCAGTCAACGTCAGGCTGGCGGTCACTCCCTCCTTGGTGTAACTCTGCATCGCCGTGCCTTCGCCGGTGAAGGAATCCCCCGTTTCACTCCAACCATTGGCCGGCATTTGCTCCTTGTAGAAAGCCAGCACGTCGTCGAGGGAACTGGCCGAGGTATACATCACCATGTTCTGCATGGTGGTCACGTCGGTGGCATCTGGCATGATGGGATACTCGCTCTCCGCCGCCCCACATCCAGCCGGCGGCTCGATTGATATCGGCTCATTGACGTCCCGGATCTCGTACACCCAGTCGAGATGCCCTTCCTTCCCGCTGGCAGGATCCTTGCCCTCAGCCTGCAGCGTGTACTTGACGACGTACTCTCCCTCCACGGCCACCCACACTTCCCCCTCGGCCTTGGTAAACCCACGCCAGACCAACGCCGTCTCGTTGAACTTGTAGTGGCGGCAGCGGATGCCATTGACGTCCTGATCGGGCCGCACACGGCGGGCATTCGACAATCCGCCGATCACGTCGCCAGGCTCGAACATCTCCGTGTCCATGGCCTCACCCTCGGCCGACGTCGAAATACACTGTCCCTCCCCTAACGCAGTATACCTCTGGTCGCCGATCTGGAACATCTCGAACACTCCCTCCGCGGCAACACCCTGGATCACCATGTGTTGGGCGAATGGATCGCGCACGACCTCCATGTCCATCTCGTAGGCCCACTCCTCCATACCGCCACCCGCGGTATCGGTGACAGCCATCTTGAAATGGGCGCGGTAACTGTCCAGGCTTTGCAGGCCACTGGTGACAGAGGATAGCTCGATTTCCTCTTCCCCCTCGGTCGCTGCTTCACCACCCGAGGGCGCCTCGGTCGGCGATACCGCTTCCTCACCGCCGGTAGGTTCTTCGGTTGGCGACGGCGTCTCCTTGACCGCTCCGAACGGCCCACAGGCCAGCATGAGACTCACGAGCAGAGCACATGGCACAAGCAATCTAAGTGGCTTCATTGGAATCCTCCTTGAACCTCCAACTCAACCGCGCCGGCCCTGGGTCCAGGGCTGGCGCGGATACGAGACGGCACCATCCGTCAGGTCACACCACCGGGCTGACCCCGCAGCAGCCGGGCAAGCGTCATCCACGAACATGGATCGAACGTCCGCTCAATTCTGGTACTACCGGAACAGCAGCACGAGCAACACGAGGCCAACGACCACCAGGGCACTGGCCGGCAGGACCCGAGCCAAAAGGCGCATTTGTGGCTGGAACATCTCTTCCACTCCTACTCATACCGATTGTCCAGTGAATGGGCTATGCCACGCTATTAAAGAAAAGTCAGGGGCATGAGTATATTACCACGATTCCCCCCCCAAATTCAATAGGACCTTTGTACCATTTTTCCCTCCCGCAGGTTTTGGGAGTGACTCGAGAACTGCCCGTGGTGAGACTGCGGGAGGGTAGAGGGTATCCAGAGTTGCCTTAGACTGCAAAACGTAGTATAATCTGCCCGCATGGTCCCTCAAACGAGAGAACGCAAGCGAGGGACAACCAGTCTGTGGGGGATTGTACAATGAACCTGATCGAATCCATAGAACGCCAGATTGAATCGAATCCGAACATTCCTCAGTTGCGCCCGGGCGACACGGTCAAGGTGCACGCGCGCATCGTCGAGGGGGAGCGCGAGCGGGTGCAGGTGTTTCAGGGTACCGTCATCCGCCTGCACGGACGCGGGAGCAACGCCAACTTCACGGTGCGGCGCGTCGCTTCCCACGGCATCGGCGTAGAGCGTACCTTTCCGCTGCGCTCACCACGTGTCGAGAAAGTCGAAGTACTGAAACAGGCACACATCCGGCATGCCAAACTCTACTACCTGCGACAACGACGAGGCAAGACGGCCCGCCTGCGGGAAAAAATCCGCCGATAGCCCAGGGCCGTCCGGCGAGCCTCCTGGGATGGGCGTAGGACAACCCTACGCCCCTTTTTGCGCCTGTCCGGTGATCGGTATCACCGGTCGCACCGATCAATCGGACCGCCCGCCCAGCCTGCCCCTCTTTGCGATCAGCCCGACCTACGTGCGGGCCGTAGAATTGGGTGGCGGCGCTCCGCTGGTCGTCCCGCCGCACCTGGAAGAAGCGGAACTGCGCGCCATCTTCGAACACGTGGATGGCCTGCTCCTCTCCGGTGGCGGGGATATTTTGCCTGCCCTGTACGGCGAAGAAGACGGTGGGCTGTTGTGGGCCGTAGACGAGCGGCGCGATCGCACGGAACTCGCCCTGGCCCGCTGGGCGCTGGCGGAGGGGCTACCCCTGTTGGCGATCTGCCGGGGCATCCAGGTGCTCAACGTCGCGGCCGGGGGTACGCTCATCCAGGATATTTCTACCCAGGTGCGCGGCGCGCTCTCGCACAGCACCGTGGCCGGCCGGCCCATGGACGTGGTCACCCACACGGTCCAGGTTGCCGCCGGCAGCCGGCTGGCTGCACTGGTCGGGACAGGCGAGTTGGGGGTCAACAGTGCCCACCACCAGGCCGCCAAAGCGGTGGGCGCACGGCTGGCCATCACCGCGCGTGCTCCCGACGGCATCGTCGAGGGGTTAGAAGCGCCCGACCATCCCTTCTGCGTGGGCGTGCAGTGGCATCCCGAGGCGATGGTCGCAAGCCATCTCGTGATGCGCCGCCTCTTCGAGGGGCTGGCCGAGGCGGCGCAGGCCCACTAGAGCGATGCGCACCTGCACCAAACGAGGACAACTCAACGCAGAGACGCGGAGACGCACAGAGAAACGCAGAGATTCGAGGCTTCTTCCATCTCTCTGCGATCTCTACGCCCCTGCGACTCTGCGTTAAGTCTCCTACCCACCGTGCAAGAACTTCACTCGCAAGGTGCTACTGGGGCTGTTCGGGTGTCGTCTCGATGGTAACCGGCGTGCCGCGCTTGAAGACCTCGAGTTGCGCCTCCAGTTGAGCCCGGCGAGCACCGGCCGCTCGTTTGCCCTCTTTGTACAAGTCCTGCACGCGGGACCGCATCTTCTCTTGCAGTTGCGGGCCCGAAAGGGGAGCCAACAGCAGCGCAGCCGCGACGCCTACCACGGCCCCCGCCAACAGTCCAGCCAGGAAACTGACGAACTTGCGCATCTCATCACCTCCAGATATCAACCTGCACCCCAATATTATACACCACGTTGCGCCAACAGCCAACCCCATCGAACGAAACCCGACGCACCACGCACCACGCACCACGCACCACGTTTCACGTTTCACGTTTCACGTTTCACGTTTCACGTTTGACGTTTGACGTTTCAGGGCTATAATGGGCCCAAATCATCCCAAGGAGGACAGAAAAATGGCTATCACGAACGTGCTCGGGGTTCTCGACAACATCAAAAACGTAGACCCGGCGAAGATCAAGGGCATCAACGCCGTCATCCTCTTCGACCTGACTGGCGAGGGGGGCGGCCAGTGGACGGCGACGCTGGCGGACGGCAAGGTCAACGTGGAGCAAGGGAAAAAGGCCTCGCCCAACATGACGCTCTCCATGGCTGGCAAGGACTTTATCGCCATGTCCAACGGCGAACTCAACGCCATGGCCGCCTTCATGCAGGGCAAGATCAAGATCAGCGGCGACATGTCGCTCGCCATGCGCCTCCAGAGCATCCTCTCATAACGAGAACCCACTCGTCAGACAAAAGCCGCTCCCACACCAGGGGGCGGCTTGTCGTTTATCAGTGATCAGCGGTGTAGATTTGAACTACTTTCTCGAAAGCGACATCGGTGTCTTTCTGCTGGAGGAAAATCGTGTGGAAGAGGCCCAAGTGTACCTGGAGCGATTGAGGCAGGGGAAAGGGTAAGTATGATCAGGATAAGAAGGCTACAGCGAAAAGGGTCAGACGGCGTATGGCACAGCGATGCCTACGCCGTCGAGACGCACGACGGGCAGATCATATTCCGTTATTCACTGGCTTGGGAATACTTGGGCGGACGCTACAATCGAATGCTCCAGGAGCAAGCGGTGCCCCTGGAGCGACTGGAAGAAGTGCTGGCCGGTGATAGTGTGCGTTGGTTGCCGGCCGAAGTCTTTGAGACGGACAAAGACGAGGAAATCATCCAGGCCTTGGACCGCGAGTGTCACGTACCTCGGCCAGCAGCCGCCAGTGCCGGTCAGCGCACCGGCCAGCATTCATCTTGCCTACTTCTCGCCTCGTTCCCAGGGCCGGTTGATTAGCCAGACACCGCCGACAAGAACGGCCGCGCCGGCGACCAGCGCCAGCGTGATGGGGTCACCCAGCAACCAGTGGCTGAACGTCACCGCGAACATAGGCACCAGGTACACGAAACTGGCCACCCGCCCGGCCGGCATGCGCTCCAACGCGCCCGACCACACGCTGAAGGCAAACACCGTACAGGGCCAGGCCAGGAACAGGATCGCCCCCCAGAAGGACAGGGGCAAGGCCGGCAGTTGGGCCAGGAGCGCCGGGCGGATGAACGCCAGCGAGAACAGCCCGGCGAACATCATGGCGATGCCGGTCACCAGCAGCGGAGGATAGCGCTCCACGAGCGGCTTGCTCGTTACAGTGTACGTAGCCCAGCACACGGGCGCCAGCAGCGTGATCAGCGCGTACCGGGCGTCGTCCAGCGTGACCGGTCGCCCGCTGCCCCAGCGGATGATCACGAACAGCCCGCCGAAGGCCACGGCCAGCCCCAGCGCCCGCTGCCAGGCAAACCGTTCGCCCAGGAAAACCACCGCCAGGACGTACGTGAAGGCCGGATTGAGCGCGATGATCAGGCTGGCGCTTCCGGCCGCCACGTGCGTCTCCCCCCAGCCCAGGAAGATATTGTAGAGCACCGCCCCGGTCAGCCCCAGGAACGCCAACCGCCAGCCCTCGGCGCGCACCATGTGCCAGACCTGCCGCCTGCGCGTGGGCAGCAGCAGCGCCGCAAACGTCAGCGCCACCGGCACAAACCGCACCGTGACCAATTCGAGCGGCGTCACCTGCTCCACCACGTGCTTGATCGCGATGAACGAATTGCCCCACACCAGCGTGACCACCACGAGCAACCCCGGCCACACCGCCGCTCCCCTGGAAATGCTGTGGTTGCCAGAGCACGGATCACCAGAACGAGACACACAGGGCACCGTTGGCTCCCCACATCCTTACGACGCCGGCCAGGTTGAAAAACGGCGCATAGCCTCTGGGACAGGCTGAAATCCTTCGACAATACGGGCGTCACAAGGCTCCACGTTCAGGTGATAATCGTCTACTCCCAGAGTTCTCCGCACCTCCTCGGTTATTTGCACGTCCCAGTGCCCCCGATTCTGGTTCCACATCCAGAAATTGCCCCAACAATCCTTAAATCCTCTCTCATTCCCTCCGACCTCATGCCATCTACCGCTCTCAACCATCTCTCGCAGTAGCCGCTGACGCTGCAAATCTTGCTCATCTTCCAAGAAATCCACAGGAGGGCGAAAGGGGAAAACTACTTCGTCTGCTGAAGCAGATGTGAACACATTGGGTAATAGGTTGGCCGGGTGCTTTCTAAGTTGCCGGTAGGCTTCACCCCAGTCATAGCAACTGCGGACAATGGGAATGTGCTCTTCTTGAGCTCCAACGAGCTCGCTGTCAGTTCCATACCCCTGATCAGCCCGCCAACTGGCATAGCGTGCCTTTTCAGGGTGATTTTGCCAGCACCAGCCAAGCAAATGTCGTAGGTCATCATACACATCCTGGAAATCCAGGTTTGGGCCGTGAGGAGACAAAGTATCTCCCTGAGATGAGAAGAAAGGTGCCGTGTCATCCATCACTGCAATGAAAAATCGCCTGTTGCGTTCTGGGCCGGTCAGATACCCCAGCAACTTGATTACCGTACCACCTGCCGTTGCAGGTGTGCCATCGGGTATACAGGCCAGAATCAGCTCCATGAACTCAGTAATAGCCACTTTGAACCCAAAGAAGGCCTGCGCTTCATTATGTTCCTCAAAAGCCTCGCGGGCCGCTTCCACAGTGGACCATTCGTAACGTACAGGCAGAATGATAGCAGGGTCGTAGACGCACAGGAGTTTCATTGGTGGCGCTTTCTCCGTTGTTTCTCAACGCCCAGGTGAAGAATATTTTGCATCTGCTTCATGCCATCAGACATGAACTCAGGAGGCCAGTTGACAATCATTCCATACTCGTCAAATTGGAGAGGTTCGATCAACGAGCCTTCGCCTTTTGCTTCCGGGATACGCACAAAAGCGACCTGAACAGCATCCTTGAGTGTGTCAGTCTGGTCATCAACAATACGCACACGCAGCCCATTGATGAGATGATCGCTGTGCGTCTCGACAATGACGCACTTGCCCAGATGGTATAACAAGACAAGAAAGTCTGCCAGGGCTTCCTGTACCTTGGGGTGCAGGTGCGTCTCAGGCTGTTCGAAGATGAGCGTATCACCTCTGTTAGCTCGCAAGCCAGCCACGATGATGGGCAACAGCTGGCTCACGCCAAAACCGACATCCACAATGGTCACTATCGGCTTGTCATCACGGATGAGTGGTAACATCAGTTGAGAAACAACCCCTTCTCGAGAGAATGGCTCAATAGATTGTAAGTTCATCATCTTCAGCGTGCGGTTGACCGCCTCAAGCAAGCCAATGGCTTTCTCTCGAAACTGATGGTCAATAATATAGTCCACCGGCTCGTCGCGTTCTAGCAAAAGGACTTGGGCGGTGTATTCACCTCGATAACCTAATTCCACTCTATCACCTAATACAAAGTAGGCGCGTTGCGGCTCGCTGCGCAGTGGTCCCACATAGTGCAGCCGCTCAGTGAGCTCCACTCGCAGATTGGGAATAGCAAACAGATCCAAAGGAACTTCGTTGCGTCCTGCCTTACCTTTCATATCACGTGTACGGTAATCAGCTCTTGCAGGCAAGAAATTAGTCCACTCAACGTCCACAATGTCATGGAGAGGCGTCAATCCCCCCGGGCTCGGAATGCTTACCGTGCCTGTATAAGTTTCCTCGGCAGCCTGTTCCAGCCTTAACTCGGCGCGTCGCAACTCTAGCCCAGCTAACAGTGATGATGCACATGCGGAGCGTATAGTGATCCCCCTTCGTTCTCTTTCCTGAAATGGGGCAAATGTGACTTTATATGTGACTTCATACATGCTCCGCAGTCTTTCCGGTTGCCCAGCAGTGAGTATGGTTTCGACTTCAGCCGGGCCGAAAAACGTGGATAGTCGCCCCCTGGTCAGTGAGGTGGGTAAACTCTGACCAGTCAATGCCAAGCTGAATGTAACCGGTTCATCCTTGCGCTTGCCAAAAACGATCTCATCATAGCGACTGAAGTTGAGAAACTCGCCACTGAGAATCAGAGGGCGGTTGCGATGACTTTCCAATGTCTGCTTGAGCAGCAATAAGACGTGGATGATAGAACTTTTACCAGAACTGTTGGCTCCGGCCAGCACGGTAATCGGCCTCAACTCCAGGCTCGCCGTTCGGAACGCTTTAAAGTTCTTCATACTGATGTAGTTGAACATATAGATCTCCTGAGCCTATGCGGTCCCGGCCCCGTCTTCCTGGCCTGTCTCGTAAGTGCCAAATATGTCCATCTCCACCTCGTGATGAATCAACTCGGCGTGTTTCTTCGCTTGGTCAACTGCTGCCCTGGCTGCTTGAAGACGTGCTACGATCTCCTGTTGTTTTCCCATTGGGGGCAATGGAATACTCAATGCCAGGAAGTCGTTAGGACGGATAGAGGCATAGTTTGTCGAACCTCGGACATAGGACTTAATCTCTTCTTCTAGCGACTCATGGCTGAGGGCCAACTCAAGATATTCCGTCAGCACATCTGGGGATACGACATCATAGAGAAAATAGTGCGAGCTGACGATTGCTCCGTCCAGTTCTGGCGGGACAACACCAAAAGCGCCAGATTTGGCGTCAATTTCAGCCACGAGCACCTGTCCAGCTCGCGCTACTTGTTGGCGTTTCGTGCGAATCTGGTGGCCATAGACTGTATCACGGAACACAACTCCACCACCATGAAGCTTAACTGTAGCTCGCTTGTGCAGTTCGCTGTCGTTGATGGTGATCCATTCTTGGTGACGGCGCAGCAGTTTACTCATAGGGACCCACGGATACGGCCCTGGCTTTGCTCGGCTTGGTGTATAACGGCTGGCCGAAAGAACACAGTTCGTCTGGGCGACACGTTTTGCATCCACCCACCAAGATTGCTCAGCTTCCGGTTTGGTAGCCCATTGTTCGCGTAGCACATCAAGATCGTTACGGCCCGTGATGGGACGACGAGCGGCAGTTAGCTCAAAGCCGTCGTTCCGCACCTCAAAGAACCAGACCCGTTGAGTTGGGCCGCCTTTGCGAAAAATGAGAATATCCGCCTTTACACTGGTATATGGCAAAAAGATACCAGCAGGCAACGAGATGATCGCATCTACTGTGAAATCTTTCAGCAGTCGCTGGCGAATTTTGCGCTCTGCACCATCCCGGAATAGTAAACCCTCCGGGACAATCATTGCTGCTCGCCCGCCAGGTTTCAAGCTCAACATAATGTGTTGAAGAAAGAGCGACTCTGGATTACGCGTCCGTACCGGAAAATCAGCCAGATCCTGCCTGGGTACAGTCACAGAGCCGAACGGTGGGTTGGTCAAAATCACATCGTAGCGGTCAGGTTCTTGGGCACCAGCACTCAACGAATCACCACATGTCAGGTGGCTATGGCCATCGCCATGGAGAATCATGTTCATTACCCCCAACTTGTGAGCACGCGGGCTAAGTTCGCGGCCAAAGATCGTCTCCTGGCGCAGGAAACGCAACTTCTCTGTATCGTCCGGGGCGCTTCGCATTAGAGCATCATGTAGGTGTCCGTAAGTACGGATGAGAAAGCCACCAGTTCCACTGGCTGGGTCGTAGACTGCTTCACCCACCTGGGGATCGACCAGGCTAACCATCAGATCAATCAGGTGACGTGATGTGAAGAACTGGCCAAGTTGCCCAGCTTCATTGGCCATCTTAGCCAGAAGGAATTCGTAGACTTGGCCCTTAATGTCAAACTCATAGTCTTCGAGGTTGATCGTCTGGACAATACTCAATACGCGCCGCAGGGCCTCGGGTTCACGCAAAAGCAGGTAGGCATCGGCAAAGATCATACGCAGGTCGCTGTTGTCAACGCCTGGACGGTCTGGGAGCCGTGCCAAGTAGGGGAAGAGTTGCTGGCTGATGAACCGAGGCAAGTCCGGTTCGTGCTGAAACCAATGGCAAAAGCGCCAACGGTCATCACCCAATCGAGAGCGATAAGTCGGATCAACTTGCTCTTGCTGGCGCTCTCGGTCATCTAGCAACTTTAGAAACAAGAAATAGGTAAAATGCTCGATGTAATCCAGTGTGTTCAGGCCAGCCGAGCGCATCAAGTTAGCAGCATCCCACACCTTGCGCTGAAAGTCTTGCACCTTGTTTTCGGCCATTATCCGCGCTCCTCAGATTCAAGGGTATCCAACTCTTATTCTCCCAACACACAGCATGTTGCCTTGCGGCGAAAGTATCATTGGCTGTACAGGACGATGATGTTGCCCCGGGGACAGCGCAGATTGCGCCACCCTTCGCACAATACATCTGCTCACTCCATAAAGGCGGGGCTATTGCCGACGGGGTTGCCAGCCACGTATGGGTTTACTGGTCTCGCCATCCATCCTCCCCTGCACAATACAATACATCACAGGTGCCATAGGCCATTCAACTGGCTTCGACCCTACTCAGATTGGCTCTCCTGAGACAAAATGCGCAGAACATGGTCGAGAAGCACAGAAACCCGGTTCTGGATCACATCCCATAGGATATCCTCATCCAGGCCGAAGTACTCGTGAACCACCACGTCACGCAGACCCGCAATCTTGGGCCACTCCACCTCGGGATAGCGGCTTCGTACCTCTGTGGGAATGTGTTTGGCTGCCTCACCGATGATCTCCAGGTTCCGCACTACTGCGTCGAAAGTCTTCTCATCTTGCACGAACTGATCAAGGGATATGTCCTCCGTGTAGCGCAAGACCTTCTCGCAAGCCTCTTGCATATCATCCAAGTACAGCCGGTAGTCACGCGACATACACGGCCTCTCTCTCCACGTATGGGCGCAGGCGCGGCTTGAGCGCTTTACTCGTGACCAGGTCCACCCGGCACCCCAGCAGATTCTCCAGGAAGAACTTGAGCTCCATATACCCGTCAAAAGTTGCCCGGCCTTCAAACTCGACCAGCACGTCCACGTCACTCCCCGGTCTACTCTCCCCCCTGGCGACCGACCCAAACAGCGCCAAAGACCTTACGCCAAACCGGCCCAACTCCTGTCGCCGCTCACCCAATAACCTGATCACCTCATCCCGCTCCATCGTTCACCTCATCCTATAGCCCAAACAAAGACTCCTCTACCGCGACAGCAGGAACCCCGACTCTTGAACAATCCATCCAAGAGCCCCAGGCATTCCTCAATCATCCGGAGTTGTGCTCTGCCCAATACCACGGCGTTTCTGGATTTCTTGTACGATCTCCTCGACCGTGTATTGATCCAGCCATTGGTGGCGCTCCAGGGTATAATCGCCGTGGCCGGTCTCAAACTGCTGGAGAAATCGAACCATATTCACGGGCCCCAGGTCCCGCAACAAAGCAGAGTACCCAACTACACGAACTTGTTCTAGAGTCATTGTCGCCACAGTCATCGCGTTTCCACCTCACTTAACCACGTTAACGGATTCTCCACCCGCACACGCAACTGTTTGGCATACACAGTCGCTTTGCGCAAAAGTCGGTCGTCCGTTGTCAAGAAGACGTCCACTTGACCACTTTCCGCACAGGCAAGATGCAGTGCGTCAAAGGCTTTGATACCCCATGCCTGGATCTCCTGGGCACGGGCAGTCTCGGATTGACCTACAGAGACTGTGTGGTGGGCATGGGAAGCCAACAACTGCACACGCTGTCTACGCTCTGGGTCCGGCGACTTGCTGGTTTCCCAACCCACCGCTTCACTACCCACCCACTCCCACCGCCCCTCCTCGCACTGGGCAAGAATGATCAAGATAGCCTCGGATTCGAGGCGGATGCGAGACTGGTTTTGGTCGTCAAAAGGCCGGTTCAGGCAACAGACATCGAGGTAGATCTTGTTTTCTTCCGCCGACATA
>Ga0315295_10004148_pt1 | contig 12331 bp, 12 predicted proteins | sample YL17G14_0_MG_FD_204453 | JGI IMG/M metagenome (GOLD analysis project Ga0315295, IMG submission 204453) | Sediment microbial communities from Yellowstone Lake, YNP, Wyoming, USA - YL17G14_0 | ecosystem: Environmental > Aquatic > Freshwater > Lake > Sediment | place: USA: Wyoming | collected... | reverse complement strand
TTATTCCGGAATGGAGCAGATCAAAATTTGTATAGCTGATGCCAATATTAACTTCAGAAACAGCGTCATAGAAACCATAAGGAAAAACCATTGAAGTCTTTGTCTTGAAATAAGAAGAATATTCCTTGACCAACATTCCTTTTTCGATGATCATATCACCATTCAACATGGTACCTGATATCCGCGATGATGTTAATCTGCCCGTATCAATTTGTCCCTGGTAAAAAACAAGATTAGCCCGATATCCTTTTCCGACGAAACCAAGTTCATTTTTTTTGCCAATCTTTTCTGCTGCATAATGAGTTGCCCCTCTTAATACCTCTATCCTGCTAACACCATTATCTTCCAACAGATTCATTTCCTTAAAAATATCATCTCCGCACTTTTCACCATATGATGACGGGTAATCGGTTCCAACTACAATTTGAACATTAAGCGCAGCTGCCCGCTGTATTGTTTTTTGCATAAATGGCACTGCTGAAGCAGCATAATGGTCATAAGCACTTAAAGTAGGTGTAAATGAAATATTCCTGTCCTTAAGCTCCATAAGCACACTATCTGAGGTTGTCGCAAATCCATGTTCAATTCCATCTACGTTTATCCTGATCATATCCCTTGCTTCATCTTCAGAACCTACATGTGCAATTACTTTAAGACCAAGTTTATGAGATTCCTCTACAATCGCTTTTGCAACCTCAAGACTCAAACGAGGGGTGCCACCTTTAATATACCACATCCGGTCGTAAACAATTTTGATAAAATCAACCTTCCTGCCTGCAAGTAATCCTATTTCTTTTTTTGCTTTAGCTACATCATTGACCTGAAAAGTTCCATTAGTTATCAGGTCATGTTGTCCTGTATAAAAAGTACCTGCCGGATGTCCCTTGCGTGCAGTTATCAAAGGTCCGGGATAATAAAGTTCAGGTCCGGTGATTTTTCCTTTAGCCATAGCCTTATCAATTTGCTGGTAGCTTTTTAAAGGAGCTCCCATATCAGTTATTGACGTAATGCCATTTAGAAGCAAGTGTAAACGATGTTCCGGGAAGAGTGATACACCTTCACTGGCCAGCTTACCCCAGCTGTGCTTTTCGATTTCTGTAATATAAGGCATTGGCGCTCCCATAAAGTGAATATGACTATCAATTAATCCGGGAAGTACCGTACAATTTGAGGCATCAATTATTCGGGCACTATCAGGAATCGCATAACTGCTTTCAAACATCCCTTGTATTAATCCTTTACTGATTGCAATCACCCTACTATTAAGTATTTGATTGCCATCAAATACTTTACCTGCCCTGATATAATATGTCTGGCTGAATGATTGCAGAAAATTGAGGATAAGCAATAATATATAGAATACTCTGATCTTCATTTTACATTTTATTTATTCTTTTTATTAATATCTATTAATCAACAATAAATAACAATGCCCCATTTTTAGTAAAAATTCGATGAGGATTTTGATTATTATCGCGCGAACACCAGGACATCCCTTTTTTTAAAATGATGTTGGCCCCTTCATTTAGTTCCGATACTATTTCTCCTTCAAGAACATAAATTACATGACCTCTGCAGCACCAGTGATCTGCTTTGTAGCCAGGTGAATACTCCACAATTCTCAAACGGACATTCCCGAGCTCTACGGTTCTCTGGTAAGCATTACCTGTTTCTCCCGAATTCTTGGTAATGGGAATATCGTCCCAGTTAATGCTAGTGTTTGAAACATCTGTTATCTGCATATTAGGCATTATTTATAAATTCTTAAGCAAAGTAAAAGCACAGGCAAATATTAGCCTATCTGAATCATGATTCAGTAAGACAGGATTATAAAAACGTCAGATGGAATTATAATTCAGGGATCTGAACAATTCAAAGAATGGGGATCTCCTTTAAATACAAGGCAATGGAGATTATTTTTCTCTTAAACGAAACTGAGATGGAGTAACTCCTGTGAATTTCTTAAAAGCAACATTAAAAGCCGAAAGAGTGTTAAATCCGCTGTCATAAGCGATACTTGCAATGGTAAAATTTTTCCTTTCAGGATCTATCAGCATTTTTTTTGCCTCTTCCACCCGGTATGAATTTATAAAATCATTGAAATTACTGGAAAGTTGTTCATTTATTACCTGAGATAGAGCATGGGGTGTCATAGAAAGACTCTTTGCAAGCTTCCCGAGGGATATACTATGATCTTTATGTAATTCATTACTGCTCATATAATCAAGAAGAATGGATTTATACGTGATGGCATCTTCAATTGTTAGTCCTGAGGATTTGTACCTGGTGATAAAGTTATTTATGGCAGTTATTTTTTGGCCCCTTAACTCATTATAAAGGATCCAATAACTAAAGAGTGAGTAATAAACGGCTTCAATTATTCTCGTTCGCAAATAAACTCGAAAGTATGTTTGCATACAATACAGAACATATATAAGCCAGAGTATTGAGATAATAATGACAATATTTCTTATCGGGTAAGGATTTGTATTTTCTTTTGGAAATTTCTCAATTAAGCCTCTCTTTAATAATCTCCGGGCAAAACTTAATGAAATGATAATGTAGATCAGAAACTGTATCAGAATAACGGAAATTTCTAAACTATAAGTTATGTAAAATTTACGATTACCCGGTGAGAGTGGAAAATTATCCCGGTTTAACAGGTCAATGATTAAAACCAATAAAAATGGTACCAGATGAAGTAGCTGCTTTATGCTGAATTGAAAATCCCTAATTGATATTGATTTAATATAAAGATACAGGAAAGGGCCTATTAACGGAAATGTCGGAATGAAGAAGAAAAGAGTCTTGAGATTTATGCTAAGGTCAAAATCATCCTGTAAATCATGAAGTAACATTTGGGCAATACGATATGCAGTAATAAGTAAAAACAGTGACAATAAAATACTCGGATAGATATTTCTGTCGCGCCTGAACCATATATAACATGCAAAAAATAAAGCATTTATAGCGGCCAGACTGCAGAAACCAATGAAAATTAATTCGCCTGTTTCCATGATAAGTGGTTAAATCTTATAATGTTAATATCAAATTTAAAACAATAAAGTCATACTTTAAAAGTCTGTACTGAATGAAATCATTCACCAGATTTGTTTTAGATTCTTTTTATTTTGAACAATACGGAAATGGTGAAAGCAAGTTGCGCAGGAAATAGAAAATACTATTACAATTTATTTATCAGCCAGAGCCGTTGATCTGTTTAGTACATCCTTAATTAGTATTTCTTTTAGTCTCTGAGGTTCTTCAAACATTGGACTATGAGCTGATTCGTTAAAAGTGTAAAATCCTTTTACAGGAGCTTCTATTTTTTCCAAGTATTCTTTTGACAGGTCCTTATTAACAGTTAGATCATATCTTCCACTGAAGAAATATACCGGAATTTCAAGCCTGGGTACATTAATTGGTATGTCCAGGTTGATGATTTGATATCTCAGCCCTGACTTGGGGATAAATGAAAATTTTGAAATCCATATGTTAAATTTCTCCTTGACAGTATAAGCTCTGCATTTCCAGACAGGCAGAAAAATATCTTTAATAATTGATCTCATTTTATGCATAGTACCTATGCCAAGATCGTGCTGTGCCTTATCTCTTAAAACGGAATTTAAAAAAGGTAGTATAAGTGAGCCATTCTCCAGTATCGGATATTTTTTAAGTTCAGTAACCATTTTTGAATTACCATTGGCCAGGTACTGGTTCATCATATATTTGTAACCCAGTTTTTCTGACTCCGCTTGACGTGTAATCTGTGCGATTCCTATATATGCATGAAACAATTGCGGATAACTCTCAACTGCTTGTATTGCGAAAGCTGTACCTCCTGAGTGAGCCATAATATAAATCTTTTCTTTGTTAAAGCGGTCGCACAGGTAATTCGTTACCTCGATTGCATCTGAAGCTAGTTGTTCCAGAGTCATGCTCTCCATAGTAACATCGGGTGTATATGAAATCCCACCACCTCGTTGTTCCCAGTAACAGACTGTAAAATGATCCTCGATGCCGGTAGGGTATTTGTCAACAAGAAAATACTCAGGGAAAGAGGGTCCTCCATGCACAAAAAGTAAGACCGGATTTTTTAAATCCTTTCCTCTGATAAACATCCCTTGTTTTACCCCGCCAATTTTTATAAATATTTTTTCGGAAATACTGCCAATCAGAGGCTGTCCGCTTTGATCTACAAATGGTTTTAATCTGCCTGGACTAATTATAATTAATATGATTAAAAAAGTAATCAGACATAATAATATAATAGAAAGTAATACTAACATAATATATCTTTTTTTTCGAAATATGGTCATGGAAATTGTCTTTTCATATGTTGGCAAAGCCTGATGGTCTTTAAAAAAGCTAATCTATAAGGGATTAATTATAAGGAGATATTCATAAACCTTCTAACTGGTTTTTGATTGTACCCAGTTTTCGAATGTGATAATTGGTTTACCAAGCAGCGCGTTTGTTTCGTCAGGATTACCCAACTCATTGACTTTTTCAAAATAACCAAATAATGAAGCAACTCCTTTTAATTCTTTATTACCTGTAAACAGTCCAATCATTTTCATTATCCAAATAGGGACAGAAGATACTTTTTTAATTTCCGGATAGCGAAGTTTGCAATACTTCTCCAGTAAATCCTTCATCAGGTGTTGTTCCGGTCCGAATATGAAGAAAGTTTTGTTTTTTGCTTCAGGCTTCCTGTAAGCTGTCGCCACCATTCTGGACAAATCGTCAGCAGCAACCCAGTGGGATGGATTTGGCTGCTTGCCCAGCAGCATAGCTTTCCCGTCTCTAATCATCATGTCAAGCGATTCGAAAAACCAGGTTGGACGAAAAATCATATAGGGGATACCGCTGTTGATAATGGTCTGTTCTGCCTGATATTTGTTTTCTATCATTGGAAACCAGCGATTCTCTACTGACACAGTGCAACCTGAAATAGTACTTATCAGCTTTATTCCTTTTTGCAGGGCAGAATCTGTAACTATTTTTGCTGCCAATGCTTCATTAGCAGTAGAAAGGGAAATATGAACCGCATCGCATCCGGTCATTGCCTTGTTCAAATCATTCAGGTTAAAAACATCGCCCTGAACCATCTCGAATTCTTTATCAAACATCGATTGGTTTACACTTCTTGAAAATAAGCGGAGTTGAAATCCAGCTTTATCCATGTGTCTGATTACCGGCTTTGCCAGCAAACCACTTGCACCTATTACTAAGACTTTCATTTTATTGATTTTATTTCTTTATGTTAGATATTAACTTATAAATCCTTGGTTATTACCTATTTCCCAATTGAAGACACTAAAGGGGCTTTCCTGATCCATTCTTTCGAGGCTATTTGTTCCAAAATGAAATCGGTCAGATCTTCAACACTAATTTTTAAGCTATTGAGCATTATCTCATCAGCTGAAATATTTCCTGATGCTGGTTCATTGGCAATTCTTGGAGGTCGTACAAGAGTCCAGTCAAGGTTTGATTTTTTAAGTACCTCCCATTCCAAATACTTGACAACCAGAATTTGTTTGCTGAACAGATTAAGAAAAAATCTTAAAAACCGTCTGTTAAAGGTCCAATTCTCATTTTCTCCACCCTCATGTGCTGCACCACCGATATGGATATAACGTTTTATACCGTTTTTATCCATAATCCTTACTATGTCTTCCATAGCTTTTTCGTACACCTGAGGATCACATGGTTTTCCTGGAGGAGGTCCTATTGTAGAAAGGACAGCCTCTGTGCCAGCAATTGCAGCTTCAACTTTTAGCGGATCAAAGATGCTTCCCTGGATTATCTCAATCGTGTCTTTGATGTCTTCAAGTTTCTCTGGATATCTAGCAAGGGTCTTTACCTGGTAGCCTGCAGTTAATGCTTTATTAATAAGTACTTTGCCGACAAATCCTGTTGATCCAAAAATTGTAATTTTCATTTTATTTCTAAATAGTTATCATTTTGTTAGATCATAATTTCAAGTCATGTTAAGTACATTTCAATCTATCCTGTTTGTCCCCGGAGGAGAAATCCAAAGAAAGAAATGATTCGGCCCTCCTTTCTATGGGATCTAAATCTTTTCCTGATCTCCGTCACATCAAATTCTACAAGGGCATACATATTATTCCTTTTTGTTATTGTATCGTAAGCGTATATTGACAATAACCTGAATGGGGTTAATTTCTTTACCTCATATTTCATATCTTCTTAAGTGAAAGATTTAAACATGGTTACAAACAATTCTATCAAAATTACACTAAAACAAGAAAAAAAGAAAATCAAAAAAGAGAAGATGTCAGATCCCGCCAAGGTAAGTTTCTATCGATTTTTATTATTCTTCATAAAAAGAACTAAAGTCATTTTGGGCCTACGGAATTTTTTCTCCGGGAAAAATTTTTCTTTAAATAGATTGACTGAAACAAATCTTTCCAGGTATCTATATTTAAATTAAATTAGATAAATTAATTGAATTTCTTTCTGCAGCACATACAAACCTGGGAGTAGACCGGGTAGACAGGAGAATGGCAAAAATCCAAACCCAGGACCATTGACTGTTGCCTAGGGATTAAGATTTGACAATGAACTTAATATGAACAAAACTGTTTATGGTATACTGAATAAAATTCTTTATAAGAATAATGCCATATACGAGCTTTGACAATTAAAAAAGCAAAAAATATGAATGCCAACAAAAAGATCACTGAAATGATTTTGGCGGTATGGCTTTTAGTTAAAGGTTTCAAGCGTGAATAGATAATACATTAACAAATTACTGAAATGAAAGCAGTTATTTATGAAAAATACGGAACTCCAGATGTTCTTGAACTAAAGGATATTGCAAAACCAACTCCCAAAGACAGTGAAGTACTGGTAAAAATATATGCTACCACTGTAACTGCAGGAGACTGGCGTTTGCGGAAAGCCGATCCATTCATTGCAAGACTTTTTAATGGTTTATTCAAACCTAAAAAGGTGAAAATACTGGGATTTGAATTAGCAGGAATAATTGAAGAAGCTGGTAAAAATGTTAAATCATTCAAAACAGGTGATAGTGTTTTTGCCTCTTGCGGATTAACATTCGGAGCCTATGCTGAATATAAATGCCTTCCGGAAAATGATTTAATTTCCATAAAACCTTCTAATATGACATTCGAAGAAGCGTCAACTGTTCCCATTGGTGGCCTTACTGCATTAGGATTTTTAAAAAAGGCCGGTATAACGAATGGAGACAATGTACTTATATATGGGGCATCAGGAAGTGTAGGTGCATTTGCTGTTCAGCTTGCCAGGTATTTTGGAGCAAATGTGACAGCTGTATGCAGCACAACAAATGTAAACCTTGTGAAATCACTTGGAGCAGATAACGTTATTGATTATACCAGGGCAGATTTTACAAAAAACGAGACTCGGTTTGATATTATTTTTGATGCAGTCGGAAAAACTTCCAAATCAGCCTGTAAACATATTTTAAAACCAAAAGGAAGGTATATATCTGTATTTGGTTCTCCTGATAAAAACCCAAATGATTTATTATTTTTGAAGGATCTTATTGAATCAGGAAAACTAAAGACAGTGATAGACAGAAGATACACGCTTGAACAAATTAGAGAGGCACATTCATATGTAGAAAAATTCCATAAAAAAGGAAATGTTGTCATAAATGTAATTGAAAATATGTGAAGTGTATATTATGACTGTAATAAAACAAAACGGATACTTTTCACGACTAGACATCTTATTAATTTTATATCCATCTATTATGAAAAAATCAATTTTATTACTTGTAGGGGTAGCTTTTATACTCCAAAGCTGTGCAAAGATCTTCTACGTACCTGATGCACGATATCTCGCTCAAAATCAAAGAATTATTGCAATTGTCCCCCCAAAAGTTTCAATAGCAGCCAGAAAGAATATTGACGCAGCTGCCCTTATTGAACAACAAAAAACTGAGTCAGTTAATTTTCAACGGGAGATGTATAGTTGGATGCTAAAAAGAAAGATGCAAGGGACTATCTCAGTTGAGATTCAGGATGTGGAGACAACTATTGCACTTCTTACAAAAGCAGGGATTAATGAAGGTAAAATATTAACCCCGGATGACATGTGCCAAATTCTGGGAGTGGACGGAATTTTAACATCAAATTATTCCTTATCCAAGCCAATGTCGGAGGGTGCTGCAATTGCTTTTGGTTTGATTGCTGGTATCTGGGGACCTACAAACGAAGCAACTGTGTCATTATCTATACATGATTCAGGTACCAAGAAAATGATCTGGAATTATGATCACAAACTTTCATCTTCTCTGGGTACTCCAGCCAAATTAGTTGATGCGCTCATGAGGCAGGCAAGCAGAAAAATGCCTTACTTTACTGGTAGGTGAAATCCAATAATTCAGATAGTTAACAGCCTTGACCTATTGTGATGGGTGAGGGTTTGAAGCCTTTGACTACTATGTAGATGCCCAGCGAGAACTCCCACAATGCGATCGGGAGTGCAGCAAGCGCCACGATCATCTCCAGGATGGCGCCCAGGATATGAGCCGTTCTCTCCTCTGTGCATCAGCTCTTGCAAATGCAAAGGGAGTATGTATGCAGGATCTGACTCCGGGTAAAGAGCTTGTTCCGGAGGTAAAAATCCTGGATATCGACGGCACAAACGCCAGCGCAAAAACATGGAATGCCAAATATGGATTCTTCGACTACATCCACCTGTCGAAAGGCGGTGGCAAATGGATGATTGTGAACGTATTGTGGGATATGAACAGCAAGAAATAAGGGCAAACTGTACCCGGAAGCAGGCGTCAGGTGTGCAGTCGTGCAAGTTGAGATTCCGCCAGCCTGTACAACCTGAATCAAAACTTCCACTCCGGTTCATCCGGAAGTTCCTCCCCGGCAGGAATTACTTCGTTCACTATTGATGTAATCTTCCAGAGGCCATCCTTTTTAGCCAGCAGCCAGAGGTCTACACCAAGTGTGGGAGGGCGCTGGCTTCCGGTGATCTCTGCCGAATATGCAGTGGCAATAAAAGCAATTTCCTTATATACCATCGTCTTCATCCTGAGTATTTTTTCCCCGAAACCATTGGCACTCACCTCCGGATACTGGTAGAAATCCTTAAAATCCTGTATGAATCCGTCGGCTGTGAACTGAGTTGATTTATCACGGGATGTTCTCAATACAACCACTGCCTCATCAATGAACATCGATCTTACTTTTTGCCAGTCGACCGATTCGCTGTTTTTAGCAGAAACAGAAACATAAATATCCCGGATCAGCTCTTCCGGGGTTTTGTACCATGATCCACTGCCAGACTGCTGGCCATTTAAAAGACCCAGGGATAAAGATGCCAGACACATTGACAGAATTAGTCGTTTCATATTCATTAGTTTTAAAATATAACAGAATCTCTTTACTGATGTAAATTTACAATTTTCCCGCACACCGCAAGCCGTAAGCCTTCGCTAAAGCTTCGGCTTACAAAGCACGCCGCACGCTGCGAGCTGCATACCATTTTCCCCATACCCCATACCCCTGCTGCTAATTCCTGCACGTTTCGTATTTTTATAGTACCCAAACAAAAAAGGAAGGAGGTTCTTTATGGTAGTAACAAATCTTTCATTCGGATCCATTACCATTGATGGAGAGACATTCCGGGAAGATGTGGTTATAGAAAACGGTTCTGTTAAAAAGAGGAAAAAGGCTGAATCGAAAAAATACCGTGACAGGTTCGGTCATACGCCGCTCTCACCGGACGAAAAAATCCCATGGAAATGCAGGCATCTTGTTATCGGGATGGGCCATAGTTCGAGTCTCCCGGTAATGGACGAGGTATATAATATCGCCCTTAAAAAAGGAGTGGAGCTGCTTGCCGTGAGTACTCCCGAAGCAATAAAACACGTAAATGATCCGAATACTAACCTTATTCTTCACCTGACCTGTTGAAGCTTTGGCAAAAGCATGTGGTGGGTTTAAATTGTTCTGATAGTCCTGCGGTTCTGCAAGTCTTAATAAAATAAAGGATTTGACTGCACGACAGCACGACTGCATGACTTATTCGGACTCCACAAGCTGCGAGCCATTTTCCCCATACCCCATACCATTACCAATAATTCCTGCCCAATTCGTAAATTTAAAGTACCTAAAAAAGAAAAGTAAGGAGATTCTTTGATGATTTTAATCCAGATAGAGGTAGAATGTCATTCTGGTTACAAAGCAGATGAATATCCGAAATATTTTTCATGGGATAATGAAAAATATGAAATCCGACAGGTAACGGACCGGTGGTACCAGGGAGAAACCAATCCGGAATATCCTGTTTCAAATTACTTTAAGGTTGAAACAATCAATGGGGTATACATCATCAAGCATGATCTTGAAAGTGACAGGTGGTATTTATGCAAGTGAAAATGTATTATGTGATAGTTATGCAGTTCTGTGGTTATGAAGGTTTTGCCTGTCGCCCGCTTTGCCGGCCATAGGTTCTGTGAAGGCTGGTCGCCCGTCGTCTTACACTGGCTTCCCCGAACCCCATACCTCGGACCCTATACAATTTCTTAATCTCTCATCAGATATACTTGTTTGATATGTGTAATTATTTTAAATTTAAAAAAAGTCAGGTAACATAGTGCCATCCTGCCCGTTATATATTAAATCCTGGTCCAAATGAAAAGTCGCTTAAATACCCGAATCATCCTTTTACTAATATTAGTCCCTTTTGCGACATCCTGTGAAAAACCAAAAATCTCAGATGATCAGCATTTGCTCGAGACACTTTATACTAATTCTCTGGATACCCTTACAATTGAAAACAATCGATATTTTCTTGAAACAGACCTTTCACGAAATATGATGCCTGGTGGACCAATACCAACAAAACGCCGGTTGTGTGCACTGGTATTCCTGGTCAGAGCTGATAGCCTCGCGATTTCAACAAATATAACAGTAGTAAAACTTTACGTAATTAATTACCCGCAGATTTGGATTTCAGAACCTGATGATTCCAATCTATCTCAGGTACCTGACTTTAAACTTGATAAAATAAGTATTGATGGACCTGAATGGGATACAGATATTTATGTAGATGTTGTAATAGAGGTAGTAAATAGCTCAACCAAAGACAATTATCTCCTGATTGCACAACACCAGTACATCCAAAAACTTGAATAAAAAACGTTACCAAAAGGGGCGATAAACTTAATAGATTCGAGCGTCGGCGCGGTTCTGCGGTTATGAAGGATTTGCCAGTCGCCTAAAATACATTGTCTTGCAGTTCCCGCTTCAACGGGATCGCGCAAGTTGTGCAATTTAATAACTGCATAACCGCATAACTGGACAACCGCATAGCAACCTTTGTACCGTTACGCCGTTGCGCCGTTATGCCGTTTCTCCTTGACATCGTCCATCGCCCGCTTTGCCAGCCAGAGCTTTAGCGAAGGCTGGTCGCCTGACGCCATAAACCTTATTCCCCACATTTATTTGATTATTGGTTTATTTCGGTGTAAATTTCGTTAGCAATGCAATTTCCGGGAGAGTTTTATTGTTGGAGCATCGCGTTAAATAAGTCAGACAACTTGTTGTTAGCCCCGTATTTTGTGACTGACGGAACGGGAGTGTGACATTAATTAATTTTTATTTGAATTAATTTCTCTTTATTTCAATCTGGTTAGTTAAATATGCGTAAATCTTATAAAAATAAATACAAGTTATGTGCAACCCCATAGTGACTTCTAATTTAAACTCTTTATACTATGATTAGCAATTACAAAAAGCCTGGTCTATTCTATCTATTATCAACAATCCTTCCATGGACTTTCTGGTTCACTGCTGGCTACATAAGCCACCTACCGTCTAATGAAGAACAGAACATGAATATAGCAATAATGCTTGCCCTGGTAGGACTTGCTAGTCCTATGATTATTGCTTTCTTGCTTTTAAATCGCAACCCTGATTTACGTAAAGACTTTTATCACAGATTCTTTAATTTTAAAAGCATTAATCCTTGGTATATTTTCCTTACTTTCTTTATTATGCTTGCCAGCATCCTAGCTGCTATGGCTATTTCTTTAATATTTGGATATAGTCCTGGTCAGTTTATAATCACAGGCCATTTTACTTTTACTTCTGGAGTCCTTCCTGTTTGGTTTTTACTCATCATAGCTCCAATATTTGAAGAACTTGCCTGGCATTCTTATGGCACTGATTGTTTGAGAAATAAATTCAATCTTTTGATTACCTCATTAATTTTTGGGGTCTATTGGGCAATTTGGCATGTACCTTTGGCAACGATTAAAGATTACTATCAGGCTACTCTTGTCGAATCTGGCTGG
>Ga0315295_10004146_pt1 | contig 12336 bp, 14 predicted proteins | sample YL17G14_0_MG_FD_204453 | JGI IMG/M metagenome (GOLD analysis project Ga0315295, IMG submission 204453) | Sediment microbial communities from Yellowstone Lake, YNP, Wyoming, USA - YL17G14_0 | ecosystem: Environmental > Aquatic > Freshwater > Lake > Sediment | place: USA: Wyoming | collected... | reverse complement strand
GCGTATAGGACTCAAGGGCGCCGGTTACCGCCATGATAAACACAATGATCGCTGCTGGCCGAAACTCACCCACTCCAAGTGTGGCAATGAGAGCAACCGTAACAAAGACATTGACCGTTATTCTCCGATTGTAGATATCCTTGAACCCTGTGATAAACCGTTGGTAGCCTCCAAATAGGGTCGCAACAAGTGCCAGTCCCGCATTCAAAAAATACGGCCCAATTTCCCAGTGAGCCAGTACCCAACTTATGAGGATAAGAATCCCAACAGACCCAGGAACAATAGCCAACACAGTTATTTCCCGATATTGGGTAAACTTTCCTTTTCCCTTCTTATCTTCACCTTCGTTCACGATGTAACCTTCCCTTGTCAGAGCGAGTGGGGGACTACGTACAAGCAGCCGCAGCCCCCCACTGAATATCATTTCTTCTCAGTCTTGTCAGATCCTTTGTCCTTACCCGTTGCTTTATCGCTGTCTTTTGCCGGGCCACAGCAGGTTTCGCCCGGGCCGCAACATCCGCCAGTTTTGGTCAAGGATTCCCGAATCATGGAAAATAACCCCTTCTTCTTTTTCTTCTCGTCTCCCATCTAAATCACCTCCTTCCTGTGCGTAAGTTTATGACATACTCTTCCAGGACAACTTACGCTGGAAATAAAGCCCCACGTTTACCAGGCAGAGGAGCGCTGGCACCTCGACCAGCGGTCCAATGACAGCCGTAAATGCCTGCCCCGAGTCAATGCCGAATACTGCCACAGCCACCGCTATAGCTAGCTCGAAGTTATTGCCGGTGGCATGGAAAGCAATGGTTACTGTCTTGGGATAGTCGCCGCTAAGCTTCTTTCCCATATAGAACGAGACGAAGAACATGACCACAAAATAGATGAGTAGAGGAATGGCGATGCGTACCACGTCCAGGGGCAGTTGAACAATGATTTCGCCCTTAAGCGAGAACATGACGATAATGGTAAAGAGAAGCGCCGCCAGCGTGATTGGGCTGATTTTTGGAAGAAACTTCTTCTCATACCACTGATGCCCCTTCAACTTGATAAGCGTAAAGCGGGTAATCATGCCTCCGAAAAACGGTATACCCAGATAGATGAAGACACTCTGAGCGATTTGTGCGATGGTGACATGCACAACCGCCCCCTCAAGCCCAAACTTCTCTGGCAGCACCGTTATGAAGATGTACGCGAAAATTGAGTAAAAAATCATCTGAAAGATCGAGTTAAAGGCTACCAGACCAGCGGAATACTCATTATCTCCTCTGGCCAGCTCACACCACACAATGACCATGGCAATACAGCGAGCCAGACCTATCATGATAACCCCTACCATGTAGTCAGGATAATCACGCAGGAAGACAATAGCCAGGAAGAACATGAGCACCGGGCCGATAAACCAGTTCTGTATTAGTGAGAGTGCTAGCACACGCCAGTTACGAAAAAACCGGGGCAGTTCCTCATACTTGACCTTGGCCAGCGGCGGGTACATCATCAGGATTAGGCCTATGGCAATAGGGATGTTGGTCGTACCCACCTGAAACTGATTCCAGAAGCCGACAACACCCGGGAAGAGATACCCCCACCCCACACCCACAAGCATGGCAAGAAAGATCCACAACGTCAGAAATCGGTCCAAAAATGAGAGTTTTCGAGCAACTTGTTCCTCAGCCATTTTGATATCCTCCTTTTCTATTTGCACTCCTCTCAAGAAAGAGGGGCTTGGTTCGTTCTCGTAGCGAGAGCCTTGGACCCACGGGCAGCCTTAAATTTCATCATGGCTTTGCAGCCCCCCTGCTTTTTCAGTTCTAAGAGCTTCTCCCTGTCCGTGCGAAATTGCGGGAGATGAGACGCCTGTTCTTTCAGAAAATCGATCTGAGCCTTGTGGACCTCATCTACTTGTTCCTTCAGCGAATAGTGCATCCATACCCCTGCCCGTTTGCTGTTGGTCAGGCCGGAGTGTTTTAAGTAGGCCAAGTGCCTTGATACCTTGGACTGGGGCTCGTCCAGGACGAACATCAGGTCGCAGACGCAAAGCTCACCTCGTGTGAGCAGCACCATGATTCGAAGCCTCGTCTCCTCTGAAAGAGCCTTGAAGAATTGCACTAATTGTTCCATGTTTTCTAACTCCTCTTATGTTTAAATCCGCATATGCAGGTATATACATGGAACAGTGTTATTTGTCAAGGGAACAATTCAAGAAACAATTCAAGAAAAACTCAGACCTCTCTTCCTGTTTTTGAACTTCGCTAATGGGGCCGGTAAACTACCGGCACATCAGACCCTTCAAGCTCCGCCAAAACCGACCGTCACTTTATCTTCGTCAACAATAACAGGCACCTGCCGACGGCCACCGGAAAGACTCAACATCTCATCGAGCTTTATAAGGTCTGCTCCTACGTTGAAGAAGACCGCCTTGTCCCCGTAGGCTTCCCGAGCCTTGATTGTATAGGGTCAACTCACCGTTCCGAAAATCTTCACTTTTGAAGACATTTTATTCCCTCCTCTTTTTTATTCTGTCGTCAACGTACATCTGTGTTCTCGTTGACAAAGTCACTTACGGGCATTGAATTATGCCTTGCGCCCACAAACATCCTCCACAAGTGGGAAAGGGGCTGCCGAAACAGTCCTCTTCGTTCTTTTCTGAAAGATCGCAACCCCCGCAAAACGTACAGGGCGAAAAATCAAACTGCTGGACACGGTCCCGGAGAGCCGTGTATTCCCGATCGTTCCACAGCTCTTTTAGCTCCCGTTCAATCACATTTCCGATCACGTGGCGTTTCGAAAACCTCTCCTGGCCGTTCATGAAACTGGTATGATTATGAACCAGAGGTAAACACGGGGTAAGGCTGCCGTCCCAGGCGATAGCCGTGGCACCCTCTTCAATAAAAGGACAGCGATCTTTTGCATCGTCAAGATTAGCTCCTGCCAAGCTCAGGGAATGCCCGCTACGCATTGTCCAAAAGAGCGGCTCCGCTGTATCCTTATCTATATTGATTTTGGGCAATTCCATGCGATACGAGGAAGGTGCGTAGGCAAGGTCGCTCAATGCACGCAAGTACAAGACTTCATTGCACATATCAACGGTGTATGGGAGAACATTTGTGACCAGAAATCGGGTCGCCCCAACTCGGTTCCCAAGGCGAACCACCGAAGGTAAATCAGCAATATTTCTTTTCATTGCAACAAAGACCATACCTATTTGTGGACGGATAGAAGGGTCAGGGGGAAAATGGTAATAAGAAGAACCAATACGCGCATCACTGAAATCTCTGAGATTAGCCAGGACTTCTGGTAAGGCCGCGCCCAGGCGCACGTCAGCATAGCTTTCTGGTGTCGCTCCATCCAGGGAAACCCAGAGCATGTCGAGGCCGGCTTCAATCAATTGGCGTGACATCTCCCGGGTTAGAAGTGTTCCGTTGGTGATCAGTTCGACTGTTATGCCAAGGGCCTTGACCTGTGCTACCATATCGACAATGCCCGGATGAGACAGGGGTTCACCAAACCCACCAAAAAAGACAGTGGGCTTGGGTGAAAAAACCTTCAATCCTTCCATGATGCGATCAAAAGTTTTGGTACTCATCCGGCCAATAGGTTCGTCCCAAACGTTTCGGATGCAGGTGCGACACTCCAGGTTACAGGCATTCGTCGGCTCAATGTACACCTTTGCCAGGTGTGTAATGGGCCGCTGTAAACATAAATAATTCTCTCCATCGTCAATTCCGACTTGAACACCAGGCTTCAAGCCAAAGTGAGAGATCATCTGCCGTGGTAAGACCAACCGTCCCTCATCATCCACCTGTGCTTGAAATTTAGGTCTCTGTTTCATAAAATATTTTTAATCTGGCTACTTTAACATCGCAACAATCAAGTGATTACCCTCTGCAATAGATTCGGCCCTGAATTATTTAGAGTCAAGGACACTGAATCACACCCTGCGCCCAAAGACAGCCTCCACACGTTGGAAAGGTATTGCCGCGGCAATCTTCCTCATTGGCCCATGAAAGCTCGCAGCCTGCACAAAAGACACAATGCGAAAAGCTAAAGGCCTGGACCCGTGTACGCAAGGCGATGTATTCCGGTGTATTCCACAGGTCATACAAACTCCTTTCCACTATATTACCGACGACATGTCGCCTTGAGGCGCGTCTCCGCTCATCAAGGAAACTGAAATAAGTATGCATAAGCGGAAGACACGGGCTCAGATTCCCTTCCCAGCTAATCGCTGTTGCACCGCTCTTTATGAATGGGCAGAGATCACTCTCTTCTCCCAGGATGCTATCGCCAACACTCACACTCTGACCTTCACTGCAGAGAGCCTCATAAAGCGATTTCCAAGCTATCTGGTCTACATCTATTTTGGGTAATTTCACATGGGGCACCAGAAGAGGGGGTTGGTAGATCATGTCCATCAAGGCCCGTGAGTATAAAATCTCTTTGCGTAGTTCCTCGGTATAAGGAAGGACATTGGTCACCAGAAATCGTGCCACGTCCAGCCGGCTCCCTATCTGGAGCAAGGAAGGTAAATCATGGATATTTCGTTTCATTGCCACAAAGACAATACCGATCTCCGGTTTGAGAAGCTGAGCTTCCATTCGGAGATCACGGAAGCGCTTGAGGTTGGAAAGCACATCAGGCAGGGCAGCGCCCAGCCGAACATCAGCATAACTTTCCGGTGTCGCACCATCGAGTGAGACCCAGAGCATGTCAAGACCGGATTCAATCAACCGATTCGACATCTCCTGAGTTAGAAGTGTTCCGTTGGTAATCAGTTCGACTGTTGCATCAAGAGCCTTGACCCTTGCTACCATATCGACAATGCCTGGATGAAACAAGGGCTCACCGAATCCACCAAAAAAGACAGTAGGCTTGGGTGAAAAACTCTCCAATCCTTCGATGATGCGATCAAACGTTTTACTGTTCATCCGGCCTATGGGTTCGTCCCAGATGTTACGGATACAGGTGCGACACTCCAGGTTACAGGCATTGGTTGGTTCGATGTACACCTTTGCCAGGTGGGTAAGAGGTTGGTGTAAGTGTAAACCATTTACCTTTTCATCAATCAGAATTTGCATACCGGGCCTTAACCCATAGCGGGAAACCAAATCGGGGGAGAGGATCAGTCGCCCCTCCTCATCCACTTTCGCCTGCCATCCTTTTTTTAAATCCATAAGATCGCCTTCTCTGTTTGGAATCGTTAACTCCTGTAATGGTTTCGAATTAAGGCAATGGCCTTTTTAAAATATCGCCCGACGAAGTGATCATCTCTTCGACTTGTGGATCAGCTTTCATTTCAGGATGTAAAACGGTTAAAACATTCTCGTACTGAAAATCGGAGGATCCCTTCACCCATCTTACGTCCAGTCTGCCGATTTGAAAGCCGAAGGCATCCGTCTGAACCCAGAGGGAGCGGTTGACCATTTTGGCATCCATATAGCTCCGGTTGTGTCCACCAATGATGATCGAAATCTTAGGAACCTTTTGAGCAAAGGATTCGATTTCTGAATGATCCATGTGGGCAAGGGCAATGATAATATCACAATCCAATAGAGCGCCATTAATTGAATCCGTGGCCGCTTTTGCAGGATCTTCAACAAAATAGCCTCTTATCTCATTAAGCATAGGCGGAACACTCTGGGTCATCAGGCCGATGATTCCCACCTTTAAGCCGTGGATTTCTTTGACAAGATAAGGCTCAAAAACTGTTTTTCTGGTCTTTTTGTCCTTAAGGTTTGTTGAGAGGAGCGGGACGGGTGAATGTTTTTGGAGGGTTCTTAAATATTGGAGTCCCAACACCAAATCAGTATCCCCGATATTTACTGCATCATATCCCATCTTCCCATAGAGCTTAAGGATAAATTCTGCTCTTTTCCGGGCTTTCTGTCGCTCTCTTTCATTGCCAGGTTGGCCAATGGCCAAGGCGTCTCCCCCATCAAGAAGGAGAACTTTTTTGCCTTCATCCTTAACCGTATTGATATAATGTGACCTCCTACTTATTCCCCCGGCATTTCCTGTTTCGATACAACCACAAGGTACCACTTCCCCCAATGTGTTCGAAGTATAGATTAATGTGAGAGGGGTCCCGTTTCCTAAACTTGATGAAGTGTTCAGAACGAAGACCAATGATATCAATAAGGTAGTGAATAGGAATATTTTATTTTTCATGTTAGGCATTTTCCTCTTATCCCTGTCAGGTCATACGGATTTCTCACCTACCCAGTCCATCAATAAACCCATCACAAAAGCGAAAAGGACGACAAAGCAGAGTCGAAGCAGGGCAAAGTGCCAGCCCAGAAACTTCGTTTCAAGAGGCAGAAGCGGTGCTTTGCCTCCCCATGCCGTGATAAACGAGGCGATCGCCCCTGTTCTTGCTCCTTTTTCTCTCAGAGTTTTCAAAAGCGGGAAGATTGTAAATAATGAGCCTCCCATGAAGATAGGAAAGGTGCAGACAAAGATAAAGCCCTTCACTCCCGATCCCTTCCCGAGCCATTTCACAATGGTTGCCGGTTTGACCCAAACCTGGAAGAGACCAATGAAAATCGAGACTGCTATGATGATATCAAGAACCTCAAAGAAGGTAACGTAAACTGTTTGGGCAATGATCATCCCCCTGGATGCGTTCACCGCATAAATAAAGAGGGTAATCACGACACTCAGGGATAGGAATTGAAAGGCATCATTTTTGAGTAGCTTTTTCATTTGAGGATAAACTCCATAAGAGCGGCTATGAAAAAAGTAAGAACGAAGGTAAAGATATTTCTTGCGATGGTGAACCTTTTACCAAGGAACTTGATTTCGAGTGGTAATGTCGTGATGCCAATAAGAATAGCGGTAAAAACGAACCCGGCGATGGAGCCATAGCTGGCTCCATTATCGTGGAGATACCCTCCGAAGGGGAAGACAGCAGGCGGCATAAACAGGGCGATACATCCGACAATTTCAGCATAGAGGATTCCGAGGAAACCGCTTTTCTGGCCCAGGATAGAGGCGATCGTTTCCCTTGAAACATATGCCTGGATAAGGCCCATCAGAACAAAGACAAAGACCATAACTGGTATGATCGTGTAGAAGATCTTCAAGGTTGCTTTAAGGGCTTCCTTTGTCTTCTGCTTTTCTTTGAAGAATGAGATTCCCAACAATACAAGGGCGATTATAAGATAGATATGGCCTGCTCTCATAAATCCATTCCCATTCTTTCACCTATGTTTGTGTTCTCTCTTGGGAATCCTGGTACTTTTTCCCGATGACCTCCAGCACATGGTTGTGCATTTGACTGTTTCCTCTATCTAACCTCTTTCACCACCATGCGGGCTGTGATGAGAAGCCCGAATAACAAGATGCCAAAGAGGATATAAAATTGGGTATATCCGATGGAACTGATGACTCTTCCCCCAATCGCAGTGCCAACTCCTCCTCCTCCCATGAAGCAAAATGCGACCAGTGACATGGCTGTCCCACGCGCCGCTTTCGCAAACTCCGTGGCAATTGTGAGGAGCGTGGAATGGGCCAGCATGAATCCGATACCAAGGAAAGCCACTCCGGTGATGAGGACAATCGGATGAACACTCGCAACAAAAAAGATGATGTTGGCCATCATCGCTGAAAAGAGCCCCAGGCTTAATGTATTCATGCGGCCAACCCTGGGTACAATCCTCCCCACCAAGCGACCCGTGATGACTGCGCCAGCGCCGAAGGCCGTGAGGGTCAGCCCGATTGCCAGGTAGTTGAATTTGAAAAGATATTCCGTGTAGGCTCCAAGGTAAGAGAATGAACCGATGATCAGAATCCCCTCAATCAAAATCACTACATAAACCATCAGACTTCTTCTGTTTCGGATGAGATCGATGTAGGGACTTAAATACCGGCTGTTAGGATTCTTTTTTGAAGGCGCATGACGTCCAACAAAATAAAGAAGCAGTGTTGACAGTACTGAAAGACCGGCATAAACGAAAAAGACACCACGCCAACTCACGAAATAGGCGATCGATCCTCCTACAGCCATACTGAGCCCCTGTCCCAAAAATGCGATTCCCATGAAGGTTCCTATCGCCTGTTGTCTTCGCTCCATTGGGAAAACGTCACCGATTAGAGCAAGACAAATGGGCATGACGGAAGCGGCGAATACACCGGTAATGGCCCGGTAGAGAGCCAGATCAAAAAGGCCGACTCCGAAGCCGCAAAGTCCCGTGCCAACGGTAAAAAAGACCATGGAAAAGTTGATCACCTGTCTTTTTCCATAACGGTCAGAGAGAGGGCCGAAGACAAGCTGAAAGAGTCCAAAAGGGATCATGTAAGCACTGATCAGGAGACCAGCCCGAACCGGAGATACCCCGATGGATTTGGCGATGGCGGGTAAAATTGGGGACACCACCCAGTTATCGGCCATCACCACAAACCCGGTCAGGCCGAGGATAAGAATAAGACGACTTTCTTTCATCAACAAATCTCCTTTGCTATCTAAAATAAACTTCACAAGAAAGGGCTTTATACCTATTTCATTTGTTACATAGGACATCCATTCCGCAGAGATTCTGGGTTTCCGCCTGAATGACGGTGTGACGAATGCCATGTTTCTGCTGAAGCACCTCGTTGATGTTCTGGATAACCCTGTCCGTGTCCGCTTTTCCATCCCCTTCCTCCATGCAGATATGACAGGAGAGAAAGACATCGGATGAATCAATGGACCATATGTGAAGGCCGTGTACGCTGCTTACCCCTGGCACATGCAAGATATCCTGGAGGATTTTGTCAAATTCGAGGTGTTCGGGAACCCCCTGCATGAAAATATGGATCGTTCTCTTGATCACCCCGAGGCCGCTCCAAAGGACCATGCCAGCGATGAGTAGGCTAACGGCCAGATCCACAATGACCCAACCGGTCAGATAGATGAGGAGACCCGAGCCGATGACCGCAACGGAAGAAATCGCATCATAAAAGAGATGGAGATAGGCCGCTTTGACATTTAAATTGCTTTCCTTCTTTCCCAGGATGACCATTGAAAAGAGGTTTCCAAGCAGTCCGATCGTGGCAACAACCAGCATCAGCCCTAAGGACAACTCGGGAGGCGCAGATATTCTCTTCAGAGCCTCCACCACGATAAAAAAGGCAATGCCGACCAGGGACAGAGAATTGATCAGGGCAGTAAAAATCTCCGTCCTCTTAAACCCGAACGTATGTCGTCGGGTGGCTTTCTTTTCGGAGAGCTTCTCTCCCAGGAAGCTCAATGCCAGGGAGATAACGTCAGCAAGGTTGTGTCCGGCGTCTGAAAGGAGGGCGAGACTGCCGGAAAGTGTCCCACCAACCGCTTCGGCAAGGGTAATGCCAATATTGATCAGTATCGCCCATCCAATATTTTTACCGTTGTGGTCATGCCCATGGTCATGCATTCGACCTGTTTCCTCCGTCCTATCACTTACCTCAATAAAAAGCGGATCCCTTTACCGTTCGTAGCCCGAGCACGGAATGCAGACATGTTTGTCGCCCACCACGCGCAGATAAGCATGCGCCGTCAACTCACTGCAAACAGCGCACGGCTTGAAGCCCATTAGTTCGGGAAACCATTCTCCTTTGTACGCCACCATCTCGCCGATGGTGAGGATGTCTGCTTCCGGCGCATCCCAGACAAGATTCACCAGCTCCATCTGTTCTTCGAGTGGGATTTCGTCAGGCATGATGCCAAGGCCGCGCTTGCGCATGAAAGCCGATTCACCAATCTGCTTTTGCAGCGTGGGTTTGTAGCTCACGCGCACGGAGCGGTTTGTGGCCTTCTCAATCAGCGTGAGGGCAAGCTTGCCGTAGGGTTCCTTCCGAATATTGCCTTTGCCAAAGGTGCAGCCGGTGGCATATTGCACGCCATCGCCAAAGCACATTCCGCCGTGGTCTTCGCCGATCTCCACGATGCCAAAAAGCTGCGTGCCGCCAGCACGTTTCACACCCAACGTCCGTATTGCGGCTAACCCGACGCGCACGCCGGCCACGCTGGCCCAACACCTGTGTCCGTGAAACTTAAGTGCATCCATCAAGATCTCTTTGTCGTCCATTGTCTCCTCCTCTCGGGAATATTTATCTTAATCCTGGCTTCAATTGTTCAATCTCATCAAGACCGTTTTCGAAGCGCTTGCCAGGCGTTCTTAGACCTCGAATTCACAATGGCCTTTTCATGCAAAAATTCCAAGTGTTTAACGATCCCCTCAAGACGCCCTTCGGCAGGGGGCGAAACCCGAAGACCGAGACCGAGGCCAATGCCGGTCAGGAAAGATTTTCCGCGTCTAAAGCTCCTTTCCCCTCACTCCTTGGAGGTTAAGAACTCCATTCCCTCAATGGCGGTAGCAAAAGTGGTGGAGGCCAGAGCGAACCGGGTTGCAAGGATTGCCTCTGCGATCTCTTCTTTGGTCACTCCGGCGCGGTTGGCAATCTTGATGAACGTCTCTGTACAAAGGTGACAACCCACAGCCGCCGAAGCGGCAATCATAATGAGGTGTTTGTATTTTGGAGGAATATGATTTAGCTGGTCCATTACAAACTTGCGCTCCTGGGCTTGCCTGGGAATCCACTCGGGGATAAGCTTTGACATCAACACCATGGGCTTCGGCTCCTCCCCCAATCCCTTCTCCATCATCTTCAGGATTTCCTCAACAGTCATTTGTTTCTCTTCTGCCATGTTCGTTCTCCTTTCTCTTAGTTTTTTCTCAAGTAATTCCTTGACAGTTGCCTTTAGTAATGAAAGATCGGAAGATTTCACCACAAAGGCATCTGCCATCGACGCGATAGATTGACCAACATATTCTGGGTATGCAGTGTGAAGAATTACCGGTATGGCTTTGTATCGATTCACGATCTTTGGCAACGTTTCAGTTCCGTTCATCACCGGCATTCGAATATCGAGCACAATCAAATCGCACAACGACTCCTCAAGACATTTCAACGCTTCCTTTCCATTCTTTGCCAAACCCACTTCATGACCCTCGTCCCCAAGCTCCTCATGATAGAGGAACTGTTGAGCCTCATCATCTTCCACTATCAGGATCTTTGCCATGTAAGACCTTATCGTGAGATCAGTTTCTTAATCTCGTCAAAAGAGGGAAGCGGAAGCCCGGCATGAACGACCTCGCCTTCCACCAATAGAAGTGGAGGATCTCCTCTGAATTTTGATATCTCCCGATTCTCTACAACCTTGGTTATAATGGCCTCACGTCCTGTTTCTTTAAGCGCCTGTGCCACCAAAAGTTCAAGCTTAAGGCAATTGATGCAAGCAGGGCCTAAAATTTTAATGTCCATAGAGCACCTCCTTGTTTAGATTAGGGATTTAGCCTATTTGAACTTTTTCTCCCCCACAGGGATCTCCATTTTTAATCGGTTCTCCTCCATAGGTAAAACGCAAACAAACTTTTCATTATAGGCGCAGGATAGGTTATAGGCATAATTAAAATCAATTAGTATGCGATACCCTGGCATCAAGATCTCCGCATCCAAATAGCGGCCTCCCTCATAAGTTTCGTGGCCGTTGGTGCTGTCATAGAACGGGACGAATATGGTATCGCCCAAGATCGATTTGTAAAGCTGCAAGGTATATTCTTTGCCTTCCAACGTAAATCGAAACTTACCATATCGAAGATATCGTTTCTTTGGCCCCTTGTTCGTTAAGAAGGTGGCATAATATTTAGGGTCGTTAATGTTGATGATATACCTTTCAATCTTCCCTTCAAAGCGATACCTGAGGTCAATGGAAAAGTAATGAAGGCCTTTGAAATGTAGCTTGTCAGATTCTTCGAGAGGAGAGTTGGGAGCCGTTTTGAAGAAATGGTCTCTCTCCTTTCGAAACGATTGGATCGCTTGAATGATTTCTTCCTTTGATTCGAGTTCTTTGGTATAGGCAGGTTCCAAGACCCCGATCAAAAGAAGAACGATGATTCCAAACCAAAAAACCTTTTTCATCATCTTTTCCTATTATTCTTCTGAGTCAGGCAAAACTTCCATCAATTTGAGACGGCTTGCCTCATACTCTTTTATAAACAACAAGGGGCATTGCTTCCATCCAATCTCATCATTCATCAGTTTTAAAGCGAAAGCCATGCAGGTGGGTACCCCACATTCCTTACAGTTTTTACCCGGTAGGAGCTTGAAGATGTCGAGAGGTCGGGGGATCGGCCTGGAAGTGTAAGTGGGTTTGATCTGCTCTCGATTTCCATAAGTCTCATTAATGATCTGTCTTAGCTCCTCCATGACCGTTCTGGCCTCATCTTCATCCTCTAATTTGGTGATTGCTATCTCCTTGGGCCGGAAACTAATGAGGTGCCCTCCTTTCTTCACGGTTAAGATGTTCTCCCTTTCACTATA
>Ga0315295_10004144_pt1 | contig 12342 bp, 12 predicted proteins | sample YL17G14_0_MG_FD_204453 | JGI IMG/M metagenome (GOLD analysis project Ga0315295, IMG submission 204453) | Sediment microbial communities from Yellowstone Lake, YNP, Wyoming, USA - YL17G14_0 | ecosystem: Environmental > Aquatic > Freshwater > Lake > Sediment | place: USA: Wyoming | collected... | reverse complement strand
CCACAGGCATGGGTAATCCCGCCCATCTCTATTAAACCACAAAGTTCCCGGTTAACGCGATCACCAGGCACAAGGCCTGGTGATCAAAGGGGGAGGGGACGCCATCTATTGGATCGCATACGGATGCATGCTCACCTTCGATGGCAGGCACCTGTTATACCAGTAAAAGGAGGACAGGTGTCTTAAAGGTATTTTACATCAGAAAAGTCATAATAACATTAAAGGTGGATAAGAATCACCATGTCATCTACCCCGCTTTTCAAATATATTCATCCATTTTTCCACTTCTTCTGGGCTGAGCACGGGATCTGGTCTGGATTTTGACCCGGCAAGCCTCTCCACCCGCGACATTTCGACAGCGAAATCCTCGGCTGGCATGGTGCCTGCATGAGCGGCAGCTGCCGACCGCTGCACACGCGCGTCCGAACTTACCACGGTCCAATTCCTGGCTGATTTCTTCATATTAACTAGCCGCGCTTCGATGGCTGAGTCTGCACTGGCACCCCGGCGAATGAAGTGGGCGGTCACCACACCCACCTTGCGGCTGCCGGCAAAACCCGGTGCGGCGGCATCGAAATATACTTCCACACGGTCTCGCCGCAGCCGGCAAAATTCCTGCAGGCGCCTCAGCAACTCGGATTCGTCGTCCAGCTGTTCCAGCCGAAGCCCCACCTTGGGGATCAGGTTGTGCCCATCAATCAGATATTGCATTGCTATCCATTCATACCCTTTTCGGAATTGGCTGATTGTATCACCCCTGGCGGCGACCGGATTCCTGTGAACCTACCCCTTTAAACCCAACAGGACAGCACTCGGGATGCCGTCCTGTGGGTAAAGGGAGAAAACGTGTCGCCTCCTTCCTCAATCGGCGGGAGCCCGTATTGGCACCGGCGCCGGTTTTTCACTCCAGAAGAATTTCCAATAGAGATAGACCGCCAGCGTGTACAACACCAGGACGCAAATGAAGACCGGGCCAAACCCGTATTTCACCTGCAGCCATCCGCTGATGGACGGGCTGAAAGCCCAGCCGAAACTGTTTGCCATGCTCACCAGGCTGGCGACCGTGGCGCGCGCCCCCGCCTCCACCCGTTCCATGACGAAGGTCTGGTACACCGGCCCGCTCATGTTCATCAGGGCGATGCGCACGTAAAATGCCGTGCCGCTCAGCCAGAACCAGGGAGAAAAACCAAGCGCAGCCAGGAACGGGATCGACAATCCCTGGGTCACCACCACCAGTTGGATCTTTCCCATCCGGTCGGCGATCGGGGGTGCAATCATCAAGCCCACTCCCATGGCCAGCGCACCCCAGGCCATGATCGTTCCTATCACCGGATCTGGCTGGTGGTACACCACCCGGAAGAATAAATTCATGAAAGGCATCAGCAGACCTGCCCCGATGGAAGTTATCAGCATCGGCAGGATCATTTTGCTGAGCAGTTTTGGTTCCTTGGCGGCGTAAGCGAACGGGGCGAACAATGCCTTCTCCAGTTTCTTAAGTTTAGGCAATTTCATGAAGAAGAAAGGTGCCAGTCCGATCGTTGCGACCAGGGCGACGATCGCCAGCGCCCCGGCGTATGCCGCACTGCTGGTGGGCAGCACGCCCTGGTGCCTTGCCACCCAGGTGGGCAGGTTGCCCCCGATGGAGTTGCCTGCAAAGGAAGCGGTCATTTGCGCTCCCGATGCCAGGCTGAAGAGATAGGTCCGTTCTTCCGGTCCGCTGTTCTCCAGCAGGAACGGCGACATGGTCACTGCTGAAAGGCCCTGCGCTGCGCCGCTCAGGATGCTCATGGCGAACAGGGCGCCTTTCACCGGCCAGGCCACCATCCCGGCGATCGACAGGCACACTGCCAGACCGCCAATGATGAAGGCTTTCTTGCGTCCCAGCAGGTCGGCCGCATAACCCATCGGCACCGCCAGCAGCAGGGCGGTCATACTGTTCGTGGAGGTCAGCTGACCAACCACGTTGGCATCCATGCCCAGGCTGAGAACATAGAAATTGAACAGCAACCGGTAAATACCCAACGCCGCACCAGTCAAGATAATGCTGACCAGAAAAAGGCGGGCGTTGGGTGAAAATTGCTTTACCCTCGTCCAGTAGGTCTGGAGAATATTTGCCATTCAATCCTGTTTCTTCAGAAAATCTTCCACCGAGGTAAAGATCACCTTAAGTGTTTCCATTCGGGCGGTGTAACATTTGTCGCCATTTTCGCTCACCCGGATGGCCACCAGTTCCGCCAGGCGTAAAGCCTGCAAATGGTGGAGAACCGTTGGCGGGCGCAGCCGCAGCAGGCGGGATAATTCGGTCGGCGTGAGAGGCCGACCCGAGAGGTGACGCAGAATACGCAAGCGAGTGGGGTCTGCCAGCGACTTGAGAGCGTTGATCAGCAGGTCGGGTGTTTCTGCGCCGGGAGCCACACTCTCCACTTCCTTCCTGCAGCCGAATATGATCTGCATTTTCCCTTCTCCCGGCTGGGTGGGGAAAACGAACGGCGTCGACCAGTACGAAGGTACCAGGGTGATCTCCCGGGCGGTTTCGGCTCCTTCAAACTGCACACCGCGCGAGAGTTCTTCCACCAGGGCAGGCAGAGTCACGCGCCCGGCCAATTCCCGGGCACCCGTCAAGCCGGCCTGCAGTGCCGGGCGGATGCGCGTTTCTTCCTCCTCAAAAAAGACCTGGAAATACTCCTGCCACGCGGCCAGGATCTGCCGGCTGGAATTGCCCATCTCCAGCCAGACTTTGAGCAGGTTCTCGAGTTCGACCGCCCGCAAGGGGTTGTTCCGGCGGGTGATGCTCCGTGCCAGATCATCCTTTTCGGCAATAGTCACTGAGCCTCGTGAAGCAATGTGAGCCAATATTTCGCTGGCTTCTTGCGACGTATCTGCCGGCAATGTCATTACTCGCAGGCGATCAGCTGGGGCAAGCTCCGCCGCCCTGTGCAGTATGGGCAGGGTGTCCCTTGGCTCAGGTTGACTGCTGATCCAATCCAGCGGCAGCGATGCGTAGGAGTAGACGCGTTCCAGGAATTCACGCAGGGGAGCGGCAAGGCGCTGCCGCACACCAGCCGTCCAGTTGGGGCGCAATCCAAAATCCGCGGCGTGGTGCAATGCCAGCAGGCTGATGAAGAAATCGTAGGCGGTGCCAGACTTCCACAGGAGAATGGTCATTGTTTGGTTATTAGATTATTATCTAATAACCTAGATAATAATCTAATATAGTTCACCGGTCAAGAGATTTTATCGTTATCAAGGAAATCATCGATACCGAGTGCGAATATAATTGGATGGTGGCACGTATAATATAGTGGATTGTTCGAATCATTAATTATCTTAATATTTTCCACTTGAGGATTTTCAACGAGAACATTCCTGGGAGGGAATATGGCTGATACGGTTTTGATCGAGATCAACAACCTGTTGAAACGCTACGGCGATAAAGCAGCGGTAAATAATGTCAGTTTGCAGGTGAGAGCGGGGGAAGTGTTCGGCTTCCTAGGACCGAATGGCGCCGGCAAGACCACCACCATCAAGGTGATCGTCGGACTGCTGCAACCCACAGCGGGGACGGTCAAAGTTGCCGGGTATGATGTGCAGACCCAGCCTCTGCCTGCCAAAGCCGCCAGCGGTTACGTGCCCGATACGCCCAACCTGTATGCCAAATTAACCGGGCGCGAACTGTTGCGGTTTGTCGGTGACCTGTATGACCTGGATCGTAAACAGGTGGCCCAGCGCACCGAGGAATTATTGCAAATGTTCGACCTGACCGCCGCGGCTGACGATACCGTGGATTCTTACAGCCACGGGATGCAGCAAAAGACCTCACTGGCAGCGGCATTAATGCATGACCCCAAGGTCCTGGTTCTCGACGAACCCACCGTGGGTCTTGACCCCAAGTCAGCGCGCTTGATCAAGGATATCCTGCGCCAGATGGCGGAGCGCGGCGCGGCTATTTTCCTTTCAACCCATATACTCGAGATCGCCGAGCGCATGTGCGACCGGATCGGTATCATCAACAAGGGTGAATTGATCGCGGTCGGCACGATGGAAGAACTGCGCCTGCTCGGCAAGGCTGGCGAAACCAGCCTGGAAGATATCTTCCTCGGTCTCACCGGCGGTGCCGAGGAAGCAGAGATTGCTGAGATCCTGAAATGAGCACGCTCACCCTGGCTCCTTCCCGCCGTTTGTGGCCTGCAGTCTGGAAACTCATCCGCCTGCGAGTGTTGATCAGTTTCAATACTTTCAAGCACTCCCGGACCATCCGCAAGATATTCATCGTTGTGGCTTACCTGGCGCTGCTCGCATTTGCGGGATTGATCCTTTTCTTGAGCTGGCGGCTGCTCGATTTTCTGAGGTCGCCGTCACTGAAACAATATGTGGGCATGGATGTGACCCCGTTCCTGCAGGCAATGCCGGTGATCATTTTCACGGGCCTGTTCGCTGGCATACTGTTGAGTAGTTTTGGAGTGCTCCTGCAAGCGCTGTATCTCTCCGGCGACATGGATTTCCTGCTCGCCTCCCCGGTCCCCATCCGGGCGGTGTTTGTGACCAAACTCCTGCAGGCTGTGCTGCCCAACTTTGGGCTGATCTCGCTATTCGGGCTGCCGGTCCTCTACGGGCTGGGGCTGGCTGGAAATTATAATTTCCTCTACTATCCCCTAGTCCTGCTGACCATGGTGGTGCTTGCCTTGGCAGCGGCAGGTCTTTCAGCACTTCTGGTGATGCTGGTGGCGCGTGTCTTCCCTGCCCGCAGGGTTGCAGAGATACTTGGCTTCGTCGGTGCCATCCTGGCTTTCACCTGCGGTCAATCCGGAAATCTCTTCAATACTTTTGGTCATTCCGCCAACGTCTCCGGCGCGCAGGTGAGCAGCATGTTTACCCTGGTGACGCGATTTAACACGCCCTGGTTTCCACTAAACTGGGCCGGGCAGGGTCTGGTGGCATTGGGTGAGGGTCGCTGGCTGACCGGCAGCCTGCTGGTTGTGCTAACCCTGGGGCTGTCTGCTGTTGCTTTTTCGTTTGCGCTGGCAACTGCGGAACGCTGGTATTACACCGGCTGGGCTAGCATGCAGGTGGTGTCGCGCCGAAAGAAACCGCTGCGGACCGCTCGCCTGCCGGTTAGCAGCGATGCCATCCACCCGAATGCACTGTTTGTTGTGGGAGCCTCCCAGGGATTGAAACGCCTGCTTACTGCCCCGGTGTGGGGGATCCTATGGAAGGATTTCCTGCTGCTGCGCAGGGACCTGCGCAACCTGTCCCAGTTAATATCACCGCTCATTTTCGGGGTCATTTATTCGATCATCTTCCTGCGGGCGGGAGGGCAGGCGCCTGCCGGCCAGGGTGAGGCGCCCGACTGGTTTACGAGTACCTTTCAAAGCCTGATGAATTATGGCAACATCATCATGGCGCTGTTCGTTGGCTGGTGGCTGCTGGCGCGGCTTTCAGGGATGGCTTTTTCATCCGAAGGGAAAAACTACTGGATGTTGAAGGCCGCTCCGGTGCGGGCCAGCCAGATGCTGGCAGCCAAGTTCCTGGTTGCCTACCTGCCAACCATGGTGCTGGGAGTGTTCTTCCTGGGAGGAATTTCGATCATCCAAAAAACACCGCCAGTCAGTTTCCTATATGGCCTGCTCGCGGTTGCCATGAGCATGGCAGGGATGAACGGCATCCTGCTGGCATTTGGGGTACTGGGTGCAAATTTCAAATGGGAAGACCCGCGCAAGATGTCAGCCGGGCAACTGGGCTGCCTGGGTCAATTCCTGGCGATGCTCTACCTGCCGTTCGCCTTTCTGCTGTTCGTCGGTCCGGTCTGGCTGGTACCGGTTTTCCACCTGCCCCCGGTTGCCGGTTACCTGGGCGGGATCATCCTGGGTGCAACCATCACGGGGTGCTGCGCCTTCCTGCCTCCCTGGTTGGTGCGGATGAGAGTGGAACGGCTGGGAGAATCATAACAGGTCTTCCCTGGAGGAGGCTATGTCCAAGAGGTCGTTGATTGTTTTCCTTGCCTTCCTTGTGGCTGCCTGTGCAGGCTCACCGACCCCGGTATCCACGCCTTCCACTGCACAGATCGACACAGAGGAGCAGGCTGTTTATGCCGCGCTGCTTCGAAACCTGTACACTGCTTCGAACTATGCACTGATGGATACCACAGCCACGGGGATGAGCGGGGTGACTGATACAGGGACCAGCCTCGACCGGATGCTTCTCGACATGCACGACCTTGAGCGGTCAACCGCCGAGAGTTTCAGCACACGGAACGCGACCACCACGCCGGTCTCCCCGGATATGGTATTGGGGGTGGAGTATGTACTGGTCAGCCAGGAGGAAATGAGCCAGATCTTCAGCCAAAACAGGGACGGCTGGGTTCTTTTCTATGAACGATACCCTGATACGCCGGGCATCACCACAATCTCGCGGGTCGGCTTCAACGAATCTCTTGACCAGGCGCTGGTATACATCGGCACCATGAGCCACTGGCTGGCCGGGGCGGGATACCATGTGCTGCTGGGCAAGGTCAACGGAGCCTGGATCGTTGAGCAGCAGGTGATGACCTGGATTTCATAATCGGGTAGAATCCCTGCATGGCTTTTCTAAAATCCCCCTTCTTCTGGTTCGTACTGGCATTGCTGACCACTGCCGGCCTGACAGCGCTTGGCCCGGAGGAACAATCGCTGGGCGCCAATGTGCGCATCGTCTACCTGCATGGAGCCTGGGTGCTGACCGCGGAAGCGGCACTAGGATTTTCAGCCCTCGCCGGGCTGCTGGGCATCCTGATCCGCCGGGAACGCCTTCACCAATGGTCTGTTGCCCTGGGGCGGTCCGGGCTCTTTTTTTGGGTGACTTATCTGCCCCTCTCTGTCTGGGCTATGCAGGCCAACTGGAACGGCCTATTCCTGAGCGAGCCGCGTTTTCGCATCGCAGTCATTTTCGCCATAAGCGGGGTGCTGCTCCAGATCGGATTGACCTTGCTGGCCAAACCGGTGTTCAGCTCGCTCTTCAACGTGTTATTCTTTGTCGCATTGCGGATCGCATTATCGCAGGCCAGCTATGTGCTGCACCCGCCGCCCTCGCCCATCTTTGATTCAGGAATCCTGGCACTGCAATTATTCTTTATCGGGATCACCTTTCTAACCATGGTGGCGGCATATTTCATGACCCGCTGGTGGTTATCCAGGTGACACAAGCCTCCCTGCCGGGGACACGACGGGAGACGATCGTCCAGGTTGCGGTCTTCACCGCCATCCGCGTCATTTTGAACACGCTGCACCGGATGGTCTATCCCTTTCTGGCAGTCCTGGCCCGCGGCGTGGGGGTGGATCTGATCGCCATGTCCTACGCGCTGACCGCCCGCAGCCTTGCAGGAGCCTTTGGCCCATTCGCTGCAACGGTGGCTGATCAACGCGGGCGCCGCTTTGGAATGCTTCTGGGAATTGGCTTGTTCACGATCGGAACATCGATCGTGATCTTCTGGCCAACCTTTCCCGCTTTGATCCTGTCCATCATCCTCTCCACGCTGGGCAAATACATTTTCGATCCGTCCATGCAAGCCCATCTCAGCGACCGCATCCCCTACGCGCGCCGCGGCAGGACGATCGCCATCACCGAGTTTGGCTGGTCGCTCGCCTTCATTATTGGCATCCCGCTGGTGGGTTTCCTGATCTCCCGCAATGGCTGGATGGCACCTTTCCCGCTGATGGCACTGCTGGGCGGGCTCATTTTTATCGGGCTGTTCTGGATGCTTCCAAAGGATAAGGATCTTGCCTCCGAAAAGGGCACAACCGCCCGATTCACGCAGATCCTTGCCTCCATCCCCGTACTGATGGGTCTTGCTGTCGGTTTGCTTGCTAGCGCAGGCAACGAGGTGGTGAATCTAATTTTTGGCGTCTGGCTGGAGGATTCCTTCGGTCTGCAGATAGCCGCCCTGGGCGCTGCATCGGCCGTGATCGGGCTCTCTGAACTCGCCGGGGAGGGGTTGGTGGCAGCATTTGTTGACCGGCTGGGGAAACCGCGTGCCATCGGCCTGGGGCTGGCAGCCAACTGCCTTGCCGCCCTGTTCATGCCGATACTGGGAGGAACAGAGGCAGGTTCCCTGGTTGCCCTGTTCTTCTTCTACCTGACCTTCGAGTTCACCCTGGTCAGCATCATCCCGCTGATGACCGAACTGCTGCCATCGGCGCGTGCCACACTGATGGCAGTTAATGTTGCCGCCCTCTCGCTGGGCCGCGCCTTGGGAGACCTGCTGGCACCGCGCCTCTACAGCCTGGGATTCTGGCCGGTGGTGCTGGGGGCGGTGGGATTCAACATTCTCGCACTGCTTGCATTGCGGAAGGTGAAAACGGTCAACTGACCGCGTGCAGGTTTGGGGCGGTCTTATCTTTCCCCGGCGCGGCAGGACAGTGCAAGACCTTCTCTCCCGGCAACTCCAGCCACGCGCCTTTTCCTGGGGTAAAATCAGGGCTGTATGCTGATCCATTCCGCATCCCAACTCCTGACCCTCAACGGAGGCCCTCAACGCGGCGCCGATCTCGGGCGCCTGACCATCATCGAAGATGGAGCCGTGCTTCTACGCGGTGACAGGATCCTCGCCGTAGGACCAACCAGGGAACTGCAGGCTGCAAGTCCCCGGGAACAATCCGTGGACGCCTCCGGCTGCGTCGTACTTCCCGGCTTCGTGGATTCACACACCCATGTCGTATGGGCTGGCGACCGGGCTGCCGAGTTCGAGATGAAGATGTCGGGAATGAAATATCTCGATATCCTGGCGGCAGGTGGCGGGATCCTTTCCACTGTCCGGCGGACGCGGGAAGCCTCCATGGAGACTCTCCTCGAAGAAACCCGCCCGCGCCTCGACCGCATGTTCTCCCACGGCACCACCACACTGGAAGCCAAGACCGGTTACGGCCTCAATTCTGAAACTGAACTAAAAATGCTGCAGACCGTCCTGGCACTCGATGCAGCCGGCCCGCTTGAGCTCGCGCCGACCTTCCTGGGTGCGCACGCCATACCGCCGGAATTTTCCGGCGAGCCTCAAGCCTATACCGACCTGTTGTGCGCAGAGATACTGCCCTACCTCCACCATTGGTGGACAAGCCAGCCGTCCACTGCTTTCCGGTCATTGCCTTTTGTGGATGTGTTCTGCGAGAAAGGCGCATTCGACCTGGCCCAATCCCGGCAGATCTTGACCAGAGCCCGGGAGCTGGGCTTCCCGCTCAAGCTTCACGCTGACGAATTCGAAAACCTGGGAGGCGCATCGCTGGGCGTCGAATTGGAGGCCGTCTCTGCGGACCACCTGGTGAAGACCTCCCCGGGAGACATCCAGGCCCTGGCTTCGAGCAATACCGTGGCGATCTCGCTGCCCTGCACGCCCTTCGGACTGGCTGAAAGCGAATACACACCTGCCCGGGAGATCATCGCCGCGGGCGGCCTCCTGGCGCTGGCAACTGACTGTAACCCCGGCACGGCGTGGTGCGAATCGATGCAGTTTGTCATCGCCCTGGCTTGCAGGTACCTGAAGTTGACACCCGCCCAGGCAATTGCGGCAGCCACCATCAATGCAGCCCATGCCATCCGCCGCGCGGACCGGATCGGCTCCCTGGAGCCGGGAAAGCAGGCTGACCTGCTGATCCTTTCCGTTCCGGATTACCGGCACCTCGGCTACCGCTTCGGCACCAACCTGGTCAGGCAGGTGATCAAGAAGGGACAGGTTTATCCGGTGGAAAGCGGAGCTCTGCCAGCCGAGCAAATCACCGGGGCAGAATAACGCTCCTTACGGAGGCTGGATATGTCGATCGATCTGACAACTATCTTTTCCAACCAGGTCGTCTGGGTTGTACTGGCGGTGGTGGGGGTCATCATCGCATTCGTCATCATCCGCTTCTTCTGGAAACACCTGTTGAAATACCTGTTGCAGGGATGCCTGGTCGTCCTGGGGATCATTCTCCTGCTGGCTCTGCTGCGTTACTTCAAGGTTTTCTAAGCAGATGCTCGACTTGCATCGGTCTGCGAAGATGATCTGAATGGAGATCATCTGTTTCTATCCGTGATGATCTTACCCTCTGTTTACAAATATTCCTTATGAAGAAACCTTCTCTTTCTGACCTTGAACGACTGGCCCGCCAGGCTGGCGACCTGTTACGCCGCGGGTACGAGCAGGACCACGAAGTGGGGTACAAGGACGTGATCGACCTGGTCACCGAAATGGACCACCGCTCGGAAGAATTGATCCTGGCAGAAATTCAGCACCTTTTTCCTGGGCATCAAATCGTCTCCGAGGAGATCGGGCTGGTGCCCGGGAGTGAGACGGACCAGTGGTACGTGGACCCCCTGGACGGGACGGTCAACTATGCCCACGGCATTCCTTTTTTCAGTGTCTCCATCGCTTATGCCCATGACGGGATCGTGAACCTGGGTGTGGTATACGACCCGATGAGGGATGAAATGTTCGCCGCCGGGCGGGGGCTCGGGGCACATTGCAACGGGCGCCGGCTTCATGCCTCGCAGGCTGTGGAGCTGCAGCGCAGCCTGCTGGTCACCGGTTTCCCTTACGATACCTGGTCTACACCGCGCAACAACCTCGAATACTTTGGACGGTTTGCCATGATCACACAGGGAGTGCGCCGGCTTGGTTCGGCAGCCCTGGATCTGTGCTACGTAGGAGCCGGCCGGTTTGACGGCTACTGGGAATTGTCGCTCAACCCCTGGGATGTGGCCGCGGGAGGCCTGGTCGCAGCGGAAGCAGGGGCGGTGATCACCAACCTTGACGGGTCGAACGATTACCTGAGTCCACCGTGTTCCTTGCTGGCAGCCGCGCCGGGGCTGCATGGAAAAATGCTTGAGATCCTGAAAGGGTAGCAGTACCTGGCTCCCGCTCTGCAAACAGCGCCCAGCGGCGGGGATCCAGGGTGATATAATTCGCGGGCAAATTTGCAGTTCAGGAGAACCATGTGACCGATCCTCGTGTGGATAACCTTGCGAAAATCCTGGTGGACCACTCCGCCCAGATAAAACCCGGAGACCGGGTCGCCATCGAAGCGACCACCGCGGCCGAACCGCTTATCCGCGCCCTGTATAAAACCATCCTGGAACGCGGCGGGCATCCTTACCCGCTCCTGGACCTGACCGACCAGGACGAGATCCTGTTCGCGACCGCCAATGACGAGCAACTGGAGGCCATCCCGCCTTTGCGCAAACTGGCCTATGACCAGTTCGAAAGCCGCATCCGCATCCATTCGGTCACCAACCCGCGGGCGCTCTCGGGTGTGGACCCTGGCAGGCAGAGGCGGCGGCAGAAAGCGCTGGGTCCCATCCTCGAAGCCCAGATGCGCCGCGGCGCCGACCGTTCCTTTAAGTGGGTCACTACACTATTCCCCACCCAGGGACTGGCAACGGAAGCGGAAATGAGCCTCGGGGATTACGAGGACTTTGTCTACCGGGCCTGCCATGCGGACGAACCGGATCCGGTTGCGTTCTGGAACAAAGTGGAAGCCGGGCAGCGCCAGGTCATCGAGCGCATCGAAGGGCATGACAGGGTGGAATTGCGTGGGCCGAACGTGGACCTGACCCTTTCGATCAAGGGGCGCAAATTTGTCAACGGCTCCGGGAAGAACAACATGCCCGACGGAGAGATCTTCACCGGGCCGGTCGAGGATTCGGCGACCGGCTGGGTGCGCTTTTCGTATCCTGCCATTTTTAACGGGGTCATGGTGGAAGGCGTAGAGCTAACCTTTGAGAAGGGCAAAGTCGCTGAAGCCAGAGCGGAAAAGAACCAGGCCTTCCTGCAGGAGATGTGCGCGTCGGACGACGGATCGGGAACCATCGGTGAATTCGCCCTCGGCATGAACTACGATATCGACCACTTCTCGCACAACATTCTTTTCGATGAGAAACTCGGCGGGTCTTTCCACCTGGCGCTGGGCTCGGGCTACCCGGAGACGGGCAGCAGGAACAAGAGCATGATCCACTGGGATATGATCTGCGGGATGAAAGAGGACTCGGAGATGATACTGGATGGGGAAATCGTTTACCGGAACGGGAAATTCATCTAACCGATGATGGGTATTTCCTGAGAGCATAAACACCCCAGCGATACAGACCAAATCCCGGGGCGGCAGATGAGCCGCCCCGGTTCCATTTACGCTTACGCCCGCCAGAAACCGCGCCGCAACGGGCGCACATCCTCCGAGATGACGAAGGCCTCCGCGTCGGCGGCGTGGACGATGTCTTCGACCCGCGAGACATCCTTGCGCAGCACGGTGACGCTCAACATGCTGACCATGCCGTCGCGGCCGCGGGCGGGGATCTCGGTGACGCCGAAACCGGAGTCGCGCAACAGCTGCGAGAGGTGCGTCC
>Ga0315295_10004141_pt1 | contig 12345 bp, 7 predicted proteins | sample YL17G14_0_MG_FD_204453 | JGI IMG/M metagenome (GOLD analysis project Ga0315295, IMG submission 204453) | Sediment microbial communities from Yellowstone Lake, YNP, Wyoming, USA - YL17G14_0 | ecosystem: Environmental > Aquatic > Freshwater > Lake > Sediment | place: USA: Wyoming | collected... | reverse complement strand
AGGGGTTTACGGTCCTTGGACATCCGGTGCGGGTGCTCTGGTTTATGAACCTATTGGGCTTACTGGTAGGCTCATGTATGTAGTAATAAACCCAGGTGGTGCTCAACCTGTAGGTGGTGACCTGATTGTGGGGAGGGTGGTGCTGCACTGTGAAGGTCCGGGTGATGCTCAAATTTTCATCGCTACTATTGCTGAGGGAAGTGGAGATGATAGTGTCATAACATGGGCCCCGCTAAATGATAATGAAGTAAATCCTACTTATTTTACTATTCACCAACAGTGCAGCAATGATAGTGACTGTGATGATAATAGCTTGTGCACGCAGGACCACTGTGTGAGTGGTAGTTGTCAGCCTGGGACTCCCGTGAACTGTGATGATGGGGATGGATGCACCGTCGATACCTGTGACCCGCAGCAAGGGTGTCTCCACACCCCGATTCCTAATTGCGAGTGTGATTCAAATAGCGACTGCACCGATTACAATGTGTGCACGGGCACGGAAACCTGTGTAGCGAATGACTGTGTGGCGGGGACACCGCTTAACTGCAATGATGGAAACGTGTGCACCAATGATTCCTGTGATGCCCAGGCAGGCTGCCAGCATCTAAACAATACCTCTGCCTGTGATGATGGCAGTGTGTGTATCACCGGAGACCATTGCGTAAACGGGACATGTCAGGGAACAGGCACCCTTAACTGCGATGACGGAGACGGATGTACTACTGATACCTGTGATCCGCAGGGCGGGTGTCTCCACACCCCGATTCCTAATTGTGAGTGTGATTCAGCAAGCGACTGCACCGATAACAATGTGTGCACGGGTACGGAAACCTGTGTAGCGAATGACTGTGTGGCGGGGACGCCGCTTAACTGCGATGATGGAAACGTGTGCACCAATGATTCCTGTGATGTTCAGGCAGGCTGCCAGCATGTAAACAATACCTCTGCCTGTAACGATGGCAGTGTGTGTACAGCGGGCGAACAGTGTCTTAATGGATTGTGTCAGGGAGGTGTTCCCATTAGCTGTGATGACGGGGATGTATGTACCACTGACACCTGTGACCCGCAGGGCGGGTGTATCTATACCCCCATTCCAGGCTGCGAGTGTGATGCAGACAGTGACTGTGATGATGACAATGTATGCACGGGTACGGAGACTTGTGATCTAGGTAATAATAAGTGCGTTGCAGGAACGCCCCTTGTATGTGATGACAGGGATGGATGTACTGATGATAACTGCGATTCGCAGACAGGGTGTTATCACAGCAATAATAGCTTAGCGTGTGATGATGGTGATGCCTGTACCGCGGGTGAGCGTTGTGCCAATGGAGTATGTGAGGGTGGGGCACCTATCAGCTGCGATGACGGCAATCCATGCACCGATGATACCTGTGATTCAGCGAGCGGGTGTATCCATACCCCTATATCCGGATGCGTGTCAACCACCACTTCTACAATTGCACCGCCTCCGCCTCCTCCGCCACCCAAGACGACTACCACGAGCACTATAGGGAGTTCAACTACGAGTTCGATACGAACCACGACGACTACTACCATAAAGGTGACAACCACTACTACCGTACCGGTGCCGCCGCCGACAACAACCATTACACCCAGCACCACCACGACTACTGTTGCCACGCTCTGTCCGGTTGAGCAGATTTACGGCAGGGATTCAGCCGAGGTGCAGGTACTGAGATACGTCCGTGATAACGTGCTGAGCAAAACCCCTGAGGGACAAAGGATAACAGAGCTTTACTATCAGTGGAGCCCGGTAGTTTCAAAAGCACTCAGAGAGGATAAGGAATTCAAAAAGAAGGTAAAATCTGTAATCGATGGTCTCCTGAGGATGGAGTTGAAGGCAAAATAGAATAGAAGGAAATTGTCATTGCGAGGGAGTCCTGATAAAGCCGGACGACCGACGCAATCTCAGCCGGCAACGGTAAAGGAAAACAAAGGATTGAATAAAATAGGCATTACGCCTATTTTATTTATAGAGCCTGAGAAGTCTGTTCATCATAAAAACAATTGACAAAGGACAGGTAACAGGGTAAAGAAATATTCTTTCCCGACATGAGGTGGGTTCATAGCGAGAGGGCGCAACAAAAGATGCCATGTCATTGCGGGATTAAAAAGGTAACTGAAATAGTCTCAAAAAAATATCATACCATGAGATTGCTTTGCTTGCCATGACCGTTTATACTCTTATCGTTTTTAAATTATTACATGCTCTCATAAACAGACTGAAAGGAGTGAATGCCATGAAACGAAAAAAGAAGATGGTGGTATCAGGACAGTTGCTCATTGCAGTATTCTTTTTAATTCTTTCTTGCTCCATGAGCGAGGCGGCAGTGACACTTTCGGCGGAAGATGGCTTTGGTCTCCCCGGCTCAACTGACCGGCCGGTGCAGATAAGCCTTGATAACCGTTCGCACATGGTTGAAGGGCTGCAGGTTGATATCTGTGATGATGATGATTATCTTGAGCTCACTGATTGTGATACTAACACCCGTACCACCGGTTTTACCTGTGTTGTCAATGAAATGGCAAGCGGCTGTGCAAGAATTATTATGTATTCTGCTGATCCATCTAATACTGTTATTGCCAAAGGAACCGGTTCCATTGTGTCTCTCAAGTACAGCGTATCAGAAGCTGCGCCATCACAAGAATGCAGGGATCTGGAACTGGAGGGGGCTAAGGTATCCGATGATTTGAGCACCCCTCTGGAGGTACTCACTCAGCCTGGAGAGTTTTGCTTTACTGAGGCACCTCCCACAACCACCACCACAACACCGGTTACCACTACCATTCCGGTAACTACTACTACTACGGCAGTGCCCACCTATAGAGTAACCATCTCTCCCAGGGAAGCCACCATTGATTCTGAGACAACCCTGCAATTTACCGCCAGGACTACCTACGGTGACGGGGAGGTAACGGGAAGCTATCTGTGGGAGATCGTTCCTGCAAGCGCTATAGGAAGCGCTATTAGTGCTACAGGTCTCTTCACTGCGGGGGAAAATGCCACTGCAGCAGACATCGAAGAGACGGTAAAGATAACCGACACTGCCCACGAAAATAAATCTGCGACCGCAACGGTCACCGTTAAAATTAAAGAGGAGCCTCTTCCCGAGTGTACCGTGAAGGTTAATCCCTCATCTGCAACAGTTATCTCCGGTGAGAGTTTAGCACTGTCGGCAAGTACTGTGGGAGATGCGGGGTGTGAACCGGGTGAGTATGAGTGGTCGATTAGCACGCAGATTGAAAGCGTGGTTGATCAAGGGGGAATTTACACCGCTGGAAACAATACTACAGCAAATCAGCTCACTGACACCGTCACCGTGATTGACCATGCGAACTCTGATATCAATGGTTCAGCAACCATTACGGTGGAGTCTGAAATCCCTGCGAAGTCCCTCAACGTATTTCCGGAGGTACTGCTTGGTTTCCGATGGATTCCTCTTCCCTATCTGCTCATCATCACCAGTGAGGATGCATTATTTACCCTGGGCTCAACCATCTCTTTTGAGCCTGCGGGTACGATTACTCCACTGTTACAGATAGGGTTCGGTAACCTGATGCTATCGCTGGTCGTACTTAATGCCAATCCGGCTGAGGGTACTGTTTCAGTTGCGGTGACGACTGGTGAGGAAATTGCGAGAGGAGAGGTGAGTGTCGTATTGCTGCCATTCCTCTAAAAAAGGGGTCAGAAAATTTAAAGTACACAATGGTACTTGTTATCCGGCACTCGGAACTATAATGAGCACAGGAGGAGGAAGAAGGTATGGATAAGGTAAAGAAACACTTATTTTTAGTCGCCCTATGCTGCGCGCTTGTAATAACATGCTCTTTTGGTTTTTTACAGGCTCAAGAAAAGACCAAGGAGCAGGGGCAACCACGGATTTCTTTTGATGCAACTACCTATGATGCAGGAGAAGTGAAGGAAGGACAGGAAGTATCCCACGATTTTATTGTCAAAAATACCGGGACTGCGGAGCTCACCATTTCCCAAGTAAAGGTTGGGTGAGGGTGTACGGTAGCCTCCTTTGATAAGGCTATCCCTCCTGGTCAGGAGGGTAAAGTAACCCTTAAACTAAACACCGCGAGAAGCATCGGTGAACTTTCAAAAACTGCCTCAGTCCTTTCCAATGACCCCACGCAACCTAAAACTACACTTACCATCGGTTGTACTATTAAACAGTATGTTACTATCTTACCCGCTCAGGTTTATCTTGCAGGATTCGAAGGTGAGAAGGTGAGTGCACAGTTGACCATTGCCTCACTGGAAGACCAACCTTTTGAGATAACCGAGGTGAGTACCACCATACCAGATAAAATAAAATATAAGCTCAAGACTATTAAAAAAGGGAAGGAATACAGCTTAGAGATAAAGAATCGCTCAACCAAGGAAAAATCTTTTATAGGTGATATCATACTTAAGACTACCAGCAAGAACAAACCCCATATCGTAGTCCCCGTTTCCTGTAGTTTAAAACAGGAAGTGGCGATGATACCGCAAACAGTGTCATTCGGTACTGTTGATAGTGCCAAGGGGAATGTTGCTGCCGATAAGCTTAAAAAGAAGGTGGTGCTCAAAGATGTGCGGGGTAAAGGGATCACAATAAAAAAGGTTAAAACAAGCAGGGATTGGATTACTACTGAGGTGAGTAATAAAAAAGGCGATAAAAATGGCACGGTATCCATTATCCTTGATAAAGAGAAGTTACCAAAGGGGAAATTTAACGAGAAAGTTGAAATTCGCACGAATTATAAGAAATCCCTGGTGGTTGATATTATAGGCGAGGTACTATAATAAAATCCAAATTCCAAAGCCTAAGGTTCAAAAATTCAAAATCATAAGGCAGTCAACGGTTGTCAGTTGACAAGGTCCAGGAAAAGTATTTTAATGAACAAGTTTTACATTTCTATGCTACAGGTAATGGCTACCATTCTCTGCTTCCTGATATCCTCACTTTCCTTAAGTCACGCGGGAGTGAAGCTCACGGTAGAAGATGGATCCGGTTATCCGGGTGAGAGTGGACAGGTGGTGGTGAGTCTCGATAATCCAAATGACAAGGTAAAAGGTGTTCAGGTAGATGTCTGCGATGGTGATGATTATCTTACCTGCACTGGGTGTGAGACGAGCGAGCGGGCTGCGGGATATGGCTGTTCGGTTAATGAGCTCGACAATGGATGTTGTCGAGTTGTAGTAAATCCTTCTGGTGCGAACCTAGTGGACAAAGGGAGTGGTTCCATTTTTACTCTCAGCTATGATAGTGTAGATGATGCTCCTCCCGAAGAGTGCCGGGAGCTAAACCCTGAGGAGATAAAAGTTTCAGACGAAGCGGGCGACCCTTTCCCTTCAACTGATATTACTTCAGAATCGGGAGAGTTTTGTTTTCTTAAGGTGGCCCCTATTACCATCACACCGAATCCTTTATGGAAATCCCACTGGATAACGCTCCCTTACCTGTTAGTGATAAAAGGTGCAAAAACTCACTTTCAGGCTTTTACTACTACCCTTGATTTTCAGCCGCCTCAGGCGGTAGTTCCCCTGGGAGCTATAGTGTGGGATCAATACTACATCTGGGAGAGAGTATTGGTGATGCCCAGCTGGGTTGCGGGAGAGGAAGATCAGACTGTAATCGTTACCGTTACCACCAAGGATGAGACGCTGCAGGGTAGCTTTGAGATAGAATTATTTCCTTTTCTTTTAGATCAGAAAAGCATTCACCAGTAGAGTATCATTTAGCCAGGAGACTGTGCGATGGCGACCCGGTGGTTTTTTAAGACTACCGGGTTTTTTTAATGGTGCAACACCTGTTCTGTCCACCATGGGAGCTTTTTTCTGTTTAAATTAGACGTAGAAATTAGTATAAATGAGTTATGAGCCAGAAGAGCATTAAAAGCAGGAGAAGAGCGGATAGGACGGCGAAGCAGTTTTCAGGTCCTCAGCCTACAGGGGAATTGCACACGCCTCAGAGGGAGAAGCGGGGGATGTGGTATGGTCTGTTAGGGGTGGTGTTGTGCATGGTGTGTGTAAGTTATTTCAATAGCCTGAATAACCAGTTTGTGTTTGATGACATTGTGTTGATCCGTGAGAATCGTGCAATTCGAGGGATTGAAAATGCTTCGAGGTTGCTGGGGATAGGAAAGAAGAGCGCGTTCTACCGGCCGTTGCGAACAGTTTCCCATGCGCTGGACTATACTCTTAATAAGACACTCTGGCACAATGCCGGAGGATACCGGGGAGATGACGAGGGGATCAACCCATTCGGTTATCATCTTTCTAATGTGGTATACCATCTGGTGGTTTCGGTACTGGTATTTCTGGTGGTATGCCAGTTGGCAGGACACTGCAGGATAGCATTGCTGGCAGCGGCACTATTTGCCCTGCATCCGGTACACACCGATAGTGTAACCTATATCTCAGGAAGGAGGGATATCCTTTTCACCCTGTTTTATCTTTTGGGATTTTACTGGTTTCTTAAGTTTCGTGAGACGGGGAAGAAAAGATTTCTGGGGGGAGTGCTTGCAGCGTATGGGTTAAGTCTGGGAAGCAAAGAGATGGGGGTAACGCTTCCCCTGCTCTGTTTCTGCTACGATGTGGTTGATCACTTTACCACAGAAGCTGGTGAAGCGGGAGGAAATCTCCGGAAATTATGGGTCAGTGCGGGGAAGGCAGTGGTGCGGTGGTGGTATCTCTATGTGCCTACGTTCGCAGGGGCATTGGCGTACAGTTATTATAAGGTCGCAGTGGCATCCGCATCTGCTCAGAGGGGTTACTATGGGGATAGTATGCTTACCACCTTTTTGACGGTAGGGAGGATACTGGTTCACTATATGGGATTGATGCTGTATCCGGTGAGGCTCATCGCGGATTACTCCTTTAATGCGTTTCCCTTATCGGATTCCTTTTTAGAGACTGAGGTGGTGATATCATTCATAGTACTGGGGGCAGTGGGATATGGAATACTCTGGCTGCTGGGCAGGAATAAAATGGGCGCGCTCGGGATAATATGGTTTTTTGTTACCCTGCTGCCGGTGTGTCAGATATTCCCTCACCATGAACTGTTGGCGGAGCACTATTTGTATCTGCCCTCGGTGGGAATATGTTTTGGAGGGGCGCTGGCGCTCAATGGTTTACTTGGGAATAAGAGGTATGCAAAGCTTACCTATGGTGTGATAGGAGTAGTGGTTATTCTTTTTTCATTGAGGATAGTGGACAGGAACAGGGATTGGGAAGATGGCTTTACCTTATGGAGCAAAACGGTAAAGACCGTTCCTCGCTGTGCCCGTGCGTTAGATAATCTGGGGCTGGCATATACCGAGCGGGGCATGATAGATAAGGCTATTGATGTATTCAGGCAGGCACTTACTGTTAAGCCGGATTACGGCGAGGTGTATAGTAATTTAGGCATAGCGTATGCACGAAAGAGAAACCTTCAAGATGCTATTGCAGCCTATAAACGTGCGATTGCCCTCACCCCCCGATACGCAGAGGCTTATTATAACCTTGGGATCGCCTATGATAAACAGGGTAGTTTAGATGAGGCGATTGCTGCCTACGGGAAGGCGCTGGACATTAAACCCCGCTATGTGGAGGCGCTCAATAATATGGGCAGCGCATGTCAGCGAAAGGGTGACTTTGATGCTGCTATCAATTATTATAAACAGATCCTCTCTCTCAGGCCTGATTTTGTGAAGGCGTATAATAACCTTGGGAGTGTGTACTATAGCCTCGGGAGATTAGATGAAGCGATCGCTGCCTACGGGAAGGTGCTGGATATCGCACCGAACTATACCAAGGCTCGTTACGGCCTCGGGCAAGCGTATCTTAAAAAGGGAGAGGTGAAAGAAGCCATTGCTGAGTTTGAAAAGATTCTCGCTTTAAATCAGGGTTTCCCTGGGGTATATAAAAATCTTGCCTGGCTTTATGCTACCAGCGATGATCCATCGCTCCGTAATGGGGGAAGGGCAGTGCTGCTGGCGTCCAGAGCATGTGAGCTCACCCGTTTCAAAAGTGGAGAGGCGTTAAATGTTCTCGCTGCTGCCCATGCGGAACAGGGACAGTTTGATAAAGCGGTGGACTATCAACAAAAGGCTTTGCAGTATGCTCCTGACCACCTGAAAGAAGAGTTCCGAAAAAGGCTTAAGCTCTATCAGGCAGAAGGACCTACAGGGGCATATCTTAATTATTAACTATTCGTAATAGGGAATTGAGGGATTAAGGGATTTAGGAATTAAGGGATGGAGCGCATTTCTAATAAAAAGAAGAAGTTTATTGAACGCAATGTTACGCGGCTTTCGATTGAAGAGATTGCCAGGGAAATCGGGCTCAGTCCCGCGCAAGTTAAATCCTGCATTGATGAAGGTACCAGGCTCGCGGGAAAAGATACCCGCGGTTCAAAGAGCGTGCCGGATGCAAGGGATTCACAACACAAACGCTATTGGTTTTTGGGAGTTGTCTCAGGGATTATCTTTTTACTTGCGCTTGCGGTGTATATACCAGCACTTCGCGGTGGTTTTATCTGGGATGATAATGAATATGTATATGAAAATGTCTATGTCCGTACGCTCACGCTTAAGTCTCTCGTCTGGATGTTCACCTCGTTTCACTCCTCAAACTGGCATCCCCTCACCTGGTTGAGCCACGCCCTTGACTGTGAGCTCTGGGGTCTGGCTCCTTTCGGGCACCACCTTACCAGTATCATACTGCATGCGATGAATACGGTGCTGGTTTTGTGGTTATGTATGAAGCTGATGGTAAGGGTTCGGAGAAGTGCGCACTATTCAGTGTGGATCCATTCTTTAATGGCTTCAGGGATAGCGGCGCTGCTTTTTTCACTTCATCCCCTGCAGGTAGAATCGGTTGCCTGGGTCACTGAGCGTAAAAACCTGCTCTCACTTTTTTTCTCCCTCTTAACCCTGCTCGCCTATCTTACCTATGTAAGTCTGGGTACTAAGAAAGACCGGTCTGTCTGGTTTACGGTGACTCTGGTACTTTTCATGTGCGCAGTGCTCTCTAAGCCTATGGCAGTGACCCTTCCCGCAGTGCTTCTTCTCATAGACTATTACCCTTTAAGGAGGCTGGGAGTGAATCTCCGCGGGACTATGCCGATGATTTTTGAAAAGCTTCCTTTTTTCCTCTTGAGCTGCGTATCCAGTGTACTCACTGTGTTAGCACAGCACTCAGGGGGTGCGCTCAAAAGCTTCGAGCGTATGTCTCCCGGGTTCCGGATACTCAATGCCTCCGATTCCCTCATATTTTATCTTAAGAAAATGGCATTTCCCTTTCAGCTGGTACCCTTCTATCCGCTCTCAGAGCATACCTTTCCGATAGAGTCTTCTTATGCTGTTTCCAGCATGCTGGTTATTGCCATTACCGCGGGCTGTGTGTGGATGGCGAGACGAAGACGTCCGCTGTTTCTCACTGCCTGGATGTATTATGTTATTACCCTGCTTCCCGTGCTGGGGATTATCCAGGTGGGAGGTCAGAAGGCGGCAGACCGCTACCTCTATCACCCTGGTATAGGCATTTTTTTATTGCTGGGGGTGGGTGTTGTCTGGCTATGGGAGAAGGTTTCTCAAGCGAAAGCACTACGCGCGGTGAGATGGCTGTTGGTGGGGGTATTCATTGCGGTAGGAGGCTTCCTTGCAGCAAAAACCGTTTCACAAATAAAAATATGGAAGAATGGGGAAGTCTTCTGGAGCTATATCATTAAGGCCTTTCCCGGTAATGTTCCAGAGGCGTACGATAATCTGGGGATGGTCTATGTTAAAGAGGGAAGGCTCGATGAGGCAATCGAGAACTGTAGAAAGGCGATTGCCATCAAACCCCGGTATGCCGAAGGCCGCTCTAATCTTGGGAATGCCTATCTCCAAAAAGGTATGCTTGATGAGGCGATCACTGAATATAAGAGAGCTATTGACTGCGACCCCGCCTTTGCAAAAGCCTATACCAACCTCGGACTGGCCTATGAGAAGAAAGGTATGCTGAACGAGGCGATTGTTGCGCAGAAGGAAGCCATTGCCCTTAATCCGCATCTTGCCATAGCCTATTACAATCTTGGTCTGGTGTACGGGCGAAAAAAGATGGTGGACGAGGCAATCAGTGCCTATGAGAAGGCTATTGCTGACAATCCCTACTATGCTGAGGCGTATAATAATCTGGGACTGCTGTACGCTAAGAAGAATCGTGTAGATGATGCCCTCGCTGCATACGGGAAGGCACTGGATGTCAATCCTGCTCTGGTAGCGGCATATTATAACCGGGGCAATCTGTATGTTGAAAAGGGGATGCTGGATGAAGCTCTCTCAGATTATCAAAGGGCAATTGCTCTCCGTCCGGAGCATGCAGAGGCTCATGCGGGGCTGGGGCGGGTGTATGCAAAGCGGGGCAAATTTGATGAAGCGGTCAATGAGTATAAGAGCGCACTCTCGATTAACCCACGCTCTGTGGAGATTTACTACAACCTGGGGCTTGCATACGATAAAGTGGGAAGGCTGGATGAGGCAATTACTTCCTATACACAGGCGCTCGCATTTAATCCACGCTACCTTGAGGCGCATATCAATCTGGGAAGGGTGTATCATAAAAAGGGAAAACTTGTTGAAGCCATTGCTGAGTATAATAAGGCGCTTTCCCTCAATCCTTCTTTTGCGATGGCGTATAATAATCTGGGCATGGTGTATGATTCTATGGGCAAGCTCGATGATGCGATCACTCACTATAATAAGGCGCTTTCACTCAATCCTCGCTACGCCATGGCGCACGCTCACCTGGCATCAGCATACGTTGCAAAAGGGAATTATACATTGGCTATACAGCACTGTGATCAAGCAGGTGAGCTGGGGTATGAGATAGACCCGGAGGTTTTGAAAAAGCTCTCACAATTTAGGAATTGAGGAATTGAAGCATACATCCGTCTTGAATCCCCGAACCCTTATTTCAATAGCGCCTGTACTTAACCTTCTAACCAAAGATATTTGAAATTTCTTCTCACCCTTGCGGAGCATCTGTCGTAATGTCATTGCGAGGAGGTGAAACGGCCGAAGCAATCTCAAAAAATATTGACACAATAGAGATTGCCATGCTCCCTTAGGTCGCTCGCAATGACCGAAAGGGGGCTTTCTGGAGATTTACAAAACAACAGACTGTCATACCAACCGAGCGGAGTGATCTCGCGAGATCACTCCGCTCGGTTGGTTCTTCGCGATGACTACTCTTTTTTAGTCATCTATTATTTTTGTATTTTCTGCTGACCTCTGTCTTTTCAGTATTCAACACCCAGGTTGCCCGGAGCAAGACGGACAGGGGTTGTTAAAGGGGTTTCGTCCAAAGTCTTCTAAGAACTTTGTTACATCATGGGCGTCGACATCGTCGTCGCAGTCAAAATTGCCATTGCAAGGGTTTTGACTGGTACAGGGATTAAAGTACCGGTTTCTGCCAAAATTAGTAAGGAAGGTGATGACATCATCCGCATCTACATCATTATCGCAGTCAAAGTTTCCTTCACAATCGCACACATCTCCGATACCGTTATTGTTGCTATCTTCCTGATTCGTAAGACAGAATTTGCCAGAACCACAATCACTATCACCAGCACAAGATGGCCCTGTGATCAGAATCATATTGGGGTTGATATCTCTCCCACAGGTTCCCCGGGCAGGACCATTGGGATGAACAGGACAATTGTCACATACCGTGCCTATTCCATCTGCGTCTCCATCGGCTTGATCGGTATTGGGAATAAATGTGCAATTATCATCACAGTTCTCTGCTACGCCACCGGTGCAGGGAGTGTCACCAACTACTCCACTATTGTCCCAGTCATCAAGTATGCCATCGCCGTCAGAATCACCGGTATATTCATAGGTACCCATATCATAGTACGGATAATCACCTGCACCCGTGTTGGGTATCGCGAGAGGATCAAACCGGGCATGACCATCTATATCAGCATCTGGTGCACCGTTGCTGATGGCAGAATCGATACAGGGAGAAAGGTAGGTAAGGTGATAGGTTGTTCCAAAAAATTTGGGGTCTAAAGCGGTATTGCCGGTGCCGGTATACCCTCCCTCTATACAGCTGTAAGTTATGGAGGGAACTGGAGAGTCCTTCACATTGATCTCATCAGGGTAGTTATCCCAGAGGATGCAGTTGGTGACCGTAGGGGCAGATAGGTTGCCAATGAAGAGCGCTCCCCCTCCTTGGAGATACCCATCCCCGGCTTCATTTCCCATTATGGTGCAATTGGTGATGGTGGGTTCGGAGTGGTCGCCGCAGGAGATAGCGCCGCCGTTTTGATTGGGTGCACTATTCCCAGTGATAAGGCAGTTGAT
>Ga0315295_10004140_pt1 | contig 12346 bp, 6 predicted proteins | sample YL17G14_0_MG_FD_204453 | JGI IMG/M metagenome (GOLD analysis project Ga0315295, IMG submission 204453) | Sediment microbial communities from Yellowstone Lake, YNP, Wyoming, USA - YL17G14_0 | ecosystem: Environmental > Aquatic > Freshwater > Lake > Sediment | place: USA: Wyoming | collected... | reverse complement strand
TTTGATAACAAATATCCATACAAACAAAAGAAATACTACAACACCAAGTGGGCAAAGGATGGGTTCGGAATTTATCCCAATGGCAAAATTGAGTTAAGTATGGGAATTCAAAATCACAAACGTCAAGCACCAATAGTTTTACATATTGCTAAAGTTCCTGAAGGAGAAATCAAAGAGATCGAGCTAATCTATGACCGTGGCTTGCAAATCTCGCTTTCATACGAAGATAAAGCAGCTATTGGAATTAATCATGGTCTAAATCTAGCTGCGATTGACCCCGGAGAGATTCATTCGATTGCAGCAGTCTGTGAGAATCAAAACGGGATTATCATCACTGGCAGAAAGATTCGCTCTATAAAAAGGCTCAGAAACAAGAAATTAGCTGAATTACAGCGGAAAATGAGTAACTGCCAAAAAGGTTCACGACAATGGAAAAAATATCATCGTGCCAAGCAATACTTACTTTCAAAATCAGATGCCCAAATCAAAGATGCAGTTCATAAAACTACCAAAAATTTTGTTAAGTGGTGTTTAGAAAATGAGGTAAAACATGTTGTGATTGGTGATGTGGAAGGTGTTCAAAGAAATACGTCCAAACGAAAAAAGAAGAATCAAAAAATCAAATCAAAACTGGTCAATCAAAAACTTAGCCAGTGGCAGTTTGGCTTGATCTATACTTATCTGGTATACAAGTTAGCGGTGTTTGGCATCACCATCAGCAAAGAGAATGAAAGATATACTACGCAACAATGTCCTTGTTGTGGAAAGAAGAAAAAACCTTCTTCTAGGAATTATAAATGCCAATGTGGATATCAAGAACATCGTGATATTCATGGCGCAAAGAATTTGCTATCTCGGTATAAATATGGCGAAATAACAGATATCGGGAAAATATTGCAAACAAAGTATCTACGAGTAGCTTAGGCAAAAGTAGTAGATGGGCTGTTCCGCCCCAATCGGAAAAATTCGATTGTTGCCTGTCGTACCAAACCAAACTAACTCCATTCTTTCCGAATGAAACTTGATGGCAAACCTATCAAGTTGTTGAGACAGTTTTATTTGGTTAACAGGAAGCTCCCACTTCTATAAGTGGGGGAGGTTCACTGAGAGACTTAGAGATTGGAATTGATAAGTATTTTATCTGTCATATAAATTTTATTGATTAAAAGAATGATTTTTTGGAATATTTATTTTCTTATTCGTAGACAATTATTATTTTTTCATTTTTTTGCCTTCTTAAAAATTGAAGTTTTCACTTCATTCCCTTGCTCTGATCTCTTGGAGTTTATCTGCGATGGCTTCATATTCTTTTTCAAATAAATTTGGTAGATAGCGCCAGTGATAATAGAGTGGATATTCATAACAGCAGTAGCCTGTGTCTGGAATGGCAGCAGCTAATTTTGCAAAGGCTTGGTTTAGATTATGAGAGATGGACTCGTTTTCCATCGCTAAATGTGTCAACGCCATAATTGCAGCAACTGTAGCCCAGTCACGCGGACCAAATAATACTGTATAAAGGGCTTTTTTGCGGATGGAACCTTCCCAACCGTCATCTAAATGAGAAATTACTTGTGCAGCAGCTAATTGAATCCGTGGTAGCCACTCTAAGGCGGTTTTTCCTGCAGGTAAAGCTGGTGGATGAATCATTATCGCAAGTAATTCTTGGACTCGATCACTAGAGATCTCTTGGGCGATTCGGCTTGCCATAGCCCATTGTTTTTCAAATTCATATTCATCATTCGCAATCTTGATGATAGGTTCGTAGAGATCATTGCTGGGTTTTGGAAGTGCAGGATAGGGATCAGTTCCTTCAAATTTCCAGAGTTCCCAGGGAGACGATTCAAGAGGCACTCTAGGATCTGGCTTAGGGATGTTCTCTACTGAAAGATCTATCTTGAGTTCTTTTTGAAATTGCGTTTGAAAAGCGAGCAGATTACTCGGTGCTTCTAGATAAGTGGTAGCGCATGAAAAACTATCCGATTTTGTATTTTCATCAATTAGCTGTCTAAGGATATTTGATAGGGCATCATCTGGTTCTGGTAAATATCCTTGATATGGCATGAATTTACTATATATTGCTTGGGCACGATGGTTTGGCACTTCACCATAGGCTAAATTAGATAATTCTTCTGGAAATGTCTCATCTGGATAGTCTTGTTGATAGTCGATCTTCCATTGACAAAAGAGCGTGGAAGGATAAGCCCATTCATGCTCAGGGTCTTGCTCTAGAATTTCAAGATACCAGTTGAGCGCTTTCTCCCATTCTTGGGTATTGAAGTACATATCGCCAGCTTCCAGTCGAGCCGAAAGATCAGTCGGATCAAAGTTTAAAGCTTCTTTAAAAGCTGCTTCTGCCTGATCATATGCTTGAGCCTCTCTTGAAATTAATCCTTTGGCGATTGAAATATGCCAGCCTGGATAAATTTTTTGATATTCTTTGGCTAGGCTGAGAGCTTGCTCGTATTTTCCGGCTTTTCTAATTAGTCCTAGATAGGTCATGATAAAAGTCTCGTTGACCTTGAAATGATTTGGATATTCAGTTGCCAATGCAAGGTAGTCATTTAAATACCTTTCTTGGCTAATTGTTAAATGTTTGTATTCGGGAAAGCGATTTAAGGCTTGGGCAAGGGTATAGAAAGCAGTCTCGGCTGAGATCGCTTTAAAACCAGCTTCATCTAAAAGCCAGGTTAATCCCCAGCATTCCATATATTTGACATCTGGTTTGACAGAGAGGATCTTATTTAAGAGAGAGATTGCTTCGTCTAAATGACCTATTTTGGCATAATGATATGCCCGAATTGCTTCAGTCGCATAATATCTCTCTTCATCATTTGGCAGTAGAGCTTCCAGATCTCCTTGATTTCGCTCACGATAAGTCTCTAAAAGTTCCATCCATTCGGGACATCCTGGATCAAAGCTTAGGAGGTTTCCGAGATGGACGATTCCATGAGCAAGGTTACTTTCTGGGAGTGCTAGTTCTCCTTTGGCAACAAAATATTCAAATTCGGCAGTTCCTTGTTTTAGTTCAAGTTCACCTTGCGTATCAAAATCTTTAAACCATTTCATGAAAAATCCTCCAATTTTAATGTTTTTACTCGAAGGTTACTTTTTCGAACTCACCAACGACTTCAAAACTTAATTTTCTTGAAATAATTTGACAGGCATATAAAATATTTGAGAGCGAAGATAACTAGATATATCACAGTAATTATAGTTGGAACAATAAAGTCGCTATTTTCTTTCTTTGAAAATAACGTCAATGGCAAGTCCGGCTGCTAAAAGTAGAGCAGTCTCATCTTCGTTGCTTTGCAGGTTATTTAGAGAAATCATATAATTATCAGCAGTAGTAAAGAGTTCTTTACCTAGACCAGCCCATTTTTTAGTGATTGTTCCAATCTCAATACCTGATGAATCTAAGAATTTGAAATCCCAGCTAGTCCAAGTACCTTTGATTTCGGCAACGCGATTGTTGTTGGAATCAAAGACCATAAATCCACCTACAAGAGTGAGAATTTTGCTTTGAAAATAGCCAATTATTTTTCTGTTTTGGTTGGTAACTGTAATTTTGGAACGAAAAAATGATGGTGAATTCTTAATTTCAGCAATGGGAAGACTATTTTCAGAGTCATAGATTACAAATTTTACTGGTAAAAATCTTTTTTCTAAAATTAGCTTGAGAATTTTGGTTAATGTTCCAGATTCCTCTTTAGCAACACCGATTTGAATGTTTGTTTCTGGATCATAGATATCATAGATTCCTGAAAACTTCATAAATTCGACTTGCTCTTTAATAAAGAAGGTTTTTCTTCGTAATAACATTTCTGCCACTCCTTTTATAATAAAAAAGATTCTATGTCAATACTAAATTCGGTGTTTGTATATGAATTCCTGTTTTAAAAGAAAAAGAACCCATTGTGTTTGAATTCTTTGAATAATAAATATTTTATATTTTAATGTTTTTGAAGGATTTATTTCCATTTAGAGTAAGGATTTTTAATCAAATTGGAATTGAAATATCTTGGATCAGTGCTTACTTCCTCACCTAGCCAAGGTGGATGTGGGAAAATAGCTGTTTCATCTGCTAGCTCAATCTCGGCAATTACTAAACCAGCATTTTCACCCAAAAATTCATCAATCTCCCAGGTAAATCTTTGGTATTCGAGATGATATCGATATTTTTCAATTAATGGTTGCAAACAAAGTTTATTCAGGAGTTCGGTGGCTTCGGTAGTAGGAATCTGATATTCATATTCAAGACGTGTCAGACTCGAAGTGGTACTTTTGATGGTGAGATAGCCTGCTTGCTTAGTAAGGCGGACACGTACTATCCGAGCGGGTTCGAGAGAGAGGTAACCCTGACGAAAGATCTCTCGCAAAGCATTTTTTTGATAGCTCTGGTCAATTACTAGGAATTTTCTTTCGATTTCTAAAGGCATCTTTGTTTATTTCCTTTTTAGTAATTTACTTACTTCTTCATTATATTCTTGAGAGAGTTTGAAACATTGGTTGCAATCAGCAATTAATTGACTCGTAGATTTTTGTTCAATATTATCATAGATCAAACGTGAAAATTTGGCTTCGGTTTCATCACGAAGTGGTTTGATGTATTTCATAAAGAAATTATAATGTGTGGTTAGTTTATTGCTGAGTTTTTGTAAATTTAAACTATAAATAATTGCATAGTTAAGATCAGTGAAATCATAGGGCAAATTGGTGGGTTCGGTGAAGACCAAGGGTTTATATAGTGAAACACATGGATGAGGCGCATCGGTATACCAAATGATCATTTTGTCGTAAAGATAATCAACAATCAAGGAAGCGGTGGTTGTGATTCGATATAGATGACCAGCGTGAAGACAGATTGATTTTAGATCAAATTTAGGTCGAATTGAGTCTTGATGGGAACGGAGTAGTTCTTTGACGGTGGCGAGATTTGCTTGACGATTATTTAAAAAAGAGGTGGCATAATGGCGACGATAATCACCTTGAGTTAGCCAAGAGAGGAATTTATTTTCATAGGTTGCTTTAAAATTGCTATTTGTAAGTGGTATATCACTTAACTCAAAATCATTAGTTAATGAGTAGGAGTTAGAAAGCGCAGTGGTTTTTGATATTTGACGATAAGCCCAATGTTTACCACAGGTTTCTAAAAGATAGCTTGTTTTGAAATCTTTGATTAAAAAAGTATTATGATATTTTAAGGAATGATTGTAGCCACCATCTCCACCTTGTTTTTCAATGAGCTTAATGATTAACTCTAAGGCATCATGTGCGGTAGTGGAGTTATGCAAGGCAAGACGCAACAGATCCATTCCAAGGAGACCTTGGTTTGGAACTTTGATTTTGCCAAAAACAGCTTCGTTGCCAATTGCAACCCCATATTCGTTGACACCCATTTCTGCACCCCAGATCCAGGCAGGACGAGAAATAATCGCTCGATAACGTAAGGGATATTTGAGATGAAGTTTCTCGAGAAAAGGGTAAGAATTTTCGAGGTATTTTGTATTTTCATAACATGGTTTTTCAAAACCATCTTCGGATGGGTTGGTAATTTGAATAAATTGCAACTCTTTAGGATCTCTGTCTGAATTTTTAGCAAAAAAAGAGCGCTGAGTGGTTTTTTGGTCAAAGACTGCAATTGTATCGCACATAATCTTGCCCCGCCTCCATAGTTTTGATGGGGTTTGGAAAATCGCATAGAGGATTTTTAGTTGATACTTTGTATTATATATGATTATGAGGTAAAAAGATTTTGCAGTTTCTTAAACTTTTTATAAATTAATTCCTGTATTTTCCATTTTTTAATGATATAATAGAGATGAATGGTAAAAATGTTTAGTGAATTTTTGAAGCAGAGCTTCTGTATAAGCAGGTAAAGGCTAATTTATAGCGAAATTTAACGAATGTTGAAGAAGTTTTTTGTAATATAGATGTTACATTAATTCGCGTCAAAAAAGATCGATTGCGAAGATACTCTTTGCTGGTGTAGCAGCTTTGCACATCATGAAATATGTTAAAGTTTGACGTAAATTAAGATTACATATAGTATTTTATTATTGAAGGGATGGGGGTAGTACAGAATGTCGTTAAAAGCGTTTTCTGACAAAGTTTTGGGGAAATTAAAGTTGTTTTGGCAAAAAATTTCTGAACTTGGAAAAAATGGGTTTGGGGTTTGGAAGAAGCTAAATCCACGTCAAAAATTGATTTTCATGATTAGTACAGGCGGAGTAGTATTGGTAGGATTGCTTTGGCTGATTCTTGCGCCATTATTTAATCATGGAGTAAATTTAGTAGGGATAGATCCAAACGAGCAAATTACTATTAAAACTAATTTGACCTTTAGTTTTAATGGAGATATTGTCGAAGCTGGAATGATTGGGAATACCTTTGGAGGAGAATTGATCAAGTTTACTCCAGCGATTCCGGGACGGTTTCGCTATGTCTCACGTCGAGAATTGCGTTTTTTACCAGAAGCACCTTTAAAACCATCAACCAAATATCAGGCAGAGTTAAAACCAGAAGTAGTTCGGTTGAGAGATCGGTATTTAACTGGCAAAAAGATGATTGAATTCACTACTGAGCAGTTTAAACTTGAAAATGCTGATTTGAGTTTTGCTTTTCCTGAAGAACAACAACGAGGAGTCCAGTTGCAGGCACGTTTGAACTTTAATTATCCAGTTGATCCAGTGTTGTTGCGGAAGAGAATCAAATTGCGTCTAACCGAGAAGAAACGAACGGTTGGCTTTACCATTGACGCTACGCAATCAAGCAATAAAATATTGTTGACCAGTGAACCATTGCTGATGGGTAAAGATGAACAACAAATTGAGCTAATGTTGGGTGCGGGTTTTAAATGCGTGAATGGTAGTATTGGCTTAAAAGATAGTTTTGCTGCGAAAACTGCTGTTGGCTCGAAGAAAGCTCTTAGCATCATTGAAGCAATTCCTAAAGCCGATGATAATAACTGTTGGATTGCATTGCATTGCTCAGAACCAGCAGATGAAGAAACAATTACCAATTATCTTAGGATTAAACCGCAGGTTCCTTTTCGAGTTGAGTTAGAAGGCGAATATATTTTAATTAAGAGCGAAAAATTTAAATCTAATGATAATTATACGGTAGAAGTCAAGGCGGGTTTGCCATCTTTGAATGGCTTCCCATTGAAACGTGATTTTAAAGCAGGAATTTTCTTTGGTGATCTTGAGCCAAGTTTGAAATTTAATGCTCCAGGACGTTATTTATCAAGTAAAGGTTATCTTAATTTAGGGTTGGAAACGGTAAATATTGATCGTGTAAATGTTGAGATTAGCCAGATCTTTGCTAATAATATTGTCCCATATCTTAACAACAGTAGTTATGATGATGAATGGTATAGCAGTGATATTTCTAAGGTTGGTCGGGTTGTAAAATCAGAAATTATTAATGTAGATAATCGAAAAAATGAGTTGAATACCTTACCAATTAATCTAGGGGAGTATCTCAAGAATTTTCGAGGTATTTTCCAAGTAGTTGCCTATGATGAGGATAATCGTTGGCGACAAGATTCCAAGTATGTGGTGATTACCGATCTAGGGATCTCAGCCAAGATGGCGAAGAATGAACTGATGGTTTGGGTGAATTCATTAGAGTCATTGGAAGCTAAGGCAAATGTTAAAGTTAGTTTGATTAGTAAAAACAATCAAGTTTTAGCTACTGCTAATACTGATTCCCAAGGAATTGCCCGTTTTAATGGAATCAAAAAGAGCGCAGATGGCTTTGAATCATTTATTGTCTTGGCAGAGCAAGGTGATGATTTTGCTTTTATTCATTTAGCAAGTAGCTTGATCTCTTTAGCCGATTTTGAAGTACGTGGTCGGGAACATCTCGAGAGTGGTTATGAGGCTTTTCTCTATTTTGATCGGGATATTTTTCGCCCAGGTGATAATGGAAATTTAGTGGCAGTAGTACGTGGTCCAAATGGAGTGATGCCACCAGAATTCCCAGTGAAATTGGAATTACGCGGACCAGATGGGCAGATCTTCCGGGAATTTAAATCGAGTACTTCTGAACGAGGTGCTTGTGAGTTTGCGCTAGCAATTCCTGATTATGCCCAGACTGGAAGGTATACCGCGAATCTCTACGTTGCAGAGCAAGTAATTGGTACAAGTACCTTAAGCGTGGAAGATTTTATGCCAGAACGGATTAAAGTTACCACCAAAACTGATAAAACAGCTTATAACGCTGGAGATACCGCCGCGCTTGAGATCGAAGGAATGAATCTATTTGGTCCTCCAGCTGCTGGACGCCGTGCTGAGATGCGGGTGCAGTTGGAAGCAGTACCATTTACAGCGAACGGTTTTGGGTCGTACACTTTCGGAGATTCCAGTCGTGAATTTAAGACCAAAGAAGAAGAACTAGGCGAGAGTAAGTTAGATGAAAATGGTTTGACGAGTTATAAATATGAATTTCCGCGTGGCTTTACACCAGCGGCTAAATTGCAAGCAGTATTCCAAGCCACTGTAGTCGAGGATGGTGGACGTGCGGTTAGTAATTATAAGGTAGTTGATTTTCATCCTTATAATTGCTATATTGGGGTCAAACCACTCGCAGAGTACTATTGTGAAGTAGGCAAGCCATATCAACTGAAATATGTAGTTTTGGGTCAAGATGGAAAGCCTCTAAGTAATCCAGAGTTGAAAGTGGAAGTTTATCGGATTACTTGGAACTCGATTTATCGTAAAAATGAGGACGGTAAGTTTGAATATGCTTCTGTTGAAGAGAAAGAACGTGTCTATCAAGGAGATCTTAGTGGTAAAAGTGGAGAACAGCTTTTTCAGTACACTCCTAAGGATTATGGTGAGTATTTAGTACAATTTACCGAGCCAACCAGTCAGAGTCGTGCTAGTTTGAATTTTTATGCCAGTGGTTGGGGGTATTCACCTTGGGCAATGGCAGATCCAGATAAAATTGAGCTGGATTTGGATAAGAAGTCTTATCGTGTTGGTGACGAAGTTAAGGTACAGATCAAAGCACCATTTGCTGGGAAAGCGTTGATTACCATTGAACGTGAAAAAGTATATGAAACTAAGATTGTGGAGCTGAAAGAGAATACTGCTTTGGTAACTTTATCAGTGAAACAGGAGTATAAACCAAATGTTTATATTTCGGTACAATTAATTCGTTCGATTAAATCTTTGGAGAAAAAAGCCCCAGTGCGAGCTTTTGGGGTCATTCCATTGCAGGTTGATTGTACGGAACATCAAATGAAACTGTCACTGGATGTTCCAAAAGAGATTCGTCCTGAGCGTGAAGTTGAGATTGGTGTGAAAGCTATAGGAGGTTCAGGAAACGCCTACCTTACTTTGGCAGCAGTAGATGAGGGAATCTGTCAACTAACTAATTATAATGTGCCTGAACCAATGGGATTCTTTTATGGCAGGCGAAGTTTGGATATTGCAAGTTATGATCTTTATAGTATGATTCTTCCAGAAGTAGAGTCAGCTAAAGTAAAGAGTACGCCTGGAGGAGATGCTTCGCTAGATCGGTTGCGTAAACAAAATTTAAATCCAGTCTCGGCGCGACGCGTCAAACCAGTCTCGCTTTGGTCAGGTCTAGTGAAATTAGATGCGGCTGGTGAGGCGAAGATTAAGTTTAAAGTTCCTCAATTTAATGGCACCCTACGTCTGATGGCGGTGACGAGTTCTGGGAATAAATTTGGTTCATTGCAAAAGAAGATCTTGGTACGAGATCCAATTGTGATTAATCCGACCTTTCCGAGATTTGTAGCTCCAGCAGATCAATTTGCCGTACCAGTAACAATTACGAATGCGACTGGTAAAGATGGCGAATTTACAGTTAATCTTAAAGCAGATGGTCCAGTAGAATTGCAGAGTGAGGCGAGTCAGAAAATCACTCTGAAGAAACAAGAGGAAAAATCAGTCTTTTTTCAGTTGCGGGCTAAAAATACTTTGGGTCGTGTGAAGTTTAAAGTAGAAGCTGAAGGGAATGGGCAGGTTTGCAAGGTGAACGAAGAATTGCCATTACGTCCAGCTGCCCCTTTGAGTCAGGAGTACTTTGCTGGTTCGATCAATGTAAGTAAGCCATTTAGCCTTGAATTGGATGAAAAATGGTTGCCTGGCACAGGAAAGGCTGTTTTGACGCTGGCTCCTTTCCCAGCAATGAAGTTTGCGGGAAGTCTGAAATATCTACTAAGCTACCCACATGGTTGTGTGGAGCAGACGACTTCTAAAGTCTTTCCGTTATTATACTTTGATGATCTGGCACGTGCTACTAAACATGAAGTCTTCAAAGGTGGAAATGCTGAGTATTTTATCACTCAAGGAATAGAGAAGTTAGAAGCAATGCAGCTAAGAGATGGCAGTTTTGCATATTGGCCTGGTGGCAAGGAGAGCAGTGACTGGGGCTCAATTTATGCTTCCCATTTCTTAGTGGAGGCAAGGAAAGCAGGCTATAACGTTTCGGAACGAGTGTATAGCAAATTAATCGCATCGTTGCTTTCGATCTCAAAGAGTAAAGAGTCTTCGAATTATCAATTAGAATTGAAAGCTTATGCGCTTTATGTGTTGAGCTTGGCAGGAAAGCCACAATTAAGTACTATGTCTTATCTGAGACATTCGGCGCTTAATAAATTGGATGATTATTCTAGAGCACAATTAGCTGCCGCATACTACTATGCGGGAGAACGCAAGACCGCTAAAAATATTCTGCCAGTTACTTTGGGAGCATCTCATCAAGTACGTGAGAGTGGTGGTAATTTTAACTCAGCTGCTAGGGCGGATGCGATTGTCTTAAGCGTTTTGGCAGACGTTGATCCTGGTAATCCAGCGGTGTATAAATTGGTGACACGTCTTTCTAAGGAAGCTGCCGAGGTTGGTGCGTGGGGAACAACTCAAGAGAATGCGTTTGCATTAATGGCATTAGGAAAGACTTTGGCGAAGAAGAGCGATGGTAGTTATCAAGGTGAAGTTTTAGTCAATGGAACAAAATTAGCTAGTTTTGATGAAAGCAAGGAATTGCGTCTTGAGGATCGTCGTCTTTCCCAAGGAAAAATCACTGTGAAGTTGAATGGAAATGGCGTTTGTTATTATTTCTTGGAGTCTAGTGGTATCTCAGAAAAAGCAGAGCTTAAAACTTTTGACCAGGGAATTACAGTGCGACGTGAATTTTTAGATCGCAATGGCAAAAAGCTTAATCCGAATCAGATTAAGCAAGGAGATTTAGTGGTGGTTGATTTAGCATTGACACCAGGTCAAGCTAAACTAGAGAATCTTGCGGTGGTTGACATGTTACCAGCTGGACTAGAGATTGAGAACCCACGAATTGCTTCTAGTGCTAGTTTAGCTTGGTTGAGCAAAGCAACCGTTAAGCCAGATTATTTGGATATTCGCGATGACCGACTGATGCTCTTTGTCAGCTTAAAAGAGAAGGAAACTGTGCATTTTTACTATGCGGTACGTGCGGTAACTTGTGGTGAATTTTTACTCCCAGCTGTGAAAGCTGAATGTATGTATGAACCTGAGATTGCGAGTTATGCTGCACCTGGTAAAATTAAAATAATTAGGAATGATTAAGAGATGTCAGAATTCTATAAATGGGTAAAAGCACATCGAACTGGGTTGATACAAGCCGGGCTTCTTTTTGGAGGAGCCTGGCTTCTCTTAAAAATAGTTTGTGTTCTAATTCCATTACCACAAACTTCTTTATTTCGTCCTACTGCAACATTAGTCTTTGATCAGAAAGCGAAATTGTTGCGAGCTTTTCAATCTACTGATGATAAATGGCGTGTCCGCACTCCTTTGACACAGATTTCGCCTGCTTTGCAGAAAATGTTACTTGGTTATGAAGATCAGTGGTTTTATTGGCATCAAGGGGTGAATTGGGTTGCATTTGGGCGCGCGGCAATGCAAAATTTTCAGGCTAAGGAAGTAGTCTCTGGAGGTTCGACCTTAACAATGCAGATTGCTCGAATGATTGAACCCAAAGAACGCAGTTACCAAAGCAAACTTTTAGAAGTAGCACGAGCTTCACAATTAGAGATGGTCTTTGGGAAAAAGAAGTTGCTGGAGATTTATTTTAATATTGCGCCTTATGGTGGAAATATCGAGGGAGTAGCTGCCGCGGCTTGGCTTTATTTTGGGAAAGAGCCTTCCCAACTCAGCGATGGAGAGGCAGCATTATTAGCAGCGATTCCCAATTCACCAGAGAGATTTCGACCAGATCGTTATCCAAAAGCGGCACGAAAAGCACGAGATTTAGTTTTAAACAGAGCTTGGAAAAGTGGGATCATTAAAAAAAATGAGTATTTGTCAGCTTTACGGGAAGAGATTTCATCAGAGCGTCTGAAATT
>Ga0315295_10004139_pt1 | contig 12346 bp, 12 predicted proteins | sample YL17G14_0_MG_FD_204453 | JGI IMG/M metagenome (GOLD analysis project Ga0315295, IMG submission 204453) | Sediment microbial communities from Yellowstone Lake, YNP, Wyoming, USA - YL17G14_0 | ecosystem: Environmental > Aquatic > Freshwater > Lake > Sediment | place: USA: Wyoming | collected... | reverse complement strand
AAACTGAGGGTTGGGGACTATCGGATTGTCTTGAAGCTTGAAAGCGAAAACATCTTGATTCTGGGCATTTGCCACCGGAAGGACGTCTACGAGCGAATGGAGTGGCGCATCCAATAGGTTTTTCGCAGAGGCCCGGAATCTTAGGCGACATAGGCCGATCTTTCACTGAATAGGTGACCCATGGCGAAGAAGGTACCGGAGAAGTACCAGCCCTGGCTCGATGCGCGCAAGCGCTTCAATCTTTCCGATGCCCATATCCAGATGGCCAGGGAGTTAGGGCTGAATCCGAAGAAGTTCGGCGGCCTGGCCAATACGAAACAGGAGCCCTGGAAGGCGCCTCTGCCCGAGCTCATCGAAGAGCTGTACTTCAAGCACTTCAACAGGAGACGGCCCGCTACTATACGCTCCATCGAACAGATGCTGAGCGATACCAGCAAGAATAAAGAACAGCGTAGAGCGCGAAAACAAACGGCAACGCAATCGCAACAATCGCGTGCGGATGCACTCCCGCTATGATAGCGGCGATCTTCTTGTTTCACGTTCTACGCCTCTCTCTCGGCTGATTGTTCTTTCTGCTCTCCCGCCCCCCTGGCGCAACAAAGCCCCGCCTCCATGCGGGGCTTTGTTGCGCTCTTGCAGACCCGAGGGCCACACGAGGTGGCCCGAGGGATCTATCCCCAGAGACCTTGCTGGATAGGAGAACGAACAGACAGTTACCACGATCATGTCGAAAGAGACAAGTACGGACGGAATGGGCCGAAACGGAGAATCGGCAGGCGTAATTACGCCCTTATATATCAGGGTTGGAGAGCAGCTATCCCTTCAGATCGCTCCGATCAACAAGACGGTTCTTGCCGTCACAAAACCCCAGGTGGTGCGCAATACTACCCGACATTTGGATAATATTGGTCGGTCACCTCGGGGGTTTGATCCTACTTCGTTGAATTAGCATTCTGTCCCGCTTCTCACCACTGCGGGGGTTCACTCTGTCTTCGGCGCTTGTCTAACTCACTACGGCGAGTATCTTCCTGCCTTGAGCCACCAACCAAGATGCCTTTCTGCGGGGTTTCGCTAGGCTTTTCGGTGAATGCGCTCCCAAATCTCTCGATCTCTCCAGCAGTTGCCCGTTTCGAGGGCGTTTCCGTCATCTGTCAAAATATAACCGTTACTATCATTTTTTACTATCATTACCAGCCCCAGCACGAAAGCGATGGCCAGCGCACCGGCGACCACCCCCAGGATGACCGCTCTACGTTGGAACTGCACGGCCGCCATGCTCTATTCCTCCTCGGCTCGGACGACGCTTTTTATCATTGCAGGCCGCCCAAGGGGCTGATCTTCCACTCGGATCGGGGCTCGTAGTACTGCAGCCACGTGTTTCGAGGGTGGACACAGCGTCATGGGATCCGGCAAAGCATGAGCCGCAAGGGGGACTGCTGGGACAACGCGCCGGCGGAGTCGTTCTTCAAGACTCTGAAGGCGGAGCTGTATGGCCAGCGAGCCTTCAGCAGCCGCCTGGAGGCCCGTACGGTGGTCTTTGAGTACATCGAGGTGTTCTACAACCGGGTGCGGCTGCACTCACGCCTGGGATACCGCCCACCGGTAGAAAGGGTTCGCGGCCCGTAGCCGACCGGCTTTCAGAGCTCTGTCGCGTGGCGGCTCAGGCGTTCGCAGCCGCCTTCGGTGATCCGGTAGTTATGCTCGATCCGCACGCCCCCGATTCCCTCCACGTAGGCGCCGGGCTCGAGGGTCACCACCTCGCCGGCGCTCAGGACCTCGTCGCTTTCGGGCACGAAGGCCGGCGCCTCGGGGTGCCCCAGTCCCAGCCCGTGCCCGGCGTGATAAGGGAAGATATCGGACCGACCCGCCGCGGCGAACGGCGCTGCTACAGCCTGGTAGACCTCCCGGCCGCGGGCTCCGGGCTTCAGGGCCACTTCGCCCGCAGCGAGGGCGGCCCGGCACAGGTCGAGCAGCTCCCGTTGGCCTTTCGTCGGCTCGCCGACTGCGATGGTGCTGGTGAAGTCGCCGCGGTAACCCGCCAGGACGACTGAAAAGTCGAGGATGAAGGTGTCGCCGGCGCGCAGTACGTAGTCGGTCGGCGGGCCGCCGGCATTGGGAAACGACGGCGAGGCGGCCCGGAAGTCCCCGTATACCAAGGCCGGGCGACCCAATTCCGCCAGCGCGGCGGACTGGACTTCGCGGTATAGCTCGAGCTCGCCGATACCCGGGGCCACGAGTTCCCGTCCCTGCCGCTGGCCGGCTTCGCCCGCCCGGATACAGCGTCTCAGAATCTCGAGCTCGTCCGGGTCTTTCCTGCGCCGGAGCTCGCGGAGAAGCGAGCCGAGGGAGGGCTGTCCGGGGCGCTCCGGCGGGGGCGCCTGGCCGATCGCCTGGTAGGCCCCGAGCGGAAGCCACTCTGTTTCCACCAACCCGGAGGCGGGCCGGAGCCTGTCTCGGATCTGCTGCAAGGCCTTGAATAGGATGTGGTCCCGATTGAGCGCCGAGTGCCTCTGGTCGTACCAGGGTTCTGCGATTGTTCGCTCGACGAAGGGCTGGCCGATGGTGGAGGCCAGCGTGAAGTTGTCGCACAGCAGGACAGCATCCCCGGCCCGTTCCAGATACAGGAGCCCCCGTTCACCGAAGGAATGGCTAAGGGGGTCGACCCAGAATCCCGACAGATAGTTGACGTGCCGCGAATCGGCGATCAGCACCCACTCGATTTCCCGGGACAGGATCTCCCACAAGCGTTGCCTCCGGGTCCGGCATCCCTCTTCGCTCAGCATGGTATCCCCGCTCATGACACAAGCCTCCGACCGTTCCTAAGGGTCTCTGGCAGGCAGGGATTTGTCAAGAACCGACGATCGAAGTGTCAAACCAAAGTAGAAATGTCCTCTTCGGGTCGGAGGGCAACATTTTTCTGCTCAGCCTGCTTTCCTTCGCACCTGGTCGACCACCCGGTCGGTTATCTCGGTGTAAGGCAATTCCTTGGCTTTCGCCAGGATACCCCCTAATACGCCTCCCGCCCCGTGAGCGAGGGAAGAAAACAATTGAACCCCGGAGTATGCCGTTTATCTATGCCCAGACGGTCATCCAGCGGAATGGTGCTGTCTCCATTTCTTTCCGTACTGACATACTAAGCTCGCTTGTTCTGAATCTCGCAAAGAAGACCGTGAAGGAACATACTTACCCGAGAACCCTCAAGATCACGGCCTACTATAGCTTGAGCGAGGACAATGAGCTGGCCTTCGAGTACAGGGCCGTCACCGAAGAGGCTACTCCGGTCAACCTGACCTAGAACACGTACTGGAACCTAGCCGGCGCCGGATCGGGGACGGTGTTCGATCAGGAGGTTCGGTTCAGCTGTCCGTTCTACCTGCCCGTAGACTTCACCCTCATGCCGACCGGCGAGGTGTTGAGCGTTTCAGGGACTCCCTTCGACTTCACCACGTCCAAGCCGATCGGGCAAGACCTGAGCAAGGTCGCAGGAGGTTACGACCACTGCCTGGTCGTGAAGCGCGGTGGCCGGGGACTCGACCTGCTGTGTCGCTGTCATGATACGAACAGCGAACGCCGGATGGAGGTCTGGACCAACCAGGCGGGCGTGCAGTTCTACAGCGGCAACATCGGGCACTTCCTGTCATGCATCCTGAGACCCGGGCAGCAGTACCATCACCGGAGCGTGCACCACTTCTCGGTGTAAGCCGGCGCTCAGTCCAGTCGGATCATGACCTTCATGACCCGGTCCTTGGCGCCGTCGATGTGCCGGTAGGCCTCCAGGTAGGACTCGAAGGGGTAACGGTCGGTGATCAGGGCTTCCAGCTTGATCTTACCGGCTGCGATCAGTGAGACCGCCGTCCGATAGTCCTTCTCCTGGTACATTAGCGTGCCGATCAGGACGAGCTCCCGGTCCTGTACGAGGCCGAGATCCACCTGTGGCTTTTCGCCGAATACCCCCACCACCACGATCGTCGAACCCTTCCGCGCCAGGGACACGGCCTGCCCGATGGTCGCCGGGGCACCAACGCACTCGAGGATCAGGTCGGCCCGCTCGGGACCGAAGCCCTCGATCAGGCGCTCTCCGAGATCCTCACGGGCGACGTTGACCGTCTGATCGATCCCGCAAGCCCGCGCAAACTCGAGGCGGTAGTCGCTCAGGTCGGTGACCATGACGTTCTTGGCTCCTCGGGCGCGCGCCACCTGGGCCACCAGGTTGCCGATTGTCCCGGCCCCGAGCACCAGAACCCGTTTTCCCGAAACCTCACCGGCTCTGCCCAGAGCGTGGACGGCCACCGAGACCGGTTCGATCATAGCGGTCTGCTCGAAGGAGATTCCTTGCGGGACCTTGATAATCAGGTTGGCCGGTACGAGGAAGTACTCCTGAGCCGCCCCGCCGGTCTGAAATCCCATCACCTTCAGGTTGTCGCAGATGTGGTACATTCCGTGACGGCAGGAAAAGCACTCGCCGCAGACCACCTGGGGCATGATGGTGACAATGTCCCCGACGCTGAGCTCCTTGACCCCGGCGCCGACCTCGTCGATCTCGCCGGAGACCTCGTGACCCTGAACCACCGGGTAGCTGGTGTAGGGATGCTTGCCGTGATACACGTGGATGTCGGAGCCGCACACCCCGATATTGCGGATCCTGACCACAACCTCCCCCTCCCGGCGGAGGGCTTCCGGACCTCTCGAATCTCGATCTTCCCCGGATTGACCAGCACTGCCTGTTTCACTGCCTTGCACCTCCTGTGGCTTCCGTTGCTTCCACGTAAACGCTACCGCTCAAACGCGACCTTGACCGCCCCCCGGTTCTCCGCCGGCTCGAAGGTCTCCCGCCGCACCGGGCATGCGGATTATAGCCGGCCCCTGAAGCAGCGACAACCCGGGGGGACGGGAGTTGGGGGCGAGAAGGGAGGTCTTAACCTCGCGGAGGCGTGAGGATCCGAAAACATCGAGCATCAATCCAAAAAAAGCGTAGTTGACGCCACCCCTCACCATCGGTCAAATTCAATGAGGCGAACAGCATGAACAGCATTCGCACCGCCCAGGGCGAGAAAACCGGTTTGGTACACGCCCGTCTCGGGCTGGAGGGAAAAATCTCGAGGGTCCAGCGCTTTTCGACCCACGACGGTCCCGGGATCCGGACCACCGTCTTTGTCAAAGGATGCCCGCTTCGCTGCCGCTGGTGCCACAATCCGGAGACTATCGGGACGGACCCGGAGGTCTTGTTCTTCGAGGAGCGTTGCCGGCTGTGTGGAGCCTGCGTCGAGGCCTGTCCCGAAGGCGCCCATGTCATTACTACCGACGGCCGGCACGAGTTCAACCGCTCTCGCTGTCGGCTCTATTACGGCTGCATCGAGGCCTGTCCGTTCGGCGCCCTCGAGGCCAGCCTCAAGCGCATAAGCGTGGGCCAGGTGCTGGAGACTGTACTCAAGGATGCGGCTTACTACCGCAGCTCCGGCGGGGGTATGACCCTCTCCGGGGGAGAACCGCTGTTTCAGCTGGAGTTCATCCGTGCCCTCCTGCAGGAGGCCCGGGGCAGGGGGGTGCACACGGCGGTGGACACCTGCCTCCACGCTCCGTGGGCGGCCGTCAAGTCCCTGGCGGGGGCGGTAGACCTCTGGCTCGTGGACCTTAAGTTGGTCGACCCGGAGAGGCATGAGCGCTATACCGGCGCTTCCAACCTCCGGATCCTGGATAACCTCCAGCGGCTCGCGGCCCTTCCCAGGGCGGAACTGTGGATCCGGATACCCCTCATCGACGGTGTGAACACGGATACCGAGAACCTGGAAGGGACCGTGACGCTCATCGAGAAGCTGAAGCGCGTATCCCTGGTCGAGCTGCTTCCCTACCATTCTTTCGGAGTCGACAAGCGCAGAAGCCTCGGGGAGCCTTCGCCGGAGCAATTCTCGGCTCCTGATCCGGCGCTGGTCGAGCGCCTGGCCGCCCAGCTGCGGTCGCGTAACCTGAACGTTCCCTACAAGGAGTGAGCTCATGATCCAAGAGCGGCTGTCCGAGGCCATCCGGCAGAAGGTCGAATCTCTATACCGGAAAGACTACCGCCTCACCTTTTACGAACGGACCCAGTACCTGATCGACAGCGAGCACCTGTTCGAGGGGCTGCCGTACGCCCTGCGGTACGGGAAAACCTTCGACTACATGCTCCGTCGCGTCTCGGTTCCCATAGAACCCGGAGAACGGATCGTGGGTTCTGTGAAGGAGATCATCCCTACTGACGAACAGATCGAGCTCGTCAACGACATGACCCGATGCTGGTGGGACATCCCGGACGAGGAAATCCAGCGGAAGATCCTCTGGTTCTACTCCTATAACTGGCTGCGCCGCCGGCCGCCTTGGTTTTACTCATTTGGGCATCTGGGCCTGGAGTGGAAGAAGATCCTGCGGATCGGCCTGGGGGGCTACAACGCCGAGGCCCGGCAGCGTCTCTTGCAAAATGATGTGCAGGGCGATCCATCAAAGCGCGAGTTCGTCGAAGGGGCACTTCTTTGCTACCTGGCCTTGGAAGCTTACATCGAGCGCTATGCCCGAACCGCCGAGGAGCTGGCCCGCACCTGTAGCGATGAGTCCCTCCGGGGCGGCTACGAGACCACGGCCAGGATCTGCGGGCGCGTCAGCGCGGAGCCGCCCCAGAGCTTCCACGAAGCTCTGCAGCTGCTGTGGCTGATCATCGTACCGCTGATGAAGGTCTGCGGCTGTGGCGTCTTCGATCTCGGCCGGATGGACCAGTACCTGCTGCCGTACTACCGCAGGGACCTGGAGTCCGGGGCGCTCACCCGAGAGCAGGCATTGGAGATTATCGTCGAATTCTTCTACAAGAATAACGAGATCATGAGCCCCGCGGATCACATGTCCATCGAGGACGTGAAGACGGATTTCACTCTCGAGATGACCTTCGACGACCCCAACTACCTGATCGTCGGCGGGCTCCTGGCCGACGGCAGCCCCGGGGTCAACGAGCTGTCCCATCTACTGATCGAGGCCCAGGCCGCGCTGCGCCTGAGAAACCCGTTCGTGGTTGTGCGATACTACCCCGGCATCGACGAGGATTTTTGGGAGAAGACCTGCGACGCCATGCGTGACAACGCGACCATCGTGGTGTACAACGACCAGACCGTGATTCCGGCACTCACCGCCTACGGGATTCGGGAAGAAGACGCCGTGGACTACGGATTCTACGGCTGCAATGATCCAGACCTAACCGGTAAGCAGGGGGGTTTGAGGCAGCTGTGGTTCAATCTCTTGCTGCCGCTCGAGCTCGCCCTGAATAAGAGCCGGCAGAAGTTCAAAGCAGCGCCGCCACCGGGTCAGACCCAGTTTGCGCTGCGAGAACGGATGATCGGTCTGATGACCGGTGAGTATCACGGGCTCGAGACGAAGCCTCTTGAAGTGATCAGCGGTATCGACGATTTGCTAGCTGAGTACAAAAAGCAGGTACGGTTTCTGCTTTCCGACTACCGCGCCGCCTTCGACGCAGATGTCGCCCTGGAGCAGCGCTACAATCGCGGCCGGATACGGATCGAGGATTGCTTTCTCCACGGACCGATGGACCGAGCCATGACCTGGAACGACGGAGGCTCGCTGTACAACGTCCTCACGGTTCAGGGAAGCGGTATCGCCTCGGTGGCGGACTCCCTGGCGGCGATTCAGAAGCTCGTGTTCGAGGATCGGGAGTTGGAGCTTACCAAGCTGGCGGAAATCCTGGAGGACGACTACGAAGGGGCGGAGAAGCTGCAGCGCAGGGTACGCTACCGCTTTCCAAAGTTCGGCAACGACATTGCCTGGGTCGATGAACTCGCCGGCAAGGTGGCGGAAATCTTTTGCGACGAGGTCGCCCGACAGAACCAGGACGAGCACCTGTACCGGTTTGTACCGACCCTGTCGACGGACAGGGATTTCACAACCATGGGCCGCATCGTTGGAGCGACACCCGACGGCCGAAGACGGATGGAGCCGATCAGCGAGAACCAGTCACCCACCGAAGGCGCCGATACACAAGGGTTGACAGCGCTGCTCAACTCGGTATCCAGAATCCCCTTTCACCGGATCACCGGCGGTCCGCTGAACCTCCGGATCCATCCCACCGCGGTCGAAGGCCACGGCGGTGTGAAGATTCTGGCGGCGCTCCTTCAGGCGTACCTGGAGACCGGCGGGATGCAGGTACAGATCAACGTGGTAAGCAAAGAGCAGCTTCTCGATGCCCAGAAGAACCCGGATCGCTACCGGGGGCTCTGCGTTCGGGTTGTGGGATACAGCGCCTATTTCGTCCAGATGGGACGCAAGGCCCAGGAAGAGGTGATCCGCAGGACCGAGCACGCTTGAGGAAACAAGCTGAGGAGGATGCGATTCATGGATCTGGAGCTTCGGGGCAAATAGGCCTTCATCACCGGAGGCAGCAACGGCATCGGGCTGGCGGTGGCCCGCAAGTTCGCCGAAGAGGGGGTGGCCGTGGCGATCGGCGCCTGAAACCGGGAGCGCCTCGAGGAGGCGGCCGCGCGCATCCGCCGGGATTACCAAGTCGATGTCCTGGGGATACCGATGGACGTGACCAAGCCCGAGGACATCGAGCAGGCGAAAAGGCAGATCCTCGAGCGCTTCGGCGGCCTGGACATCCTGGTCAACAACTCCGGCACGGGCAGCGAGGAGACGATCGCCGAGGCCGAGGATGAGCGCTGGTACTACTACTGGGACCTCCACGTGATGGCTGCGGTGCGGATGGTGCGGGCGTTCCTGCCGGCCATGAAGCAGCGGGGCGGGGGGGTGGTGCTCAACACCGCCTCGATCTGCGCCAAGCAGCCTTTGTGGTACGAGCCGATCTACAACACCACCAAGGCCGCCCTGGTAATGTTCGGCAAATGCCTGGCCAGCGAGCTGATCGGCCACAACATCCGTGTCAACACGGTGAACCCGGGGCTGGTGCTGACCCCTGACTGGTGGAAGACCGCTGGCATCCTCAGCGAGCGGGAGGGCGTCACCCCCAAGGAGTACCTGGATCGGATCGCCAGAGAAAACGCTCCGATCGGCCGTTTCGCTTCTCCAGTAGAGATCGCCGACCTGTACGCCTACCTGGCTTCGCCGCGGGCGAGCTACTGCGTGGGCTCCACCTTCTACATCGACGGGGGATGGCTACGGGTGGTCGACTGACAGGGGCTGACGGTGCAAGGCCCCTATGACGGCTCTGGACAGGCGGTCATCCTGCCGTGATAATGCCAGCGATGAGTATCAGAAGGCGCATCGCACTTTTCTTGGCGGGCCTTCTGCTGGCCGGAGTGCTTCTCTCGGGCTGCGAACGCGGCGCCCACTCTCGAGATGCCGGAGCCTCCGCCGAGGCCAGCTCTCGCCCCGTGGTCGGTTTCTCCCAGGTCAATCACGCCAATCCCTGGCGGATCGCCGAGACCAACGACATCAGGAAAGAGGCCGCGCGGCTCGGGTACGAGCTGATCCTAATCGACGGCGACAGCTCGGCGCAGAAGCAGGTCAAGGACGTCGAGTCCTTGATCGCTCGGAGGGTGGACTACATCATCCTGGCACCCAAGGAGTTCGAGACGCTACGGCCCGCCATCGTCGCCGCCCGGGACGCCGGGATACCGCTGATTCTGGTCGACCGCATGGCCGACGCCGTACCCGGCGTGGACTTCCTCACCTTCATCGGTTCGGATTTCATAGACGAAGGCGAGCGCATAGCCAAATGGCTGGCTCGCAAGATGAACGCGAAGGCCCGTATCGTGGAGCTCCGGGGGGAGAAGGGCTCCTCGCCGGAGATCGACAGGGCCATCGGCTTTCGGAACATCATCAAAAAGTACCCGGGAATGGAGATCGTGGCATCGAGCTACGCCTACTTCGAGCGACTGGAAGGCCAAAAGGTCATGGAAGAGATTATCCTGGCCATCGGGCCGACCTTCAACGCCGTGTACGCCCACAACGACGAGATGGCCATCGGGGCCATCCAGGCCCTCAAGGCCGCCGGGATCAAGCCCGGGGAGGACGTGATCCTGGCATCGATCGACGGCGGCAAGGACGCTCTCAAGGCCATCATCGCCGGCGAGCTGGGGGCCTCGGTCGAGTGTGCGCCCCGTTTCGCCCGGAGGATCTTCGACGTCATCGATGCCCATCGTCGCGGCGAGGTGATTTCCGCCCGGATCATCAATGAAGACCGGTTGTTCGACATCAACAATGCAGGGGAGTTCATCCATGATGCCTTCTAAATGGGGTGCGTTCCGCGAGAGCCTGCGGGTGCGCATGTTGGTGTTTTTCCTCATCATTACCCTAGTGAGCATAGCCGTTCTCAGCACGTCGTTTTTCGTGCTGACCGCCGGGATCATTCGCGAGAACTCCAATCGGCTCCTAGTCGACCTGATCCAGCAGATCGCGGCGGAGATCGACAACCTTTTCACCAACGCCCAGAGGACCCTGGAGATGGTGGCCAACGACCCGAAGATCCAACAGGTGCTGCGCAGTCCTTACCCAGAACAGGTGTCGCTGCGCTACTCGATAGAGTTGGAAGTGGACAACCAGCTGAGCTTCGTGCATAGCTACATGAAGGACATCTTCGGGATTTACATCATCGGGGCTAACGGAATGGCTTACAAGTCGAACTTTCTTTCGGGCAAGGATGGAAACTGGACCGACGCCCCCTGGTACAACGAAATCCTGCGCGCCGCTGGGACCGTATGGCTCGGTCCTCACGACGGGTCCTTTACGGTCGAAACCATCGAGCAGCCGATCATCACTTGTGGCCGATCGATCACGGACAAGGCCTCCGGTCGTTCCCTGGGAGTGATCTTGGTGGATATCGAGGTCGAGACGATCGAGAAGCTGCTCAGAGGGAATCTCGGCGGGAGGGGGTATATCGAACTACTGGACACGCGGGGGAACGTCATCTGCGGAATTCAGAGGTTTGCTTCCGGCGGCAACCTGGAGGCGGAGTTGGCGGAAGTTACCAAGACCGCCGTCGGCGGAGCTGTGGCCAGGGAGTCCCGGAACGGGCCGTACTTGACCTACTCGCGGCAGCTCGAAATCAACTCCTGGAAAACCATCGGGGTGATCCTAAAAAAAGAGCTCAACCGGGACATGGCTCCGATCACCAAACTGATTGCGGTTCTGTTTACCGGGATCTGCCTGCTGGACCTGCTGGCGGCCCTTTATTTCACCGCCAAGCTCACCAATCCCATCAAGAAGCTCATGCTCCTGATGAAGCGGGTCGAAACGGGGGACTTCCAGGTGACCATGGACATTACCGCCCGAAACGAGATCGGCCGGCTGGCAGAGAGCTTCAACATCATGGTGCGGCGCCTCGATAACTTGATGCGCCAGCTTTTCGCCAACCAGCAGAAGCTGCGTAAGGCCCAGCTGACGGCGCTGCAGGCGCAGATCAACCCCCACTTCCTGTACAATACCCTGGATTCGGTGTGCTGGTTGGCCCGGGAGGAGAAGAAGAGCGAGATTATAAGCACGGTGATTGCGCTCACTAAGCTGCTGCGCATCGGCCTCAGCAAGGGCGACGAGATTATCTCGATCCGGGAGGAGGTCGAGCACGTCCGGAACTACCTGATCATCCAGAAGATGCGCTATGGAAACATCCTGGACTATTCGATCGAGGTTCCCGAGGTGCTGAAGGAGTACAGGATCGTGAAGCTCGTGCTCCAGCCCCTGGTCGAAAACGCCCTGTACCACGGGATCAAGAACAAGAACGCCCCGGGGGTCATCGAAATACGAGCCGAGCAGTACAACGGCTCGATCGTGTTCCGGGTATCGGACACGGGCATCGGCATGGAGCCCGAAAAGATCCGCACCCTAGAACGTACCCTGGGGGACCCTGAAGCCCGGTCGGACAGCTTCGGGCTCAAGAACGTGAGCGACCGCATCCGGATTTACTTCGGGGACGACCACGGCCTGTCCTTCGACAGCGAGGTCGGCAAGGGTACGACCGTCTCGTTCAGCATCCCTCTTGTTCACGGTGAATGACGCGGTTGGGGGGTGCTGATGCTACGGGTGGTGATAGCCGAAGACGAAGCGCTGATTCGGGAGGGGCTGAAGCGCGAGATCCCCTGGGCTTCCCTGGGCATGGAGGTCTTCGGTCTGGCCGTAAACGGCCTCGAGGCCGTGGAGCTTTGCCGGGATTGCCGGGCGGACATCCTGCTGACCGATATCCGCATGCCCCTCCTGGACGGGCTCACGCTGATCGAGCGGGTCAAGGAGCTTCCCGGCGGCGTGGTTTGTCTGATCATCAGCGGTTACGGCGACTTCCAGTACGCCCAAAAGGCCATTTCCCTCGGCGTGAGCCACTACTTCCTCAAACCCCTCGAGCTGGATCAGATCGAAGCGAAGCTCC
>Ga0315295_10004138_pt1 | contig 12347 bp, 5 predicted proteins | sample YL17G14_0_MG_FD_204453 | JGI IMG/M metagenome (GOLD analysis project Ga0315295, IMG submission 204453) | Sediment microbial communities from Yellowstone Lake, YNP, Wyoming, USA - YL17G14_0 | ecosystem: Environmental > Aquatic > Freshwater > Lake > Sediment | place: USA: Wyoming | collected... | reverse complement strand
CCTGCTAAACTCTTTAAGAGGCTGGAGAAAATCATACATAAGGTTCTCATCCGATATCTCAGCCATATTGGCATACATCCCGGTAACTTCGATGCGTCCCTCTGCTATCCTCTTCTTGAACCTTTCTATCTGCCCAGATGGTCTCGACCTGAGATATTCCCTCGTTACCCACGACGACTCGCAGGTCCAACGGAATTTTGCATCATCCGGCATACCATCTGTCTGATCACAGTAATCCAGTGCATAGTCAATGTACCGCATGTGTTCGGCAAGTATCTCCGATTGTGGACGCGTGTAACCTATATCAGTATGAGAATGCTGCACAAAATAGATCTGCCATTTTTTTGGCGGTACAAGAGTTACGGAGTATTTCTCTGCAGGATTCTCGTCTATTTTTGCTGATATCGTGACCTTATTTGGCCTGGTAACAGCAGGAAATGTAAGCAGGAACCTGTTATTACCCCTGACCACGTCAGCTTTAAGCATTTCTTTACCATCTCTGGTGAATACAATTTTCCCCGTTTTATCGGACCGATAGCTTGCTACTACCTGCTGATACGATTTACCCCCTTCCTTAAAAAGTACGGGGGTATTTAAAAAATCAACCTTTGAAGACGGAGCAATCTGCCCATCCAACTGCGTGTTACTGACCATTATCAGCATCGCAATAATAAATGTTGTCAATCCTGTTTTTCGCATGGCGCTTCTTTTTAATTTTCCATTGAAGGCAAAGTACAAAAGTGAATATTAAATTAAAAAAAAGAAAAAAGGCACTGCTAATTTATCAGCAGTGCCTTTAGAAAGGCTGTTTATGATATCACAGCAAGATGTGCATATTGGTTACCAATCCTGTACTCAAAAGTAATTGAGACACCCGGAATGGCACTCGTTATTTTTAACATGCCGTATAAAACGTCTGTGGGATTAGTACCCCTGACTAACCTAAAGATATAAACGCCTGAACCGGCAACTGGATCAGCTGTTGCTACAGGTGTTCCGGCCGCATAAGCAGCTATTGCTTCAGATGAGTTATTCTTGTCATACAAAGTAAGTGTTGCCGGAACAAAGGTAATCCCTTTTCCTCCAACTGCCCACGCTGAACCAGCATGAATAATGAGGGATCCACCATCGATTGCAATTATTGCATTAGCATTGTTTGCGGCAACAGCGGAATTATTTAGAAGATTCCTGCCGGCTGAGCTTCCTCCAAGAGTCAAGATAACTGCCGATTTCTTAAGGTAGAAATAAGGGTCACGGACTATAACAGTATAATTTAACACATCCGTATAAGAGCCTGAGGTTGAGGTAAATGTATAAATCATTGTATCTTTCCCCACGGCAAAGTCAGTACCTGAAATCGGGACCAGGAATGGTTGTGTTCCGGAAAAAGGAGATCCTGTGACATCAACCAGGGGTGCTTTTATCCCGTTTCTCCTTTTCACGACGAGGGTGCCGGTATATGCAGCCAGTTTCGGAACAACAGTTGCATTAAAGAATGCTGTTTCAGGGGTACGTGCAACATCAACCTCTTTACCTGTTACTTTGGGCTTTGTAGTAGATGTCGCCTGTACCATATCAACCCTCTGCTTGGCATAATCTGTTTTCCCGTTAAAGACAACAGTAACATAGTCTCCCACAGCATTCAGTTTTGCTTCGGCTCTGGTATAAGTAATAGTCGCTTTCAGATCAGCTCCGACAGTTGCTGTTTTCTGTGTTCCCGACAGCGGCAATAACTGCTTTGAAGCACCACCAGATGGGGGAATCTGCAGCTGAAGACATTCTACATTCATCACATCGCCTGCTTTTGCATTGGGCAAAGTAGCGGTTACTGAGAATTGACCATCAAGTGTACTGACACCTGTTGTTGTGGTACTTGAGATGGTTGTAAAGATGACGTTCCCATTTGCATCTTTTGGAACATCAAATAAGTCCTCTTTAGTGCAACCAACGATCAAAACCAGCAATAATAATAATGATATGATTTTTTTCATTTTCGTATTTTTATCAGATTATTTGAATAAATCATTAGTTCTGGCCTTGTTGTTTGGGAGTCCAGCCATAATTTTGCAGGCACAGCTTGTTGTTATCAATCTCAGTTGACGAAATTGGATCTAACAGATGTTTTGCACTAAACTGGTAGGTAAAGTATGTAGGCTGATAACCTATTAAATTCCTAAGAGCTTCAAATTTACCACTGCCGTCAACAAGTGCCCGGCGTGTACGTCTCATATCATAGAGCATTTTGCTTTCAAATATCAGCTCGTAAGCACGTTCACTCATTATATCAAGAAGAGTGAGGTTAGATGCTAAATAGGTTGGTACTCCGGCCTTGGTTCTTATGTCATTTATTCCTTTTATTATGTCATCATCCGAAACTGCTTGTCCTAACTGTCTAAGAGTCCAGTTCACTTCGGTCAGCATCAGGCAAACATCGGCATACCTGTATAATGGAAAATTCAGACCCGACTGGCCTACAACCTTCGCAGCGTTGAAATCATAATATTTATAAAGAAACGGCAACGGGAATTTGGGAGCAGGACCTTCGTTGATGTCATATTTTGAGGCCAGGTTATCAATGTAATAGAAATAAGCTTTATCTACAATACGCAAGTCAATCGGATTATAAGACTGCCAATATGCCAGGCTTGGGATAGTTGTTCCGGTTTCAGTGGTATAAACAGTAGTATGAGCTGACAGAGGAACAGTAGTATTTACTATCCCGTTGTTGGATGAACCTGCCAGATACTGAACGGAGAATATTGCACCATTTTTATTATTCTGTGCAGGAGTGCGAAGGTCGCTGTAATCCCATGTTTTATATGTAGTTGCTCCATATAAGAAATCAAGTTGCGTCTTGGCTTTCTGCAAAAGTGCTATGGCGCTTGGTGTATTGACGGGATAAGCGGTCATTGTCCACAAACCATCTACACAATAGGGTTTAGTAGTATCAGTTACCTCCTGATAGGGATAACCTGCCATAGTAAGATAAACATCAGCCAGGATAGCCCTTGCAGCATGTTTTGTAACACGTCCTGTAGATCTCTCATCAACAAGTGCACTTTGGTTGACAGCAAATTCAAGATCCGGAACAATAATTTTGTCATAGATCGTCTTCAACGAAGAACGTGGTTGTGAAGCCTGTGCAACATCTGTTAGAACCGATGTGTTATAGACAACGTCTCCAAATTTTCGAACGAGGACGAAATAGTAAAATGCACGAAGTGTACGAACTTCTCCAATTAATTTCGATTTTTCGGTATCAGATAATCCAGTTACACCGGGGAGCATTTTTAATGCCAGATTAGCATCCCTGACACCTCGATACATATAGTTCCAGGGGAAAATGAAATACTCACTGTCACCGCTTTCAACATTTGTTTCGAATTTATAAAGGTCTGCTGCCTGGTATTGCGAATAAGCTTTACCTGTGGCATATTCCAGAGAATTCATGACGGAACCTCCCCACCACTGTGCACTGGCTGTCCAGGTTGGCAGAGCCCGGTAGGCACCCGTAGCCAGAGCGTAACCACCGGGATTACTGGTAATCTGAGCCTCATCAGTAAGCGATCCTGTGGGTACTTCCTCCAGAAATTTAGTACACGAACCAAGAGCAAGACCAAGTCCGAGTATTAATAATAATATATATTTCATTTCTTTAACATTTAAAAATTTAGAAAGCAACATTAATTCCAAATGTATAGGTCGAAGGACGTGGATACATATAGAAGTCCATATTCGGAGTCAAAGAGTCACCCATGTTGTCATTGTCACTACCTTCAGGATCATATCCGGAATATTTGGTAAGAACAAAGAAGTTCTTAGCGGTAAAATATACTCTCAGTCTGGTTAATCCTTTAAGGATATTATTTGGAAGAGTATAGCCAAGAGTTGCACCCTCACCTCTTACGAATGAAGCATCTTCAATCCAGTGCGTATCAGGATATGTTTGATAATAAGCACCACCCATTCCGGGACGAACCTCACCGATGTCAGTATTCTGGTTATATGGAGTCCATGCTGAAAGAACTCTGTTTTTACTGTTATCCATTACCTGTCTGTCTTCTCCGGAGTGGTTTGTCCTGTTCTCTTTCTTACCACCGTAAGAAATCCTTATATCGACCATTAAATCAAAATTCCTGTAGTCCATATTATTGGTGATATCCATGTCCCATTTCGGGAATGCACTGCCAAGAAGATCACCGTCAGCGACGTAACTGATAAGACCATCACCGTTTTTGTCAAGGTACTTAACATCACCGGGCACAAATCCATACCGGGCTGCGAGTGAAGCTTCCTCTGTACTGTATGTACCGAGACGTGTAAGACCAAAGAATGTTGCAATGGATTCACCTACTCTTAAGATTGTGTTGGCTCCGCCAACCCAGCTGTTACGGAGAATATCGGCTCCGGTCGGACCAAGTTTCTTGATTGTATTCTTGTTTGCACTCCAGGCAATATCGGTGTACCAGTTGAAATTTGGTTTTCTGATATTATGAGTGGAAAGTTGTACTTCAAATCCTTTGTTCTCAACGGTTCCATAGTTTTTCCTGACACTACCTGTTGTTGTGGATTGAGGTAACGGTACATCGAGCAGCATGTCTGTCGTTAACTTATTGTAGTAGTCAACAGCCAAAGTAACACGATTACCTACCAGACCAACATCCAAACCGGCGTCATACTGAGTTGTTTTTTCCCACTTCAGCTTAGGATTGCCCACTGAACTCGGATACAAAGCAGGTGTAAGAGCACCATTAATAACGACATTGGTTGAACTTATGAATGTCTGGGTTACATAACTACCTATTTCCTGGTTACCAGTCTGACCAACACTAAAACGCAGTTTGAGGTTTGATAAAACACTAATGTTCTTCATAAAATCTTCCTCGGATAACCTCCATGCTACAGAACCTGATGGGAAGAAGCCGTATTTGGAATCAGCACCAAATTTTGACGAACCGTCCATGCGACCGGTAAGTGTTAACAAATACTTGCCTCTATAACTATAGTTTGCACGGGCGAAATACGAGTTAAGTGAGTTTTGACCATCACTGCTTGTCGGGTTAGGCCTGGGAGCAGTACCAACTGCCAGATTATGCCATTTGTAGAAGTCGTCAAAGTAGTTATTATTTGATGCGTTCAGGTTCTCCCACCTGTACCTTGACCATGATATACCTAACACACCTGAAATTGAGTGGTCTCCGATTATCTTATTATAATTAAAGTAGTTTTCGTTCTGCCAGTAGTAAGCTTTTTGAATATTGATGGCGGCTGTACCAAATGATGCACGGGAAACTACCCTGCCTCCATAGTTATTATATTTGTAAGAGTTGTCGTCAACAGCAAAGTTTGACTTAAAGGTAAGGTCGGGTGTAATCTGGAAATTTAAAGTAATATCTCCCGTGAACTGGGAACGGTCTGCAAATGTTTCTACTGTTTTACTAATCTGCCAGGCATTCTGACAGTCAGCCTCTCCTACAGGGAAATCTATGCTCTGGCCATACAGTCCGGCATACTGTTTATAAATTTCAGGATCACTTGGATACTGGGGCGGAACAAGGGGAAATGTTTCGCTAACTGCACGCGATATACCACCGCTGAAATAAGACACGTCATTGGTACGGTTCTTATTTTTATTTGCAGTAATTTGCGAGCTGATATTCAACCATTTGGTTATTTTAAAATCACCGTTTACCTTACCTGAGAAACGATCGAAGTATGAATTTAGAAGCAACCCGTCTTCATGTGCATAGTTAAAGAATGTACCAAATTTTGCATTTTCGTTACCTCCACGGATGCTAATCTGATGGTTATGTGAAAGAGATGGGACGAAAATTAATGATTCATAGTTGGTATCGAACCTTGGTTTATAATAATTACCATCCTCACCCAATAAAGGGATTGAATAACCACCCTGAGCAGTTTTTTCGAAAAGCCATGGCAGATCCGAAAAGGTCGTTCCATTATATCCTGCCGGTAACAAATCAGAAAAAGGACACAAAGGCCAGTTTTGGGTTGTAGCATACTTGGCATTGTTCAGCCATGCCTGTCTGGTAACATACAGGAATTGTTCAGTGTTATTATAAACAAAGTCCCTTTGTCTTACACCTCTTGTTATATATCCATTATATTCTACAGTTGTCTTACCTGCAAAACCACGTTTTGTTGTGATAATAATAACACCGTTGGCTCCCCTGGCACCATAAATAGCTGTTGCCGATGCATCTTTCAAAACGTCGATCGATTGTATTTCGTTCGGATTTAAAATGGTAAGAGCATTTGCCACACCAACTATACCGTCAACAACAAAGAGAGGGACATTATTAGAACTGATTGAGTTTGTACCACGGACGCGGATCATGGGATTACCACCGGGAGCACCATTAGCCTCGATGACCTTAACACCAGCTATCTTGCCTCCAATCGCCTGGCCAATATTGAAAGCAGGTTTGTCTAAAAGTCTTTCAGTTTTAATACTGGCAATAGAACCGGTCAAATCCTGTCTCCTGGAAGTACCATAACCAGTTACAACTACCTCGCTAAGTTGTGAAACTTCGGCATTAAGGGCTACGTTCAACGTCGTTTGTCCGCTTAGGGCAACCCTCTGAGAAACATATCCGATAAAAGAAAATCGAAGTGTCGCTGCTGTATTGGGAACATTAAGGGTATAATTACCATTAGCATCAGTTACTGCACCCACTACAGTTCCCTGTATGACAACATTTACACCGGGTAAAGCTTCCCCTGTGCTGGCATCAGTAACGGTACCTCTTACAGTAACTTGTTGCGGATCATCGGGCAGAGAATTTCCTCCGATTGCTCCTGCGGCTGTAAGATTTGTGGTTAATGATAGTACCAGAAATATTATCATATTCAGGCACAGAAAGATTTTATATTTCTTCCAATGGGAAAAAATAGAAATAGATTTTTTTTTCATAATTTAAATAAGTTGTTAGTTGGAATTTGAGTTTAACATAATTAGTCTGTTTTGGAATTTCAAGACTATAATTTTAGTTAACTTTAGAATCTCAATTTGGAAAGACAATTCAAATTTGTCTTTTTTTGAACTCTTTTTAAATTATCCATAGGCAATTAGTTTTTAGTTTAGGTTTAGATTAGTTTATGGTAAAACAACCACTGAAAATTCGCCCAAATAACTTAAAACATACAGTTTAAGAATCTTGCTCCCCGATTATCAAAACAATTATATCAAATATAGCAAAAATATTTTTAATCTCTGGAAAATTTTTTAAATAAATAATTCTAACGTGTTGTGCAGTTGAAAATAAAAATGTTAATAATTACCAAATATCTGTTACTTCCGCTGACCATGGTGGCATAGCCAGACTCACTTCCAGAATACACCTGTCAATCCTCGCCCACGGTTTTGATGATTTAAAAGTAGAGGCAGGGTTCAAACCAGCTTTTATCAGGTCGAATTTGCCGGTTATTGTCCTTGTACTATCAGACAGGTTGAACAGATTTACCATAAACGCATTTTCTTCAGGTAAGACGTGAAGGTGAATCTCCTCTGTTATGCCATAGAATTCTCCCCGTTTATAGAACCTGTCGAATTGCCGGTAGTATTTAATAGCTGCCTTCTGAGCCTCTGCTGTTTTTTTATCTTTATGAGTGCCGCCAATCCCCAGGTGCCTTGCAGTGGAAGCAAACCACCATAGCACAACACAATTCTCATTATCTGATCTAAGATCAATATGAAGATAAATTGGAATATTACAGCACAGATTATAATAATACATTGCCAGACCCCGATCCTGCTTCAGGTCTTCCATAGGTTTCCACATTAGCTCAAAGCCCCAGTTCTCATCATAACTTAGAGGCAATCCGTATTTATAATAGACAGGAGTCATTCTTCTTGTATTTCCTCCATCGAGCATGTCATGCAGTTCAATCAGAACATTGGGATACTTAGCGTGAATCCGTTTAACCAGTTCAATGCAATTACGCATATGGTCTTCCTGGAGGTAGGGAACAGGGTGCCCATGTGTGGAGTCAGAACAGGCTCCATTCCAGCCGGTACCATCGTACATTAAAAAAGAGACACCATCTTTACAGTTTGCCATTAACCGTTTTTCTGCTTCGTCCATGAATGATTTTGATCCCATACATATTTCCGGTCCTTTCTTTATCGTGTCATTTGCTGTTTCAGGAGGTACCATCCGTTTCGATTCTTCAGGCCAATCTGAAACACAATTGGGTCCCATTTCCCATCCCCTTATTGTACTCCAGGGTGGCATAGGTGTGTGCAGAGAGACCTTGAGTCCATATTTCGATTGTATTTCTTCGATAAATTTCTTCCGTGGTCCCAGCCATGGTTCGCCCCAAATAAATGTACCGAATTTGGTATCCCAGCCAGGGTCCAGATATAAAGCCTCACAGCTATATTCCACACCCTTTATTGCCTCCTTTTCAATACGCACCTTTGTATAGTTACTGATACGGTTATTCCATGCCCCTTCCATATCATATAATTGTTCCCAGTGCACTGGAGGGTTGTAGTTTTCAGGAAAACGGCATCTCTTCTCATCAAGCATAGCCCTGTAAGCATAAGCGGTCTCATTATAACTGCCAGCGATGGATTGGTAACGCATTATCCCGAAGTCTATTGTATCGCCGGGATTGATACGGGTCAATGCTGATGGCTCTGAATGAATTGGAAGATAACACGCTCCTCCAAAGCGCAGAATTGTACCCTTTGATGTCTTTACAGGTGACAGAACACTGTAAACCAAATGTTCCTGGTTAAAGCTGAAAATGCCAATACTGCGAATCCCGTGAATCCATGCCCATCCTTCAGAGAAATTATGCCGGGAGTTGATTTGAAGGAATTTTGTCAGGCAGAAATTTGGCCGATACTCCCATCCTGGTTTTTCAAGTATTTCGGTCATGCTACAGTCATGGATAACATTATTTTTATCATCGGCTCGATGCCTAAAGGGGAGTGCGATCAGCCTATCTTTGGATAGCTCCTGGATCATCTTACCTCTCTTGTCCTTAATACTGAGAGGAAAACCCATTTCAAATTCCGATAGATTAATCTTTGTATTCCCCGGATTATGGAGTACAATATGCTCTTCAAAAAATTGTTTGTCCAGTGGCAGGTAAAAATTGTGTTCAATATCCAGTCCGGCCAGTTTTCCGCGAATTGTTAAACTCTGGCCAGAAACTGTTAATTCAGGATCACATAATGTCAAGATTGTGTCCTGTGTCCCCGAAACCTGAGCCCGGTATATATAGTTCCCTTCCGACAAGCGTAAAGGTATTTGTCTCTCCATAAGTATCACATGAACTTCCGGATCATTAATTGTTACTTTCAGTTGAAACGCAGGATTGGACAATTCATAGTATTCAGGGGTTCTGTGTGTACATGCAATGAATGTGGCAGAAATCAGAATGATCAGACTCAGGTCCCGGGCAAAAAGAAAGAATGATTTCAATATCAGTAAAAGGGAGGTGCTTCCTAAGAACGATTTCATAAAAGTCTTCAGGATATGAATTTGAGTTTTTTCTTTTGCGTTTTTCATTTGAAATAAGGATAAAATGAAGAAGTTTAGTATGAAAAACAATATTCCTAATATGTCCCGATTCTTTGAAGAGGCATCTCCTGCCAGGGAGAAACATATTTTATGTAGTCAGCAGGTTTGTTCAGAATTTCTTTTCCTGTTATTATGATATTATTCAGGGTTTGAAATTTTGGTGATTTTCTCAGGAAGATAGCTTGTCCGTTTATCACAAGATTATCAGCTGAATAATTAGTGTCAGTCCCACCTTCTGTAAGATTTTTCAATGAAGGATAATGTTTTTGCCATAGATCACTTTTCCAATCAAGAGTATTCAGTGCCGTATATACAGGATGCCCTTTTTCCTTTAATGTTGCCTCCCACCTTTTATCTCCCCAGGCAGACTGGCTTATTCCTGCCTTACAATCGCTGAAAATATTTCCTTCAATATAATTATCCTTACCGCCATGTATCTGGATACCACCGAAAATCCCGCTGGAGGAGCGTAAAAACAAGTTCTCATAAACAGAAAATCCGGATATTGCATCATCCAGTCTCACTCCGGCAGCCATATGAAGACCAGGAATACCTGTTTCATGAAAGAAATTCCACCTGATAATGTTACCTCTGTATAGCGGATTCCCAAAAACATCAATTGCACCCTGATCGTCAGATTCGATTACGCATCTTGAAAACTCATTCAATTCAATCAGCATATCATTACCTTCGAGCCGAATCGCACTGCTCGGTATTTCCGAAAACAAACAATGCCTGACTTTTATTCCAACTCCCTCGAGCAGGATAGCAGGTGTGTAGGTCCTGTCAATCCTTGAAAGATTCCTGATAGTACAGTTTTCAATAATACTTCCGGAGTTTTCCAGATTGCGAATTTTACCTGAAATAATATCTATACCTCCTCTTCCCATACTTTCAACCAGACACGAATGAATTAAATGGTTTTTCCCTCCCAGTATTTTAATTCCATAACCTGACGCATCTCTCACAGAACAATTTAAAAGCGTCAAATTATTGCAATTGAGAAAAACCATTCCGTCACCACGAATATATCTGATATCAATATCCCTAACTGTAAGATAATCACAATTCTCAATAATAAAAGCCGGGCCATTTACACTTATTATGCACTTATCAGGATCAAATCCGGATGGCGGCAAATACCAGACTTTACCTTCGTTTGCAGAAAGACACCATTCTCCTGGAACATCCATCTCCGAAAGTGCATTAACAACATGCCATTTACTTTTTCCAAAACCGTAAGAATTCAGCGGTGGCTGAAGGATTATAACCGTATCTTTAATAGAAATTGATTTTACCTTTTCATAGGCATCGGCCCACATATGTTGCCAATACCCATGGAGCCAAAGATCTTTTTCTGCAGCCCAACTGAGTACTCTGCTGTTTTTGAAATCGGTTAAAGACACAAGTGTATCTCCGTTATTAGGCCATCTGGCGATCATTTGAGGTTTACCATTATAAAATAATTCAGGAACCGGGAAAGAACTAAACCTTGAGTTCAAGGCTCTGCTTGCTCGCTTACTTGAAAAACCACCAAATACAAGACTGTCAATACCTGAGATACCATTCTTTTTCAAATCGGCAACTATTACATTTCCCCTGGAGGTTTCAGGTAATTGCAAAATTATCTCCGGATCTGTTTCTTTTTGCCAGTATTTTAATTTTATACCTCCGCTGACCATTATTATTTTTTCGGGTGAGAAAGATCTGATAACTACAGGATTTCTTCTTGTTCCTGAAAATTGTGCCCCGGCTTTTATCGTCTTGTTAATATTATAAGAACTACCTTCCAGTATTACTTCAACAGAACCTTCCGGGAGATCTCTTTTTTGTAATAACATCTGTACTGCCACAAGCGCCTCTTCTATTGTTTTGCAGGTTTCATTTTCAGGATCATACTTTTTTTGGGCTTCTGACACAAAAACTCTGGCAGCAATTTTAGTACTATTATATATTATTGTATGATCAGCTGCCGGGATTCGTTTTATCTTTTGTAATAGTTCCTCGGTTATTAACTTGTGGTGATCCGGAAGAAAGGGTAATGACTTTATTCCCGAGATTGTTTTTATGCATTTATCATAAAGGCCGTATTGATACAGGGCTTCTGCAAGTCGAAGATAGACAAGTGACAGATATTCCCCTGGTATATCGCCCCGGGACAATAACTTTTCATAATATTCAATTGCCTTACTTAACTTATTGGTTTTCCATAGGCTATCAGCCTGGCCAATTTCTTTTTCAGGTAATCCGGTTTGTGACTTGACATCCCGGATACCAATGATGCATATCAGGAATGCTGATATAGCAAATATCTTCATGACAATTATTTTTACAAATCATAATTTAGTAAAGTACAATTGATTGATTGATTTCTCCTGCATTAGCCGGCCATAAAACAGGCTTACCGGTATTATCAATGCATGAGATAAAGTATTCAAAATCATCTTTTATTCCTGATGATGGAATAACTGCTTCATATACACCTCTTGCAACATGTATCGCCGATATTATCATGAATGTTTTTTCACCCAAATGTTTCCATTCCACAACCAGGTTTTGAGGTTGAAAGCCAAAGCAAATGATTTTCAATTTCAGGTCTTCACCAGTCATAATATTTGTCCGGGCTGTCGGAACTATCATCCTTGATTTGCCAGTATATTCCTTCCCCGGAAAGTACTCGGTGCCCAGCTTCTCTCCAAGTAATGCTTCCAGTTCTTCACCGGGTTTTTCAATTATGAGGTCCGAAATATGTTGCTGCCAGTTACAGAGATTACCCATACTGCCCTTAGATGT
>Ga0315295_10004137_pt1 | contig 12347 bp, 15 predicted proteins | sample YL17G14_0_MG_FD_204453 | JGI IMG/M metagenome (GOLD analysis project Ga0315295, IMG submission 204453) | Sediment microbial communities from Yellowstone Lake, YNP, Wyoming, USA - YL17G14_0 | ecosystem: Environmental > Aquatic > Freshwater > Lake > Sediment | place: USA: Wyoming | collected... | reverse complement strand
GGTCAGCGGGCGGGCAGGCTGGGTCGCCTGCCCTTCAATGCCTATCCCCGCTGGCTTGCTCCGCTTTGCGGAGCAACTGCCTTCAGGATAGGCTTGCTCGGACTTCAGCCCTTCGGGCTTCCGTTGCCTGCGCCGCCTATCCTTTCGGCAGTTCTGCCCTTCGGGCAGAAGCCAGCTCGTCTTGTATGCTAAACGTTGCAGGTTGTGGTAATGCATCGTTCCCTTCATTCAGTCGTTCCGTTTCAACAGATTATCGCCCCGCGTTCGCGGGGTTCGTGCTTGCTGACCCCGACAGACTGCGTCGGGGACAGCAATTTTCTTTTTGCGGGTTGCCTCAAAAAAGAAAATGCGCACCGATAAACTGTTTTCACTTCACTCCTTCATTACGGTCACTTGGTTTGCGGTGTATGCATTGCTTTCATCACCTGCCCACTAAAAGAAATAAGGAATGTCGCTCGCCCACAAGGGTGAATAAAACAGGGGAAGCGACTCAGGGGTTCGGCATCTTTCATCCGCCTGCGGCGAATGAAAGACCGGGCAAGCCAGGCGGTTTTTTAACGCTTTCAGGGCGGAGCCTCAATTTCTCCACCCTGAAAGCTAAAACCGCCTTTGCCTATAAGGCGCCTTATAGGCACTTGCCCTTGCCTCACCCCTTCGCTCGCCACTGCGCCCACATCCAGCCTAAATAAATTCTTTAAGGAACGCTGGATGTGGGCTTGGGTTAGACATAACAATCGTTATGTTAACTTCCCCTGTTTTATTCACTCAGCGAAGCTCGCTCCCTATATTCAACCCCCAATTCCGCAGCCCCCCATTCTTGGGGGGGCTGCGGCTTTATTCTTTCCGTTTCTAAAAGGTGGTTCTCGTCGAGAAATAGGCGGTGGTTTTATATGGACAGCTTGAAGATCGTTGATTGTAGCGTGGATTAGAGGGTGTTTTTAGACAGGTTATCGTCGGGAAAACGGTTTTTTCCTAAAAAGAGGCTGTGCACTGTCTTTTTGGATTCCAAAAGTTTGCTACCACAAGTAGACATGCGCCTCTAGAAGCCCTGGGAATGCGCCTCTATCTTGCGTTCTACACGGCCTTCTTTGAATGATTTGAGGGTGGGGGGGGGTGGTTTTTTTGGGTGTTTGGTAATTTAGGCCTATTTTGCGGTAAGAAGTTTTCCTATCTCTGGATGTGTCTTAATCTCTTGACGGATCCCTTCAATGACCCATATTCTCATCAAAGTCTGGTAACCAAGCCCTCTGTATTTAGCAATAACCTTGGCTAAATCAATTTGCCGTTGGCCCATCCTTAAGGTGAGAGAACGTTTTCTCTCCTGCCGCCTTTCGGCAGCTTTCTTTAAAAGACCAGGAGCAAATTTAAAAGGCTCTTTCACGTCCATAAACTCACCCGGATAATCGAGTGGACTGTGACTATTCCAAAAATGCGCTTCCTCTTCTTCAGTTTTAAATTTAGGTATCTTTTTCATATTATCTTGTCCCCTTCCTCTTTTTGTAATAACGCTTCTCCTTCTCGGTCATATCCCTGGCACTAATTACCCTTATCCGGCCACTGCCCTTAATAACAAAAACTATAAAGAGATATCTTCCTTCTTCTGTAACACCGTAAGCAATATATTTACCTTCCCTGCTCCTCTGATAAAAAGGCCTACTAAATAAAATTGCCTCCTCAACCTCAAAAATAGCAACTTCATGTTCAGCTATATGATTTTCATTTTTCTCATCCCAATCAAAGCTATGAATGTGCATCAAAAGCCCCCTCTTGCTCTATTACAATATTACTACAATGTAACTACATTGTCAAGTCATATTTTTAAACCGATGCCCTCTTCCGGCACCCTTGCCCCGCTGTCATCTGTTAACGGGAAATAAACAAGGTTATTATACCAATAGTCCCAAATAGTAGCGATAATGGCGAGTATTAAAATAATATACGCCCAGCTGGCAGACGAGCAATTAAAAATAAAAAGGCTAATAAAAACTGGGCCAAAAATAAAATCACTCCACAACCATTGTTTTTCAGACCGTTCAAACTCAAGATACTTTATGCTTTTTAATACTAAAAGCCAAAGCCCATCGGAAAATAGTACAATTCCAAAATATAAAGAGAATTTTTTCAGATCGAGTAATGATTGCGACATAAGATAGAAAAACGATGCCTGAAAGAAAAATCCGCCAAAATCAAGAGGTAACTTCCATCGTTTCTTTGAATTTCTATCCATTTCTAAATGGATAGAAGCTCCGTGCACAAACCTACAAATTGTAGGCAGTAATGCAAATAATAAAATAGGTGATCCACCTCTGAAAAAACTTGCCAAAGCTTCTGTAAATGCAAGACCAATGATAACATAATAAATCATTTTAAATGTTTCTGTGGAGCACTTACGAACATCTTCTTGTTTACTCATTCTCTCCCCATCGCCGCAAAGAAAGCAGAAAAACTTAACACCAAATCTACTTTTGTCTTCGTCTCCTCTTTGGAATTCTTTTACTCAAATAGTATCAAACTATTTCTATTTTAGTTTTTATATTCGGGGAAAAAGTCAGCAAGATTTTTGCCGTTGTAATAAACATCAGCAACCAACCTTCCCCACTCATCAACGGTTTTAAAGCTTTTTATATCTACCGTTTTGTCTAAGATGAGATTTTTTAGTTTTTGTTTTGCTTCCTCGTACCCCGGTTCTCCTTTTTCAGGTGTATTGTACCCTGTAGGACGAACGGTATCGCCCGTCTTTTCGTCCCATTTCCAGCCGTTCTTAACCTTAAAAGTATCACCATCAACGATCTCACTTACAATAAACTCAGCCATTTCTTTTTCCCCCTTAATTCGCTTCCAACGTCGTAAAAGTCCAGACTTCTCTCTCCGCCCCCCGTCGCTGCCCCTCAGCCTTTACCCGCCCCAACGTCGCAAAAGGTCTACTTTTGCGACGTGCGGATAATGCTAAAGGTGAGCTTTCTTGGGACGTTGCGTGTCAAAAATAAGCCTACCTCCTTGTTAGGCTTTTTCTTGAATGCTGTTGCTTGCGCATGAATTGGCCAGTTTGGGATTTACTGTATTGCGCTTCTTCAATGAGTCGTAGTAGTCTAAAAAATCAGTAACCAACGCAATCTGTTCTTTGTAAGTGTTGTCATCATTAATCTCAATCAAGCGCGAGGATTTGACTGCTTGCCCGTTGATGGTTGAGTATTCAGCGACTGCTGATTCGTAGACAGTGCGGTAATTTGCTACTTTGATCGTAAGTATTGACCGGATCTTTTCGTGAAGGGTGACGATGCAGGAGATATATTCTCGAACCGGTCCACGAAGATCAACGGTCTTTCCCTCTTGCTGAAGTTCGATAAGTACAGTCTTCTTGAATGTGTCGTCCTCAGCCAGCGTTTCAGGCTCGGTTTGAGGAACAATCGTATGCTGTCCATAACCAGATAGCCTTCCTTCCATTCGTGACCAGCTAAGGCCGATGGCATGCACTGGCAGACCAGAGTGTTGCACGTGGTTACGCAAAGCCTCCATAAGACGATATCCCCAATTAGCATCATAGAGGTCATTCTTGAACTTCTTGAGGTCGATTAGTTCCTGGCTTAAATTGCCATACAATCGCGAAATACCGTGTTCCGTTTGATCCAGATATAAACGACAGGCCGTTAGAATATTCACCAGTCGACGGTTGATGGCCAATTTGCCAAGCATCGAAGTCTCATGATCTCGGCTGGACCAGATTGCGGATGCTTCAGCCTGTTTCAGCAATTCAGACTCGAACTCAAAGAAGTTGTCGAGCAGTAGGGCATACTTCTCTTCGACCTCAAGGGCGAAAAGACAGGTAGCTTTGCCGAACTTGATCTCAGCGTATCGAGTTGCGTCAATTCCTGCCGACGCTGTGCCAACCTCAAGATTTCCAAATGCCTTGTATTGCATTTTGTATTCCTATCCTAACACTCAAAATCAGAGGCTTCTACGAAACTCTGCCATCTTTTCCATATAATATAGTTGTTAAGTGTTACGGTTGTTATTCTTTTCTAATTCCTTTGCCAATCTATGACCATCCTTAGTAACTAAAAAAACTTCACCCGCCCTTTTTTTATCTTCAATAAAATTTTCAGATTCTAATTCTTTTATAGCGTCTTCCAAAGATGCTTCTTCTTCGGGTGTAGCATTGGCTGCTAAATTTTCATTATTTATTTGAATAGTTAACCCGGCTCCTGAACTCTTTTTTATAATTTGACCATTTTTCGATGCTTTGATAAGTAGTTCCTTGGCTTTTTCAGATAAATCATTGGACTTCATATCCACCTCTTCCAATCGCCGCCTTACGCGCTTCTCAAGCTCATTTTTAAAACCTTTAAGGTTACTCCGTTCCCAAAATAAAATATCATACCCACTTAGGTCAAAGTGAATCTTTGGCCCATCTTTTTGATAATTAGGGCTGTCCTGATTATGGTCTTCTCGTGCCGTGAGTATTAAATTCTGAAATTTATCCAACCCCATAGCGTATCCTACCTCAAGGTAGCAATTAGGTCTTGCATTGGTAAGATCCGCAATAATAATGTCTGCTGTCCTAATAAATCCAACTACCTCGCTTTTTAATAGATGCCCTTGGTTATGTTTATCGACACGTTTTGGATCAAGGCTACATGCCTCCAATGCGGGCACAATAGCATCTCTACATACTATATCTAAATCAGAATTACCAATTTGCATAATAATAAAAGCTTGTTTCACTTAAAGTCTACCTCGTTGTATTCAAATGCCCCCAATATGATTCTTTTGCGTCTCCTATCTTTCCGCCAACATCTCTGCCGCTTCCTTTAAATCTTCCGGAAACACGTCCACATAATACCTCAACGTCGTCGCCACATCTGAATGTCCTAGATCTTCTACTTTTGCGATGGTCGGTTGGCAAATCGCCGGATTGTTAAGCATTTAATTCTATTTTTGTATGCCTCATTTTAGCTTAAACGTCTTACTACAGTGTTAGATTCAAGTGATGTGTTAACAATTTCTTGTACTTCCTTCTTGGTTAATAAATTTCTTGTACTTACTTCATGTAAAAATTCACTAATTAAATTCGCTAATTCAGCATAATATACAGAGGTAGTTTGAGGTAATATTAAAAAGCCTGTTTCATCATATCCATCATGCCAAAGCATATCATTTTTACCTAAACCATATCCGTCAAGTAAGGCACAATAAGTGCGATGCGTAAAGCGAGAGAGACTCTTATAAAGATCTTTTTTTCGCACAGCCAATTTTTCTCCCTCTGTTTTCTTTATAAAATCACGGTATACTTTATGAAGAATTACTTCATCTTTATACCATTTCTTTAACTCTTTTTTACTCCCATTGGTTGAGCTGTGAAAAAAGGCGGCAAGATCTAAAGTTTCAATAATATCTCTAAAGGACTTAGCAGTTATACGGTGTTTTTTCGCGGTCAAAGCTTCTAAGGCATCACGAAGTGAGTCTAAAGCATCCAGCTGGAGCATCCAAATTGCTTTTTTTTCAGAACAATCATCTCTATGAAATTTCATTGAATACTTTTGCAGTTTTTCATTTAACTTTTTCAAAATAGCACGAGCTTCTCGTACAAACTGATCTTGAACGGCATATTCATATGGATTTTTGTATGCTTCTTGAGGAGATCTTCCCCATACTTGACTTGGCATTTATACTCCTTATAAAGCTTAAGCTACTTCTCCGCCAACATCTCTGCTGTTTCCTCTAAATCTTCCGGAAACACATCCACATAATACCTCAAAGTCGTGGCCACATTTGAATGTCCTAAATACCGATGAACCAATTTAGCGTTTTTAAATTCTTTAAGCAGCCTTGTCCCCACAGTATGCCTTAAACTGTGTAGCGAGAGATATGATTCAATACCGCTTTCTTTCACCCATTTCTTAAAATCCCTTTGCACCTGACGCAGGCCGATCCTGGCACTATTTCTAGAAACAAATAAAAAGCGCCTAAGGCAAAAGAAACTCTCCCTTTTTTGCTTTGACTTTCAGATATTCTTTCAAATGCCCTTGTAGAGCTTTTGGGAAATATACTACCTTAAATCTATCCTTTTTCCCTTCGCTTCGCTCAGAACTTCGCTCCCCCTTTGGCTTTGGCTATTGGAAGCTTAAACCATGGTCCTCAGGCCTGTTTTTGGTCCATCCTTTAACCTTCAGCGCAACCTTGGCCCAGCCAGTATGTTCTACATTAAGACTTAAGGCTTCTGAAAGCCTTAAGCCAGTAATAAGCAATTAAATTTTTCTACTGAGTAAATTACCATCGACCCCCTCTTGTAAAAATACTATAAATAATGATGAATAAGCTCGTCTAACTTAGTTCTATCAATTAAATCTACACCATTAGATCGTGCTAACTCAATCGCCGACTTAGTAAAGGTGCTTGTTGTTACAACTGTTCCTTTATTGGAGTTATAATACCTTATAGCAGCCACCACTTCTTGAATAGCAGAATTACTGACTTTCTCACAACCATATCTTTTTGCCTGGACCACAAGCTTTTCGCCAAATTTATGAATCACTAAATCGGCTCCTTGATCCCCTGATAATTTTGTTTCTTCTACTGCATAGCCCATTTTTTCAAAAAGATTTTTCAAGAATTTCTCAAATTCATACCCCGTCATAATATCGATGTCTTCCATTGTTAAGGTATGTCCTGAATTTAATTTATTTTCTAAATTTTTAATTTCAATTTCTTTTTCAATGTTTTCTTCTCTTTTAAATTCCATTTTGTTATCATTTAGTATTCTGATAAAGGCATCAATATATTTTAGCCAATTACTCCCGCATGTATCTATCAAACCATTTATAAATTCTTCGAGGTTTTTGGGCCTTTTGAGCTCCATCTTTTCTTTAATTTCTATATACTTTTGATATTCAAGCTCTAAAATCAAAAAAGATACAATTTCGTCATCATCAAAATGAAATCCTTTTCTTTTAAGAATCTCCGCAAGATTCTGGATATCAGTTACTATTCCATGCTCTAAAGAAAAGGATATTTTTTCAGAAAAGACCCAATATAATATCCCGTCAATATCGCGTGAATCAAATTCTCTACCAATTTCCTCATGACACCAACTCCCTTTACGAGTATATTTTGCGTTCGCTCTGGCCTTTGGAGAACGTCCACTATCAATACGTTTATGCATTTTACTTCTCGCTTCAAAATCTATGAAGCTTTCTATCTCTATAGCATATTTCTTAACAAAGTTAGTTAAATATAGGTGAGCCTCGCTCTTAATAAACTGGTTAAACTCTTTTTTAATTCGTTTTATTAGCGGATTATAAATTAAATAATGTTTAAATACAGTAGGAAGGACAAAAATTCCTAATAGTAAAATTATAATAAATAAGACCCCCATTAAACACCCTCCTCTTTCTTTATTTCACTTAAAATCACCACTCTGATGAACCACCCCGCAGCAAGCAACGAGGAATTAAACCTATTGAGATTAAATTACCTTTCCGCCAGCATCTCTGCCGCTTTCAATTTCACCCTTCAAAACTTACATCCTGCTGCACCCTCAACGCATCCTCTTGCGTCAAAGTAGACAAATACCTTAAAGTCATCGCTGGCGAATTGTGCCCCAAGTGATACTGCAATGCCTTAGGGTTTCCGGTCTTGCGTAGCCGAATAATCGCGTCAGAATGCCTTAGCAGATGCGGAAACACCCTTTTTTCAATCCCTGCGGCCTCTCTGGCCTCGTTTAGGATCTGCCAAGCCCTTGACCTGTTTATATCAAAAAATCTCATCTTAGGCTCAATCTTAGCTCTGTAGGCATAAGATTCCAGCTTCTCCTTCAAATTCACAGGCAGCGCCACCATTCTCAGCTTTTTGCCTTTCCCTACTATCTCCATGGCCGGCTTTCCTTCAAAATTCCTTATCGCAGCCGGCGTTAGCGCCAGCGCCTCTGATATTCTCACTCCTGTCTGGAATAATAGCGTAATCAAGAGCCGGTCCCGCTCTTTCTTACAGGCTTCTGTGAGTTGTTTTATATCTTCCTCGGTTAGATAGCTTACAGGCAGGTTTACTTTGTTGAGCGCCATTTTCCTTTGAACCAGGGCGTTACTCATAACCTATACACTTCTCATTTTTGTTTAATTTTCGGCTTCGTTTTTGGGTAGTTTTTGCCTTATAATCTTACCAACCGCTTAAAAATTAAACATTCTTGCTACTTTTGTTTAATTTTTAAAGAAAAATAGTAGTAGTGGCAGCGAAGCTGCCTTCTACTATTAGTAATATATATTAGTATATTATTAGCCTGAATCTATCTCATTATAAATAAGAGAGTTAAGTATACTTCCGGTATCAAAACAGAAGTTTTCGGTATCAAAACAGAAGTGCATAACTCTATTTTTGTGCTTAAACTTATTTTCCTCCCGGTATCAAAACAGAAGTGCATAACTCTATTTTTCCTCAGACTTATTCACAATTGCTATTGGTTTTTTACTTGGAATTTTATGTTGGACCGCTGGCGGCGACGGCTGTAATTCAAAACATCCATCCTCAAATTTTGCCCTAACCGGCCAGTATACTTGAATAGCCTTTAATATTCTTCTCAGGCGATTACGGGTAATTTTATCGCTTTGCTGTTCTGTTCCTAATTGCTCAAAAAGGAGCTGATCGGGGAATGCTATGGTTTTATTTAGGTCATTATTTCTATAAGCAAGGAATCTATAAAAATCAAGAGCTAAAGGATTTCGTTTAAAACAACGCACAACATTCATGTCAAGCGGTACAGAATGTTTATGGATATATCTAGCATAATCTTCATCAAGAATGATCTGTCCTTTTGAAAATGTCAACTGTTCGGGATTTTGAACATCAAAATAAATATCCCAGGCTCGTGCGACTACAGAATGAATTCCGATAATACGGCCGGGTAAAGGATCTTTAGGCTCAACTTTAATTACGCTTGTAACGTAATTAAGCAATTGTCTTAGAAGTGCTTTGTTTACATAGCCTTCTTTATACCCAACTTTTTTCACATATTCGTTAAATGTTCTACCTACGGCAATAATATTCGTATTTTTAGTTCTGACTTCCGTATCAATAAAAATCTGGTTTATTCGCGCATAGCAGCCGTAAGGGACCTCATATTTTTCATCACGATTTATTGTAAGTTTGCATAAAGAAGTCTCCTTTGTCCAATATGCTGGATTGCCGTTTAACTTGTGCGCCGGCAAGCCAAATACCATAAAGATATTAGAAGAAAATCCAATCTCCTCTTTGACTTCTTCAAATCTTTTTTGCACTATCAAATCAATAAACCTTTCTCCTTCTATTTTCGCTAGTTGGTTTTTGGGGTTCATTTTTTTTCTAACTCCCGCTTTAGTTTCTCAAACTCTCTTATCATAAGCCTTGACTTGGGGAACGTCCTGCCATTCTCCCATCTGTAAATAGTCATCATCGTAACCCCTAACCTGCTGGCCATATCTTCCCGGGAAAGCTTATACTTCTTCATTAAATCCCGGACCTCTTTCTGTATATTCAGGCCCCACTCAGGTTGTTTTTTATCAATAGCCATTTATTCCTCTTTCTTTTCTTCTACCTTAAGTTGTTCTATTCTTTCTTTGGGGATAGCCTGTTCTAGCTTATTAATCTGGATTTCCTTCTGGAAAAGCGCATCTTTAGCGATTGAAAGCTCCTTTTGGGTCTCTGTTGCCTTGTCTGACAAGTCCTTTATCCGATTTGACAGCTCTCTTTTGATGTCCGACATCATTTTTCTGCTGTCATATAAAGAGAATCCCAAAAAACCGCTAATAAAAACCGCCAAAATCGTAAGCCAGATAGCTGTGGTTTTCCAAAGTGTAGCGTTTTTAATGAGTTGCTCTTGTTTATTCTGCTGCTCCAAAAGTATATTTCTGTAATCAGACATAAGAATAGGTAAATTTTTTATGTCTGACATTTGCCTATTTTTTATGTCCGACTTGTCAAATACGCCTATTTTGTCTGGTTTGTCAGAGATGTCAGTGGTGTCAGAGGGGGAGGGAGACTTTAATTGTTCAAGTCTTTGTCTTTCACGCTCAGTGGTGTGATATTTTTCTACATCTGACCTCAAAATATAGGTTTTTTTGCGATCTTTATTAAGTTGTTTCTGGGTTTTCCAGACATTCTGCAAGGCAATTCTCCAAGTATGGCGCTCAGAGATTCCCAAGAGATCAGAGGCATCTTTTATGGTAATCCAAAGTTCTGCTTTGCCGGTTTCAGTGTCTTGTGTTTGGTTTATAATATCAGCCATTGGCTAAATTATAAAGCAGAAGTTATACATCTGTCAAGAGAAATTTTTAGCATCTTTCAATCCCATAGCCCGAGCACTCGGTAAAAATCCTTCTGAAGCCCCAGAAAAACTCTATTTTCAGAGTCAAAATTCTTATGTGCCGATTAAGCGTCTGAATCTCAATATTATTGAGTCTCAGCAAAAGAATAATCGATAATTCCTCTTTTCTCTGGACAGGACCCAAATTCCATGTTATCTTGTGGTCATGCTTAAATTCTGGCCCGAACCACCCATAAAGTTCAGTCCGGGTCTTTCCTTAAAAGAAAAACTACGCAAATTAAACATCCGGCATTTCGACGAGCCCATCCATAACCAGTCCCAAGAGTGGCTGACAAAAAACTTTAGCCAGGGCGCGACTGATTACCCCATAAATGTATCTTTACTTTTCCGTAACATCATCTGGCAGGTCAGAGAGCGCATCATCAAAAAAGAAGACCCGCCTTTAAAAGAACTCATCCGGACATTCTGGTATATGTTCATCAAACCCACATTATCCCGCGCCGGCGCGCTTACCCACGAAACAGATCAATACGCCCAGTTAGTGGACACCATCGTCTTTATGGTTAAAGACTGGCGCCTTATGGAATATAAGGACATTGGTTTTCGGGACGATAAAAAATCTAATCGCAAGGTAGGTTACAATGCCAACATCATTTTATTCTCAGAAAAGGCTGGCCACCAAGATTACTTAGAAGAAATCTATAGCCAGTATCAAATAAGCATCCTTGCCTTAGGCGGCCAGCCATCAGTCCTAAATGTAGAATATTTTGTAGACGAACTCAAAAAACAAAAAGTAGATATCCGTCGCTCATTTTACCTTTTTAGCATTGTAGATTACGATCCTTCCGGCTGGATCATCCGCGACGCTTTCATAGACGATCTTCACCACTACGGTATAAAAAATACCCAGGTAATTGATTTGGTCCATCCGGATATGCTCAGCCCCGATGAAGTCCAGCTTTCCAAATACAGGATCCCTAAAACAGAAGGGATGGTCGCTAAAAATCAAGCCTGGTTAAAAGAAGTCCACAAAAAAGATTACCAAAACCAGAAGTTTTTAGAAGAAATTAACAAGCGCGGCGAAAAGGTTCTCTACGGTCTAGAATCAGAATCAATCTCAGCGCAGAAATTAAGCACTGCCTTAGAAGTGTTAATGGTCCCGATGATTGGTAAAACCGAAGAAGCCCTAAAAATATTCCAACTTAAAATACTCAATGACGCGATAAGACAACTTATCCTGCATAAAGTAACTTGAAACCATGGCCTTCTGGCCAAGGAGACGAAAAAATGCCTAAGAAAACAAAAACAGAATTTGTTAGATTCAACACCATCAAAGACTACCTCAAAGAAAAAGAAAATATGCGCTCGAACGAGACAGCAGTTAATAACTTAACCTCAAGATTTAACTCCCTAATTGTAACTGTTATTGCCAGCGCGGCCAGGCTGGCCAAAGAAAACAAACGCAACACCATCTCCGCCGAAGATATGAAAGAAGCCTTAGAGAAAAACGTCGGCAAGAAACACCTTAACGCGCAAGAACTCTTAGATGAAATTTGCCTGCAAAACCCCATTGACTTAGGAAACATCTCCAAAGGAATCAACAAATATATCGAAGAGCACGAGAAATGAACTCCAAAGACCTTGCCCGGATTCTTTCAAAAGAATATCAACTCTCTCAAAACATTTCCAAGCAGATTCTAAAAACCATCCTCAAAACTATCGTTAGCGAATTAAAGGAAAACAACCTTGTCCGCCTCAGAAACTTCGGCACCTTCCAAACTAAGAAAAGCCACGGCAAACTAAGAGCCAAGTTCGATGACTCTAAAAACTTCTTCAACTTAAGTTAATTTAATGCACCGCCCCGCCAGAGGCGGGGCTGCGTTGTTGGTGTTTGCACCGTTTCGCCTCGCTGCCGCTCGGCTTCACTCCATCGCTCGCTTGGTCGCTCGCTCATTTGCCCGCTCAGGTCAGCGGGCGGGCAGGCTGGGTCGCCTGCCCTTCAATGCCTATCCCCGCTGGCTTGCTCCGCTTTGCGGAGCAACTGCCTTCAGGATAG
>Ga0315295_10004136_pt1 | contig 12348 bp, 1 predicted proteins | sample YL17G14_0_MG_FD_204453 | JGI IMG/M metagenome (GOLD analysis project Ga0315295, IMG submission 204453) | Sediment microbial communities from Yellowstone Lake, YNP, Wyoming, USA - YL17G14_0 | ecosystem: Environmental > Aquatic > Freshwater > Lake > Sediment | place: USA: Wyoming | collected... | reverse complement strand
GTATGGGATGCTTACTCTGATTTTCTAACTGAGAAAAATCAGAGACTTGCTATGAGGGCTCGTTTCGAAGTAATGTTGTATTTGCAAGGCTTAGAGCCTGATTTTCTAGAGAAAACTCCAGAGGCTATGGCTATTAGGGAAATTGAAGCTGAAATACAGCAAAAGGCTAGTGATCTTCTTGATGAATTAAGTAAAGTAACAGTGGCTGAAACGGAACCCGTCGGAGAGGAAGTTAAGGTTAAAAAACGCGGAACTAAAAAGTCTTCGGAGTAATATATGGAATTGACTCACGAAGAGATCGATAAATATTTAGAGCAAGTTTTTGCTGGCACTAAAATTGTCGATATTGGATCCGACATCGTAGTGTTTAAATTTCCGGACATTCTTACTCGAATGAAGGCTCGTCGTATTTATGAATATGAATACCAGCACTCATTAGAGGAAGGTCTTTTGTCTACCGAAGCAATGAAGAAGTTGGTCGAAAGTAGACACCTAATTACTGATGAAGAGCGAAATCAAGTTTCTTCATTGAAATCTAAATTAGATGGACAAAAAGTTTTATTAGCTAAAAGTACTAAAGTTAAAGCTAATCAAGATCGTATCAAAAAGATAATCTATGATCTAGAAGATCAAATAAGGATAATTGAATATAAAGAACGATCCAAGTTGTCCATGACCGCTGAGAATAAAGCCGAAGAAGGTAGAATATATTATTTGTGTTGGGCGTCTACCTTTAATTTTTACACTGATAAATTGCATTGGCCCGACTATGATCTTTTTTTGCATGAACGAGACATTGAATTTAGAATACGCATAACATCTGAATTTATATTATTTTATAGTGGAATTCCTACTTCGATAATTCGTTTTATAGCACGCAGTAGTTTATGGAGAATTAGATATGTAACTAGTATAAAGACGGCGGAACCCCTTTTTGGGGTTCCGACCTCTGAATACACTAATGATATGCTTAATTTGGCTTATTGGTCGCACTACTATCAAAATGTCTATGAAATGTTACCTGATAGTCAACCTCCGGAAGATATCATTGATGATGATGACGCTTTAGACGCATACTTGAAAGACTATTATGATGAACAGAAGCGAGAGATGATGGGTAGGCGTCGTCATAAACCTATTAAGGGTGGAAAATTATCAGCGTTTGATAAAGATGAAGTAATAGTAACAAGAGCTAGTGAATTGTATGAAGATATTACATATGATAAGCCTAGAGAATCACAGGCTATTCAGGACAGGAATCTAATTACCAAAAAAACTTCGCATTCTACAAAAGACAGACGGGGAACTATTCCAGATAATATACCCCGCCGCTAAAATGGCAAGGAAAGGTCCTAAAATTAATTTGTTTTATTAGATATTTGTCTTAGTACGATAGGAGGACTTTCGCTTGCCGCCAACCGACACTTATAAAATACAAATCGAACAAATTAAGAACACCGATGTAGACAAGCCCACTAAGGATTTGGCTTCTCGTCTAGTCCAACTAACCGCAGTTATAGAAAAACTTGAGCGCGTTATGGATAAGTTTATCCCCGCTCAGGAAAATCCCGCCCGTGGCGTTATTGATACTGTAAAAACTGGTATTAGAATTGCAGAATCAATGGAAAAAGTCGCCTCCAAAATTCAAGATACAATACAAAAATTAGAAACTGAAATTTCCGGTATGAAGCGGGAACTTCCTTCAGCTATTACAAATGCTTTACAAGTTGGTAAGCAAGCGGCCATTGGCGCGGTTGGTGAGAAGTATCCTTACGCTAAGGAGATGCTGGACGCTATTAAAGAAATGACTTCCGCATATAAGCAGGCGGAATCATCTAAAGCATATGAAACGGATAAAGATAAAGTCCTAGGTAGTATATCCACTTTAATAAAAGAGATTAGTAAAAAAGATAGAGATGTAGCCGACATTGCATCTAGTATCCAAGATGCTATGAAGTCTGTTGGTATGAAGGCGGCTACGAGGGAAGCTCCTACTACAGCGATTTTAGATCCTAATTTGAAGAATGAAGTCGAGTTGTTTGGTAAGACAGTTCGTAGTATGGGCACAGAATTTGGTAAGATTAAAGACGAACTAAAAGATAAAATTGTGGTTGCTATAGACCTTGAAACTTCAGAAAACATAGGTAAGAAGATAGGTAAAGAAGCCGCTGTAGAATTTATCAGTCAAATTGCTTATAAGAAAGGTACTCTGGGAGAACTAGCCGCTGGTAAGGGTGAGACTAAAACTATTTATGTTAAGCCTCCAAGAGGTGTAGAAACTGGTCCTGATTATTCAAGATTAATAGGTAATATAGGTGGTATTCCACCCATAGATTTTCAGACTTTAAAAGAAAAAGGCATCGATGCCGAAAAAGCTATGAGTCAGTTGGCTGACGAATTGAAGGATGCCGAAGTCGTTATTGGTCATAATGTAGCTAAATTTGATTTACAAGTGTTGGATCAGCATTTTAAGAGAGCTGGTATTCAGATTGATAGTGCTGTAGATAAATTTGTTGATACCCTCCAAGTTTCGCAAGCTACATTTCCAGAAAGATACGGCCCGGAAGGCGCTTTCAAACAGCAGAAACCACATGCTTTGGGGACCATTGAGAAAGATCTTGAGATGGCTGGTAATAAATTTACTGGATCTTTGCACGATGCCGCACACGACGTTGAAGTTTTAGTGACATTACTTCGAGGTTTTGAAAAAGGCAGTAAAGAATATGATGCTTTGCAGGCTAATCTAGCTATTAAGATGCGTTTATTGACTAAGAATATTGAATCCGCATCTAAGGTAACAGCAGAAGCCCAAAAACTACGCGATGCTTATAAGGAAGCCGGTGATGCTTTAGTTAGTGAGTCTGATGCTGCGTTAGTTATGGTCAGTGAAGAGCAGAAATACACCAACGCTTTAAGAAAAGCCACCAAATCAATAGGAACTATGGAAGTTGCCGGTGATCCTGTTAAGATGAGATCGGCGCTTCAATCAGTTCAATTTAAAGAGAGTGTGGTTGGCCCGGCCGCTGGTCGCCAATACTATGGTTATTCAGGACCAGAGGGTGTTAAAAATGAAAAGGGTTTAGCTTATTTAGGTGATTTAGCTGATTCTCTTAATAGACTTCAGGATAATATAGTTAAATCTCTTGAGCGCGGATTGACAAAAGGCGTAGAGATTTTAAGAAATAAATCCGGTGAGGCATTTCAATTAGGAGCTGGTGGTAGAGAATGGGAATTAAAGCTTGTTGATGTGCGTCAATTGAGAAGAGCTTTAGCCGATACATTTAAAGAGTATTCAGCTCCAGGATCTTCTCCCGAAGAATTGATAAGTGCCTATAAATCAGCTTTTGTTAAGACTCGAACTGCTACTCCAGCATCTCCAGAAACTATGGCGAATGCTGTTGTGGCTGAAGTTGGTAGTTTGACTAAGGAACAATCTGTTAGTTTAGGCAAAAATGTAGACGATCTTTTTGAATCTATAAGAAAAAAGAATGTGACAACCAAGGATATAAAAGGCAGAGCGGATCTTGAAACTCTATATAAGGATGTAGCTTTAAATCTCGAAGCTACCCGTAGTTTAAATGAAGCGTTTATTAAAAGATTAGCTGTTCCAGCTGCTAGAATTTCTACACAAGGTGTTCCTACTTTTGAAACTAAATATGGTGCCGAAAAAGCTTTAGCTAATTTTGCTAGTATTACCACGGGTCTGGAGAAATTACTAGGCGAATTAAAAGGCTTAAGTGCGCCTACATTAGAAATAGAAAGGTATGCTAGAGGAATATCTAAGGTACCACTAAGACCCGAAGCTGGATCACCGGGTGAAAAAGCCGCTTCAGATTTAGCTGACGAAATGATTAATCAAATCGTCACTATGGGTGGTCGAACTGAGGTTCGTAGAGGATATGCTAGGGCAGTTACTTTAAAAGAAGTTGGTCGTGGTGCTCCAATAGAAGAAGCTAAAGCGGCAATTACTTCACTTCCATTTGATGAATTGATTATAAAGGCCAAGGAACTGGGAGTTACCGCTCTAGATGTAGCTAAAGCTTTGGATGAGGTGGACTTTAAGAATTTTTATGACATGTTGGATCAGTTGTTTCAGGCTGGTAAAACTCCGTATATTGAGAAACAGGCTGGGAATATTCATAAGTTTGATAGAAATTTAAGAGATATTTCTGGTGTAGTTAATGATTTACTTGGCTTGATGCCGATGATAGAGCCGGGTCGTCCTTTAAGAGCTCCGTACAATGAATCTACTGTAAGAGTATTAACTAAACCTACAAACGAACTCAAACCAGAAGAACAAAAACAACACATTATTGATGTTGGCATGTTGTGGAAAGATTTAGCTAAGCAAGCCGAACAATTAAATGAGGGGTTAGTAAAAGGCAAAGAATACCTTGGTCGTCCGTCAGCCGCATCTATTGATTTGAGTGATGCTGCTAGTTCGGAGTTAAAACAATTTAACTTAGAGTTTGGTAATAAATTACAAGGTATAGATAAAACTATGATTGGTATGAGTACCGCTGATTTGCGCGGGCTTGCCCCATTCAAAGATTTTAGTTCAATACAAAGACAACTTTCTTACATGACTAGTGGGCTTACTGGTGGCGTTCCTGGTGGTGGTAAATTCGAAACTCCCGCTCTCATGAGTGAGCGCGAGCGAGGGATGATAGAAGGTGGTAAGTTTGGAACTGAAGGTTATGGATTAAATGTACTAACCGAACTTAGAAATACCGCTGGTACTTTCGAAGACCAGATTATGATAGCTGGTAAATTAGCCAATGCTTTTACCCAAATTGTACAGAGAGTAGCGGCTCCGGCAGCCACACTGTTGGAGCAGCGTAGAATTACTGAGGTAGAACCTGGAATTCAACGAATGAGTCCACGGGCTGCTGGAGCTTTATCTAGAAGCGAAGATGAGTTTAAAAAAACATTGACTGAGGTAGCGGATCAGTTTCAAGAAATATTAGGTGTTCCTCAAAAATACAAAGGTCGAGCTGATGTAGCGGAAATCGGGGCTGAAGTAGAAAATGTAATGCGTGAGCATAGAGGTAAAACCATTGAAGTACAAACCGCTAAACTCACCGAGACATTTCTAAATTATTTTGGTAGAAAATTAGCTACACGTTTTGGTACTAAGGGAGTTACTGTTACTCCTGAACTTGTTCCTACTGAGATAAAAGGATATCAAGACATAGCCCAGGCTATGGCGGCTGGATTGAAGGCTACGGTTGAACCGGGCCAGGGTTTAGGTTATGCCAAAGTTCCGAAGAGCGCTGGGCAATTAGTATCAGAAATGCTTGAAGATACTCTCGGCTCGTTACATGATCCTAAAGCTACTATGGATCTTCATAACAGACTCATTGAATCTGGTAATAAATTTGTTTTGGACATGTTCAAAGATGCGGAAGCCGGTCTTGTAACTAAAGAGGAGGCCGCAAAGCAAGCTAAATTATTTGAGGATGTTAATAAGGTTTGGAAAGATGTTTTTAGCGAATCTATCAAAAGTGGTCCAACCGGCATAAAAGAAATAAAGGGAGCTTATGAAGAGAGATTTGGAGAAAAAGGACTTACTACTCTTAAACCAATAGAAGCTAGAATTAGCGCTAGAGGTATAGCTAAAAGAGGATTAATGCCTGAAATTTTAGAAGCATTGATCAATAACTTGGTTGGCACCACCGCTGGTTCCACAACACTAAAAAACAATATAGAAGAAAAAGCTCTCACTTCAAGTGAGGGAGGTCGCAAGGCGATTAACGAAGCTCTTCTTGCTGTGGGATATGAGCCTTTCAAAGACATTGAAGGTATAGTTAAAAGAATTAAAACTGAAAAGCCAAAAGCCACTGAGGCAGAGATTAGAGATTTTATAAAGGAATACGAATCTCAGTGGAATGTGTATACGGATGTCTTAAATGAATTTGGTGAGAAAGTACAAAGCCTAGTGGCATCTAAATTTCTACAAGTTGTAGAAGAACCGCATCAATTTGGAGAATGGACCCCAAAAGAATTAGAGAAGGGTATTAAAGGCGCTAAATTAGATTTTCAATCTTTTGGTGCTTATATGGGCGTATTTGGTGAAGGCTCTTCCATGATGGAAGAACTATCTAAAGCCACTTCTTTAACCTCTCAAGAGGGTTGGGAATTAATTAAAACATTTCAAATGCTAGATCCTAGCATGAAAGATTTGAACAAGAGTATTCTTCAATCTCTTCCATCAGTAGCACTGAAAGATATACCAAAACAGTTTACTGATGCTACCGCATCTATTGAGGACTTAAAAGATACTATATTTGATCTAACTAAGTTTCCTACCGCGTTTAAACTTACAATGCCTTCTACTACTCCAGGCAAAAAAGAAGAAGAAATGTATATGCCTGGACCTTCTTTGCGTACAACTTATAGAGAAGAGTTGATGGGCAGACTTGCGCCTACTAATGTTTCCCGTTATTTGGCTAATTTAGTAAGTTCAGCTAAAGAGGTCGAAGATCTAACAAAGGCGGCTACTACAGGCGGGATGGGTTTAAGTGAGGAATTTCAACAAAAGTATGCTTCTAACTTTAAAAAAGAATTAACTACAAGTCTTACCAGTTTAGTAACTAGATTTAAGGGTATGGAAGAAACTCCGACACCTCAAAATATATCATTTATGGATCAAACCATTGAGAAGTTTAAAAACTCTTTGTCTGAAACTCGTGGTGTAACTCCAATTTATCAAGAAGGAATGCAGACAAGTGAACGCGGATCTTTAGAAGAGTTTATAGCTAAGCAGAAAGGCCCAAAGCGTTATAGTAATGTTATGGGCCGTATATCAGATCTTATAGTAGGAGCAGATCCTGAATCACTTCGTCGTGAAGAAGCTAAAATTCGTGGTGCAAAAAAAGCGTATGAAGAGAGTGGTAACCAAGTAACACCACAAGAATTTGCCACGCCTTATTATGAGGGTTTAAAAGAAAGAGCCTATGGTGGTGATTTTGGAAAGATGATGGACACATTCTTGAGAAGAACTCAAGAACGAGCCAAGGCTAGTACCATATTTGATGTCGAATTAGAAGCTGGCAATCTACCAGAATTTGCTAAAAATGTAGGATTGAATTTATCACAGAGTATTGAAGAAGCTCTTACTACTAAACTAGAATCTTTAAGTAGAGCTAAAATATCGTATTTTAAGGCGGTGGGTGAGGAAGTTTTCGGTAAAAAGAAAGGTGTTGAACAAGCGTTTTTCCAAAGAGTAACTCCAGCTATTACTGGAAAAGCTGTATCAGCTATAACCGACAAGACTGCGGAATTAGGAAAATTATTAGAAGTATTAAACCAAGGCAAAAACAAACTTGGTATTCCTGGTTTAGAAGAGCTTTCTGATACTCTTGAGAAAGTTACGAAGAAACATGCGGAATATGTTACCAAAGCTAAACAGCTTGGATTGCCGATTTTGCGAGAGGGTGAGATCGCCGTTCCTGAAGAAATGGCTAAGAAGGTCAAGGTAGAAGGCGGTAATCTTGCTGAATTAATGAAGAAAGACCAGGACACTTATGTAGAATCTATTAGGTATCCTTTCACTGGTACATTAAGTGTTCAGCCTCATAAAGCCAAGCTCATGGAAGACATTCTTCCTACCGGAAAGTTTGGAAAGCAATCTATTGCTGTTCCAGGTGTGCCACAACTCGATCTTCCAGAGTTAAAAAATGTTCTAGATACATTAAAAGAGTTTGTTGGTGTGTCTCCTAGAAAGAAATTAGGTGCGGAAACCCCGACATTGATGGAACGTCGTGAAACAGCGTGGGCTCAGGGAAACCAAGAAGAAGCTAATAAATTGACTGAATCCATAACACAGTTGTTGCAGGTGCTAGATCAAGCTACGCCTAAATTTTTGGATATGGAACAGAAGTTAGATTTCGATGGTGACGCTTTGTTTGTTCATACTGGACAACTTCAATCGTCACGCGACGAAATTAAAAAGCATTATGATATGTTGGGCGACGATGTGACTTCTGTTAGAAGTTTATTTAGATCCGTGTTTTCAGCGGTAAAAGAAACCGATGTAGCTTCTTTGTCTGAAATGGCTACTGTATTTAGTAAAAAACATCCAGCGGAGAAGGGATTTGAGTTCTTAACTAAGCCGTATATTAAAGAAGACGTATCCAATCTTGGATTACCCGAAGTCGCTAAAGCTTTGTTTTCTTATGCACCAGAAGCTAAAGGTCTTGAAGGTGCTAATTTAGACAAAACCTTCGGTGAGTGGATGTCTAAACAATTGGCTACCGATATTATGCCACAAGTATTCGGTAGAATGGGCACACCAGAAGCGGAACGCGGTGGTTATATGCAGCGTATGCAAATAACTCCTGAAGGATTACCACAATTTGAGGGAGCTACTGAAGTAGAAAAACGCATGATTGCTTTAGCTGATGAAGTATTAAGAAGTGAACTTTATCAGAAAAAATATAGCGATGCTATTGCGGGTCAATTATATAAACTTCATACAGGTCAGACTGTAGAAGGTATTAGTAGATTAGCCAGATTGTCTGAGTTAGAAACTGGGTTTGGTACAGGTTTGGCAGGCACTGGGAAAGCTGCGCCTCCTTCGCAGGAATTCTTGCAGAGATTTCCGAAGGAAAGTATGGCTTTGGGTGGTAAGCCTGCTGAAGAATTTGCAGTGCGTGTCAATGAAATGATGCGATTTGTTATTCAAAAAGGCATGGATGTAAAACACGCCGGTATGCAGGCTGTGGGTCAGAAGATTATTGAGAACATTAGTAAAGCCGGTGGCGTAGATATGATAAAGAGCGCCATGACTGAGATGTCCGATCAGTTTGAGGAATTAACTGATTTTAATGCTCAAATAGCTAATGAAGCTAAATTGAGATTGGGTGCTGTATCCACTGAAGGACTTAAAGGTGAATTGAAGCGTTTTCAATTAGGTAAAATGAATTACGAGGAAATAAAGCGCGAATTCGAAACCCAAGGTGGTAAGATGGACACAGATGTTCCTCGTGAGGTATTGGTAGATGCGCTTGTTGAAGCTGCTAAGAAAGCTGATTTAGGTAAGAATAGAGGAGAAATAGTTAATGAAATTATTAGCTATATAGATATTTATGCAGTGTTTGACGAATTATTCAGACAAATAAAAGTTCAAGCTGTAAAAGGTTATTCTGAACAACTGCGTACAGAGATGAAGGAGCTTCCTACAGGTCCTCAAAAAGTAAAACTATTGAGAGATGTGGAGGCTGCTGGCGGAGTAGAAAATTTAGCAACCAAGAAAATAGAAGAAGAATCTAAGGATAAAGGCGTTAGTATTCTAAAGTATGTGACTTCTAATCTGCAACCACTATACAGAATGCGCACAAGCATGGAGACCATTGGAACTGCTGCTGATAGAGCTAAAGGTCGAGTAGAGCCAGAAAAAATGCTACTACCCGCTACTGAAGAGGGTAAGCGCATGGCCGATCAGTTCGATGACATTACTCGAGCTTCTCGTTCTCTTACCGAATCTCTGGCTACACCTGTTAAAGGTCAGCGCGGTGTTTATACTTCCATGGTTACTTCTGCTATTAAACAAAGATATACCGAGTTGGAAGAGCTGCAGAAATTAGCTCAAGATGCGCAGCCGCAAGCAGCTAAATTTGAATATGCGTTCTCGGACATTATGGACGCGAATAAATTAGCAGCTAAGGTGTGGAGTGAATCTAAGGAATTAGCCGGAGTTAAAGGCGGAGGATTGATCCCACCAGAAGATTTGGAAATTACTGCGTGGATTGATCAGTTGATGAAGGCCAAAAAGATAGCTCAAGATAAATTGGAATCGTTAGCTGAAAAAGCTGGTATTCCACCAATGATGCCGGAAGAGCAATCTATGTTAGCTGCTGAATTTGAGCAAACTCATGGGCCAAAAACAGCTGGCATGATTAAGGAATTATTGGAAAGTAGAGCCTTGACTAAAGGCGAAAAGATAGTACCGGGCGATATAGAAACCCGTACTCAGGATATCTATGCTCAAGTACAGGAACTCGTTAAGTTTCAAGTTAGTATGGTGGAACAGTTTAAACGAATCAATGAAATGATTAAAACCATACCAACTCAAATGGCTTATATGCGTGGCGCGTTCCCCGATTTCGAAGGATTTGGAGCTAAGAGTACACGCACTGCTTCGGAAGCAACTCAGGAAATCAAGCAAAGTTCTGATTTATTGGAAGAATATTGGGCTAAGCAGAAAATAGCATCTAAAACAGCTAGTCAAGCCGTAGAAGGCGCAGTTAAAGCTACACCCCCTGTGGCTGCTGAGGATCTACAGAAGATTGCCGCCAAATCAGCTGATGAAATTTCTCAAGCTATAAACGCCTCTGTGATGGATAGAAAGCGTCGTGCCATTCAGTACTTGGAATCTTTGTCTAAGGGTCCAGATACTGGAGTAGGTGGTGGTGAGCCCGCTTATAAAGTTTATTCGGCTAGCGGTGCTCACGGCGGAGGCATGTATGGTGGCGGCACTCAACAAGAGGGTATCTTACGCAACATGCTTGGAATGCAAACTGCCCCTATGTTAGCCGAAGCTACTGCTTTTAGAGGCGGCGCCATTCATAGAAATATTCAAAAAGAATACGCGAAAAAATATCCTGGAGCAGAAGTAGAGAAATCCGTAAAAGACACTGAGAATAATATTGTAGGTAGTCTTGATATACTGTACGAAGAATCTGGTCAAAAAATAGTTGCAGATATAAAGACTGTTTATAGCACAGCCGCCTTTGAAAGACTACAAGAAATATCAGACGAGATAACAAAAAGGAACATGACCATCCAGCAAAAATTGGATGAGTTGAAATCCAAAGAGATAACTTCCGATTTTGAGAAAGATATAGTAAGAAGACTCGAAGATTATTTAAGCCAGGTTAATATTTATTTAAAGAATGTCGAAGGTGCCACTGGTAAAATTATATTTGCAAGTCAACTAAATCCTAATAAACGCTTTGAAATTCCAATTGGTAAGTTTGATCCAGCTAGGTTTGATAAAGATTTAACCGAAATTAATAAGGCCAAGGAATCTGTATCTAAAATAGTGTCTTCTATAGCTGAAGGTAAGGATGTGCCCACGGAATTATTAGAGGGGCTGCCAGATCTTTATACTGAATTGTCTGGAAAGATAAAAGAATTAGGAGCTCAGAAATTTTTATCTACGATGCCTACTAGAAGTAAAGCCCCAGTTCAAGATTCGGCTAATGATGTTTTGGGCAGATTGACAGCCGAACAGCAGAAAAGATATGACGAGCTTAGCACTGAATATTTAGAAATGACTAAGCGCGCAATGGAACAGGGATTATTAAATAGAGGAGAAACTTACACAGAATGGTTTGCTACTCAATCTAGAAAGACAGAAGCTCCTGCCGCAGCAGCGGGTGGTGCTGGTGGTGCCGGTGGTATGCCTCCTATTCCTCCAGCTCCTCCGGGTGGTGTTGGTGGGGGAGACGATTATTTTGAGGAGCTTAGAAAACGCATAGCTGAAAGTTTAGGCAAATTGGAGCGCGGTGGCGAACCCAACATAGAAGAGATTAATAGATTGGTTCAAACCTATAAAGATGCTCTTGAAGCCGCTGACGCAGAGCGTGAAAGAAACATAGATTTAGCTAAATCTTTCGAATCGTTAGCACAAAGTATTAAAAGTGGTTTAGAAAAAACCGGTGATTCTTTTGAGGCGTTTGAAAGAGTGTCTCAACTAGTTAAGAACACTGAAAAAGCAGCTGCTTCTATGGGACCTAGTGGCCCCACAGATTTTGAAAGATTTCGCCAATCCGACATTGAGCGTATTAAGCCAGAGAGACCAGAAGCTATCCATAAGAATTTGAGAGCTATGCTTGAATCATCTGTTAAGTATTATAGATTGGGCGATACGGCTGACATAAAAAAATATGGTCCCCAGATAGAAGAACTTTTAACTGGTGCCTCTGAAAAAGGACCAATTCCAGAAATTACTCAAAAATTAAGTGATGCTCTTTCCAACTTGCCTACTGAACAAAAAGGTGGCATGCGTCGAGTTTGGATGATGTATAAAAAGGCTGTAGGTGAATATTTCCTAAGACGCTTGGATGAATTGAAAACACAGATTGAACAAGAAGGTGATTCCCCTGCTGGTAGAAAAGCTTATGCTGAATACGAGCAGGTGGTAGATAAGTATCTTAAAAATATTCGTACTACTTTGACCAAGATGAGTGATATTTATACTAAGGTTGGTCCAAGTGGAACTAAGAGCGAGTTCGTAGAGCCAGATTTAGCTAGATTAACCGGACTTTATAGAAATCCACAAGAACTTACTTCACAAATTAAACACGATTATGGAATGGGTAAAGAAACTCAACCTTTTTTGGA
>Ga0315295_10004135_pt1 | contig 12351 bp, 9 predicted proteins | sample YL17G14_0_MG_FD_204453 | JGI IMG/M metagenome (GOLD analysis project Ga0315295, IMG submission 204453) | Sediment microbial communities from Yellowstone Lake, YNP, Wyoming, USA - YL17G14_0 | ecosystem: Environmental > Aquatic > Freshwater > Lake > Sediment | place: USA: Wyoming | collected... | reverse complement strand
TTGATGGTCGCCTGGCGATTTGACAGGAAGGTGGCGAAGACAATGACCATCACGATCTTCGCGAGTTCGCTGAACTGGAACGCGAATCCACCGACCACGACCCAGCGTGCGGCCGAGCCGGCCTCGCCGGTGCCGGTGCCGATTCGGAGCGTCAGAACGAGCAGGACGATGTTGATGAGGTAGAGCGGCCACGCGATCGAGCGAAGCCACTTGTAGTCGAAGACCGTGGTCAGACCGAGAACCACCACCGCGATCACCGCCCACATGATCGTCCGCACGAACGGCGAGCCGAGGGTGACCGACTCGTGGGTCTGGCCGACCGTGTTGCTGTATGCCATGGCCAGGCCGAAGAGGGTCAGCAGGACGGCGTAGGCCGTGAGCTGGAAATCGTAGTTGCGCCACGCCAGCCAACCCGACTTGGGCGCCCAGCCCCGAAGCCTGAGAGTCTCGGCGTTCAGGAGTCTCATTGGTCGATCGCTCTGTCAGTCCCTGGCCGGGGCGCCGTAGAAGTTGGTTCTCTTCGTGATATAGGGCAGGATGTAGCCGGGGGTGCGGAAATCGAAGGCCGAGTCTTCACGCCGGATCACGCCGTAGTGGAGCATCAGGTAGTTCTTGACCACCTCGGTCGCAACGTTGCCCCACGTGTTGGCTCCGTAGATGAAGGCCAGGACCGCCAGAGGGGAGTCGGCCTTGGAGAAGTCGGGCGAGTCGAGATTCCCCGGGACGTAGCCGATGAACCACTCGTGGTACGGGAGAAGGCCGTTCCGGTCCGGGACGCCGAACTCGGCGGTGCCGGTCTTCCCGGCAACGGGTATCTCCATGTCGACGAGGTTGCCCGTGTGCCGGCTCGTGACCACCTGGCGCATGGCCACCCGCATCGTCTGCAGGACCTTCGGATCGATCGGGTTTCCATCTTCAGTGTGCAGATGATTCAGGGCCACGGGCTGGATCTCCCTGACAACGCCGCCCGTCGTGATCGACTTGACGACTTGAGGCTGCCAGACGGTCCCGCCGTTGGCCAACGCGCAGTAGGCGTTCAACAGCTGAAGAGGCGTTGAGGCATCGTAGCCCTGGCCGATGCCGGCCTGCATCAGCTCGCCCTCGAACATGGGCTCGCCCTTGTTGGCCAGCTTCCATTCGTTGGTCGGGACGATCCCGGTGGCGGGCTCGGGCAGATCCACCCCCGTCGGCTTGCCGAACCCGTACTGGTCCGCCCAGTAGGTGAGCTTCGTGAGGCCGATCGCCTCGGATAGTTGATAGAAGAACGTGTCGCTCGAGTAGGCGACCCCTCCGTAGATGTCGAGCGGGCCCCAGCCCTGCCTGTTCCACTCCCAGTACTTGTACTCGCCGATCTGAACATAGGCCTTCGAGACAAAGGTGCTGGTCGTGTCGATCGATGGAAGCAAGCTGGCGGCCGGCTTGTCGTTCTCGCAATTCTCCGGCGTGCCGGCGGCGAGCAGCGTGCATATGTTGTAGGGCGGCCCCGCAACGAGCCCGGCCGTCCCGGTCACAAGCTTGAACGTGGACCCGGGTGCGTACTGGGCGCCGACAGCTTTGTTGGCGAGGGGTTGATCCGGGCTCTTGAGCAGCGCCTGGAAGTCCGTCTCGCTGATTCCATCGGCAAAGAGCTGGTTGTCGTAGCCCGGCAGGCTCACCATTGCCAGGATCTTTCCGTTCTGGGGGTTCTCGACGATGATCACGCCCTTGTTCACCCTGGCTTTGGCCAGCAGGGTCGAGAGGGCAAGGGTGGCCCACGCTTGCTCCTTGGGATCGATGTTCAGCTTAAGGGAGCTGCCGGGGATGGGATCCCTGACGGGCGTGACGAGACCGGGGATCGGCTTGCCGGCGGTGTCGAGGGCGACCGTCTCCAATCCGGGGATGCCCCGCAGCTCCTTCTCGTAGGAGTTCTCGAGGCCGGCCTGACCGATGATGTCGCTTCTGGAATAGCCCAGGGGGTTCTTCCTGGAAAAGCCCAGGGGGTTCTGGCTCTGGCTGAGCTGATCGTATTGCTTTTGGGTGATCTGGCCCTCGTACCCGACGATCTCGGCGAATTGCTTGTTGAAATACTGCCTCTTGGAGGCTACGACGACCTTGACACCGGGTAGGGCGTCTGCGTTCTCCTCGATGAACCGGGCCACGTCGGCCTGAATCCCGTCGGCGATCTTGACGGGCAGGTACTGGGATCCTGGCTTGCTGTCAATCTGCTTCTGAATGATGACGGGATCCAGATGGAGGATGGACCCCAGCCGGGCGGCGACGATCGGTTCCAGGTCGAGCGGAAGATCGCTCGGCGTAACCGTCACCGACAGGTCCACCACGTTCTTCACCAGGGGGTTCCCGGCCGCGTCGTAGATCAGGCCTCGCGACGAGGGAATCGACCTTTCGGCGGTGGCTTGAGTCGTGTCGCCACCTCTGGCGGCCGCTGCGCCGCTCGGCACCACCTGAAGGAAGAACAGGCGCGCGCCGAGACTCGTGACGCCGATGATTACGGCCAGGGCGAACGCCCCAAACCGGTAGACGTTCTTCATCTCACCGCGGTCGCGCGCCGGTACCAGACTCATTGCGCTACCTCCACCAGACGACGCGCTCTCGCTGCTCCGATCGCCTCTTGAATCCGATGATGACCGGGGCCACGATGGCCGCGACGGCCGCGTTCGTCACGCCGGCCACCAGGAGATCGGAAAGCGACAGCGGCGGAGCCGGAGGCCGTAGAAGCCCCGTCACCACGTCGGATATGACCAGGAAGACGGGGGTCAGCACAAGCACGGCGGCCACGCAACCTGGATAGCGCGACCGGGACAGGAGGGGCTGGGCGAGCGTCGCCAGGGCCACGACCCCGAGCATCTCGAAGACGGTTGACCCGAGCGGGCGCAACGCGAAGAAGTCCAGGCACAGGCCGCCGATGAACGCCCAGGCCATGCCTGCTTCGAAGCCGTAGACGAGGGTCACGGCAATCGCAAAGACGAGCGATATCTGTATCTGCGCGCCGGCGAACTGGTATCGCGACGCGATCGTGGTTTCGAGGAGCGCCGCGACGCCGGCGCCGACCGCAGCGAATGCGGGACCCATTGCGGCCAGTCCTCAATAGCGGAGGTGGAATGGCACTCCGGTACTGGGAGTGCGCCCGACTAGCGGCATCGACGGGGGGAGTATAGGGCCGACGGCAACTTCGGGACAACGAGAGGGGCTCCGCGCTGGAGCTCGGCTGCCGTCGCCGAGGCCTTTCGAGAGGCCGGGTCGCACTGCCCTGTAGACGCGGATCCAAAGCCTACTAGGGTGGCGGCGCGCCTGACGCTGCACGCGAGGAGGAGGCGCAGGCGATCGGCCCGGTTTCTCGTCGCCCGGCCTGGAGGCTCCCGACGCCCGGCCCGGACGCGTCCGCAGGCGCATCCACGGAGCCCCTTCGGAGGCCGCTTTCCGGGGCCTTCCGGCGGGCGGATGCGGTGGCACTTCCCGGCCCCTCGATGTCTGGCCATTCATGGGCGCGGATGCCCTTCGCCGGCGTTCCCGTGGTGCGGCGGCGCACCAGGCAGACGGCGCGGCGTTCGCCGTGCCGCCGATCCTTGGTCGCCCGCGCGGTCCGTCGATACTTCCGCGACAGTCCTCAACCGGACCGCCGGGCGTGGGGAGACACTCGACCGGACCACGCGATTGGGAGTGTTGCACGTGAAACACGGGTCCCTCAGCCAACTCCGCCAGATGTGCCACCTTCCGCTCCGGCCGGTCTGATCGGGATGCGAGTGTGCGTCCAACCATAAGCGCCGGCCGTCGAGCCCACGGGGCCGCGCGACTTCCCGGCCGGATCCCCGCCGGCCCATCCGGCCACACGAGGGACCGCCGCCACGCCCACGGTACGAAACCGAGCACATGTTGCACGTGAAACCTGAAGACTGGCCAGGATTGCCGGGATACGTCGGGAAACACGTAGTCGCAGCGCGGCGTCCGGCAATTGCACGAGCCCGGGAGGGCCCACGACCCCACCCCTCGAACCAGAAACACCGGCGCCGTCTTCCCGGTGGACGGCAGAATACGGTGATCCCGCATAAGCCGCAGCCAAGGCGCCTCAGGTATGGTGGCGGCAGCCGAAGCGGGCAATCGCCGCAACGGCCGAGACCGTCCTAGCGGGTGCCCGGACGGAGCGCCGTGAACCCGTCCAACGGCCCCGAATGATAGAATCTGAACGTGCCGACCACCGCAACGGGGGCCTGAGTGGGCCAGATAGTCGCCTGCGCCAACCAGAAGGGGGGCGTCGGCAAGACCACCACCGTCGTCAACCTATCGACGTACCTGGCCCTCGCCGGCGACGCCGTTCTCGTCATCGACCTCGACCCGCAGGGCAACACGACAAGCGGCTTCGGTCTGGATCGCAGCGAGATCCAGCACTCCGTCTACGAGGCGATCATCGAAGATGCGGACGTCGCCGAGCTGATCGTAGCGACCGGGATACCCGGGCTGTCGATCGTCCCGTCATCGATCTCACTCGCCGGAGCCGAAGTCGAACTGGCGCCTCTACCCCAGCGCGAACGCCGGTTGGCTCGCATCCTGACCGACCTCGTGGCCTCCTACGACTACATCATGCTCGACTGCCCGCCCTCGCTGGGCCTGCTGACGGTGAATGCGCTCACCGCCGCCGACGCCGTTGTGATCCCCATCCAGTGCGAGTACTACGCGCTCGAAGGGCTGTCTCAGCTCATCGCCACGATCAACCTGGTCAGGAACCACCTCAATCCCGATCTCGCGATCAAGGGCGTCGTGCTCACCATGTACGACCCTCGGACGAATCTCTCGGCCGAGGTGGACGCGGAGGTCAGGAAGCATCTAGGCCAAGCCGTCTTCCAAACCGTGATCCCCCGCAGCGTTCGCCTCTCGGAAGCGCCCAGCTACGGACTTCCCATCGCCTTGTACAGACCCGACTCAAAGGGCGCGGAGGCGTACGCGGCCCTGGCGAGCGAGATGCGCGAACGCGACGGAAGGCCGGAACCCGTCGCCCGTGAGGCCGGGGAGCGCGCCGGCGGCCAGAGTCCCTCTGCAACCGCCGACGGGAGCTCGCATTGACACCGCCGCACGCAGAGCGGCATACAGGCCTCGGACGCGGACTCGGGGCCTTGATACCTCAGACCAGCCCGGCCGGCGCGGCACCCGTCGAGATCCCGATCTCGCGGATACGCGGCAACCCATATCAGCCGCGCCAGCGCGTGGAGCAGCACGCCCTCGAGTCACTGGCCGCCAGCATCGCCACCCACGGCGTTCTCCAGCCGGTACTCGTGACGGAAGTCCTGGACGGGTATCAGCTCGTGGCCGGCGAACGCCGCGTCCGCGCAGCCCAGATGGCCGGCCTCGACCGCGTGCCGGCCATCGTCCGCCAGATGGCCCAGCGCGATCAGCTGGCCATAGCCCTCGTCGAGAATGTCCAGCGAGCCGATTTGAACGCAATGGAAGAGGCTCACGCATATCGCCAGCTGGCCGACGAATTCGGCATGACGCAAGAGGAGATCGCTGCGCGCGTCGGTCGAGCCAGGTCTACGGTCGCGAACACCCTGCGGCTGCTCGACCTCGAGGGGCCGGTCCAGGAGGCCCTGGCCGAAGGCAGTATCGCCGAGGGCCACGCCCGAGCACTGGGCGGCGCCTCGCCCGCGGGGCAGCGGCAACTCGTCGAGGCGGTGATCGCTCGCGACCTGTCAGTCCGACAGACCGAGGAGCTTGTACGCCGGCTTCGCGAGCGGCCAGCCGTGGAAACCAGGGTCGGGCCCGATCCGAACCCTGAGATGGATCGCCTCGAAGAAGAGCTCCGCCTGGCCCTTGGCACCAAGGTTCTCCTGGCCCGTTCCAGGAAGGGCGGCCGCATCGTGATCGAGTACTACAGCGACGAGGAGTTCTCCCGCCTCTTCGACCGCCTGACCGGAGGAGTCTCTTGACCCAGGATCTGCCGCGCACTGCCAGGGGATCGGCCAATGGCTCCGCCACCGGAGCGACCCCACCGGCCGCGTCTCGCCGTGCTCGCAAGTCGGCTGCCACGGACTACAACGCCGAGAGTATCCAGGTCCTCGAAGGCCTCGACCCGGTCCGAAGGCGTCCTGGCATGTACATCGGCTCGACCGACGTGCGGGGCCTGCACCACCTGGTCTGGGAAGTCGTCGACAACTCCATCGACGAAGCCATGGCCGGCCACGCCACCCACGTCGAGGTCCGCGTGCTGGAAGACGGTTCCGTGCGCGTCACCGACGACGGCCGAGGCGTTCCGGTGGGCCGACACCCGAGCGGCAAGGACGCCCTCGAGATCGTCCATACGGTCCTCCACGCCGGCTCCAAGTTCGGCGGCGGCGGCTACAAGGTCTCCGGCGGTCTCCACGGCGTCGGTGTCAGCGTCGTCAACGCCCTGTCGGAGTACCTGCGGGTCGAGTCCGCGAGAGACGGACACATCTGGGTCCAGGAGTACTCGCGAGGAGTGCCCACGACGCCTGTTCACAAGACCGGCCTCCAGGGGGACCGCAAGGGCACGACAACGATCTTCAAGGCCGACCCCGAGGTATTCGAGACGGTCGAGTTCTCCTTCGACACGGTCGCCCAGCGTCTTCGCGAGTCCGCCTATCTCAACAAGGGCCTCTGGATCCGTCTGCTGGACGACAGGGCGGAACGTGAACGTTCGTTCTATTTCGAGGGAGGGCTCGTCTCCTTCGTCCGCCATCTCAACAAGAACAAGGAGGCGCTCCACAACCGCCCGATCTACGTGGAGCGACGCGAGTCCGCCACCTCCATCGAGGTCGCCCTCCAGTACAACGACTCGTACGCGGAGAACGTCTTCAGCTTCGCCAACAACATCAACACGATCGACGGCGGCAGCCACCTGACCGGCTTCCGTGCCGCCCTGACCCGTTCCTTGAACGACTACGCGCGACGCGCCGGCATCCTGAAGGACGCGGACGCCAACCTCTCCGGTGATGACGTCCGCGAAGGCCTCACGGCCGTCGTGAGCGTCAAGCTCGTCGACCCCCAATTCGAGGGCCAGACCAAGGCCAAGCTGGGCAACCCGGAGATCAAGGGTCAGGTCGAGGCGGCCGTCGCCGAGGGAGTCGGTCAGTACCTCGACGAAAACCCGGCCGACGGGCGGCGCATGATCGAGAAGTCGCTTACCGCCGCGCGCGCCCGCGAAGCCGCCCGCAAGGCCCGCGACCTGGTCATCCGCAAGGGGGCGCTCGAAGGCATGTCGCTGCCCGGCAAGCTGGCCGACTGCCAGGAGCGGGATCCCGCCAAGAGCGAGCTCTACATCGTCGAAGGCGACTCGGCCGGGGGCTCGGCCAAGCAGGGCCGCGATCGCCGCTTCCAGGCCATCCTGCCGCTTCGGGGAAAGCTGCTCAACGTCGAGAAGGCCCGCCTGGACAAGATCGTCTCGAGCGAGAACATCAGACCGCTCGTCATCGCGTTGGGCGCCGGCATCGGCGACTCGCTCGACCTGGCCAAGCTCCGGTACCACCGCATCATCATCATGACCGACGCGGACGTCGACGGGGCCCACATCAGGACGCTGCTCCTGACGTTTTTCTTCCGGCACATGCCCCAGGTCATCGAGAACGGCTACCTGTTCATCGCCCAGCCGCCGCTCTTCCGCGTCAGCACGGGCAAGGTCACGCACTACGCCGCCTCAGAGGCGGAGCGGGATGCAATCGTCAAGAAGCTGGCCGTCAAGAGCGTCACCGTCCAGCGTTTCAAGGGCCTGGGCGAGATGAACGCCGACCAGCTCTGGGACACGACCATGAACCCGGAGTCCCGCACGCTCCTGCGCGCCGAGGTCGACGACGCGGCCGAGGCCGATGCGATCTTCACGATGCTCATGGGCGAGCGCGTCGAGCCGCGCAAGGATTTCATCAAGACCGAGGCCAGAAAGGTCCAGAACCTCGATGTCTGACACGGCTTCGCTTCGGAGAGCGACGATCGAGGCGGAGGACGTCGACCCGAGGGTGGCGGGCGTGGTCGCCCCGGACGGGGCCGGGAGCGACGGCACGACCGAACCCGCCGGCTCGAGCGCGGACGCCCCAGACGCTCCGGCAGCCGGCGCAGGTCAGGCGACCGTGCGGTCCGCGCTCCTCTCCTATCGGGACTTCCGCATCCGGCCGCACAACTGCTTCGCCTGCGGCGAGCTCAACGAGATCGGCCTGCACCTCCAACTCAACCTGGATCACGCCCGGTGCTGGACCGAGCTGGTGATGCCGCGTCGCTTCGAGGGCTGGGAGGGGATCATCCACGGAGGGATCCTCTGCACGATCCTCGACGAGGTGATGGCCTGGGCCCTGGTCTCGAACGACAACTGGGGCGTCACGGCCCGCCTGCGCATCGACTTCCGAAAGCCGGTGGCGGTCGGCCAGTCGATCCGCGCGGAAGGGTGGATCACGGAGGCGAAGCGCCGGATCCAGGTCACGGCCGGCCGCATCGTCGACGCCGAGACCGGCGAGGAACTCGCCACCGCGCATGCCACCTACGTCGCCGCATCCGACGCCCGGAAGCGCGAGCTGAAGGAACGCTACGGCGTTGGGGCGGGAGAGACGCGGTGAGCGCGGTTGCAGCGCCCCCGATCTCGCCTACGACGGCCGCGTCCCAGGCTTTCGTGGCCGGGCACCTTGCCGACGCAATCGCGCTGGGCGAGTGTCTGGCCCCCCTCGCCGGACGGCCGGACGATTTCGTCGCGGCGATCGAAGCCGGCTTCAGAGAGATGGCCGATCCGGCCTACGTCGAGGGCGTCCACCGCGTCACTCCCGGACTCGGCCAGATCGTCGGCGTCCGCCTGCCCCTTATGGAGGCGGCCCACAAGGCCTTCAAGCGCGGCACGAGCGCCGCGCCCCCGGACGCGCTGCTCGATCTGGTGGATCGCCTGATCGGCAACCGCTACGTCGACGTCCGCTGGTTCGGCATGTGGAACCTGGAGCGGCTCCTTCCGGCGGATCCGGAGCGGACCTGGCAGCTGCTGCGTCGCTCCGCGAGCGAAGCCCAGGAGTGGATCACGGTCGATACGCTGGCCCATCCCTGCGGCGCCGGCGTCCTTCGGGAGCCGCGGCGATGGGCCGACCTCGAGTCGCTCAGCCATTCGCCGTCGCGCTGGGAGCGCCGGCTCGTCGGTTCCACGCTGGCGACGATGCCTCACGTCAAGGTCCCCGGCGCGCGCGACGAGGCCGTGGTCCGGCGGGGCCTGGCGCTGGTCGAGCAGCTTATCGGCGATGCGGAGCCGGACGTGCAGAAGGCGCTCTCCTGGGCCCTTCGGACGCTCGCCCAGCTCGATCCCGCGACGGTCGGCGCCTTCCTGGAGGCCGAAGCCCAAACGGCGCGGCGAGAGCAGGACGGTAACCGCGCCTGGGTCATTCGGGACTCATTGTCCAAGCTTCCGGCCGATGCCGCCGCCGATCTCCGATCGACCCTCGAGGGCATCCGCCGGATCTCAGGCGGCCCGTCCACCGCGCGCGCCGTGATCGCCGCGGCCGAACTCGCCTTCAACGCGGGCACGCAACCGCCCGTCGAAAGCCACCTGGAGGAATAGCGCACCGTGACCGACGACCTGGGCCGAGTCCGCGTCATCCGCATCGAGGACGAGATGCGGACGAGCTACCTCGACTACGCCATGAGCGTCATCGTCGCGCGCGCCCTGCCCGACGTCAGGGACGGCCTCAAGCCGGTCCATCGCCGCATCCTCTACACGATGGGCGAGATGGGCCTGTCCGGCACCTCGTCGTACCGCAAGTGCGCGGCCATCGTCGGCGAGGTGATGGGCAAGTACCACCCGCACGGCGACGCGGCCCTGTACGACGCCCTGGTCCGGCTCGCCCAGGACTTCTCGATGCGCTACCCGCTCGTCGACGGCCAGGGCAACTTCGGATCGATCGACGGCGACAGCGCAGCCGCGATGCGTTACACGGAGGCCCGCCTGACGGGCATCTCGGCCGAGATGCTGGCCGACATCGACAAGGACACGGTCGACTTCGATGACAACTACGACGGCACGCAGAAGGAGCCGAAGGTCCTGCCGGCCAAGCTGCCCAACCTGCTGGTCAACGGCTCGTCCGGGATCGCCGTCGGCATGGCCACCAATATCCCGCCCCACCACCTGGGCGAAGTCTGCGACGCCGCGCGCGCCCTCATCGACGACCCGAACCTGACCTCGGACGACCTCTGCAAGCACATCGCCGGCCCGGACTTCCCGACCGGCGGCATCATGTTCCGCTACGAAACGCGGCGCAACGCCATCACCGGTGAGAGCGAAACCGTCGACGCGATCCGCGAGATGTACGCCCACGGCCGCGGCCGCGTCGTCGTCCGGGCCCAGGTCGCCTTCGAGGAAACGCGCCACGGCCGGATGGCGATCATCGTCACCGAGCTTCCGTACATGGTCAACAAAGCGGCCCTACTCGAGAAGATGGCCGATCTGGTGGGCGCCAAGAAGCTCGATGGCATCGCCGATCTGCGCGACGAGTCCGACCGCGACGGGATGCGCATCTACATCGAGATCAAGCGCGACGCCGACCCGCACCGCGTGCTCAACAACCTGTTCAAGCACACGGCGATGCAGACCGCCTTCAACATGAACATGCTCGCCCTGGTCGACGGTCAGCCCCAGACGCTGCCCCTCAAGGCCGTCCTCGCGCACTACATCGAGTACCGCCGGGAAGTCGTCCGCCGCCGGACGGAGTTCGACCTCGAGAAGGCCCGCGCCCGGGCTCACATCCTGGAAGGCCTCAAGATCGCCCTCGACAACCTCGACGAGGTGATCAAGACGATCCGCGCGTCGGCCGACGTCGAGACTGCTCGGAACAACCTGATGGCCCGGTTCGGCCTGACCGAGATCCAGGCCCAGGCCATCCTGGACATGCGCCTGGCCCGCCTCGCCGCCCTCGAGCGCAAGAAGATCGAGGACGAGTACCTCGAGGTCATCCAGCTCATCGCCGAGCTCGAGGACATCCTGGCCAATCCGTCGCGCATCCTGGCCGTCATCAAGGACGAGCTGGCCGGCCTCAAGGCCAAGTACGCCGGCGCTCGCCGGACGCGCATCGCCGACGACTCGAGCCGCGAGATGACCGACGAAGACCTCATCGCGGACGAGGATGTTGTCGTCACGATCAGCCGGCGCGGCTACATCAAGCGCCAGCCGGTGGCGACGTACCGGCGCCAGGCTCGTGGCGGCAAGGGCATCATCGGCCACGTGACCCGCGAGGAGGATGCCGTCGAGCATCTGCTCGTCGCGAACACGCACGACTGGGCCCTGTTCTTCACGAACCGAGGCCGTGTCTTCTCGGCCAAGGTCCACACGATCGTGGACGCCAGCCGCCAGGCCAAGGGCATCGCCATCATCAATCTCCCCGGCGTCCAGGTAGAGCCGGGCGAGGTTCCCATGGCCACGATCACCCTGTCGGACTTCAAGGCCGGCAAGTTCCTGGTGATGGCCACCCGCAACGGTATCGTCAAGAAGACGCCGCTCGAGCAGTTCGACAAGGTTCGTTCGAGCGGCATCATCGCCATCACCATCGCCCCGGACGACGAGCTGGCCTGGGTCGATGTGGCCACCGGCAAAGACGACGTCATCGTCGCGACGGCCCAGGGCAAGATCGCCCGCTTCCCTGAGGATGAGGTCCGGCCGATGGGCCGGCCGGCGGCCGGTGTCATCGGCATCCGCCTCGCCAGCTCCACGGACCGCGTCGTGGGCATGAGCGTCGTCCAGCCGACGGCCGACCTGCTCGTCCTGACCGAGACCGGCTACGGCAAGCGCGTGCCCCTGACGGAGTTCCGGGCCATGCATCGCGGCAGCCAGGGCGTCCGGCTGATCTCGCTGGAGGGCAAGAAGACCGGCGACGTCGCCGCTGTCCAGCAGGTCACGGAACTTGACGAGGAACTGCTCCTCATCAGCGCCGGGGGCCAGGTCGTCCGGACCGAGACGAACACCATCAACCGCTATTCGTCCCAGGCCCGCGGCGTCATCGTCATGCGCCTCAACGCCGGTGACAAGGTCGTCGGCATCGCCGCCTTCCGCGCCGGGCTGGCACAACGCGATGGCTTGGCGGACAATGGCCCCGAAGGCACGGAGCCCGCGCCGCACGACGGCCAAACCAAGTGAGCGTAAGAGAAACCTCGGAGGCAGCCTTGCCAGCAGCAGACCAGTTCGACGTCTACACCGGGAACGCCAACCCGGAGCTGGCGCGGATGATCTGCCGCTACCTGGGAATCGATCTGGGCCGTTCCGAGGTCTTCGAGTTCTCCAACGAGAACATCTTCGTCCGGATCGTCGACAACGCTCGCGAGAAAGACGTCTTCCTGATCCAGCCGACATCCCGGCCGGTCAACAAATCGATTATGGAACTCCTGATCATGATCGACGCC